>Ga0307374_10011374_pt1 | contig 12666 bp, 10 predicted proteins | sample OX3MG_FD_202532 | JGI IMG/M metagenome (GOLD analysis project Ga0307374, IMG submission 202532) | Soil microbial communities from Risofladan, Vaasa, Finland - OX-3 | ecosystem: Environmental > Terrestrial > Soil > Coastal area > Acid sulfate soil | place: Finland: Risofladan, Vaasa | collected...
GGTGCGGGCGGCGGCGGGGGCACCGTGGGCGGGCCGGTGCGCGACCTCTACCAGTGCGAGCACGTGCGCACCGAGGAATGGGCGGTCTTCACCAACGCCGGTCCCTCGTCGGCCTTCCGTGCGCCCGGCTACCCGGAGGGCGCCTTCGCCCTGGAGTCGGCGATGGACGAACTGGCCGCGACATTGGGCATCGACCCGCTGGAACTGCGGCGCATCAACCACGCGGAGACGCGGCGCGGCCAGCCCTTCTCCAGCAACTCCCTGCTGGAGGCCTACCGCGTGGGCGCGGAGGCCATCGGCTGGGAGCGTCGCGCGGCGCTGACCGCGGCCAATGCCGGCAAGCGCCGGCGGATCGGCCTGGGGGTCGCGGCCGGGTGTTGGGGCTCGGCGGGCTGGCCGCCGGCGCACGCCTGGGTGCAGCTCCATCCGGACGGCACCGCCACCGTCACCTCCGCCACGCAGGACATCGGCACGGGCAGCAAGACGGCCCTGGCGCTCTGTGCGGCCGAGGAGTTGGGCCTGCCGGTGGACCACATCGGCATGCGCATCGGCGACACCGCCAACGCCCCGTATGGGACCGGTTCGGGGGGGAGCGGTACGGTGGCCTCCATGGCACCGGCCGTGCGCTCCGCGGCGGCGGAGGCCAAGCGCCAACTGCTGGAGATCGCCGCCGCCTACCTGGATGTCCCGGCGGACGCCCTGAGCGTGCGCGATGGCGTGATCAGCGGCGCCGGGCCGGACCGCGCGTTGGCGGTGCGGGAGCTCCTGCGGCGTCTGGGTCCGGTGAACATCATCGGCCGTGGGGGCCGCGCCCCCAACCCGCGGGGCCTAGCCGTGCTGGCGGCGGCCGTGCACTTTGCCGAGGTCGAGGTGGACACGCTGACCGGCTTGGTCACCCCGTTGCGGGTCGTCGCCGTGCACGAATCGGGGCGGGTGATCAACCCCCTGACGATGTCCGCGCAGATCGAGGGGGGCGTCGTCTTCGGCACCGGCTACGCCCTGCTGGAGGAACGCTTGCAGGACCCGCTGACGGGGCGGATCCTCAACGCCAACCTCGAGGACTATAAGATCTGCACCGTGATGGACGTGCCGCAGGTGCAGGCGGTCATGCTGGATCGGCCGGATGAACGCCTCAACAGCGCCGGGGTCAAGGGCATCGGCGAGCCACCGGTGATCCCGCCGGCCCCAGCCCTGTGCAACGCTGTCTTCCACGCCACCGGGGTGCGCGCCCTGGATCTGCCCATCACGCGGGCGCGTATGCTGGCGGGCCTGGCCGAGGTCCAACGAGGGGGAGGCCCGCAGTGAAGGCGTTCACCTATGCCCGAGCCACGACAGCGGCCGAGGGGGTCGCCGCGGCGGCCTCCGGCGCGCGCCTACTCGCCGGGGGCACCGACCTCCTGCCGCTGATGAAGGCGCGGCTACTGAGTCCGGACCACGTCGTGGACATCTCCAGGTTGGGCGAGGGTTGGGACGCGGTGGCGGAGGCGCCGGACGGCGGCCTGCGCATCGGTGCCTGCTGCACCCTGGCCCAGGTGGCGGCGCAGCCCCGGATCCGGGCGGAGTACGCGGCGCTCGCCGAGGCGGCGGCGTCGGCCGGCTCCCCACAGATCCGTAACACCGCGACCCTCGGGGGCAACCTGTGCCAGTGGAACCGCTGCTGGTACTTCCGCGGCGGCATCCCCTGCCACCTCAGTGGCGGGGACGGCTGCCCGGCCGCGCAGGGCGACAACCGGCACCACGCCATCTTCCGGGATGGTCCCTGCGTGGCGGTCCACCCCTCCGACCCCGCGGTGGCGCTGCTGGCCCTCGGTGCCGACGTGGAATTGGTGGGCCCCAGCGGACCGCGTCGACTCCCCCTCGCGGAGTTCCTCCGCGCCCCCCGGCCGGGCGACCCCGACCCCACGCAGCGCCTCCCCGGCGAGGTGGTGGCGGCCGTCACCCTCCCCCCGGCGTGCGCCTCCCGGAGCGCCTACCACAAGGCGATGGACCGCCAGGCCTGGGCCTTTGCGCTCGTCAGTGCCGCCGTGGTGCTGCAGGTCAGCGGCGGCGTGGTCACCGAGGCGGCCGTGGTGCTGGGCGGCGTGGCGCCGCTGCCCTATCGCGCGGCTGCCGCCGAGGACTACCTGCGTGGGCGCCGCCTCACCGCACCGGTGGCTGCCGAAGCGGCGGCGGCCGGGCTGGAGGCGGCCCAGCCCCTAGCCGGCAACGGCTACAAGGTGGCGCTGGCCGCCGCGGTGTTCGTGGCGGCCCTCCTGGCCTGCTGCCCCGAGGTGGCCTGAATTGACCCGCCTGGGGCCCGATGCTATTCTGGCCCCGGCTTAGGCGCGTTTGTCCCAAGCCCCGTCGCACCCCCGACACCGACCGCCTGGGAGGATGCCCCCTTGGATGCCGGCACGGCTACCGACCCCGTGGCCGCGGCGGCACGGGCGGGCGGCGTCCCCTTGCCCCCGGGCTGTCATGTGGACACGCAGGGGCACCTCTGCAGCGGCGGCTGTGACCTCGTCCAACTGGCGGCGCGTTACGGCACACCCCTCTACGTCTACAACGAGGACGTGCTGCGAGGCCAGTGCCGGGCGTACCGGCAGGCGTTCGCCGACTACGTCGGCGGGGTCGCCGTCGCCTACGCCGGCAAGGCCAGCCTGACTCTGGCCATCGCCGCGATCATGGCGGAGGAGGGCATGCACCTCGACGTGGTGTCGGGGGGGGAGTTGCAGACAGCGTTGGCGGCGGGCTTCCCTGCCTCGCGCATCATCTTTCACGGCAACAACAAGGGTGCAGACGAGATCGACCTGGCGGTGGAGGCGGCCATCGGCTGCGTCGTCGTAGACAACTTCCACGAGATCGAACTCTTGGGCGCCGCCACGCGGCGCCATGGGAGTGCTCAGCGGGTGCTGATCCGCGTCGCGCCGGGGATCGAGGCGCACACGCACGACTATATCCGCACCGGCAGCCAGGACAGCAAGTTCGGCTTCGACCTCCAGACGGGTCAGGCCCTGGCGGCCGCGCGTCGCTGCGTCGCCACGCCGGGGCTCCAGTGGGTGGGCCTGCACGCCCACATCGGCTCGCAGATCCTGGACACCACGCCGCTGGCCCCACTGACGGAACTCCTGCTGGACTTGGCGGTGCAGGTGCGGGCATCCACCGACCGCCCGTTGCTGGAACTCAACCTCGGCGGCGGCGCCGGCATCCGCTACCGCGAGGAGGTGGCGCTCTCCCCGGCGGAGGTCGCCTCTGCCATCATCGCCGCCGTGGGCGCCGGGTGCCGGGCGCGCGATCTGCCGCTGCCGCTGCTGGCGGTGGAGCCCGGCCGCTCGGTGGTCGGCGAATGCGCGGTGGCCCTGTATAGCGTCGGCTCCCAGAAGCACGTCGCTGGCCTCACCCCGTGGGTGGCCGTCGACGGCGGTATGGGGGACAACATCCGCCCGGCGCTCTACCAGGCGGAGTACACCGTGGCGGTGGCCAACCGCATGGGCGAGCCGGCGGTGGAGCCCGCGCACGTGGTGGGACGCTACTGCGAGTCCGGCGACTTCCTGGCGCGCGCGGTACCCCTGCCGCACCTGCGGCCCGGCGACCTGCTGGCCTTCTTCTCCGCGGGGGCATACCAGTACCCGATGTCCAGCAACTACAACCGGGTCCCCCGCCCGTGTCTGCTCCTGGTCGGGGGCGGGCGGGCCGAGGTGATGGTCGAGCGGGAGACCTACGCCGACCTGATGGCGCGGGATCGCCTCCCGCGGCACCTGGCGCCGGGGGCGCATCGGCCGACCTGAGGCCTCGAGAGGGGAACCTGGCAGGTCGAGCCGATGCCGCCGTTCCGCACGCAGGGCGCATCGGCCGACCTGAGGCCTCGAGAGGGGAACTGCACCTGCTCTTCCACCTGTCGCTGCAGCAGCTCATCGATGGCATCCCCGGGCTGCTGATCGCCATCGTGCTGCACGAGTTCGCCCACGCCGTGGTCTCCACGTGGCTCGGCGATCCGACGCCGGGCCTGCAGGGGCGCCTGTCGCTGAACCCGCTGGCGCACATCGACTGGATCGGCATGATCATGCTCTGGGTGTTCCAGTTCGGCTGGGCGCGGCCGGTGCAGATCGACCCGCGCTATTACCGCAACCCGCGCCTGGGGCTACTGCTGGTGGCCATCGCTGGGCCCGTGATGAACGTCCTGCTGGCGGCCCTCGGCCTGCTGCTGATCGGCTACCTCCCCTGGCCGGTGACCGGCTGGGGCGTCTCGGTGCAGCAGATCCTCTACCTGGTCGTGCTCTACAACATCTTCTTCGCCGTGTTCAACATCCTGCCCATCCCCCCCCTGGACGGGTCCCGCGTGCTGAGCACGATCTCCCGCGAGGGCGCGCGGCTGATGGCCGCCATTGAGCCCTGGGGTTGGATCCTGCTGATCGCGATGATCTTCCTGGGGCTCTTCAACCGCATCCTCGGCCCCATGGCCGGCTGGCTGGGGAGGCTGCTGGAACTGCTCACGGGCGTTCACATCGGCATGTGAACCTGAAGCGCGCCAGGTTCCACCCGACTGTGGCCGCCGGCGCGCGATGCGGCGGGCGGGCCACCGGTGCCCCGCCAGGGCCGATCAGGTTCCACCCGACTGTGGCCGCCGGCGCACGATACGGCCTCCCGCCGGATCCCCCGGTCGGCGGTCGCCGCGGGCCGGTCGGCCCTGCGGGCCCAAGGCGGCTGCCCCGCCGACTGCGCGATTCAGGGTGAAGGGGGCGCGCCGCCATGGAACCCTTCCGGTTGACCCTGGGGGAGTGGTCGGGCACCGTGCCCGAACTCATCGCGGCCATGGAGGCCGGCACGCTCCCCCCGGCCTCGGTGCCGCTGCGCGAGGTCATTGCCTCCGTGCGCGGCGGCGGCCTGGATCTGGAGGCGACCTCCACCGCCTTCGCCCTGCTGGGGCGGGCGGTCGAATTGAAGGCGCGTGCCCTGCTGCCCAGCCCGCCGCCGGAGCCGGAACCGGTCGCCGAGGACGACCCCGAGGCCGAGGCGGCCCGCCTGGCCGAGCGACTCGCGGCCTACCAGGCCTTCGCGGAGGCGGCGGCGGCCCTGCGGGACTTCGAGCGGCGGCGCGCCGAGCAGTTCGGCCGCCCGGCCGGCTCTGAGACGCCCGCTGGGTCCGGCAGGGCGGGCGCTGCGGCGGCTGGCCCGGCCGAGCCGGGGCTGCCCGCCGGCCAGGAGTCGCTAGAGCGGTTGCTCGCGGTGTTCGCCGAGGTATGGGAGCGCGCCCGGCCGCGCACCGGCGAGGTGCGGCGCGAGCGGTTCACGGTCGCCGAGGCCGCGGCCCGGCTGCGCAGCCGCCTCGCCGCCGGTGGTGGCGTGGAGTTCACCGACCTGTTCGCCGCCGACGCGGATCGCCTGGAGGTCGTCGTGACCTTCCTGGCGCTGCTGGAACTGGTGCGGCTGGGCGAGGTCTCGGTCCAGCAGGATGCGCCCTTCGCGCCCGTGCGCATCGGCTGGGTCGGTCGGCGACGGCGCACAGCGGCGGCCGCGCCAGCGGGAGGTGCTTGATCGCATGGAGTCCGCCGCGCACGCCCTGAATCCCGTGGCCGCCCGCCTGGAGGCGGTGCTCTTCGCCGCGGCGGAGCCGCTGGGCCTGCGGGCCTTGGCCGGGCACGTCGGCGTCGCGGAGGCCCAGGCCCGCCGCGCCCTCGCGGAACTGGCGGCGCACCTGGATGCGCACGGCCACGGCACCACCCTCGTGGAGATCGGCGGCGGCTTCCAACTGCTGACCCGCCCGGAGCATGCCGACGCGGTGGCGGCCCTGCAGTCGCCACGGCAGTCGCCCCTCTCCCGGGCCGCGCTGGAGACCCTGTCGATCGTGGCCTTTCGGCAGCCGGTCACCCGTGCGGCCATCGATGAGTTGCGCGGCGTCCATTCCGAGGGCGCCATTTCGACGCTGCTGGAGCGGGGCCTCATCGAGGAGGGCGGTCGGGCCGACGCCCCGGGGAGGCCCTACCTCTACGGCACGACGCGCCGCTTCCTGGAGCACTTCGGCCTGCGGGCCCTGGAGGACCTCGCGGCGCTCCCGGGCATGGACCTGGCGCTGACGGGGGCCGCCTCGCCCGCCCCGCGCGTCCGCACGCTGCTGGGGCGCGCGCCCACCCCCGAGGCCGGCGGCGAGGGCACCTGAGCACCCGCGGGCCTCAGGCCTCGCCCCGGTACCGCCGATAGAGCTCGGTGACCTCCCGCACGTACCGCTGCGTCTCCGCATAGGGCGGCACCCCGTGATAGCGCGCCACCGCCCCAGGCCCGGCGTTGTATGCGGCCAGCGCCAGGCGCAGTGCCTGCGGGCAGGCGGCCGGGTCGGCGATGCACGCCCTGTCGCCGCCGCTGTAGGCTTTCAGCCGAGCCAGCAGGTACTCGGCCCCACCCTTGGCATTCTCCCCGGCGTCAAAGACGTGGCGCACCCCCAGCGCGGCCGCCGTGGTCGGATACAGCTGCATCAAGCCCAGCGCGCCGGCTGGGCTGACCGCCCGCGGGTTGCCCTGGCTCTCCTCCTGGACCACCGCCGCCAACAGCGCCACCGGCAGGCCCGTCGCCCGGCTCGCCGCCTCCAGTGCCGGCGTGCGCCACGCAGCGGTCGCCGGCGGCTCGGCGGCGGCGACCGCTGCGGCCAGCGCCGCGGGAGAGACGGGGACCACCGCGGCCGGAGCCGGTCCCCCCGCGTAGTCGGGGGCCTGTGCGGCCGGCCCGGCGGCGGGCATGCCGGCGATGGGTGCGGGCGCGGGCGCGGGTGTCACCGGATGCAGAGCCCACGCGGCGCACAGACCGGCGGCGGTCAACAGCGCCACCAGTGCCACGCCGCCACCACGCCGTTGGCGTGCCGGCGCCCTGTCCCGAGCCGGGGGCCCAAGCTCCCGGCGCTGCCAGGCCGCCATCGGCAGCCCCACGGCGACCGCACTCCAACCCGTCGACCCGGCCCAGGTCGCACCGGGCCGCCCGGACCGGGGCCTCCATAGGCCCCACGTCAGTTGCACCGCACCGCCCCCTCCCATGCCGGGCTTGGCCCTGCCCGTGCCCATCCGCTATGCCTCCCCGCCCCGGCGCATGCAGCACCGGAGGCAGGGCAACGCTGCCGTTGTGCGCTGGCCGCTCTGGACCGTGATCGCGCTGCTCCTACTCGCCTGCACGCTCGCCGCGACCCCGGCGCGCGCGGCGATCCGCTATGACCTGCACGGCACGGCCCAGTCCCTCTCCGTCGAACTGCGCCTGTGCCTTGGCCTCTGGCACCGCCGCTGGCGCGTCCCGCCACGCGGCGCGCGCAGGCCGGGGCGCCCCGGTGCCTTCAGCCACCGCGTGCAGCGGGCGACGGTCCCCGGGGACGCCCCCCATCGCCGCCCGCGACCGGGTCTGCGTTCCCCGACGTGGCGGGGCGTGGACTACCTGCGCGGGAGGGTATCCCTACGGGAACTGCGCCTGGAGGCGAACCTGGGCACCGGGGATGCGGCCACGACCGCGCTGGCGGTGGGGCTGCTGCACGCCGCGCTCGGCACGGGTCTCGCCCTGCTGCCGGCTTACTTCAAGCTGCCCGCGGCGTTTGCCCCAGCCGTGGTCGTCTCGCCGGACTACGCCCGCCCCGGCCTGCGGGCCGCCGCCGTCTGCATAGCGGAGGCCCGTCTCGGCCACCTTACCTGCGCTGTGTTGTTGGCCCTCAGCCAGGGTTGGCGGGCGCGCCGCGCGCCCGGCGGCTGATGACGGTGGCCTGGCACGCGCCGGATTTTGCAGCGGCCACGCGGCCACCACACCGAGAGGGGCGACGGCCCATGCAGGCGACCGAGGCGGACGGCGCGGCGACCGTGAACGGGCACCCGATCCAGGGACTGATGCAGACCGCCATGCAGAGCCTGCAGGGCATGGTGGATGTGAACACCGTCGTCGGCGACGCCGTGGAGACCAAGGACGGCACCGTCATCGTGCCGGTCTCGCAGGTCAGTTTCGGTTTCGCGGCAGGTGGCGGCGAGTACGGCAGCGCGCGCCGTGCCGGAACGGACGCGGCCATCCCCTTCGGCGGCGGCAGTGGCGCGGGCGTCAGCGTGCGCCCGATGGGCTTTCTCGTCGTGCACCAGGGCAGCGTGCGCCTGCTGCCCGTCGACCAGCGGGCGTCGCTGGAGCGCCTCTTCGACCTGGCGCCCGAGATCCTCGACCGGCTGCTCGCGGCGCTGGGCCGACCGGAGCGCGGCGCCGCGGTCGGTACCGCCGCGCCCAACGCCTCCGCCAACGGTCACGCCACCGGGGCCGAGCGGGCCGGCGCCGACAGCGCCGACGCCGCCATGGTGGCCACCGCGTCGGGGACCGACGCGGCGGCCACCTGAGTCCCTGGCGGAGGTCCTGAGTCCCTGGCGGAGGTCCTGCCCCTGGCCGGCGACCCCAGTCCTTGGCCGGCGACCCCAGTCCTTGGCCGGTGGCCCCTGTCCCTGGCCGGTGGCCCCTGTCCCTGGCCGGTGGCCCCTGTCCCTGGGCAGTGGCCCCTGTCCCGGGCCGGCGGCCCCTGTGCCTGGCCGGTGGCCCCGGTCCCCTGGTCCCCCGCCCCGCGGGCCCACGGCCCGGCCCCATGTCCCCGCCCGCATCCCTGTCCCACCTCGCTGCCCCCAGGTCGGTTCTCGGCGGGAGGCCACGGCCATGCGCAGCCTGTGGAAGGGCGCGATCAGCTTTGGGCTGGTGCACATCCCCTGCCGGCTCTATCCGGCGACCGAGGACCATGACCTGCACTTCCGCCAACTGCACCGCGCCTGCCACGCGCCCATCGAGTACCACAAGGTCTGCCCCCAGTGCGGCGACCGCCTTGCGGCTGACGACATCGTCCGGGGCGTCGAGGTCGCCCCGGGGGAGTTCGTCCTGATCGAGGACGCGGACCTGGAGGAAATGCCCCTCGCCACCACGCACACGGTGGAGATTGAGGGCTTCGTGGACCTGGGGGCGGTCGACCCCCTCTTCTTCGAGAAGCCCTACCTGGTCGGCCCCGCGGATGGCGGCGCCCGTCCCTACGCCCTCCTGCGGGCGGTGCTCCTACGCACGCAACGCGCCGCTGTGGCCAAGGTCGCCATCCGTACCAAGGAGAGCCTCGCCCTGCTGCGCGTGGTCGGCGACTGCCTCGTCCTGGAGCTGATGCGCTACCCGGACGAAATCCGCGACTGGCACGACGTCGATGGGCTCCCCGGCGAGGTCGCGCTGCCGGAACGCGAGCTCGCCGTGGCCACCCTGCTCGTCGAACGGCTGACCGGCCCTTGGCGGCCCGACCAATACCAGGACAATTACCGCGGGGCGCTCCAAACCCTGATCGAGCGCAGGGCCCTCGGTGAACGCGTCTCAGCCGCCCCCGGACCCGACCGCGCAGAGACCCGCCATGCCGACCTGCTCGCCGCGCTGGAAGCCAGTGTCGCCGCCGCGACAGCGCAACGGGCACAGGGACAGGCGGAGCACCAGTGATCGATGCTGACACAACCCCCCTGGCCGGCCTCCGCTTCACCCACCTCGACAAGCCCCTCTGGCCGCCCGGCCCCGGAGCAGACCACGCGGCCACCACCAAGTCCGACTACCTCGCCTACCTGCAGGCCGTCGCCCCCTACGCGCTGCCGCACCTGTGTCGCCGGCCGCTGGTCCTCACGCGTTACCCGCACGGCGCGGACGGCGCCTCCTTCTTTCAGAAGAACCTCCCGCCCGGCGCCCCCGCCTGGCTCCCGCACTTCACCGACCCCCACGCGACCGCCGAGGGTCGCCACGTCCGCTACCTGGTCGCGCAGGCCCCGGCCGACCTGCTGTGGGTCGGGCAGCAGGTGGCGCTGGAGTTCCACCCCTGGCTCTCCACCCAGGACGCCCCCGACCTGCCCGATCGCGCCGTCGTCGACCTCGACCCCATGGCCCCGGCCGGCTTCGAGGAGGCCCGCGCGGTCGCCCGCCTGGTGTGGGACATTCTGCGGGCGGCGGGCGTGCGGTCCTGGCCCAAGACCTCGGGGGCAACGGGCCTGCACTGCTTCATCCCCATCCACCCAGGGCAGGGCTACCCGGAAGTGGCCGCCGTGCTGCGCGGCCTGGGCGAACTGCTCCTCCACCTGTGGCCGGAGCGGGTGACGCTGGAGCGCGCGGTGGCGCGGCGGGGGGGGCGCGTCTACTTCGACTACCTGCAGAACGCGCGGGGCAAGACCCTCTGTGCCGCGTACTCGCCACGACCGTTGGCCGGGGCGCCGGTGTCGATGCCGTTTCCGTGGGAAGACCTCGCCCGGGTGCGCCCGGCGGACTGGACGGTGCGCACGGTGCCAGCGCGGCTGGCGGAGCGCGGCGACGCGTGGGCCGACCTGCCCGGCGCACCCCCACAGAACCTGCGGGCCCTCGCGCGCCTGTGTGAGGAGACACGGCCACCATCCCCATCCCTCCAACGGCGGGGTTTCACAAGCACATGACCGGGAGTGCGTGGCGCCCGTTGCTGAGGAAGCTTAGGCGTGTAGACGCTCGCCCCCGCGGGCCAAACGCAAGCGAGGCACCTCGGGCGGGAGTGTGACCGCCCTGCCGGTCGGACCACGCCTCCTCTCCCTGGTCCCCAATCCGCTCCATGTCGCGGGAGCCGCCCCTATGGGGCCGACGGTCGCGGGGTGCCGCCGACCGAACCCGCTGGGCAGCGCCAGTGCCCGGCATTCGGCGGTCCCGATCGCCACCCGTTGGTAAGCGTTTTGTGAAACGCGCACCCCCAGCTGGGGACCATCGCGGCGCCCGCAGCGTGCGCACCCCGGCTCGCGCCTCGGACGCCTGCCCCTCGGCCCGCCCCCTCGTCACTTCGCGACGCCCCGCAGCGTGCGCGCCTCGGCCCGCGCCGCGCATCCCGTCCGTCCGATCGGCCGTTGGCCGATTCCCCCGGGTCCGTGGGCGAAGGGGCCATACCGGGCACCATGAGGGCCGAGAGGGGGGGTACCGTGGCACTGCAATGCCTGGCGGAACTCGCGCCGCGTTGGGAGGCCCAGGGTGTGGAGTTTCTGCCGTATCAAATCGAGGCCGCCGAACGCGTCATCGAGGGCATGGACGGGCAGGGCATCCTGGCGGACGAGGTCGGCCTCGGCAAGACGATCGAGGCGGGCCTGGTGGCGCGCGAACTGATGACACGCGGCCGCTGCACCAGCGTCCTGATCCTCTGCCCGGCGACGCTCTGCTACCAATGGCGGCGGGAGATGGCGCAGAAGTTCGAGCTGTCCTTCCTCTGCGACCCCCGGCCGAGCGACTGGGGCAGCCAGGACCTGATCATCGCCTCCATTGACGCCGCCAAGCGCGAGGAGGCGCGGCTGGCCCTGGGCGCGCGCGCGTGGGACCTGGTGGTGGTCGACGAGGCGCACAAGTTGAAGAACCGCACGACGCAGAACCACCGCCTGGTGGCCTCGCTGCACCGCCGCTACCTGCTGCTGCTCTCGGCCACGCCGATGCAGAACGACCTCACGGAGTTGTACTCGCTGGTGTCGCTGGTGCGGCCGGGCCTGTTCGGCTCGTTCCACGCCTTCTGGCGCGAGTTCCTGCTCGACCGCCGGACGCCCAAGGACCCGGCGGCCTTGCGCCAGATCCTCTCGACCGTGATGGTCCGCCACCGGCGGCAGGACCTCCACGCGGAATTGGGGGAGTTTCTGCCTGCTCGGCAGGTGGCCCTCATCCCCCTGCAACTGCGCCCGGAGGAGCGGACGCTGTACGACGCGGTGTCGGCGGCGGTGCGGCAGGAGTACCACCGGCGACTGGCGGGTCAGGGGACAGTCCTGCCGCTGATCATGCTGCAGCGCGAGGTCTGCTCCTCGGCGGCGGCCGTGCGCAAGACGCTCTATGCCATCACGGGCGCCTCCTGGCTGGGCGGCGACCTGGGGGCGTTGCGCGCCCTGGCGGACGCCGTGGGGGAGCAGGCCAAGGCGGCAGTCCTGGAGGGGCTTGTCGCCCAGATCGGCGAGCGCACGCTCGTCTTCACCGAGTTCCGCGCCACGCAGGAGTATCTGGCCGAGCGCCTGCGGGCCATGGGGGTGCCCGTCCTGCTCTTCCACGGCGACCAGGCCGCCTGGGAGCGCGATCGCGCGGTGCGGCGCTTCGCGCTGGAGCCACGGGGTGTGCTGCTCTCCACCGAGAGCGGCGGGCAGGGGCTCAACCTGCAGTTCTGCCACCACGTCGTCAACTACGACCTGCCGTGGAACCCCATGCGCGTCGAGCAGCGCATCGGTCGCGTGCATCGCCTGGGCCAGACCAGCGACGTGTTCATCTACAACCTCTACGCCGAGAACACGGTGGAGGAGTACCTCCTGCGCCTGCTGGACGACAAGATCAACCTCTTCCGCCAAGTGGTCGGGGAGCTGGATGTGATCCTGCGGCGGCTGGAGAAGGGCGGGCGGCGGTCGCTGGAGAGCCGCATCGCCGAGATCCTCTGGAAGGCCGGTGACGCAGGCGAGATGGCCTTCCAGTTCGATGAGCTCGGGCGCCAGTTCCTGTGGCAGAAGCGCCTGGCCAAGCAGCGGGAGGGCGCGCTGTCCGGAGACGCCCCCCCGCCCCGTAGCGCGCCTGCGGCGGACCAACAAGTCGCGGTGGCGGTGGCGGCGGCCGTGGGGACCGGGGATGCAGCGGACGCCGTGGCCGCTGCCCTGGCGGTGGGGGTTGTGGGGGGCCAGGTGCCCGTGGCGTCGGTCGCGGTGGGGCCGGGGGAAGGGGTCG
>Ga0307374_10011376_pt1 | contig 12663 bp, 11 predicted proteins | sample OX3MG_FD_202532 | JGI IMG/M metagenome (GOLD analysis project Ga0307374, IMG submission 202532) | Soil microbial communities from Risofladan, Vaasa, Finland - OX-3 | ecosystem: Environmental > Terrestrial > Soil > Coastal area > Acid sulfate soil | place: Finland: Risofladan, Vaasa | collected...
CCGGACCTCTGGATTGAGTTCACGTTTCATCCGATCGGGCTGCCGGGCTGGGTCTGCATCTTTGATCTCCGGCTGGAGTCGCCGTGGGCCGAGGAGACGCTTCTGGCGACAAACCGGAGTTACCGGGCCGACCGGCTGCGATGTGAGAGCTCGCTGGTGGGATGGCGAGCGGACGCGTTCTGGATGTTAGACCGGGTGGAAAAAGGGCCGGCGGCTGCACGGACAGCGGAGGTCGCTAAGATTACGGCGGCGCGGAATCTCTTCGCGGCCGGTGATTACCGTCCGGCCTATGATACCTGCTGCGCCATTTTGCGGAGTCACGCGCCGCGCCCCGCCGCGTGGAAACCGCCGGCGCCGGATCGAGTGGAGCAAGGAGAGCTGCGATCCGCCAGTTTTTCCGATGTACCACCGGAAAGCGGAGAAATCCGGATCGATCCCTATTCCGACGGCTGCATGGGACTCAGGCTGACGGTGGCGCCCGGAGCGCTGTTGGAGCTGGAAGAGAATGGAAAACGATCGGCCATTCCATCACCCACCGCACTCTTACCGGGCGACGACGTGGAGGCGACTCTGAGAAACTCCCGAATCGTCCACCTGATCGCGCGGCGTGGGAGCGCAATGGCAGCGGTCACGGCGATGACTCCCACGACGCCGTTTGCACTGCCAACCCTGACCGTGGAGGGCCAACCGGCGCGCAAGATCAGCAGTGTCGCGGCGGTGCGCGGACGGCGGCAGGGCCCGGCGCGATCCTGCTGGCTGCGGGTGGGGCCGACGCCCTTCGAGATTGGCGACGACGTTCAAATCCGGTGGAATCCTCGAACCAACCGGATCGTGGAGATCGTTCTGCGGAGTCCGGGCCATGCTAAATTCTGACGAACCATCCAACGACGTCTCGACCGGGAACCAGTCCCCGGAGAACGAAAGCGCGCAGCGTCAGTCTCCGAGCCACACCGCGTTGGATTGGAACGCCAGGCGATACGAAAGTGATTATTCGTATGTCTGGAAGTACGGCGCGGGGGTGCTGGAGCTTCTGAGCCCGCGGCCGGGGGAGCGAATTTTAGATATTGGCTGCGGAACCGGGCAGTTGACGGCTGCCCTGGCGGCATCCGGAGCGATGGTGATTGGAATCGACAATTCCCCGGATATGATTGCGCAGGCCCGGGTCAATTCCCCTGAAATTGAGTTCCAACTGTGCGACGCCCGCGACTTACAGTTTAAGGCGCCGTTTGACGCGGTCTTCTCTAACGCGGTACTGCACTGGATACAGGAACCCAAACCGGTCATCGCATCGGTGCGCCGGGCGCTGAAACCCGGCGGCCGATTCGTCGCCGAGTTTGGCGGTCGCGGGAATATCCACGCGCTCGTTGAGGCGATCACCGCCAGTCTGTCAGACGCAGGATATCCGGCCGGCCCGGAACGCAATCCCTGGTACTTTCCCGGTATTCCCGAATATGGGGAGCTCTTAGAAAGCGCCGGAATGACGCTCACTTTTGCGGAGCTGTTCGACCGACCGACAGCGCTAGCGGGTGGGGAGGCGGGAATGCGAAACTGGCTGGAGATGTTCTCCGGACCATTCTTAACCGCCGCGCCGCCGGAAGCCCGCGCCGCAATCCTCACGCTCATCGAGGAACGTCTTCGACCCACGCTCCTCGAGAATGGAACCTGGTACGCCGATTACACGCGGATTCGGATCGTGGCGGTCAATGAGGCGCCTAACCCATCACCGCGCTGATCCACATATAGAGCGCGAAGCCGATCAGAAACAGGACGGTAGCGAGGCGGGCGTCGCCATTGCGGTGAGCCTGCGGCATAATCTCTTCCACCACCAACGTGGCGAGCAGACCTCCGGTGAAAGAGAGGATGACATCCCCGAGGAGCATGGGTCCGGCTCGAACGCCGAAATAGCCGACACCGGCCCCCACGTAGAGCGGAATAGCGAACCATATACTGATCAGAATGCGTATCCACCGGGGGACATTCTTGGTCTTAATGACAGAGATTCTGGTGAAGCCCTGGGGCAAGTTCCCAACCATCTGACCGAGTGCCAGGAGCATGGCGAGAGAACCGCTCACACCGGCGCTGGCGCCGAGCATAACACCATCACTCACGAGATCGACAGCGAGCGCGGCCATCAGCGTCCACACTGACGAAGCGCAATCATCTCCGACAGGCAGCTAACAACCCGCCGACGGTATTTCCGGCCGCGGGAAGCGTTGTCAGCAGCAGCATGTGGATGAAAGACATTCTCTATGCACGTACGAGCGCCTGCCGCACGAGCGGCAGACCTATCAATTTATCTTAACGTAACACGACCGGCACGATGTGGAAACAGTTCCCGCGTATGATGATGATCGAAGTGGAGCGGCGAGAGGCGATGATCGTGATGCGCCAGCTCCAACCTTCAGGTCGTTCAGGGTCGAGGTTCTTCGGATGCCATAACATCGTTACCCGATTATGACCTCTTAATCACCTGATTTTTGCAACATCAATAAGAAGGAATCTCAATCATACGTGTCGTATACTTGTTTTCCATGACAATACGAGGCGCCGCTCCCGGCGTCGAGGTGTCGGAAAGGGGAAATATCATGAGTGAGACCATGAGGCGAAGGAGCGGATTCACGCTCATCGAGCTACTTGTAGTAATAGCGATTATAGCTATTCTTGCTTCTATCCTTCTCCCTGTATTCGCACAGGCGCGGGAGAAGGCCCGGCAAACCCAGTGCATGTCCAACTGCAAACAGATGGCGGACGCCGTCATGATGTACGTTCAGGATTATGATGAAGTAACACCGCTGTTCTATTTTACCCATAACCCCCCCTATACTCGGTGGGCCAATCCATCTCGGGCAACGTGGGTATGGGCCGTTCAGCCGTATATTAAGACATGGGAAGTGTATCACTGCCCGGACATGGTAGACGCCACTACCAATGGCGATTCCCTCTGGGACCCCAACAACCAGTATAATAATGCCGCTAATCTCTCCTTGTGGGAGGGCTATGGATGGAACGCCGATTACATGGACTACGCCGCGACCTGTTCTGACTTCGGTACCGATCCGATGAACTACCCTTACTCCGGAGCGCCCGATCCGCTGTCGCTGATTCCACGGCCCGCGCAAACCGTAATGTTTACGGGAGCCGCGTTGGCGCCAGGCCAGGGATCGTGGGCCGACGCCAATTCCCTCTATCCGACCAACGGCGGCTATTATTACACGGCAGCCCCGGCGACGATCTCAGCGCCGCTGGGATGCACCTGGAGCAACGCCGGCTGGGGCCAGGGGAGTTTTATGGGTCCCTATGGCGGATTCGAGCAGCCGCGCCACCAAACGGGCGGAAACATCTGTTTTGCCGATGGTCACGTGAAGTTTATGACCGCGGGCGCCGCCGCCGCGGGCACCAACTGGACGCCCGACATCGCGAACAACGCCATTGTCGTGACGGATGAGAACCAGTATCTATGGGATCTTCATTCATGATGAAGTCTGGTCTGCTGCATCACAGGCGCGGAGGACTCCGCGCCTGTGACCAGGGCCGTGGAGGCCCATCCTTCTGCAAGCGAGCGCCACTTATGCGAAATGCTTCAAAGCTAATCCTGACGATCCTGCTGGGCCTGCTTCTGGCGCCGGTTCTTGGGGGCTGCCAGTCGTCGTCCGGCACTCAATATCTGAACAGCACACCGCCGCCCGGCCCGAATGCGCGCCCGCTAGCGCCTAATCGGAACAAAAAGCTGCCAGGTCCCGCCAAGATGCAAAAAAGCTAGAGCCGACGAAGGACGAAGGACCGAGGACGAAGAACGCCTTTCCCTGGTCCTTCGTCCATCGTCTAATACCGTTCAAATAAGGAGCAACCGAGCATTATCTCTGATCCCAGGCCGAAGCGTCCGCCCGGGTCATTATCCACCGTTTGTTCTGACAAACTCGTCTGTAACGGCGTGACCAGCAGACGATCGGAATGGCCTACGACACCATGCGGGACTCTGATTGTGTCGAAATGGCGCTATTTGAACGATATTCCTCCGTCCTCCGTCCTTCGTCCTTCGTCCGCTTTTCGGGGGCTCCCGGCGTGAGCGAGCTGCGAAGACGGTTGGAGATTTTGAACGGCGGCCCGCTGCAAGAAGCGCCGCGCACGCCGATAATTCGGCCGACCGTACCGGTCCCCGCACGTCCACAATCCCCGCCGGGCAGGTCGCTGGAAGAAATCGTGCCCGGCACGATACTCGATCTCGACGACGGCGCCGCCTGCTGGCTTGTAGAACGCCCGGCGCGGGACGTCGCTGACTGGTGTCCGGCGATGATCGAGCGCATTGAGAGAGTCTTCTCCTCCGAACGGTTAAATACGCTGGCGCAGGCGATTCAATTCCGCGGAGCTCTGCGGCTCCGGGACCTGCTCTTTCTTGACCTGGAAACCACCAGTCTCAGCGGAGCTCCTCTCTTTTTGATCGGCACGCTCCAGTGGGAGGAGCGCGGCCTGATCGCCAGGCAGTATCTGGCCCGGGGATTTGAGGAGGAGGTCGCGGCGATTGCGGCGTTCGCCGCGGCGATTCCTCGCTTTCGCGCCATGGTCACGTTCAATGGGAAGAGCTTCGACGCGCCGTATCTCCGGCAGCGGGCGAGCGCCACGGGAGTCCGGCTCCGCTGTCCCCGCGCTCACCTCGATCTATTGATCCCGGCGCGCCAGCGATATAGCGGCTCACTGCCCAACTGCCGGCTGCAAACACTCGAGCATCATCTGTGCGGCCGGAAACGGGAAGGCGACATACCGGGCCGCGACATCCCCGCCGCCTACCATCAATATGTGGCCACCGGCGACGCCACGCGGATCGCCGTTATCCTCGAGCATAACCTCCTCGATTTGATTACCATGGTGGATCTCCTGGACCGATTGGTTTAGCCGGTTCTCCCCCGTTATCGGGGGCCGGGGGGCCATATCGCCGAATCCTACAACCGGCCGGGTTATCGCCGCGGCGGAACGAGAGGGCGGTAGTCCGTGACCGCGTTCACAACGGGGCGCCCGATATTGAAATTGTGATCACCCGTCAATTGTTTCCAAGCGCCGTTAACCGCGGCGTCACAAGCTCGGCCGTCCCTTCAGGACTTCCCGGGAACCTTGGCGTCGGCGCATTACCAGGGCTGAAGCCCTTCGCTATGATCGGCCGCCCCTCCGGGACTTCACCGCCCGTCATTATGTTGGCTTAACTCATCCTCCGTCCTTCGTCCTTCGTCCTTCGTCCGCGCCCCGCGCGCCTCCAGATACGCGAGCGCAATTCGCGCCGGCGGGATGGCGGGGTCGAGGCGGGCGGCGCGCAGGAATGCAATCCTCGCTTCGGCTGTCCGGCCGATCTCTAACAGCGCCCGACCCAACGTATGGGCGGCGCGGGCGGAGTCGCGCTCGGCTTTTTGAAGGGCCTCCGCGGCGGTGTAGAAATGTCCCATTTCGAAGTGCGCCGCCCCGATGAGCGTATTTCGCTCGGGATCTTCGGGCAGAAACTCACGGAGCGCTGCCTCGGTCTCCGCGCAGCGCCCGGTCTCATCGTAGAGCGTGGCGAGCAGCGCCCTTGTTTCGTCGTCCGGGTTCTCTTGCATGGCCGCTTCGGCGAAAACCAGCGCCCGATCCCCCTGCCCGCTCTCCTGCATCATCCGGGAACGCCTGAGCCATTCACGCGCCCCTCCCGGAATCTGATGGACTTCCGGCGCGGTACGAATTCCCGAATGCGGATCCCATGGCGCCCGGTCCCCGGGCCATACGGGAAGAGTTGGGCGATGCGCCGGGCGGAGGATCTCCTCGGCAAACTGCAGCGCCCGCGCTTGCAGGTGAATGTCGTCGGAAAGGCCGTGAAGCGCGAGGCCGGTTAGCCCTACCAGAGGATCTTTGCGGCCCTCGCAGAGTCGCCGGAGAACGATGGCGCCCGGATGATCCTGCTGTACCGCCTCCACCCGGCGGCATTGATCCGCAGCCGCGGCATAATCGCCGGCGTCGTACAGCGCCCTCGCGTAGAAAAACGGGAAGAGCCAGTTATCTGGGCTCAGATCCATCGCCTGCTGAATCTGGCGGAGACCCGAATCCGACTCGCCGCACTCCGCCCGCGCCAGACCGGCGTACAGGAGCAGAAAGCTGTTCCGAGGCGCGGTTCCGAGCCCTTTCTCCAGCGCCGCGAGCGCTTCACGAGGCTGCCCGTCGTCAAGTAACTGCTGGCCCTGGTCCAGCAAGCGGTTAATCGAAATAGTAAACAAAAAAAATGGAACCAATTCGAATCCTCATCGCAGCAAGCTGTGTTATAATAGGTTGACCGGCATTGGGCCGGGATTTGCGAGGCCTGTTTTCGTAAGCGCGCTGGCATCATTCAGGATGCCGATAGGTCGGGTTAGATCTCATTACAGGCGTGCTTCAGACGCAGGTGGGAGCTTCAGAATGGCACTAGGCACGGTCAAGTGGTTCAACGATTCGAAGGGCTATGGATTTATCACCCCCAACGACGGGAGCCGTGACCTCTTCGTTCACCATACATCCGTCCGCATGGAGGGGTTCAGAACCCTCCGTTAAGGACAAACCGTTGAATTCGAGTCCGTCGAGGGTCCGAAGGGACCGCAGGCGGACAATGTCCAGCCTGTTTAACCCCACGGTACCAGGCCTCGATAGATAATGCGCCGGGGCGTAAGTTCGCCGGCAGTCGCCGCTGGCCCCCGAACCCCCAATAATGGGGGCGGCGACTACCGGCTTATTTGTGCCGGAGTGCATTCGACCGGGGACCTGGAGCTGGCGTCCCATCTCCGGGTTCCTCACCCGGTGTCAAGCTCTTCCCGCAGCGCTTGCCAGGATCTCAGCGGCGCCGAGCAGGAGAAGCTCCGGCACACAAACGCCGTCATCTCACCAAACCGCGGTTTTCCGCGGGCGATGGGCGGCGGCTCGACGCCGGGACGAACCAGAATCATTATTTCGTTGGGCGCATAGCGACGATTCAAATCGCGCAGCGCGGCGCGGTTCGCCTCGACGTCCGGGTCGGCAAGAATCACGATTTCGGCCGGGCCATGGGAATAGAAGTCGAGAGCGCTGATGAGATTGCTCGCGCCATGCGGGTTACGCCGCATGTCCTCGGCGTGGGACGCGAAGATACGTGTCGCCATTTCTCGCAGTTCCGGACGATTCTGGAGCGACGCCAGTTTAACCAGGTCCATGGCGGCAACCGACACCCCGGATGGAACTGACTGGTCCGATCCCTGGCGCGGCCGCACAATGAGGCCCTCTGAATCCGGCGGGGTCATAAAGAAATCACCGGAGGCGTCGTCGCGGAAGAGCGTGATCATTGTGTCGGTCAGCAAGCCGGCCTCGTTGAGCCACTCGATTTCGCCGGTCGTCTCGTACAGTTCCAGCAGACCGCCGGCGAAGAACGCGTAGTCGTCCAGGTATCCGACGCCGCTGGCGGCGGCCAATCGAAATGACCGCCGCAGCCGGCCATCGGACCGCATCTGGCTGAGCACAAAGTGAGCGGCGCGGGCCGCGGCGTCTTTATAGCGCGGTTCTTCGAGTACACGCGCCGCCATCGCCATCGCCCCGATCATCAATCCATTCCATGCGGTCAGAATCTTGTCATCCCGCGATGGTTTCGCGCGCGTCTCTCGTGCCTGGAATAACTTCGCCCGGGACCGGGCTGAGATCTGATCCACTTCCTCCTTCGGAATGCCGTAGTCGGCGGCGATGCGCGCGGGGGACTGGTTGAGCCGCAGGATGCTCGTGCGATGCTCGAAGTTCCCATCCGGCGTCACCCCGTATTGCTGACAGAAAAGGACCGCCTCTCTTTCATCCAACACCTCACGGACCTCATCGGGCGTCCAGACGAAGAACTTTCCCTCCTCGCCTTCGCTGTCGGCGTCCTGTGTGGAGTAGAACCCGCCCTCCGGCGAAGTCATCTCCCGCAGCACGTAATCGAGCGTCTCCCGCACCGTTCGTTCCAGCAGCGGATCACCGGTCGCCTGGAACGCCTGGGCGTAGAGCCGCGCAAAGAGCGCATTGTCATAAAGCATCTTCTCGAAGTGCGGCACGAGCCATTCGGCGTCTGTGGAATAACGATGAAAACCGCCGCCGAGGTGGTCATAGATGCCGCCCTCGGCCATCTTCCGGAGCGTCAGCAGCGCCATGCGGAGGTACTCTTCATCGCCGCTCTCGCGCCAGTAACGGAGAAAGATCTCCAGGCTCATCGTGTTCGGGAACTTCGGCTGGGATCCAAAACCGCCATTCTGCGCATCAAAAGCCCTGGCGAGCGCCTCGGCGGCCGCGGCAAGAATACCGCCGTCCGGAATGGAACTTCCCGTCTCCGGCTCGTTGACGTCCGCCAGCGCCTCCGCGATCTGGCGAGAAACAAGCTGCACCTTGTCCTTCTCGGAATGATAGTGATTGGAGATCGCTTCGAGAATCCGCCTGAATCCAGCGCGCCCGTAGCGATCCTCGGGGGGAAAGTAGGTCCCGCCCCAGAAGGGCTTCAGATCAGGCGTCAGGAACATGGTGAGCGGCCATCCACCCGTGCCGGTGAAAAACTGGCATACGGTCTGATAAATATGGTCGAGATCCGGGCGCTCCTCACGGTCCACCTTGATACAGACAAACCGTTCGTTCATGATTGCGGCGATCTCGTCATTTTCGAACGATTCATGCTCCATGACGTGGCACCAGTGACATGCGGAGTAGCCGATAGAGAGCAGAATCGGACGGTTTTCCTCTTTGGCCCGGGTCAGCGCCTCATCGTTCCAGGAATACCAATCCACCGGGTTATGCGCGTGCTGAAGCAGGTACGGGCTTGTTTCATGGATAAGGCGATTCGTTCGCTCGGATGATTCATTCATAGCTCTCTCCATCAGTGACTAGTACATCCCGGCGTAAGTCCACCGGTGTTGGTCGCTGGCCCCTGAATCCCCAATAATGGGGGCGACCATCACCGGAACCGATCCGGCAGATGTGAGCCGAGTTGTACTTGCCGGAACACAGAGCGCCCGCATCTCTCCAAATTCGTGCGGCAGCTTTCGCCATACCCCGTCGGTCTCACGGCGAAACAACTGCCCCAACACTGAATAGGCCCAGGCGCCATCCGGACTGACGACAACCTGCCAGATGGTGCTGTTGGCGGGGCCGGAGAGCGTCTGCTGGGACCAGGTCTTGCCCAGATCGGTTGTCCCCCAGATAGCGCCGCCTGAACCGGGAGGGCCATTCCCATTTCCAACGATCAGGGCGCCATTATCTTCGACCACCGACCGGCAGTACTGCCACTGGAACCGCCCTGTATCCATTGCGCTCCACGCGCCACCCTCTTCGGGCCGATAGAAAATCCCGGCATTGGTCGCCGCGACCAGGCTGGAGCCGACGCGAGCGAGGCTGTGGATATCGAGCGAACCAAGGCCCTCGCTGCAAAACGTCCAGGTATCGCCGCCATCCATTGATTCCTGCGCTCCGTCAATCTCAGCGCCGGCCCAGCAGCGATCGCCATCGGATAAAAAACTGGTGATGCGAACCCGGATGGAACCGTTGGCGCAGGTCCTGAGCCAGCGGGCCGGCGCCTCGTTCCAACTATCGCCGCCGTCGTCCGAATAGAAGAGCGCCGCGGGGCAGGTTCCCGCCCAGAGCCGGCCGCCGGAACCATGCGGACGTTGCGTCCGGGCAAGCGTCCAGACCTGGTAACCGACCGGAAACCCGCCCAGGCGAGCCCACGACCGGCCGGCGTCGGAGGAGAGATAGACGCCATCGTCGGCGCCGGCGAGAATACGATCCTGCCCGATGGACAAAAGCGCCCGGACGTCGCTCTCGATGAAGAGATCTCCTTTTCCGCGCTGCCACGTCGCGCCATCATCCTCCGAGCGCCAGACCGACTGCCCGATGGTCCCTACCAGGAGCAGGCTCGCTGCTCCTATCGTTTCATTCCGCATGACCAATTACCTATGACCTGTGACCTGTGACCTAATACCTATGACCTTGCAGGTGTTGAAGCAGCAGAGCCGCCTCGGAAAAGTCCGGCACAATGATATCGGCGCCGGCGGCGATAAGCCGGTTCCGTTTCCACCGGTCGAGCCGGCCCGGTCGCCGTTCATCCGTCGCCGCGCCAATCGTCCGCCCGCCGGCCTCCCGCGCGTTTTCGATCTCCACATAGCCATCCCCAAACGCCACCAGCTCCGGGCCCGAAAGGGCATGCTCGCGGATGATTTGCTGGATCACGCGCTGTTTCGAGAAATGCTGGTAATCCTCGACTGCGGCATAAATCCGGTCTTCAAAGAATCGCTCAAGACCAAGAGCCGATGACTCGTCCAGCACGTAGCCCAAATCGGTGCCGCTCGCGAGATAGAGACGCACGCCTCGATCCCGCAGCGCGCTGAGCAGATCGATAGAACCCGGAACGAGCATTCGAACCGGTTCAATCCGGCCCGATTTGAGGCCGGCGACCCGGTCCTGGATCCGGCGCCACAACCGGCGATGATATTCCTGCTTATACTCCTGCGGATTCCGCGGTGTTCCATTCCGGCGCTCAATCTCCGAGGCGAGATGGATGAACTGGTAGATCGTTTGTTTCCCGGTAAGGCGAAAGACAAACTCTCGCGCGACGGTCTGAAGAGCTTCCCGCGTTTCGTCCGTTCCGAGCGCGGCCAGTTCTTCCACCATATACGGAATCATCACGTCCTGCCAGCCTTCGCGGATAAGCGAAAGCGTTCCATCAAAGTCGAAGATGGCGGAATGGATCGGGGCTGGGGGCGTGCGGCGAATAACCTCAATCGACGTCGAGTTCATGACCAGGGGGCGCTGCCGCCAATCCGGAACGATGGGCGTCGGTCGTACGACGGCTTGGCGGGCGCGGGCGCGAAGCTCGGATGGAGAAGCGGTACCGGTGGTCCCGAGTTTTTGAACGGTGATGGAAGCGACCAGATTGCCCAGCGCGGCGGCATCGACGGCATCGAGGCCCGCGATGAAGCCACAAAGAATCCCGGCGGTCGCGCTGTCGCCCGCTCCCACGATATCCACCGGGCCGGGGACCTCGACTGCCGGGACCAGGGTGGCGTTCAGGATATCGGCGACAATCATCCCCCGGGCGCCGCAGGTAGCGAACACCGTTCGTCCGGCGCGGCGAGCAAGCTCCTGGCCCATCGCCGCCAACTCTTCCAACGAAATCTGAGATTGGTCCGGATGATCAATTTCGCCCGGATGATCAATTTCGCCCGGATGATCAATTTCGCCCGGATGATCAATTTCGAAGAGCCGAGAAAGCTCCCGGTCATTGGGCTTGGTCATTACGTAGGTGAAGAGCGCGATACGCTCACGAGAGTCCGCGATGAACGGCGCCGACGGCTTTTCAGACGCGATGGACGCGATCGCTGCACGCACGCGATCCGTGATTACGCCGCAATTGCGCTCCTGGACCTGGTCCGCGATGATAACGGCGTCCGCTTCGGGCAGCAGTCGCCGGAAGCGCTCAATCATCTCGTCTTCGCATTCAGTCGAGGTCGGAGTGCGGTTTTTGGTATCGAACCGGTTCATTTCCTGCGCGACGCCGTCAGAGCGCAAGAGCACCGGCTTCCGGTACGTGGGCGTCATGATTTCGGCGCGTTCGAGGAGATGGAGCTCGACCCGCTGTTTACGGAGCGCCTCCTGAAGCTCGAATCCTTCGCCATCGGCGCCGCAGATACCGAGAGCTAATATCCGGCCCACGCCAAGCGCCCGGAGGTTATTCACCACTGTGCCAGCCGCGCCCGGCTGACGCTGCACGCGTAGAACCTGATAGGCGGAGAGCGAAGTTTCAAGCGAGGTTTCGGTGAGGGCCGGATCGAGAAAGAGATAGTCATCGAGAAAGAAGTCACCCACGACGAGAACGGTCTTCGTGGGCAAAATGGCGAGGAGATCGGCAACGCGCGATTCGGTCAGCGACACGCCATTCCTCCGCGATGACAGGGGATTCTCTGAGATTCCGATATGGACAGGGGATTTGCAGAGATTCCGGGCGTCCGGGCGCTTAGTTGGCCGGCTTTCGACGACGACGCAGCCGGACTTCGGTACCTTCCGGGCTCACATGTATCTCCATCTCATCCATAAAGGCCTGCATGTGAATGAGACCGCGGCCCCTCTGCGAGAGACCTTCCAGGGAATCGAGTGGATCAGTGGCCTCCGGGACGACGCCCGGGTTCCATTGTATCGCGCCCTGGTCCCTGACGACCACTTCGATCCCTTCAAGATCCGCTGTGCAGCAGATATCGACGGAAGCTTCCCCCGCGGTTCGGGCGTGCTCCACGGCGTTACTGAGCGCCTCAGAGACAGCGATAGCAATCTCGACTCCCTCGTCGTCGGTGAACCCGACATCGTGGGCGAGACCCTTAAGACGCCGGCGCACGACGCCAACGTACTCCGGCCGGGCCGGCATTTCGACACTTTCAATCCAGCGGATTCCCACCGACGCCATCTCCGGAGTTGTGCCCCGCTCGTCCATTATCAATTCAATTCATCCTGGATCAGCGCCGCCGCTGATACCCCTTCCCTCGCTCGTCCGGAAGCCCCCCGGCCCCCAATAATGGGGGAGTCCTCGCCCGGAAGCCCCCCCGGCCCCCAATAATGGGGGAGTCCTCGCCCGGAAGCCCCCCGGCCCCCAATAATGGGGGAGTCCTCGCCCGGAAGCCCCCCGGCCCCCAATAATGGGGGAGTCCT
>Ga0307374_10011380_pt1 | contig 12659 bp, 13 predicted proteins | sample OX3MG_FD_202532 | JGI IMG/M metagenome (GOLD analysis project Ga0307374, IMG submission 202532) | Soil microbial communities from Risofladan, Vaasa, Finland - OX-3 | ecosystem: Environmental > Terrestrial > Soil > Coastal area > Acid sulfate soil | place: Finland: Risofladan, Vaasa | collected...
TCCCGTCCAGGCCACGCTGCACGAGGGTCCGCGACGGATCCGCCTGAGCCACCGCCGATGTGGCCAAGACGCCGATCGACACGGCTAGCGCCAGCCACGCGGTCACGGTCGGCGCGAACGCCAAGCCGGCCGCGACTAGGAAGCCACCGCCCACCGTCAGAACGCTGTTGGTCACAAACCTGCTGCTCATGGGTCTCAGATCTCCTCTTGGTTGGAGTGGGATTCGGGTGCCTTGCCGTCCGGCGAGAGGCATCCGGGTCAAGCGTGGGTCTGATCCAGCTCCTGCCCTCCTATGTGACGGTCGCCCCCCAGCTGCCACCGATCGTGGTATCGTTCGACGCTGATCGTACCACTAAGTTAGATGAGAGTCAAACATGAGGCCAGTCAGCACGAGTCAGATCGCGAGCGCCCAGGCGCCCATCGACAGCCTCATTCCCAGCGTCGGGGTGAGTGAGCTGTTGCAGGCGCTCGGAGATCCCATCCGGCTCGCAATCGTCCGCACGCTGGGCGAGGCGCCTGGCCCGCGTCCCTGTGGGAGCTTTGACCTGCCCGTGACCAAGTCCACTCTCACGCACCATTTCCGGGTTCTGCGCGAGGCCGGACTGATCGAGCAGAGGTGTCATGGGACGCGCAAGCTCACTCGCCTGCGCGACGTGGAGCTTGAGGTCGCCTATCCGGGCCTCCTCGCCAGCGTCATTCGAGCCGCGGCTCGGGAGCTATCGGGACGCGGTTCGGCGGTCGTCGTCGCGTCCGGCGAGGAATCCGCCACGGTGGTGCCCTAGTACTACAACGATAGTTAGTGTGCCACCTGGGGCGGATCCCGTGTAGAGTTCACGGCACGGGGCACCGCCCTCCCAACGCCGTCATCATGGTGTCCCTGCACGGGGACACTCGATGAAGCCTGTCGATCTCGACCGCCTGGTGCCGGACCTGGAGGCCTTCCATGCGCGGTTCAGTCGGTACTTCTGTCGGAGCGAGGGTCGCACCATGGCCGAGAGCTATCTTGGCGGACTGCTCCGACCGCTCGAGCGCAAGAACATCGAGAACGTCGCCGAGCAGGTGGGCCTGCCCATCCGCGGGCTGCAGCAGTTCATCAGCGTCTCCCCGTGGGATGACGAGGGGTGCATTGACGAGGTCCAGCGCTTTGTCAGCGAGCACCTGGGCGGGAAGGACGGCGTGCTCATCCTCGACGACACCGGCTTTGCCAAGAAGGGGATGTGGTCCGCCGGCGTCGGCCGCCAGTACTCGGGCACGCTGGGTCGCACCGACAACTGCCAAGTGGGGGTGTTCCTCGCGTACGCCTCGTCCAAAGGGCACACCCTCATCGACCGGCGGCTCTACCTCATGCAGGAGTGGTTCGAGGACAGCGACGAGGCGCAGCGGCGGCGGGCGCGCGCGCGTGTTCCTGAGGATCTCCAGTTCAAGACCAAGCTCGAACTGGGCGCGGAGATGGTGCGCCACACCATCGATGCCGGCCATCTCGGCGTTCGCTGGATCACCGGTGACGCCGCGTACGGCGACAGCCACGACCTGCGTGCGCTGGTGGAGCGACTCGGGCGCTGGTATTGCTTCGAGGTGTCGTCGAACGTCGAGGTCGGGTGCGATGAGCCCAGCTGGGCGGTGCCCCCGGCTCATCCGAGTGGCACGGGCCGACCGCGAACCCGGCGACGGCCGACGGCAGCCTCTCTGCCGTCGCGCTGGGTCTCGGCGGTGTCAGCCGGCCTGCCGGATGGCCAGTGGGTGCGTCGGCGCGTGACCGAGGGGGCGAAGGGTCCACGCGAATACGAGTTCGCGCGAGTCCGGGTGACCGAGAAGCGTCACCGCGTTCCGGGGCCGGAGACGTGGCTAGTGCTGCGCCGCCCGGTTGGCGGCGGCGAGATCAAGCACTACCTCTCGAATGCCCCCGCTGCGATGACCCTGGAGCAGATGGCGTGGACGGGCTGCCTGCGGTGGACGATCGAGGAGAACTTTGAGCTGGCCAAGGGCGAGGTTGGGCTGGATCACTACGAGGTGACCAAGCTGCGAGGGTGGTATCACCACATGACGATGGCCCTGATGGCGCTGGCGTTCATGAAATCGGTTCAGCGGCGGTGGGGGAAAACAATCAGCCGGCCGCCTCAGCGTTCCCGAGATCCGGCAGCTCCTCGAGGTGGTGCTCCCTCGCCTCGAGTGGGACGCCGCCACGGCCATCCGGTGGCTCACCGCGCAGCATCGCAGAAAGGCGGCGGCGACGGCCTCACATCGCAAGCGCTGGCTTCGTGAACATCCCGCCTAACTATCGTTGTAGTACTAGTTGTCATCACTCGTTGACTCCACTGTCGACCCCGGGCTGTGCAGCAGCTCCCAGTCGATTGCCGCTTGCAGCTGTCCGTGCATCGCCCCTTTGAGAGCAGTGCGGGGCGAGTTCGAGTGGCGACGGAGGCTGGTCGTGAAAGTCGCGTCTGTGAGTCTAGCCGATGCCACCTCGCTCATACGGTGACGCGGCGCATCAGGGCGAAACCACCGATGAGCAGGACTGCCGCTAAGGCGCCAAACATTGCGGTGATCCGCATGGCGCTCGGGGTGAAGGAAAAGCCGGCGCCGCCCCAGTTGTGGCCTCGGTCAACGACCACGATCCAGACGCGAATCACGGCGACCTGGCCAACGATGAACGCGACCAGGCCGAGTCGATGCCAGCGGCGGTAGATGATCCCGTACCAGATCCCGTAGACGAACAGCAGCGTCAGGCCCACGAACGAGGTCAGCCAAGTGACGTACCAAGGCCCGGCGAGGATGTGGGACACTTCGAAGAAGTGCAGGGCAACTCCCCACCCATGCGTCGCCCGCTCAGCGAGTTGGAGTAGGGCCAGCCCAAGCCCGTCGGCCGCAGCAAGCGCGGCGGCGAGAAGTGCGGTCCCGGTGTAGTACGATCGCCGGGTCGCTCCTAGGGCGAGCCCAAACGGCAGCGACCTACCGGTGCTCAGGATGCCCAGGCCGAAGAAGCAGACGTAGACAACGGCCAGTGCTTTGGTGGGATTCGGCCCCCCTTGTGCCTTGGTGATGACCAGGTTGATCAGAAAGGCGAACGCCAGGATGGCCCAAGGCCCCACCAGATATGCGATCGGGTCAGCCATATGGTAGCGGGCGACTTTGATCCATGCGGTCATGCGCTCTGGTTCTCCTTCGGGTCAGAGTTGGACCAGCCCGGGACGTGGGCCACCAATTGCTGTAGGGATAGGGGCGTCAAGCTGACATGCAGCAGTCGGGCCAGGGCACGGTCGTCGTCGTCGAGAACCCCGGAAACGACCATAGACGCCTGCGACCCGATGGTGCGACGGGCCCAAGCGGCACGCCCGGCGGCGAACTTCTCGACCGCGTCCACCGTGCCGCTCACGGTCGTTGCGGCTCCGCGTAGGTCGTCGGCAGCCTCGTCGAGCACGAGCCGCCCCCGGTCGATCACCAACACTCGCTCGAGGAGGTCGGCAGCCTCGTCGATCAGATGGGTGGAGATCAGTATCGTGCGGGGATGATCGGCAAAGTCGCGGAGCATCCGGTCGTAGAAGAGTTGGCGGGCGACCGCATCTAGGCCGGCGTACGGCTCGTCGAACAGCGTCACCTCGGCGCGGGCGGCCAGGCCGATCACGATGCCGAGCGCCGTGCGCATCCCTCTGGACAGCCCGCGGGTGTTGCGGTTCAGGGGGACATTGAAGTCTGCCACGAGCCCCTTAGCGAGGCCGCTGCTCCAATTCGGGTAGAACCAGGACGCTGCCCGCAGGAGATGACCCACCCGCAGACGGGGAAGGGTCTGATCCTCGCGGACCAGGACCATCCGGCGCAGCACTGCGCCGTTCTCGACCGGGCTGGAGCCGAGGACACGGACACTGCCTCCCGAGGCAAACTCCTGGGCGGCGATGATGCGCATCAGGGTGGTCTTGCCGGCGCCGTTGCGGCCCAGGAGGCCGGTGATGGACGGGCCGTTGATGTGCAAAGTGACGTCGTCGAGAGCGAGCTGGCTGTGGTAGCGGCGGGTCAGACCGGAAACCGAGATGGTTGGTGTCATACCCTGACACCTCCACCGGCGGGGCTGGAGTCCCGAACCAGCGCAACCAGCGACTCGGGGTCGATCCCCAGCCGGCAGGCCTCGGCGACCAGGGGCACTACATAGCGCTCAGTGAAGCTCTGGCGGCGAGTTTCGAGGAGGCGTTCGCGGGCCCCGCCAGCGACGAACATGCCGATGCCGCGTCGCTTCTCCAGCAGCCCGCCGTCTATCAGCACGTTGATGCCCTTGGCCGCTGTAGCCGGGTTGATCCTGTAGTACGCGGCAAGTTCGTTGGTTGACGGCACCCGGTCTCCATCAGCGAGGACTCCTTCTGCGATCTCGTCAGACAGGCGCTCCGCGATCTGGGAGAAGATCGGAGCTCCCTCATCGAGCATCAACGTCTCCCTCCCTGGGGTCCGTGCGTCGTGTCCACTGGTACATTGCTGCACTAACGTACCAGTTAAGCTAACCCCTGTCAAGATCGGGGCTTCCCCAACTCCCTGATCCCGGTGGTTTTCGCACCGAGTGTCGACTAAATGCCAGACCCATAAGTTAAGACCGATCTGTGGTAGGCATGGAGTCATGCCACGCGCGGGGTGGGTCAAGCCGACGGACGACCAGCGCCTGTCGGATCACGTCGCCCTCGGGGTGCTGACGAGCACGTTCCCGCCGGAGCTGGTGGATCAGGTGGTGCGAGCGAGCGGGCGGGGCGAGCAGTGGCATCGGCTGCTGCCGGCACGGCTGGTCGTGTACTACGTTCTGGCCCCGGCGCTGTTCGCGGCGGCCGACTACGTGGAGGTGATGCGCCACCTGGTGGAGGGGTTGAGTAGGGAGTCGGGGTGGCGCCAGCAGTGGACGGTGCCCAGCCAACCCGCGATCTCGCAGGCGCGGCCGGACACTCTGGGGGCGTTTTACTGGGATTGGCGGTTGACGGCGATCGACGGCACCACCCTCGACGTCGCCGACTCCGTGGAGAACGCGGCCGAGTTTGGCCGCCCGGGGAGCGTGCGGGGCGAGCGGTCGGCGTTCCCGCAGCTGCGGCCGGTGGCCTTGGCCGAGGCCGGCACGCGCGCTGTCACCGGGGTGGCGCTGGGGCCGTACCGGACGGGGGAACCGACCTTGGCGCGGGCGTTCCTCCCCGGGATTGGCCCCGGCACGCTGGTGCTCGCGGACCGGGGGTTCACGGCGCAACCGCTGTTCACCGCCGCCGCCGAGACCGGGGCCGACCTGTGCTGGCGGGCGCAGAGCAACGCCGTGCTGCCGGTGCGGGAGCGCTTCGCGGACGGCTCATACCGCTCGGAGATCGTCGCCAGTGACGACAAGCGGACGCGCGCCCGGGTCACATCTGTCCGCGTCATCGAGTACACCGTCGACGATCCCGGTCGGCCGGGTGCCGAGGACCACCGCGACCGGCTGCTCACCACGATCGCCGACCCCACCGCCGCCCCCGCCCCCGAGCTGGCGGCCCTCTACCCTGAACACTGGCGGGCCGAGACCACCCTGGACGAGATGAAGACCCACCAGCGCGGTCCCCGTCTGCTGCTGCGCTCCAGGACCCCCGAGGGCGTCCGCCAAGAGGTCTACGGCTACCTGTGCACTCACTACGCGATCCGGTCCCTGATGGCGACCGCGGCGAGCGACCGGGGCGGGGACCCTGACCCGACCTCATTCACCCGGGCCCTGCCCGCGGCCCGTCGCGGTGTCCGCGCCGGACTTGGAGCCGCCCACCAGGCACTCGCCGCGGCCCTACCCGCCACCCGGGCCGACATCGGGGGCGGCCTCCTACCGCGGCGCCGTCTGCGCGCCGCGCCCCGCGTGGTCGCGCGCCCGATGAGCACCTACGGCGTCAAGCGCCCCGAGCCCCGCGCCTGGCCCCAGCCCACGCGCCGCCCCGCCGACGCGGTCCGCACCGTCTCACGCCAGTACCTTATGGGTGGTGGCTTGACCTGGTGTTTGCACCCCAGGTCAAGCCCATCAGCGACAAGGGACAATTCCGAGTTCACCCCATCTCGGCGAGGGGTTGTGGCTGGGGCGGGAGGATTCGAACCTCCGATAACCTGATCCAGAGTCAGGCGCCTTACCACTTGGCGACGCCCCAGGGTGGGCCGGGGTCACCTCTGTGAGTCCCTATCTCGGGCCGGTCCTCGTCGCGGACTGCATTGTACGGGGACCCGGCCGGCACCACCGTTCTGGGTGGCGGGCTCCCTGCCCCGGCATCTGGCAGACGCCGGCCCGCATCCATCGGCCGAGTCGCCATGATCTGAAGTCCAGCCCCAGGGATGCGCCCCACGACGACGCCGAGGCCGAGTGGTGGTCCGGCCCCCTGAAGACGCGGGAGAGCGTCATGGGCGGGTTCGGGTGCGCGGTCCAACGCCGGGGTCACCGGAGTCTCCGGTCGGGGCCGACGGGTACCCAGTCCTGCGAAGTCCCCAGAATCCCGCGCTACATCGAGACCCGGTCGGTCCGCGGGGTCCTCCTGCCCCTCATCGAGGGGACGGCTGGCCCGGTTGGCCACGCCGAGATCGTCCGCGGGTCGATCGACTGCGCCACCGGGTTGCCCGTGATGGCGGCGGTCGGGGGCAGACCGCCGACCCCGTGGATCACGCCGTGGGTGGGTCGATCCGATGCGATCTGGCTCGGTCCCGCGCCGACTCGACTAGCGGGTCCCCAGTTGCGCCCGGGCTCGAGCCACCCGGGCCAGGGCGGTCTCCATTCCGATCAGCGCTATCGATTCCGGAAGAGGGGGTGACACGGTCTCCCCGGTGACGGCGACCCGCAGGACCTGCATCAAATCCTTGAACGGGCGCTTGGCTGGACCGTGAGGATCCCCCGAGAGCATCGCCTCGGCGGCCTGCCGCAAGCGCTCGATCAGACCATCCGGATCTCCTCGAAGGGCCTGGGGGACCCGACCCAGAAAGTCGGCCGCCACCTCGGGCTCGAGTCGACCGCGCAGCCGGTCGGCGTCGGGCTCCGGTTCCGTGAAGGCAAAGCCCACCATCCCTGGTACCTCGTCCAACCGGCGGATCCGCTCCTGAACCATCGCGGCGATCGCCAGTCGCTGTGGCGGGGTCGCCTGGGGCAGCCACGGCTCCAGCCGGTCGGCCAGGGTGGCGGCCGGCAGCCGCCGGATCCACACGCCGTTCAGGTGGTCCAAGCGCTGACGGTCGAAGATCGATGGACTCGCCTGGAGGCGATCGACCGTCATCCGTTGGCGCAGCTGGTCGAGCGAGAAGACCTCCTCCTCCGTGCCGGGCGACCAGCCCTGGAATGCCAGGAAATTGACGATGGCCTCGGGGAGATACCCCTGGTCGCGATACTCCAGCAGCGCGGTCGCCCCATGACGCTTGCTGAGCTTGGTGCCATCGGGCGACAGCACCCGCGACACATGGCCAAACCGGGGCGGATCCCAGCCCAGGGCGGCGTAGAGGATGAGGTGCTTGGGGGTCGAGGGGAGCCATTCGTCCGCGCGGATCACCCAGGTGATCCCCATCTGGTGGTCGTCGACGGCGTGGCCGAGGTGGTAGGTGGGAAAGCCGTCGGACTTGAGCAGCACCTGGTCGTCAAGGACCTGGTTGTCGAACCGACGCGGACCCTGCACCAAGTCGTCCCATCGTGTCTCTCCCTCTGGGATCCTCAACCGGACCACGTGGAGCTCTCCCGCGGCCGAGCGCTCCCGCGCCGACGCGATTTCCAGCGAGCGACAGCGGCCGTCGTAGCGCGTGGGGAGGCCGCTGGCGCGCTGCGCGGCCCGCAGCGCCTCCAGCCGGTCCGCTGTGCAGAAGCAGCGGTAGGCAGCTCCGTCGTCCAGCAGCCGGTCGGCGGCTATCCGATAGAGGGGGAGCCGCTCCGACTCCACGTAGGGCGCGCACGGACCTCCCACCTCTGGGCCCTCGTCCCACTCCAGTCCGAGCCATCGCAGGCTCTCGAGAATCGATGTCAGGCTCTGGGGGTCGTACCGGGCGCGGTCGGTGTCCTCGATGCGGAGCAGGAACCGTCCGCCGAGTCCTGCCAAGCAGTAGCTGAACAGCGCGGTGCGGAGGTTGCCGATGTGGAGCGGGCCCGTGGGGCTGGGAGCGAACCGGAGCCGGTGCTCGCCGGGGAGGTGGAGGGGAGGAGCCAGCAGATCAGGGGCGGCCACGGGCTCAGTGATGGAGAACGACGAGATAGAGCCCCATCGCCAGCGCGCCTGCGGCCAAAAGCCCGATGGCGACCAGCCACCCCTCCAATCGGGAGGTGAGGATCGACACGTCGGCCCCGGGGCTGCTACTCACGGTCACCCCCCGCGTGCCGAGGTTGGGGTAGCGGTCGGCGACCCGCGCGTCCGCGACGGCAGCGGCGGGCGGATCGGTCGCGAGGTCAGCCGGGGTGGCCGCCCGATGAGCGGGCACGGTTCTCCTAGACTGCTGGTCGATCTTCCTCCCGATTATAGGAATCGGAGAGGCCGCACCGGCCGTCGCCTGGGTACGATGACCCGGCGCCGCCCGCATCGTCTAGCGGTTAGGACACCACCCTTTCAAGGTGGGAACCGGAGTTCGACTCTCCGTGCGGGTAGGGGGTAATCGACGGCGTGTTCTGCAGTCGCGTCTCGGAGCGCTTGGGGCGACCACTTCCCTTCTTGCGCTGATCTGCTCCGTGCGGTGGACTGGCAGGGGAGCTTCCCGCGGGAGCCGCCGGGCATGCCCGTGACTCACGCCGGCGTACCCGAGGGAGGTGCCCTCGGTTCTCCACGAGATGGGATCTCGCCTTTGAGCGGATCCAGCGGCTGGGTATCCGGGTGTCCCGATCCGCATCGGCCGCAGGAGGATAGCGATGGAGGCAGTTGCCTTCGCCCGGGTAGTCCTCGCGGTGTCATCCGCAGCGATGAGGGTAATGGTCGCAGTGCGCTGGTGGCGGCTGTTCCGCCAGTGGTGGCACTCTGAACCGCGCCGTCCCCACCTCGACCCCGGCGGGAGCGCCCAGGCGACCCGCTGACCTCCTTGCTCGGCCAATCCCGCTGACGTAGAGCGGCACCGCGGCGTTCAGGTCACCAGGGGACGGTCATGCCCTACCCGAACGAGAACCGAGCCACGGCGGACGCCGCCGGATCTCAGCGGCCGGACGGCCCAGGCCGTGGGGCACGTCACCACTCGCCGTGCCCGGGTGGTCGCCTCGTCCCCCAGCGCTCCCCGAGGGGTTGCACCTTCCCCCGCTGAGACACCCCGAGTGCGCCTTGGGCCTTGTCCGTGGCCACCTCAAAGTAAGCGGATATGGCCAGGAAACGTAAGCGCCCTCGGCGGACCTGACGAGGACGGAAGGGGCCTCCAGAGCGGGAGAGTGGTGGTGCTTCGACCCACCACCCCGTCCGGAGGCCCCCATGAAGAGTACGAGGGACCAGGTGAACATCATCGACGCGTATCACGAACTGGGCAGCTACCGCGCGGCGGGGCGGCTCTGCGGCATCAGCGACGTCACGGTGAAGCGGGTGCTGGCGCGGCAGCAGGCGGGCGGACCCTGGCGGCGGCCGCCCCGGGCGGTGCCCAAGAACACCGACCCGGTGCTGGCGGTGATCGAGGCGAAGGTGCGGGCGACCGATGGGCGGATCTCCGCCAAGCGGCTCGGGCCGCAGGTCCGCGCGGCGGGCTATACGGGGTCCGCGCGCAACCTGCGGCGGGCGGTGGCGCGGGTGAAGGCGACCTGGAAGCGCCAGCGGCGCACCTATCGGCCCTGGATCCCGACCCCGGGGGAGTCCCTGGCGGTGGACTGGACCCCGGTGGCGGTCGACCTGCAGATGTTCTGCGCGGTGCTGAGCTGGAGCCGGTACCGGTTTGTGCGCTTCGCGCGGGACCAGCAGCAGGCCACCACCCTGGCCCTGCTGGCGGAGTGCTTCGAGGAGCTCGGCGGGGTCCCCGCCACGGTACTCACCGACCGGATGGGCTGTCTCAGGGGCGGGGTGGTGGCCAACCAGGTGGTTCCGGCCCCGGCCTATCTGCGATTCGCCGCTCACTATGGATTCCGGCCCGACTTCTGTGAGGCCGCGGATCCCGAATCGAAGGGGGTCGTCGAGCACCTCTGCGGCTATGCCCAGCGCGACCTGGTCGTGCCGGCCGAGGGGTTCCCCACGCCGGAGGCGGGCAACCAGGCGGCGCGGGGCTGGGGGCAGGAGGTCAACGGCCGGGTGCACACCGAGACCCAGGCCGTGCCCCAGGGTCGGCTCGAGGCGGAGCGGGCCGCGCTGCGGCCGCTGCCCTCGCTGCGGCCGCCGCTCCGCCGGGGCGAAGGGCGCACGGTGGATCGGCTCCAGACGGTGCGCTTCGCCTCGGGGCGCTACTCCCTGCCGGAGCGGTGCGTGGGACAGCGGGTGGAGGTCTGGGTGGATGGCGAGCAGGTGGTGATCGAGCAGGGCGGCCAGGAGGTGATCCGGCACGGGTTGGTGGGGCCGGGGGAGGCTGCGCTCCTGGATGCGCACTATCCCCGGCACGCGCGGCGGCCGGTGCGGGCGGTCCGGCCCCGGACCGCGACCGAGGTCAGCTTCCTGGGGCTGGGCCCCGCGGCCGAGCACTTCCTGCGCGCGGCGGCGGCGGCGGGCACCCCCCGATTGGCCGGCGAGCTGGCCGAGATCGTGGCCCTGGAGGCCAGCTGGGGGCGGGGGCCGCTGGGGGCCGCGCTGGAGCGGGCCACCCACTTCCGGCGCTTCCGGGCCGAGGACCGGCGGAGCATCCTGGCCGCGGGGCCGGGCGCGCCGACCCCGGCGGCGCCGGGGGCTCCCCTGGACCGGGGGTGGCCCGCGGTCCCGGTCCGGCCCCTCAGCGCGTATGCGCTGGCGGCGCGCTCGTGACCGCGGCGAGCGCGCCCCCGCTCGCGGCCGACCTGGTGGCCGGCCTGCGCCGGCTCAAGCTGGCCACGGTCCGTCAGCGGGCCCCGGAGGTCTGTCAGGCCGCCAAGGTGCAGCGCTGGGCGCCCGAGGAGCTGCTCCGCACCCTGATCGAGGCCGAGATCGCGGCCCGGGAGCAGTCCAACCTCGCGGCCCGGCTCAAGCTGGCCGGGTTCCCGGTCCCCAAGCACCTGGCCGAGTTCCAGGTCCCGCTCTCGTCGGTGCCCCAGGCCACCTTCGACTACCTGGCCTCGCTGGAGTGGATCCGGGCCCAGGAGAACGTCTGCCTGATCGGGCCCGCTGGCACCGGCAAGAGCCACCTGCTGGTGGGGCTCGGCCACGCGGCCGTCACCGCCGGCTTCCGGGTCCGCTACTTCACCGCGGCGGACCTGGTGGAGACGCTCTACCGCGGCCTGGCCGACAACTCGGTGGGCCGGGTTCTCGACCAGCTGCTGCGCGCCGACGTCGTCCTGCTGGACGAGCTCGGCTTCGCCCCGCTGGACCTCACCGGCTGCCAGTTGCTGTTCCGGTTCGTGGCCGCGGCCTACGAGCGCCGCAGTCTGGGGGTGGCCAGCCACTGGCCCTTCGAGCAGTGGGGCCGGTTCCTCCCGGAGCCGGCCACCACCGTCTCCCTGCTCGACCGCCTGCTCCACCACGCCGTCACCGTGGTCACCAGCGGGGAGTCCTACCGGATGCGCGAGGCCCAGGCTCGCGGGAGCCACCGTGCGCCGACCTCCTGAGCGTGCGCGCCGTCACCCCGGGACCCCCGCAGCCGCCGCGCGGCCGCCAACGCCGGGGTGCTGGGAGTCGCGGGGCCTCGATTCCGGGCCGCTACGGCCCTCCACGCGGCACGGGTTGGCGCCGCCGCCCGTTTCCACGGCCCGGATGACCCGACATCGCCCCGGGGCTGACCCCAGCCGGCCCCCACCCGGCCCCGTCCGCTGCCGTCCCCCACCCCCTCACCCGCTTACTTTCACTTGGCCACACCCGCTTACTTTCACTTGGCCATTGACACCGGCCCCGATTCCCGCCGACGTAACGCGCGCGCTTGACGCGAGGGCTGAGGTTGAGTACCATACGAACAGCCGTTTGCTTCTGTTGAGGATTTAGGCATGGGAACCAGCAAGGGCGACGCATCGAAGGCGGGAAAGCTGCTTCAGAGTCCCAAGACACCGAAGCCAGTCAAGAGTGTGGCGGGCAGCGATCTCGCCCAGAGGCAACCTCCGCCCAAGCGCAAGTAGGGATCGCTCCAGGGGGTGGCCGAGGCGACTCCCGACGGCAAGCATGCCGACCCGGAAGCTGGTATGGGGCTGGCGTGTTGGCGCACACTACTGGGAGGATTTTGTGCAGTCAGTGGCAGCAATGTAGCAGCGATGGATGTCTGTCGACACCACGCGTAGCACGAGAATCAGGCGGCACCATGCCTGGCTACCTTCCAGGGAGCCCCGAGGAGCCTTGGGCGTCGACGTCGATGCCGAGGTCGCGTGGAGTGACGCCGTGATCACAGGTCGGGTCGTGCCCGGATGAACGGCAGCAGCCGGCTGCCCTCCTCTCGGCCCTGGACCCATCCATCCGTCAGGGCACTCTTCGGTGACAGTGACCCCGTCGCTGCGATCATTGCAGCAGCGCGTGACGTGGTGGTGTCGGCTCTCGACGAAGGTTGGGAAGGTCCCCCGTTTGACCCAATCCGCCTTGCCGACCTTCGGGGGGTTCCCGTTTCTCCTAGGGATGACGTATTCGACGCGCGGCTTGTCACGCACGACGCCGGGATACAGATTGAGTACAACCCGA
>Ga0307374_10011381_pt1 | contig 12659 bp, 13 predicted proteins | sample OX3MG_FD_202532 | JGI IMG/M metagenome (GOLD analysis project Ga0307374, IMG submission 202532) | Soil microbial communities from Risofladan, Vaasa, Finland - OX-3 | ecosystem: Environmental > Terrestrial > Soil > Coastal area > Acid sulfate soil | place: Finland: Risofladan, Vaasa | collected...
CAGCAGATTGTAGAGACCGGTTGCATTTCCCATCTCCTGATTGGACAAGCCCGCAACGGTGGTCGTGGAAAGGGGCACAAAAACCATTCCGGAGCCGAAGCCGCTGAGGATAATGGCCCAGAGGAACGACCAGGGTGAGATGGCAAGGTTGACCTCGCCAAACCAGATCCCGCAGATGCCGAACAGCAGGAATCCCCCGCCGATCAGCCAGCGGTTGTCCATTTTAGCCGTGAGAAGGCCAATTAACGGCATGGCAATGACGGCCCCCAGGCCGCGCGGGCTGACAATGAGCCCAGCATTGAATGCGGTGTATCCCAGGACCTCCTGATAGAACAGCGGGAGAAGCACAATCAGGCCATAAATGCAGCCGCCGAACAACGCAATGAGGATGCAGCCCAGGGCAAAATTTCGATGGAGAAAGACGCGCAGATTCACCAGCGGCCTTTCCTTGACCAGCATCCGCCAGATAAATGCGATCAAGGTGACGACGAGAATCGCCGTGGCCCAGCGGATCCAAGTGGCCCCGAACCAGTCGTCTTCCTGCCCTTTATCGAGGATGACCTGCAGGCAGCCGATCCAGGTGGCGAGCAGGCCTAGGCCGATTCCATCCAGAGGGCCGGGCTTCGCATTGCGGATGTAGTCCGGATCGTGTACAAAGCGTGAAATCATGATGAGCGCCAGAATTCCCACCGGGATGTTGATGTAAAAGGCCCATCGCCAGGAATACGCGTTCGTCAGATAGCCGCCAAGAGTTGGGCCTAGAATGGGAGCGACCACGACCCCGATGCCATAGACAGCCATGGCTTGCCCGCGTTTCTCTTCCGGAAAACTTTCAAGCATGATGGCCTGGGAGATGGGCTGGAGCGCGCCGCCGCCCGCGCCTTGCAGAATGCGTGCCAGCAGGATCATGGACAGGCTGGTGGAGGCGCCGCAGGCGAAGGAACTGATGGTGAAGATGACGATGCAGGTCAGTAGAAATCGTTTTCGCCCGAAGCGCTGACCAAACCAATTGCTGACCGGCAGAATGATGGCATTGGCGACCAGATAGCTGGTGAGCACCCAGGTTGCTTCATTGGTGCTGGCCGACAGACTTCCGGCGATATACGGCAGCGCCACCGAGGCGATGGAAGTGTCGAGCACTTCCATGAACGTCGGCAGAACCACCGAAAGCGCGATGAGCCACGGATTGATCTGTTGTTCTTTACTGGCGGTCAAATTCGCTATTTCCTTGCTGCTTTGTACTGCGTTTTTGATCTTCGACAGGGGTGGCGCGAAAGGAGCTTACATTGTTCGGATCAAGATTCCTGGTGCGTTGGGTCGGTCGTCGTCGATTGCTGAAGCGTTCGGTCCGGCTCGGTCGCCGCCGGCAGAAGCTTCGTTGCGCCGGATCCAAATTTGATCCGGATGGAAGTTAGATGCAGCGTGGATTCAGTTCGTGGCAGGAATTGTCCTTAGGTTCAAGGAACGTCTCCGGTGTCTGTGAGCGACATCCATTGTTGAATTGTACTGGCGGCGGATGGAGAAACATTTGAATCGAATTCAAATTCGGCGACTCGGTGTGCGGGGTGGGTCGGTCTCGCTGTGATCCGGTCGCAGCCAGGCTCTACACTTGAGAGATGAAGTTTCGCGACGGAAGGCGCATCGCCTCCATGGAAAAAGGACACGGGGAATGAGCAGCAGGCTTGGCACCACGCTGGAAATGATCAAGTGGGAACACTCTGTATTCGCGCTGCCGTTTGCGCTGACCGGAGCGATGCTGGCCGCCGGCGGGCTGCCACCGTGGCGGGTGCTGTTCTGGATTGTCGTCTGCATGATTGCGGCGCGCTCGGCGGCGATGGCGTTTAATCGGTGGGCGGATGCGGAGATTGACCGCGTGAATCCGCGGACGGCGACGCGGGCGATTCCGGCGGGATTACTGAGCCGGCAATTCACGATTGGATTCACGATTGTGTCGGCCGCGATATTTCTGGTGGCGGCGAGCCGGCTGAATCGGCTGACGCTGGAGCTGGCTCCTTTGGCGCTGGCGGTGATTTTTTTCTATTCGTATGCCAAGCGGTTCACGCACTGGTCGCACCTGGTGCTGGGGCTGGCGCTGGGGATTGCGCCTTCGGCGGCGTGGATTGCGGTGCGAGGATCGCTCGATGCGCGCATTGTGGTGCTGACGGGTGCGGTGCTGTTCTGGGTGGGCGGCTTTGATGTGCTGTACGCTTGCCAGGATTACGAGCACGATCTACAGGCCGGGCTGCACAGTATTCCGCAGGCGTTTGGGCTGCAGGCCGCGTTTTGGATTGCGCGCGCCATGCACGTGGCGATGCTGCTGTTATTGGTGGCGCTGATTGTCTTGTTCCATCTGAGCTGGGTTAGCGTTGTCGGAGTGGTCGCGGTGGCAGCGATGTTGATCTACGAACACCAGCTGGTTTCGCCGAAGGATCTGCGGCGGCTGAACGCGGCTTTTTTCACGATGAACGGAATTATTTCGTTCGTCTTTTTTCTGGCGGTTGCGGCGGACCTGCTGTTTCGGAAATCGTGAGTTGAAATACAACGCCCCCAGGGAGCCATTCCTGAGGGCGTTTTCAATGGCAGTGCATGCATTCCGAGGACGTCAGATGCGTCCGATAGCGCGCGGACGGTTAAGCGGTCCGATTTGAAACATCATTCATGCGATGCGGTTCTTTGATGGCATCGATCTTGTCCTTCACGCGATTCTTGGTGTCTTCCACTTTGTTGGAAATATTTTCGCGTGTATCGTGAGCCTGCTGTTCGTGGCTCTTGTTGGCCGCATCCTTCACGTTGCCCCAGGTTTCCTTGGCGGCGCCCTTTACCTGGTCTTCCACGCCGCGATTCGCCAGATCGTCATTGCCGACGGCTTCGCCGACGCCCTGTTTCACTTTGCCTGTAACCTGATCGACTTTTCCTGCGACTTGATCCTTATTCATGGGGGATTACTCCTTTGTGCTGCGGTTGCTTCAGCCGACAGGTTCCGCGAACGTAACGGAGCCGGATGGTTGAAGAGGTTGAAATGGAGCGTCCCGCATCGCTGCGAGACGTTCCACTTATGGGGTGAACGGGCTAGATTACAGTCCGCCTTCCGCCGATGATTGCAAAGACGAGAACAACCAGTGCAATGACAAGCAGGATATGGATATACGCGCCGACTACGTGGAAGCCGATGAATCCGAGCAGCCACAAGATCAGAAGAATTACAAAGATGGTCCACAACATTCGTTTCGTCTCCTTACAGTCGAAGCCGGTACATGTGATAAGTTGCGCGTAAGCGGAAAGAAGGTTGCCGCGAGACGCGAATATTTCGCGCAATGCAGTGTTCTCAGGGGGTTCGATGCAAGTAGCGATTCAGGGAGAGCTTGGCTCTTTCAGCCACGAAGCGAGTCTGACATTGCTTCCGGAGGGAGCGATTGTTCCCTGCGCCGCAGCGGGCGCTGTGCTGGAAGCGCTGGACAGCGGTCGCGTCGATGCGGCGGTGATTCCTGTTGAGAATAGTTTGGCGGGATCGGTGATGGATTTTTACGATCTGTTCTTCGCGCACGAATTTGTAGTTGAGCGGGAACTGGAGATGCGAATTCGTCACAACCTGATGGTTGCGCAGGGTGTCACGATGGAAACGGTGCGGCAGGTGTTGTCGCATCCAGTAGCGCTGGCGCAGTGTAAAGGATTCTTCGCCGCGCATCCGGAGATGGAGGCGATTGCCTTTTACGATACGGCGGGCGCCGTGCGGCACGTTGCCGAGTCGCGGCAAAACCAGCTGGCGGCCATCGGCAGCAAACAGGCGGCGCGGCAATACGGCGCCAGCATTCTTGAGGAAAGCATCGAGGATCGTGAAGAGAGCTACACTCGCTTCTGGTTGATTCGCCGGCACAGTTCCGCCGCCACAGAAGCCGCGCCGACCAAGCTATCGGTGGCCTTCGTGCTGGAGAATCAGCCGGGCGCACTACTGCACGCGCTGAATACGTTTGCCGCGCGACAACTGAACCTGACCAAGATCGAGTCGCGGCCCATGACCGGCCGCCCCTGGGAGTACATGTTTTACGCCGATGTCACGATTCCCGGAAGCGAGGAGGCGGACGCGGCGCTCTTTGACCTGAGAAAAGTATGTTCCACGGTGAAGGAATTAGGGCGGTACCGGGTCCTGAATCCTGCATCGAATCGATAGAGGGAGGATTCGAGTCCGGAGACCTTTCGGGGAGGCGGGGATGCGGACGTCGTTGAATCGGCTGCTCCGCCGATAATATATTTTTGCAACCAAAGAGGATTATGAGCGTCTAAGATTCATAAAGGTTGATAGAGGGGGACTCAATGTCCAGCGATTTCTTAAGTGTTATCCATCCTGGAGAGCGGAAAGGCCGCGATAAGGATGGCTCAAAACAGGTGTATCCTGTTCTGCCGGTACGAGATACAGTTCTATTTCCGCATGCCGTGTTGCCCTTGACGGTGGGACGGGAAAGTTCGATTCAACTGGTGCAGTCTTTAGGGGAAGAGAAGACCATCATTGTCGTAGCGCAGCGTGAGGCGCGCATGGACACTCCTCAGCCATCGGATTTGTATGCGGTGGGGACGTTGGCGACCGTGCATAAAGTGGTGAAAATGCCCAACCAGAGCCTGTTCGTGTTTACCGAAGGCACAGAGCGGGTGAGGCTGACGGACTTCGATCAATCCACGCCCTACATGAAATCGGAAGTGGAAGTGATTGAAGACATCGAGCCGGAAAAGAGCCCGGAAGCGGAGGCATTGCAGCGCAACATTCTGGCGCAGTTTCAGCACATTGTGACCGCATCTCCGACCTTGTCGGATGAATTGCAGACAATTGCGCTGAACATCGACGAGCCCGGCCGGCTGGTCGACTTTATCGCGTCTTCGCTGCCAATTCTTTCGACAATCGATAAGCAGGAACTGCTGGAAACCCCGGATGTGATGGCCCGCATGACGCGCATGAACCGGCATTTGGCCAAGGAACTGGAAGTGCAGCAACTTCGCAACAAGATCCAGTCTGAGGTGCAGGACCAGGTGCAGCAGTCGCAGCGGGATTATTACCTGCGCGAGCAAATGAAGGCGATCCAGAAGGAGCTGGGTGAGCTCGACGAAGGTCAAAAGGACATTGAAGAGCTGCGCGAAAAGCTGGAAGCCGCGGGCATGCCGGAACCAGTGAAAAAAGAAGGACTGAAGGAGCTGAATCGCTTATCGCGGATGTCTCCGATGGCGCCGGATTATTCGATCACGCGCAACTACATTGAATGGCTGGTGGTGTTGCCGTGGACCAAGTCTTCGGGAAGTGAGGTGGATATCGCGAGGGCAAAAGAGATCCTGGATGAGGATCACTACGACCTGAAGAAGGTGAAGGAACGCATTCTGGATTACCTGGCGGTACGTCGCCTGAAGCCGGACATGAAAGGGCCGATCCTGTGCTTTGTCGGACCTCCGGGCGTAGGAAAAACCTCGCTGGGTCGCAGTATTGCGCGGGCGCTGGGTCGCAAGTTCCAGCGGATATCACTGGGCGGCATGCATGATGAGGCGGAAATCCGCGGACATCGGCGCACCTACATTGGCGCCATGCCGGGACAGATCATGCAGTCATTACGGCGAGCGGAAACAAACGATCCCGTATTCATGCTGGATGAAGTCGACAAGCTGGGAAGGGATTTCCGCGGCGATCCGTCGTCGGCGCTGTTGGAGACATTGGATCCGGAGCAGAATTTCAGCTTCCGGGACAATTATCTGGACGTGCCGTTCGATCTTTCCAAGGTACTGTTTATCTGCACCGCAAACGTGCTGGATCCGATTCCAGAGCCGCTGCGGGACCGCATGGAAATCATCGAGCTGACCGGCTACACGGAAGATGAAAAGGTGCACATTGCGTTTCGCTATCTGATTCCGCGGCAGATCAAGCAAAACGGCATCGAGGAAAAGGACATTGAATTTCCAGAAGCGGCGGTGCGCAGCATGGTGCGGCATTACACCCATGAGGCGGGCGTCCGCAAGCTGGAGCAATGGATTGGGACCGTCTGCCGCAAGCAGGCGCGCCGGATTGCCGAAGGAGTGACAGACAAACTGGTCGTCACTCCGGCGGTGATCCAGGAATTTCTGGGCGGCGTCAAGGTGCGCGTGGATACGGAAATTGCCGAGCGCACCAAGCGGCCAGGCGTTGCCGTGGGCCTCGCCTGGACTCCAGCGGGAGGCGACATTCTGTTTATTGAAGCCAGCCGGATGAAGGGCAAAGGCGGGTTCACGATGACCGGCCAGATTGGCGAGGTGATGCAGGAATCGATGCAGGCCGCGCTGACCTGGGTCCGCTCCAATGCGAAACTGCTGAGCCTGAAAGAGGACTTCAATACCGAAGTCGACCTGCATATTCACATCCCGGCGGGCGCGATTCCGAAGGATGGGCCGTCCGCGGGCGTGACCCTCGCAACCACGTTGGTCTCGTTGATGACGGACACCATCATTCGTCCGCTGACCGCGATGACGGGTGAGATTACGTTGAGCGGCAATGTTCTGCCGGTCGGCGGAATCAAGGAGAAGTTCCTGGCAGCGCGGCGGGCGGGGGTCCGCGACATTATTCTGCCGGAAGAAAACCGGTTGAATGTGGAAGAGGACCTGTTGCCGGAGCAGTTGGCCGGCGTGACAATCCACTATGCGCGTCGCATTGAAGACGTGCTGGCGATTGCGCTGCCGGACGCGTTGAAACCGCGGGTGCTGGAAGAAGTGATCCAGCATGAGCCGCCCGTGACACAAGTGCCGGAGACGGTGCATGCATAACGTAGATTGATTCATCATCTGGCGCGGGGGTTGCGAAACCCCTCGCCAGATTTTTTTGCTCCATACATTTTTTATGTTCACCATTGGCCACTCCACGCTTGCGATTGAGGTGTTTTTGCGCGCATTGCAGGACAACGGCGTCACGTTGCTGGTGGACGTGCGGACGATTCCGCAGTCGCGGCATAATCCTCAATTCGGCAGAGAAGCGTTGTCGGCTTCGTTGCGTGCGGCAGGCATTGAATACCGCTGGATGCGGTCGCTGGGTGGGCTGCGTAAAGCGCAGAAAGACTCCATCAATACGGGGTGGCGGAATGCCAGCTTTCGCGGCTACGCCGACTATATGCAGACCGAGGCTTTCCAGGAAGCACTGCAGGAATTGATGGAACTGGAGAAGGAAGCGACGGTCACGATCATGTGTTCGGAGGCGGTGCCATGGCGGTGTCATCGCTCGCTGATCGGGGACGCGCTGCTGGTGCGGGGACATTCTGTCGAGGATATTTTTGTCGCGGCGACAGGGAAGTCGCATCGCAAGCCGCACGCGCTGACATCGTTTGCGCGGGTCGAAGGAACGCGCCTATGGTACCCCGGGGAGCCGGAGCTGCCGTGGTCGCCAGACTGATTTGCTCATGTAGAAAAAGACCCAGGTTAGCTTCGCGAACCTGGGGCACCCCCATCCCGGCCATGCTGGCGGAGCAAACGGCAAGCTCGTATCGCGACATGCAGAGGATGCCGAAAAAGGTCACCCATGACATTCACATTATGCTAATCGTGAAATCGCTCTAATCTAAATCCATGCACGTGCATGTACTGCTGTTTGGCGCACTGAAGGACCTGCGGGCGCGGGAGAAGGAAACCGTCGAGTTGCCGGAACGGGCCACGGTGGCGGAATTTCTGCGCGGGTTTTTTGCGGTAGCGCCGCAGTTGGAAAAGTATGCAGGCTCGCTGGCGATTGCGGTGAACCGGGAATATGCGCTGCCCTCGCAAGTGCTGCGCGAAGGCGATGAGGTCGCGTTGCTGCCGCCGGTCAGCGGCGGGTGCGGCGGCGATGTTTCTTCCGGACACGTCGATCCCGCGAGTGAACTGATTCGACTGCAACGCGAGCCCATCGATGCAAGCTCGCTAGTCGCGCAGGTGAAAGAGGGCGAAGCAGGCGCTGTAGTGGTTTTCGATGGCATTGTGCGCAACAATACGCGCGGACGGCGGACGTTGTATCTCGATTACGAATCGTATGAAGCCATGGCGCTGAGCCAGATGCAGGGGCTGGCGCGCGACGCCCAGCAACGCTTTGGCGTGCGGCGGGTGGCGCTGGTGCATCGGCTGGGGCGGCTGCAGGTGGGAGAGACCAGCGTCCTGATTGTGGTGGCATCCGCGCATCGTGCGCAGGCGTTTGAAGCCTGCCGATGGATCATCGACACGCTGAAGAAGACGGTTCCCATCTGGAAAAAAGAATGGTTCGAGGACGGCGCGGTCTGGGCCTACGGCGAGCCATTTCCGGAAGAGATTTCCATTCACAAGTCCGGCGACGGTGCGGCCGAGAACAAGCCGTGAGATGGACCTTGGCTATCGCGAGCCTGGCGGTGTTCCTGGCGCTGCCCAGCGGCATGAATTTGTTCCCACCCATCCTGGCCGCAAACAGCGCGGCGAGGATGGGGCAGCCGCAAGTTCCACCCGATTCGGTGCGGGTCCAGGTGAACCTGGTCAATGTTCCCGTGAACGTTGTGGATCGGCAAGGGCAGCCGGTGAGCGGACTGCATCGGGACGATTTTGCGCTGACGGAAGACGGCCATCCGGAAACGATCCGGGTATTTCAGGCGACGGCCGTTCATCCGCTTTCGATGGTGCTGGCGATCGATACCAGCGTGAGCGTTCGCACGGATCTGCCGTTTGCCAAGCAGGCTGCCGCCGACTTGGCAGCATCTTTATTGGGTCGCGACGATCGCGTGGAACTGCTGGGGTTTGCCGGGGATGTGACCCAGGTGGTTCCGTTCACGGGGAATCTTCGCCAACTCGACCATGGCTTGCGCGCTTTGCATGGAGATGGGCCGACGGCGCTCTATGCTGCGATTGCGCGGGCGGCGAACGATCTCACAGAACGTCCCGGACGCAAAGTGATCGTGGTGATCAGCGACGGATCGAACAGTGTGGACGGGGTGGATTATGACCAGGCACGAACGGCGGCACTGCGAGCGCAGGCTAGCATTGAAAGCATCATCCTGGTGCCGATCGGGGCGAATGCGGGTCGCGATCTTGGCGGGGAACATGCGCTGATTCAACTGGCTCGTGATACCGGCGGGCAATATTTTTATGCCGACGGTGCGACTCCAATCCAGGATGCGATGACGCGGCTTTCGCTGGGGCTTCGTTCGGAATATCTGCTGGGCTACTATCCCACGCAGGAGGATGCAGCCAGAACGGCGGCCGGCGGCTTTCGCAGGATTCAATTGCGGCTCACCAATCCCGCGTTGAAACATCTCTATCGATTGCAATATCGCACAGGCTATTACGCCGAGGGCACGCGCTAGGCGCGATATACTTTGGTTGTGAACACTCCTGGCAGCGGTCGGCGCAAGCAGAAATCTCATCACCCGCAATCGGAAACCGGGCAGGAAGCGGTGTACCTGCGCACGTTGAGCGAGCGCCAGACGCCTGTAGTGGTGCAGTTGCGGGATGGCGAGGCGTTGCAGGGTTGGATCGAGTATTTTGACGATCGCATGATTCGACTGACGCGGGAAGGCAAGCCAAATCTCTTCATCTACAAGCATCAGATTCTGACGATTACGGAAAAAGCTCGCCGGCCTGCGCCGCGCAGAGACAGGCCGTCTGAGATCGAGGAGCCGAGCGAGGATTCCCAGGCATGAGCGAGCGAAATTTGCCCCATGCTGGACCGGCATCGAAGATGGCGCGAGCTGCGGGAGCCTTGCTGCGCCGACATTATGAACATGGGGTGGCGACCGAATACAAGGGCGAAGTCGACCTGGTAACGGTGGCGGACCGTGAGAGCGAAAAGCTGCTGGTGGAGCGGCTGCGCGCGCAATGGCCGGACTATGGCATTGTCGGCGAAGAGGGCACGCGGACGCAGATGGAATGCGAGTATCGCTGGTACATCGATCCGCTGGACGGGACGACGAATTTTGCGCATGGATTTCCGGCGTTTTGCGTTTCGATGGGGTTAGAACGGCGGGTTCCGGGAACCGCGGTGGACGCGGATGGCGAACTGGTCGCGGCGGTGATCTACGATCCGTTGCGGGACGAGATGTTTCTGGCGGAAAAGGGACAAGGCGCGACGCTGAACGGCAAGCCGATTCATGTTTCCGCGACAGAAACGCTGGCTGAATCGCTGATTGCGACGGGATTTCCCAGCCGCAAACGCCACGGCAATCCAAACGTGCATTTTTATCATGAGTTCACGTTGCGGTCGCATGGGGTGCGCCGGGCAGGTTCCGCGGCGCTGGATCTGGCCTATACGGCGTGCGGACGGCTGGACGGTTATTGGGAGTTCAAGCTGAATTCCTGGGATACGGCAGCGGGTGTGTTGCTGGTTCGTGAAGCGGGTGGCGAGGTGACGTATGTCGATGGCAGCCCGTTTCATTTGGTAAGTGCGGAAGTGCTGGCCAGCAATGGAAAGATTCATGGCGCGATGATTCAGCTGTTTCAAGACATGCTTGCCGGACGCAACCTGGAGCCGATTCAATCTGCGCGGGAGTTTGCTGCTGAGCGGGCCGAGCGTCTTTCCGCGACAGCAAAATGATGGGGAAACTTCCGAGCAGTAATTTTTTTGGATAGACAACCTTGCGGCGGCGGTGCTGCTACAATCGAGTTGACTTGCTAGTCCCTGTCAGGAGAGTTTTCACCCATGGCTTACGTGATTGCAGAACCCTGCATCGGCACGAAGGATACCGCCTGCGTCGATGCCTGCCCGGTGGATTGTATTCATCCCAAGAAGGATGAAGAAGGTTTTGAAGGGTCCAATCAACTCTTCATCGATCCAGTGGAATGTATTGATTGCGGCGCGTGCGTGCCGGTTTGCCCGGTGTCGGCCATCTTTACCGCCGACGATTTACCGGAAAAATGGAAGAATTACGAGCAGATCAACGCCCAGCATTTCGGCCGCTAGATCCTTTTTTTGTCTCGGGAAAGCGCGCAGCTTCAGGGCTGCGCGTTTTTCATTGGGCGCTGCTTTCGCGATCGCGATTCAATCGAATTGAGCTCTCTTCCACGCTATGACTCTGCATCAATCTGAGGCGATCGTACTGCGCACCTGGCCGCTGCGGGAGTCGGACTTGCTGGTTTCATTGTTGACCCGCGACCTGGGCAAGGTGCGCGGCGTGGCCAAGGCGGCGTTGAAATCCAGAAAGCGATTTGGTGGAACGCTGGAGCCGATGACGTACGTGCACGCGGCATACGCCGAACGGCCTCGTCAGGAACTGGTGCGGATGGATCACTTTGAGGCAATCACATCGCCGCTGGCCGAGCCGATCGATTATCTGCGCGCGGCGACGCTGGGATATTACGCCGAGGTGCTGGAAAATGTGCTGCCGGATCACGATCCGCAGGATGCGATTTTTCGGTTGACGCTGGCGGTGCTGGAGCAGAGCCAGGTGGATCGCTGCTGGATGCCGGTGACTTATTTTTCACTATGGATCACGCGGCTGATCGGTTGGCTGCCGGAGACGGACCGCTGCACCGACTGTGGCCAGCCTTTCGCGGGGGAAGCGGCATATTTTCATTTGTTGACGGATGGGCTGAGTTGCGCTCGCCATAAGAAGCCAAACAGCGGCATTCTAGGTGGCGATTCGCTGGCGCTGGCGCAGCAGATGTTGCGCGATCCGATTCGAGCGATGAGCGACGAGCCCTGGACGCGGCAGTCCGGCAGGGACCTGCGGCGGTTTCTGGTGCGGACGCTGGAACGGCACACGGAGCGGCACTTGAACTCCGCAGATGTGTTCAATCGCATGGGCGGCTGATGTTTTTCGCTGGCCAGAGTCGGAGGCCGGCGGCACATTCGATACAATCAGCATCAACGCGTCCTCACATGGAATGGAGTTTCTGCTCGTGGTATCCAACAGTTCTGTCGAACGAAAAAGTCCGCTTACATTTCAAGAGCTGCTGTTTCAGTTGCAGCAATTTTGGGCCAGCCGAGGCTGCATTTTGCAGCAGGCGTATGACGTGGAGGTGGGTGCGGGCACCATGTCGCCAGAGACATTTCTGCGCGTGCTGGGGCCGAAGCCGTTTCGCGTGGCGTATGCGCAACCCTCGCGGCGACCGGCTGATGGACGGTACGGGCAAAATCCAAACCGGCTGTTCAAGCACACGCAACTGCAGGTGATTTTGAAGCCGCCGCCGGAAAATATTCAAGGGCTGTATTTGGAATCGCTGCAGGCGATTGGGGTTGATCTGCGCCAGCACGATGTGAAATTCGAAGAGGATAATTGGGAGTCGCCGACGTTGGGTGCGTGGGGGATTGGCTGGCAGGTGATGCTGGATGGACTGGAGATTACGCAGTTCACGTACTTTCAGCAGTGCGGCGGCATCGATCTGGATCCTATCGCCGGTGAGATCACGTATGGACTGGAGCGCATTGCCGCATTTCTGCAGGATGTGGATTCGATCTACGACATTGTGTGGGCGCGTGATCCGGACAGCGGAAAAGAAATTACGTATGGAGAAGTGCGGTTTGCGGAGGAAGTGCAGTTCTCCGTCTACAACTTTGAGAAAGCAGATGTCGAGAAACTGTGGCAGCACTTCCGGTTGTATGAAGAAGAATGCAACGCATTGCTGGAGGAAGCGCGTGAACTGCCCGAAGACGCGGGCAGCGAGACGCGCAGCCGCTTGCCGCTGCTGGCCGCATTCGATTTGTGCCTGAAGTGTTCGCACCTTTTCAATTTGCTGGA
>Ga0307374_10011382_pt1 | contig 12659 bp, 11 predicted proteins | sample OX3MG_FD_202532 | JGI IMG/M metagenome (GOLD analysis project Ga0307374, IMG submission 202532) | Soil microbial communities from Risofladan, Vaasa, Finland - OX-3 | ecosystem: Environmental > Terrestrial > Soil > Coastal area > Acid sulfate soil | place: Finland: Risofladan, Vaasa | collected...
ACCCACCGGCGGCGAGAGGTAGTGGGCGGTCACCGACAGCGGGTCTTCGCGGCCCGCGTCGGCGAGCATGGCACGCACGGCTACCGCCAAGAGGTAGCCGCCGTTCGGGTTGTTGCCGACGTTCCAGCGGGGGTTGAGGTCGGCCCTCCACACCGGGTCGTCCCAGCGGACGGCGGTGTCCTCTTCGAAGCTCACCTGCGAATTGTGGTCCCCCGGGGTCCGTCCTCGACAATCCAGCCGTCGTCCTGCAGCTCGGCTCGCAACGAATCGGCGCGGGCCCAGTCCTTGGCGGCCCGGGCCTCGTCGCGCGCGGCGGCCTTGGCGAGCGCCTCCTGCGTGGGGCCCTCGCTCACATCGCGTAGCGGCACACCCAGCGCCGCTTCGAAGATCTCGAACACCGCGGCGGCCTTCGCCGAGGCCTCGCCACCCCGCGCGGCGCGGGCGTCTTTTACCAACTCGAATCCGAGAGCGACCGCGTTGGGTGTGTCGAGGTCGTCGTCCATGCGTTCCCTGAACCGATCCAGCGCCGCGGGCTCCGGCGAGCAGCCCCGGGCCGACGAGAACTCGCGGGCGAACGAGTCCAGGCGCTCCACGCCGGCGGCAGCCGCCGCGAGCGTCGTCGGGCCAACGGTCATGGGGCCGCGGTAGTGCGACTGCAGGACCTGCAGCCGGAACGCCCGCGGGTCGTAGGTGTCGAGGAGCTCCAGCAGCGACAGGGTGTTGCCCACCGACTTGCTCATCTTCTCCCCGCGCTCGTCCTCCACCATCCCGTTGTGCGCCCAGCGCCGGGAGAACCGGCGGTGGTCGGCGAGGGCTTGCGCCCGCTCGTTTTCGTGGTGGGGGAAGGCGAGATCGAGGCCACCGGTGTGCAGGTCGAAGTCCTCCCCGAGGAGATCGAGCGACATCACGACGCACTCGGTGTGCCACCCGGGGCGGCCGGCGCCCCACGGCGAGGGCCAGCTCGGCTCCCCCGGCTTGGCGACCTTCCACAGGGCGAAGTCGACCGGCGAGCGCTTGCCCGCCTCCTCTCCCGCCTCGACCCTCGCCCCCGCCATCAACGACTCGATCGACTGCCTGGCAAGCAACCCGTACCCCTCGACGCTCGACGCGGAGAAGTACACCCCGTCGCCCCCCACGTACGCGTGGCCCGAGGCCACGAGCCGCCCGATCAGCTCGATCATCGCCTCGACGTAGGCGGTCGCGTGCGGTGTCTCGGTCGGTCGGGCCACGCCGAGCCTCTCCATGGTCTCGAACCAGAGGCGCTCGTAGTGGTCCGCCACCTCCTCGACGGGGCGGCCCTCCTCTGCGGCGCGGGCGATGATCTTGTCCTCGATGTCGGTGACGTTGGAGACGTAGCGGACCTCCAGACCGCTCCATTCGAGGTAGCGCCGGCAGACGTCCCAGACGACGTTGAAGCGGCCGTGCCCCAGGTGCGGCTCCCCTGAGACGGTCGGGCCGCACACGTACATGGAGACACGACCCGGGTCCCGGGGCTCCAGCGGCGCGACCGCCCCCAATGCGGTGTCGAAGAGGCGCAGCACACAAGTACCGTAGCGGGATCATGCCGCAAGCAGTCCCGGACAAGCCCACCCTCGACGGCCTCGAAGACAAGTGGGCAGAGCACTGGGAGGCCGAGCGCGTCTACGCGTTCGACCGGGCCACGACGCGCGAACAGGTGTACTCGATCGACACGCCGCCGCCGACGGTGAGCGGGTCGCTTCACGTCGGGCACGTCTTCTCCTACACCCACACCGACACGATCGCCCGCTACAAGCGCATGCGCGGCCTGAACGTCTTCTATCCGATGGGCTGGGACGACAACGGGCTCGCTACCGAGAGGAGGGTTCAGAACTACTACGGCGTTCGTTGTGATCCCTCGCTGCCGTACGACGATTCCTTTCGGCCGCCCGTGGAGGGTGGTCTTCCGAGTGGAAAAGACCCGGTCGCCGTGTCGCGACCGAGCTTCGTGGAGCTCTGCGAGCGGCTGGTTGCGGAGGACGAGAAGGCGTTCGAGGCCCTGTACCGGCATCTCGGGCTCTCGGTCGACTGGCAGCAGCACTACACCACGATCGGCGAGGGGGCGCGGCGCGCCTCCCAGCGCGGGTTCCTGCGGCTGCTCGAGCGCGGGGAGGCCTACTCGGCCGAGGCGCCGACGCTGTGGGACGTCGACTTCCGCACCGCGGTGGCGCAGGCCGAGCTCGAGGATCGTGAAAGGCCGGGGGCGTACCACCAACTCGTGTTCCACCTGGCGGACGGGTCGGACCTGCTGATCGACACGACCCGTCCCGAGCTGCTGGTCTCGTGCGTCGCCGTCGTCGCGCACCCCGACGATGCACGCTTCTCGGGGTTGGTCGGTTCATCTGTGCGCACGCCGCTGTTCGGCGTCTCTGTTCCTTTCGTCACCCATCCGCTGGCCCAGCCCGACAAGGGGACGGGCGTCGCGATGATCTGCACCTTCGGTGACGTCACCGACGTGGTTTGGTGGAGGGAGCTGGGGCTGCCGGTGAGGGCGGTCGTCGGGCGTGACGGGCGCCTGGCCGGTTCGGCGCCGGCGGGTGTCGAGGGTGAAGCGGCGGCGCTGTATGAGTCGGAGCTCGCGGGGCGCACGGTGCGCCAGGCCCAAACACGGACGGTGGAGCTGCTACGCGAGTCTGGTGAGCTGGTCGGAGAGCCACGGCAGATCACCCACCCGGTCAAGTTCTACGAGAAGGGCGAGCGGCCCCTCGAGATCGTCACGAGCCGGCAATGGTTCTACCGGACCCTCGCGCACCGCGCCGAGCTGCTCGAGCGCGGCCGGGAATTGCGCTGGCACCCGCCTTACATGGAGAGCCGCTACGCCAACTGGGTCGAGGGGCTGAACACCGACTGGCTGATCAGCCGGCAGCGGTTCTTCGGCGTGCCGTTCCCTGTCTGGTACCGGTTGGACGCCTCGGGCGCTCCCGACCACTCGTCGCCGTTGCTGCCCGACGAGTCCTCGCTGCCGGTGGATCCGACGACGGATGTGCCGAGCGGTTACGACGAGTCGCAGCGTGGTCAGCCCGGCGGGTTCATGGCGGACCCGGACGTGATGGATACATGGGCGACTTCTTCTCTGACACCTCAGATCGCGGGGCGATGGGAGGACGACCCCGACCTGTTCTCGCGTGTGTTCCCCATGGATCTTCGCCCGCAGGCCCACGACATCATCCGGACATGGCTGTTCTCCACGGTCGTGCGCAGCCACCTCGAGTTCGACTCACTCCCGTGGACCGACGCGGCGATCTCGGGATGGATACTCGACCCGGACCGCAAGAAGATGTCCAAGTCGAAGGGCAACGTCGTCACCCCGATGGCCCTGCTCGAGAAGTACGGGTCGGACGCGGTTCGCTACTGGTCCGCGAGCGGCCGGCCGGGCACCGACACGGCGTTCAACGAGGGGCAGATGAAGATCGGCCGCAAGCTGGCCATCAAGATCCTCAACGCTTCGAGGTTCGTCCTAGAGGCCGGCGACGTCCCGGAGGGTGCGGCCGCCAGCGAGGCCGTCGACCTCGCTGTTCTCTCGTCGTTGCGGTCGCTGGTCACCGAGGTGACGGTCGCGTTCGAGGGCTACGACTACGCCCGGGCGCTGGAGCGGACTGAGGCGTTCTTCTGGTCGTTCTGCGACGACTACCTGGAGCTGGTCAAGAACCGGGCGTACGGCACCCTCGGCTCGGACCGGGCGGTGTCCGCGCGGGCCGCCTTGAGGACGTGCCTGTCAGTGCTGCTCCGGTTGTTCGCTCCGATCCTTCCATTCGTCACCGAAGAGGTCTGGTCGTGGTGGCACGACGGGGGCTCGATCCACCGCTCCGCCTGGCCCGCGCCCGACGAGATCCCCGCCGGCGGCGACGCGGCGGTCTTGGAGGTCTTGGAGGCGGCAGTCCAGGTGCTCGCGGAGATCCGCCGCGCCAAGACCGAAGCGGGCGTGTCCCTGCGAGCGCCGGTTGCGTCCACTACGGTCCGCGCCGCCGATGCGGGTCGGGCGGGCCTCCTGCGCAGCGTCGCCGACGACCTTCGACAGGCCGGCGTGATCGAGGACCTGAGGGTCGAGGTCCGGGCCGGCGGGAGTGGCGGCGCCGGGAGCGCCGGCGGATTCGACGTGGAAGTCCGGCTGGCCTGACCCGAGGTCGACCGCGCGGCGGCCCGGCGGCCCGTCCGCCTTGGCATCCGCGGCATCCGCGCCCATCCGCGGCATCCGCGGCCCCTAGGCGGCCAGGGTTCGGACCGGCGATGAGGGCCATTGCATTCTGTGTCCACTCGCCCCGCTTGGGATGGGCCGCTAGAGGACAGGGTTTGCAGGCGTGCATAGGTCTCTGCGCTTTCTCTGTCCGATACTGCATCGTGTGGCCGCTTTCCGCTGGCTTCGCCCCCCCGCCGACGCCGGACGAGCGCCGGCGGCTTGTCCCGGCATACAGTCCTGGCATGCCGATCAACCCTGATGCCGTCGGATACTCGAGCGAGCCACGCGAGTCGTCGTGGGGCTCAAAGGACTGCCTCCTCTACGCCCTCGGTGTGGGCGCAGGTGCGATCGACCCCACCGGATTCGAACTCGAGTTCACGACCGAGAACAGCAACGGCGTGACCCAGAAGGTGCTGCCGACGTTCCCGGTCGTGGTCCCGGGGGGTGCCGGCGCCTTCGGAAAGATCGGGGACTTCAACCCCGCGATGCTCGTGCACGGCGAGCAATCGGTAGAGCTGTACGGCAGCCTGCCCGTCGAAGGAACCGTGTCGGCGACGACCACCATCGCGGGCATCTACGACAAGGGTTCTGGAGCGGTGGTCGCGACCGAGACCGTCGCTACCGACGCCAAGACCGGAGACAAGCTGTGGACCACGACGAGCTCCGCGTTCATCCGCGGCGAGGGCGGCTTCGGCGGCGACCGCGGCCCGTCCTCGAAGGCCGACTTCCCGGAGCGGGGTCCTGACAACACGGTCACCTACAACACCCGGCTGGACCAGGCGCTCATCTACCGGCTTTCCGGTGACCGCAACCCGTTGCACTCGGACCCGTCGTTCGCTGCGATGGGTGGTTTCGACAAGCCGATCCTCCACGGGTTGTGCAGCTTCGGCTTCACCGGCCGTGCCCTGCTCCACACCCTCTGCGGCTCCGATCCCGAGCGGTTCAAGATGATGGCCGCCCGGTTCTCCAAGCCGGTGTTCCCCGGTGAGGACCTGACCGTCAGCGTGTGGGTGACCGGCGATGGCAGTGCGATGTTCCGCACTTCGACCCCGAGCGGCGTAGTGATCGACGGCGGGAGCTTCAGCTACCAGGTGTAGCGCCGGCTCGACGCGGCTCGAGCCGCAGGTCTAGGCGCCCGGCCCGGCCGGCAGCCCGAGCTTCTCCATGACCGGCTCTGCCACGTAGATCTCGGCCCCATAAGCGCGCAGCGCCAGCGCGATCGCGTCCGACGGTCGTGCAGGCAGCACTCGCCTGTCACCTGCCGCCTCCATCTCTATCGTCGCGAAGAAGTGTCGGTGTTCCTCGACGTCGTTGATGACGACCCGGTCGAGGCGCGCGCCGACACTCGCGATTGCGCTGACGAAGAGGTCCCAGGTCGACGGCCGAACCTGCACCGCACCCGTCCAAGCGCCCTGTATCGCCCGGGCCTCGGGCTGCCCGATGATGATCGGCACCGATCGATGGGGCGGATCGTCCTCGCGAAGGGTGACCAGCCCTGCCTCGACCCCGGGCCCGGCTGCGACCGCCACTCGTACGTCCGACACGGAGACTTTGACGAGATCCCCTGCCATCGCCGCCAACCTAGACGGGCGGCCGGCCCGCCCAGGGGAGGCGTGCGAGCACCAGGCCTGCCACCTCCTCCGCGCCGGCAGCCCGCAACGCTCGAGCGACTTCGCGCAGCGTGCCGCCACCGGTCATCACGTCATCGAACACCAGAACGCGGGCACCGTCGACAACCTCCGGTCTCGGGACGGCCAGGACCCGTCTCAGCGGGCCTGTTGCCAGGGCGCGGCGGCCGGCAGCGGAGAGCCGTTGCATCGGACGTGTCTCGGCGGTCTTCGCGAGTACGCCGCCGGCGACCTCCCACTCGTGTCCGACGAGGGTCTCGAGCTTCTCCAGGATCGTCCCCACAGGATCCCATCCGCGGCGCGAGCCAGAACCGGTGTAGGCAGGCACGCCGGTGATCAGGTCGAACTCCTCGAACCAGGTGGAGTTCGCGCGCAGGTACCGCGCGACGTTTCCGGCGAAGACCTCGGACCACCAGAGCTCCCGGTTGTACTTGTAGCGCAGCAGGGCATGGCGAAGCGCACCGGTGTGAACGCCGACCGAGAACGCGACCGAGAAGCCGCGGTCGGCCCTTCCGCACCATGCATTCGGGCAGGCAACCAAGCCAGCATCGAGCCTGACCCCGCACACCGGGCATGCCAGAAGCCGTCCGGTGCCACCGGCCGCTTGTCTGTGCATGGCCGCTCCATCCCGTCGTGTTCGGCGCCGGGCTTGGCGCCGGGCGAGCCGGAACGAGTGTCGCGGCTAGATGAGACCGTTCCGCATGACTATCGCCACGGCATGGCAACGATTCCGGGCCTCGATCTTCGTCATCACCTTGGCGAGGATTCCCTTGATCGTGCTCTCGGAATAGGCGAGCTTCTCGGCGACGTCGGCCGTGTCGTAGCCCTCGGCCACGAGGCGCAGCACCTCGGCCTCGCGCACGGAAAGGCGTGGGGCTGCAATGGTCGACACACTGCCATCCGCCGGCGAGGCGCTCACGGGCCCGTCATCGGTCACGTCGACAACCTCGGATGCCTCGCCGAGATGCCCCCTCATGGCGGCGGCCTTCCTCATCAAACCCTCGGGCAGGTGGCATCCCGGCTGATCGGCCTCGCGAATGGCCGCAACCAACCGCGAACTCGTGGCGTCGGTCCTGCGGAGGAAACCGGACACGCCGGCCGCTGCGGCGGCCACGACGCCCTCCACGTCGAAGCGACCCGCTACCAGCACGACGCCCGGCACGCCATCGCGCTGGATCGCACGCACAACCCGCGCGGTCGCGGCGTCCGCGGCCTCGGTCACGAGCAGTGCCACTCGAGCACGATCGATGTCCACCGGGCCGAGCAACTCGATGCCAGGCTCGCCCATCAGTTGTGCCTTCGCCCCAGCGGCCGACAGCGGATCCGCTGCGTACACGAAAACTGGAATTTTGCCCCTCACAGTGGCGACAATAGGGGCGCCCACTGCTTACGGCGTCAGTATCGACTACGCAATTTCCCACTCACAGTGGTGGGCATAAGGCTGAAACCCGGCAATCCGGACTACGCGGAGCCAACCTTGTCGGCGAGCGCGGGCGCGCCGCGTGGTAACACAACGATCATGCAGATCGAGGTGATCGTCGAGATCCCGAAGGGGACACGCAACAAGTACGAGGCCGATGAGAACGGCGCCATCTGGCTGGACCGGATGCTCTTCACCGCCACCCGTTATCCCGAGGATTACGGGTACGTCCCGGACACGCTGGCGGACGACGGAGATCCCCTGGACGCGATGGTCGTGCTGGAGGAGCCCACTTTCCCGGGTTGCCACATCCATGCCAGGCCGGTCGGGGTCTTCAGCATGCGCGACGAGGAGGGGCAGGACTACAAGCTCCTTTGCGTCCCTGCGAGCGACCCTCGGTGGGAGGGCGTCAACGAGCTGGAAGACGTTCCCGCCCACGAGCTGCGCGAGATCGGCCACTTCTTCCAGATCTACAAGGACCTCGAGCCCGGCAAGGGAACCGAGCTCGGAGGTTGGCAGGGGCGCGACGAAGCTGAGCGGATCGTCGAGGAGTCGAGGCAGAGGTTCACGAAGCAGCCGCGGGCCGGCGGCTGAAAGCGCCGGGCCGGCTCACGCGAGGACTTCGTCGAATCCCTCGCTCAGGCAGCCGACGAACAGGTCGTGGTCGCTTAGCGCGGCCGCGTCCGCGTTGACGCCGATCGCCACGCCACCCGCGTAGCTGAGCAGCGTGAGGTTCAGTGCCGAACCCGCCCGGGGACCGAACGGGACCAGGACATCGACCCCGGCGCCGGCCAGGTACAGACGCTCTGGCGGGCCGGGCAGGTTGGAGGCGAGAACCTCGGTGTAGCGGACCATACCGGCCAGTGCGTTCGGAGCGAACGGCAGGCGCACCGCCGCGGCCGCGGCGACGTCGATGAGCGGCAACCAGGGCTGCTGCCTCGTCTCGGCGACCATCGCATGGATCAAACGGATCCTCTCTTTCGGGTCACGGAGGTTGAGAGGTGCCCGAAGCAGCATTCCCTGCAGTTGGTTGTGAAGGCTGTCGCCGCCACCTCGAGTGCTCACGGGGATGCCGAGTTTGACCGCGGGGAACGGCGCTCCCACCTTCTCGTGGTACATGGACAACCCGCCGAGAATGCCGGCGAGGAAGACGTCGTTGACCGTCCCGCCGCAGTTCTTCCCCGCGGCGCGAAGCTCGTCGAGGTTCAACCGGACCGCCGCGACGCGGGTCTCCCCCGAGCGCCGGGACAGCACCGGGCTACCGGGAAGCATGGCGGCGCGAGCGGTGCGCGCGAGCGAAGTCGCCAACTCGGCTGTGCGCGCAGCGGCGTCGGCCGGGTTGTCGAAAGCGTCCCTGAGTGCTCCAGCGGCCCACGGAGCGAGCTTGCGAACCGCTGAGAGTCCCGCGGCTACCTCGTGAACGACGTCCGACACGAGGCTCTCGACGGCAATGCCCGCCGGCGTCGTCGCGGGTGCCGTCACCTGGGCGTCCGTGGGCGGTGCGGCACCCTCGGGTGAGTCGAAGAGCCCGAGCGCTATCTGCACCGCGCCCTGGCCATCGGTGTAGCTGTGGTGCAGCCTGGCCACGAACCCGCCGCGGCCACCTTCGAGACCGTCGACGAGAGTGAAATCCCAGGGCGGGCGCCCGGCTTCGAACGGCTCGGACATCGATCGCTCGACGACCCGCGACAAAGCGCCGAAATCGGCACCGCCGGCGACGCTGTCGGACCTCAGGTGGTTGGCGACGTCGAACCCGGGATCTCCGACCCACCTCGGCGGCACCATCGGCAGCGGCCCCGGTTGGGGCAGCTCGGTCAGCCTGGGGACTGACCGGCAGGTCGCTTCCAGCCTCTCGATCATCACCGCCGGATCGACCGGCCGGTCGAGCACGCCCGCCATGACCATCACCGTCTGCAACGACGGGTCTGCCCTCTCCAACCCCCACATGAGGGCTTCCAGGTCGGTCATGCGCTCGTCGAAACGGGGGTCAACCCCGTCGGCTGGCGGCATCCCGCCGATGGTAGCGAGACCGGCAAGGGGATCCGAACAGGCGGCCGGTGCTCCCGGGGCGCCTATCGTGGCGGACCATGCCCGGGCTGCTCGAAGGCAAACGGATCGTCGTGACCGGCGTGTTGACCAGCGATTCACTCGCGTTCGCCGTCGCCGAACTCGCGCAGAGCGAGGGTGCCGAGCTGATCCTGACCGGCGCGGGCCGGGGTCTTTCCTTGACCAAGCGAATCGCGCGCAAGCTCGACGGTCCCCCCGATGTGCTGGAGCTGGACGTAACCGAGGCCGGCCACGTCGAGGCGGTGGCCGCTGAGTTGGAGAAACGCTGGGGCCGGGTCGACGGTGTGCTGCATTCGATCGGCTTCGCGCCAGCTTCCTGCCTCGGAGGAGGGTTCCTCGAAGCCGGGTGGGACGACGTGAAGGTGGCGTTGGAGATATCGGCGTTTTCGTTGAAGTTGCTCGCTGCCGGCTTCCGGGAACTGATGCGCGCCGCCGGCGGAGGGTCGGTCGTCGGCCTCGATTTCGACGCGACGGTGGCCTGGCCGGGCTACGACTGGATGGGCGTCGCCAAGGCCGCGCTCGAATCGACAGCGCGCTACCTCGCGCGCGACCTCGGGCCCGACGGCATCCGGGTCAACCTCGTCGCGGCCGGCCCGGTCAAGACCATGGCCGCCAAGTCGATACCCGGGTTCTCCCGTTTCGAGGAGGTGTGGGACGACCGGGCACCGCTCGGGTGGAGCGTGACCGATCCGTCGCCGGTGGCGAAAGCTTGCGTGGCGTTGCTGTCCGACTGGTTCCCTGCTACCACCGGCGAGATGGTGCACGTGGACGGCGGCTACCACGCAATGGGGGTCTGACACGATGGACCCGCGGCCATGACCGGTCGTGTCGTGCTCGTGACCGGAGGAAACCGCGGGATCGGGCTGGCGATCGCGGAGTCGTTCAGGGACGCCGGCGACACGGTTGCGGTCACCTACCGCGACAAGCCGGTCGAAGGCTTCTTGTCCGTGCAGTGCGACGTGACGTCTGGCGAGGACGTCGAGCGAGCGTTCGCGGAGGTCGAGGAACAGGCCGGCGCGGTCGAGGTGCTGGTGTCCAACGCGGGCATCAACGCGGACCAGCTGCTTCTTTCGATGAAAGAGGAAGCGTGGCGCTCTGTGATCGACGCGAACCTGAATGGCGCGTACCGGGTAGCCCGCCGGGCGACGTCGAAGATGATTCGGGCCAGAAGGGGCCGCATCATCTTCATCTCGTCCGTCGTCGGGATGACTGGGTCGGCCGGACAGACGAACTATGCCGCGTCCAAGGCAGGATTGATCGGCTTGGCGCGCAGCCTGGCGCGCGAGATCGGCGGGCGTGGCGTGACGGTGAACGTCGTGGCGCCCGGGTTCGTGACCACGGACATGACCGCGCAGCTGAGCGAGGCACGCCAGGCGGAGATCCTGGATCAGGTCCCGCTGAAGCGAATGGCATCGCCTGCGGAGGTGGCAGCCGTGGTGAGATTCCTCGCCTCCGACGAGGCGGGTTACATCACGGGGGCGGTCGTCCCCGTCGACGGCGGTTTGGGGATGGGGCACTGATGCGACCAGACGAGGTGCTGCCCCACCGGCCGCCGTTCCTCTTCGTGGATTCGGTGTCGGAGGTGGTGCCCGCCAAGTCGGCGCGAGGTGTCTGGAGGCTGACGGGAGATGAGGCGTTCTTCTCGGGCCACTTCCCCGGGCGCCCGACACTGCCAGGAGTGTTGATGGTCGAGGCCCTCGCGCAGCTCGGTGGAATCGCATTGCTGGCCGACGAGCGATACCGGGGGAAGCTGCCGCTGTTCGGCGGTGTCGACAAGGCAAGGTTCCGCCGCCAGGTCGTGCCGGGCGATGAATTGGAGCTGGAGGTCGAGCTCGATCACCTGGGCTCCTCCGCCGGCCGGGGCCACGGGACCGCCCGGGTCGGCGGTCAGATCGCCTGCCAGGCGGGCATGTTGTTCGTGATAGTGGATGCCTGAGCGGCTGTGGTGACCGGACGGAATGTCAACTGAGACTGCTACTGAGGAGGTCTGCCTCATGACTTCGACGCTGGGTCAGAGCACGAGTATCAACGGCGACGGCCCAGGGGCGTCGCCGATCGAGGTGGTGGCATCCCTACGCGACGCGTTTGCCAGCGGGCGCACCAGACCGCTCGACTGGAGGCTGCGTCAGTTGGAGGGAGTATCCCGCCTCCTGACGCAGGAAGAGCCGGCGATCGCCAAGGCCCTCGGCGCGGACCTCGGCCGGAACCAACACGACGCCTGGTTCGGCGATATCGCCTCGACACGGGGCGAGGTCAAGTACGCCATCCGGCACCTGAAGCGTTGGATGCGACCGAAGCGGGTACCGGTCCCGCTCGCCGTGATGCCGGGCAAGGCCTACTACCGCTACGAGCCACTCGGCGTCGTGCTCGTCATCGGGCCCTGGAACTACCCGTTCTACCTCTGCCTCGCGCCCCTCGTCGGCGCTGTCGCCGCAGGCAACTGCGTCGTGGTGAAGCCTTCCGAGAACGCGCCGGCTTCCTCAGCGACGATGGCCGAGCTCATCCCCAGGTACCTGGACGCCGACGCAGTGAAGGTCGTGGAAGGCGACGCGGCGGTGACGCAGCAGTTGATCGACGCTCGGGTCGACCACGTGTTCTTCACCGGGGGGACCGAGATCGGCCGGAAGGTCATGCAGGCCGCCGCGGCCCACCTCACTCCCGTGACGCTCGAACTCGGCGGCAAGAGCCCCGCCATCGTGACCAAGGACGCCGACGTCGAGGTCGCAGCCAGGCGGATCGCGTTCGGCAAGCTCCTCAATTCCGGGCAGACGTGCATCGCCCCCGACTACGTCCTCGTCGAGGAACCGGTCAAGGAGAAACTCGTCGATGCCCTCGAGAAGAGCGTCCGCGAGATGCGCGCCGGCGAGTCGCCCGTCCAGAAGATCGTCAACGACCGCCAGTTCGCCCGCCTGACCCGCCTGCTCGACGAAAAGCCCGGTGACGTCGCCGTCGGCGGGGGGTCCGACGGAAATGCGATCGAGCCGACGATCGTGGTCGACGCCGACCCGGAGTCCGAGCTCATGAAGTCCGAGATCTTCGGGCCGATACTCCCCGTCATAGGGGTGCGCTCGCTCGACGACGCCATCTCGTTCGTGAACTCGCGCGAGAAGCCGCTCGCTGCGTATGTGTTCTCGGAGAGGCGCAAGGATGTGGAGAGGGTGTTCGAGGTAATGCCTTCCGGTGGGGCCACAGCCAACCACACGCTCATGCACGTCATGGCACCGCAACTACCGTTCGGAGGGGTGGGTCATAGCGGCATCGGCGCGTACCACGGCAGGTGGGGCTTCGAATGCTTCAGCCACCGCAAGTCGACGCTGTTCATGAAGTCGCGTCCGGACCTGAAGATCAT
>Ga0307374_10011383_pt1 | contig 12658 bp, 11 predicted proteins | sample OX3MG_FD_202532 | JGI IMG/M metagenome (GOLD analysis project Ga0307374, IMG submission 202532) | Soil microbial communities from Risofladan, Vaasa, Finland - OX-3 | ecosystem: Environmental > Terrestrial > Soil > Coastal area > Acid sulfate soil | place: Finland: Risofladan, Vaasa | collected...
CGGTTGCCCATCCGGCGATCCACGTTGTTGATGGTGGTGGCGTTCGTCGGTTTCGGGACGCTGCTCTATTTCAACCCGGCCGGCGCCTCGACGTCCCCATCGATCACCCGTTCGGCTGGTGGAACGACGATCCACACCGCAGACGGTGATGTCTTCGTCCCCAATGCCACCAGTGTGGCCCCGACCACCACCACCTCGACGACGACGACGACCACCACCACGCCGCCCCGATCGACCGCCACCTCCCGACCCCCGGGCGTCACCACCACGTCGAGCCTCCCGGCGACGGGCGTGGCGCCGAACCCGACCGCCACCACCAGCACCACCACCACGACCACCGCGAGCCCGGCTGCGGGGAGCGGTACCGGCACGACCACGACGTCGTCCTCGGCTCCCTGATCGAGCCGGACGGCCCGGTGAAGGCAGGAGTCGTCCGATGCCGACGGCTCAGCCGTCGACGAGGGGAATGACCGAGCTCCCGAACGCGGCGATCTGATCGCACAGCTCACCGGCGGTGCGGGACGGGAACCGCACCTGCACCTGGCCCACCCCGGCCTCGGCGAACGGCCGGAGGTAGTCGGCCACCTGTTCGGGTGGTCCGGCCACGGTGCCCGCCGGGAGTTCGAGGCCGGACGGCGGCGTGCCGACGTAGAGGAAGTCTGCGATGCCGCCGAGGTCCAACGGCGCACCGCCCCGAAACTCCTGGCGCATCCGGGTGAGCTCGGCCAGCAGCTCCACGTTGGGCCCGAGCGACTGGGGCAACCATCCATCAGCGAACCGCGCCGTGCGCCGGAGCGCGGCCGGCGACGAGCCTCCGGTCCAGATGGGGGGGCGGGGCGACTGGACCGGGCGCGGCCGCAGTCCCAGCCCGGACGCCTTCCACCGCGGCCCGTCCAGCACCGGGAACTCGTCGACCAGCGCGGTGGCCAGACCGACGATGGCCTCATCAGTGGCCGGTCCCCGATGGTCGAAGTCCGGGCCCATGTGGTCGAACTCCTCGGACACGTGACCGGCGCCGACGCCGCAGATCACCCGCCCGCCGGACAGGGCGTCGACGGTGGCGAACTCCTTGGCCGCCCGGAGGGGGTGGCGGAGGGCGATCACATAGATGTGTGAGAGGAGCCGGATCTCCGTCGTGACGCCGGCCAGCCAGCCCAGCGTGGCGATGGTGTCGTACCAGGTCGTGGACATGGCCCCGGCCAGCCGCTCGGGGATGAAGGTGTGGTCGCAGACGCCGACATAGAAGAACCCGGCGGCCTCACAGGCCAGCGCCACGGCGGCCAACTCGTCGGGGCCCGACGCCGACTCCCACGGTTGGGCGTAGATGGTCGACTGCGACTGGACAGGTAGTTGCATCCCGTAGACGGTGCGGCCTTCGGGCAGCACCGTGACCACGTCGTCGGGAGGGGCGATGGGAGGGGTACTCACGGGATCAGCGTACGCCGGTGCCCGGCCGGACCAGCGAGTCGCCCAACGACTCCGCCAGTTGATCGACCGTCCCGAACTGGGTGGCCAGCACGCGGGCCCGCTTGTAGGCCAGATGGGCGGGGATCTCCCACGTGAACCCCATGCCGCCGTGGACCTGGATGCACGACCGGCCGTTGGCGATGGCCGCCTCGTCCGCCAGGAGCTTGGCCCCGGCCGACGCCAGCACGGCGTCACCGACATCGGGCTGATCGACGGTCACCGCGGCGGCGTGGACCGCACAACGGGCCAGCTCGGTGCGGACCGCCATGTCGGCGCACAGGTGCTTGACCGCTTGGAACCCCCCGATGGGACGGCCGAATTGCCGACGCTGCTTGGCGTACTCCACGGCCAGCTCGGTGGTCCACGCGGCCGAGCCGACCTGGAGGGCCGCCGTCAACACGGCGCCGTCCCGACGCCACCAGGCGACGGCGGCGGGACCGGCCACCGGCGTTCCCGCCGGGAGAGAAGGCACGGCCCAGACCGGGGTGAGCGGGTCCATCGGGCGCTTCAGTCGGGTGGTGTCCATGGCGCCGGGGTCGACCGAGCGCACTCCGTCATCCGACAGCACCAGCAGTACGTCCAGATCGTCGAGATGCTCGATGACCACCGGCAGCGCGGTGGTGTCGGTTCCGGGGGGCTCCTCCACCAGGCCGACCACCACGGAGCCGTCGGCAGCCCCGTCGATCAGCCCGGCCGCCAGATGGGATGCCACCAGCGGGCCCGGCACCAGCGCCCGGCCCAACTCCTCGAACGCCAGTGCGGCCTCGGACAGCCCGAGCCCGGTTCCCCCGGCCTCGGTGGCCAGGCAGAGGTTGAACACACCGGCCTCGCCGAGCTGTCGCCACCCCTTCCGGTCCACCACCCGGTCGGCCAGTTCGAAGGCTCGGAGCTGCTCGAGCGGGAACTGGCCCGCCAGCAGGCGGCGCACCCCTTCGGCCAGGTCGGTCTGGGATTCGGTCAGCTCGAAGTCCACCGGCCTAGACCGGTCCGCTCGGTAGCAATGGCAGCGGGATGGCCACTGTCATGTCGCCGGGACCTTCGCCGTGGGAGCGGTCGGCTCCTTCGGGAGGCCCAACACCCGTTCGCCCACGATGTTGCGCTGGATCTGGGAGGTGCCGGCCGCAATGGTGAGGGAGATGCCCCGCAGCCAGTCCTCCACCATGGTCTCCGCCGGTAGGGGGCCCGAGCCATCGGCTCCCTCCGAGTCATCGGCCGCCAGGCCGGAACGACCCAGCAGGCCGAGCGAGAACTCGCCGAGCCGGCCGCGGGCCTCCGTGTAGGCCAGTTTGAAGAAGGTGCCGCCGACCCCCGGTATGCCGGTGCGGGCGGCCTGGGACACGTTGCGTTTGGTGAGCGCCCACAGGGCGTCGAGCTCGGCCCGGAGGTGGCCGGCCTGGCGCCGGACCGCAGGGTCCGACCAGGCCCCGGTCCGCTGAGCCAGGGCCACCGAGTCCGAAAGCAGTTCGAACGCCTCCAGCAGGTCGCCCACGAACGCAGTGCCCCGTTCGAAGCTGAGCGTGACCATGGTCACCCTCCACCCGTCGTTCTCCTCGCCGACCCGGTTGGCCACCGGAATGCGGACCTCGTCGAGGAAGAGCTCGGCGAACTCGGTGGAGCCGCCGATGGTGGTCAGGGGTCTGATCTCCACACCACGGGTGTCCATGGGCAGGATCAGCCAGGAGATCCCACGGTGGCGACTGTCCTCGGCCCCGGTGCGGACCAGAAGCTCGCAGTAGTCGGCCACCTCGGCGTGGGAGGTCCAGATCTTCGAGCCGGTCACCACGTAGTCGTCTCCGTCGCGGACGGCCCGGGTTCGCATGGACGCCAGATCGCTGCCGGCGTCGGGCTCGGAGAACCCCTGGCACCAGACCTCCTCGCCCTTCAGGATGGACGGGAGATAGCGCCGACGCTGCTCGGGGGTGCCCTCGGCGATGACGGTCGGACCGGCATGGAGCAACCCCACGAAGTTGACCCCGACATAGGGGGCATGGGATCGCTCGAGCTCCTCTTTGAAGATGAGCTCCTCCACCGGTGACGAGCCTCGCCCTCCCCCTTCGACCGGCCAGTCCACCCCGGCATACCCGGCGTCGAAGAGCAGGCGCTGCCAGTGGGTGTCGTAGGCGCGCCGGCCCGGCCAGTCCGAGGGTGACGGCTTGGGCGGGAGGCCGGGCAGGGTGTCGGCGAGCCAACGGCGCAGCTCGGTCCGGAACGCCTCTTCGGCGTCGGTGTAGCGCAGATCCACGGAGAGGCCTACGCCCGGCGGGTCATTTGAAGTCGAGGTCGTAGAGCTTGATGGCGTTGCCCCGGACGATCTTCTCCACCTGCTCGTCGGTGAGGTCCTTCATCTGCTCCTCGGCGATCTGACGGGTGTTGGGCCAGGTGGAGTCGGAGTGCGGGTAGTCCGACTCGTAGGTGATGTTGTCCACCCCGATGGAGTCCACGTTCTTCAGTCCGAAGGCGTCGTCGAAGAAGCAGCCGTAGATCTGGCGGTGGAAGTAGGTCGACGGCGGCTCGGGCACGATGTCGGCCACCCCGCCCCACCCCCGGTTCTCCAGCCACACGGTGTCGGCCCGCTCGAGGATGTAGGGGATCCAACCGATCTGGCCCTCGGCATAGGCCAGCTTGAGATCGGGGAAGCGCACCAGCACGCCGGAGAACATGAAGTCCACCATGGAGTAGGTGGCGTTGGAGTGGGTCAGCGTCGACCCGACGGCCGGCGGCGCGTCGGCGGACGTCGACGGCATCTTCGACGACGAGCCGATGTGCATGTTGATCACCGTTCCGGTCTCGGCGCAGGCCCTGAAGAACGGATCCCAGTAGTGGTCGGGATCGTGGACGGACGGCAGTCCGAGGAACGGGGGGATCTCGCTGAAGCACACGGCGCGCACGCCGCGAGCGGCGTTGCGGCGCACCTCGTCGGCCGCCAGCTGGGCGTCCCACAGTGGGACGAGGGTCAGGGGAATCAGGCGTCCCTGGGCCGCCGGCCCACACCACTCGTCGACCATCCAGTCGTTGTAGGCCTTCACGCACAACAGGGCGAGGTCCTTGTCCTCGGCCTCGGTGAAGGTCTGGCCGCAGAATCGGGGGAAGGTGGGGAAGCAGATCGACGCCTCGAGGTGGTTGGTGTCCATGTCCTCGAGGCGGGGCGGGACCTCGAAGGAGCCGGGTCGCATGTCGCCGTAGGTGATCCCGCGGATGCCGACTTCCTCTCTCGGCACACCGACCGCCGAGTCCACCCGGAGCAGGGGCCGCTTCAAGTCCTCGTAGTACCACCAGTCGGTGGGCACGCCCTCGGAACCGGGCTTCACCGTCAGCTTGCCGCCCACGAACGTGATCTCCCCCATCGGGGCCCGGACCACCCGGGGGCCGATGTCGAGGTACTTCTTCGGGAGCCGGTCGGTCCACACGTCGGGCGGTTCCACCACGTGGTCGTCGACGGAGATGATCCAGGGCATGTCGGCCATGCAGGCGAGTGTACCGCCTGGTCTGACGGTGCGTCAGGTGCCCGGAGCTGATCTCCTCAGCGCCGGCCTGCTCAGACCATGGCCACGCCGCCGTTGGGCCGGAGGACCTGACCGGTCATGAAGCGGGAGGCATCCGAGGCCAGGTACAGGACGGCGGCGGCGATGTCCTCGGGCTCGCCGATCGAGCGCAAGGGGGTGAATTTGCGCATGGGGGCCATCACCGCCTCCTGCATCTCCTCGTCGACGGTCCCGTCGGGTCGGACGAAGTACCGACCGGTCATGCCGGTGAGCACGAAGCCAGGGGCCACGGCGTTGACCCGGACGTGCTTCTTCCCGACCTCGTAGGCCAGCGACTTGGTCATCTGGACCACGCCGGCCTTGCAGATGGCATAGCTGACGATGTTGGCGCTGGGGGTGTCGGCGGCGGCCGATGAGGCGTTGATGATGCTGCCGCCTTCGGGCTGGGTGACCATGACCCGACCGGCTGCCTGGCAGCCGAAGAAGACACCTTTCAGGTTCACCGACAGGATCCGGTCGAGGTCGTCCTCGGGAGCGTCGAGAAAGGGGCCCTCGACCATGATGCCGGCGATGTTGCACCACACATGGATCCCGCCGCGTTCGGCGGCGATCCGCACCGCCAAGGCGTCGACGTCGGTGCGGATCGAGACGTCGAGCGCCACGGCCTCGGCCCGGCCTCCGGCGGCGATGATCTGGTCGGCGGTGGACTGGGCGGTGTCGTGCTGGATGTCGGCGCACACCACCTCAGCCCCGGCGCCGGCCAGCGCCAGGGCGCTGGACCTACCGATGCCGCTGCCGGCACCGGTGACCACGGCGACCTTGCCGTCGACGCGGAACGATTCGATGAGGGTGGTGGCTTCCATGGTGGGTCATGACCTCGGGGTGTGGGTAGGTGGGAGCAGGGGCGCGGGCGGGGTGAACCGCCGCCCGCCGGGAACAGTAGGGGCTTCCCGCCACCGGGAAAAGCCGTGGGAAGCGGCGGCGTCGACCTCGTTGCGGCGCGGGTTCGGTCAGTGCGCCAATGAGGCCGACGCGACGGCGGCCTCGTGGGTCCGATCGTCGGCCGGAGCAATGGCGTCGACGTCGAACCCGGTCGAGGCCGGATAGGAGGGACCGCGATCCGGCAGGTCCTCGACCGCAACCGTCAGATCGGCGGGTCTGGTCGCCGCGGTCAGGGCCTTCGCCACGGCGGCGGCGATCCGCTTGTGGCCTTCATCGTCGGGATGGATGCCGTCGCCCAGGTGTTCGGAGCTGATGATGCCCTCGCCGGCGACCAACGCCAGCGTGGGGTCACCGGCCACGATCCGCTCACGGGTGACGGTCTCGATGACGTGCCGGATGTCGGCCAGGGTGGCTCCCAGCCGGTTGGGCTCGTCCTCGGCATCGGGTCGGAGCACCGGGCTGACCACCACGATCGGCGCGGTCGGATGGCCCTGCCGGACCACGTCGAGGAAGCCCCGGACCCCCTCGTCGACCATGCCGACGCTGTGGGGTACCCGGGTCCAGCAATTGGCCCCGTAGGCGATGGTGAGGACGTCCGCGGGCAACGCCGCGATCTGCTCCGCGGAGACGATCTCGCCTCGACCGGCAGCGGCATAGCCCAGGTTGACCAAGTCGAGCCCGGCCTTCCGGGCGGCGATGGCGGCCCAACCCCGGGCCGGGCCCGAGGCGATCCAGCCCTGGGTGGTCGAGTCGCCATAGGCGATCCATCGGGGCAGGGCGGGGGCCGGGGTGATCGCTCCCTTCACCGCGGTGAGGGACTGGATGACCGGCTGCATCCCCTCGGGCAGGTAGATGATCGCCGGCTTGTCGGGGGACGTGGACCCGAGGGACAGGCGCACGAGCCCGTCGCCGAGCTCGGCCTCCTGTTCGTCGACCTGGCGTCCACCACGCCACACGGAGAAGGTGATCCCGGCACCGTCGCCGCGATAGCCCAAGTTCCCCGATGCCGTGTGGTAGGCGACGTCGATGGCTTCCGCATCGCCGGTCAGCTCGAGTCGCACCCCGACCGGAACCGTGGCCGCATGCCAGATGTCCGCCGGCAACCGGGCCAGGTCGGCAGGGTTGGCCCGGGGGTACGGCACCTCCCCGGCCGACGGGTAGGGCGCCCCGCGTACGAAGGCCTCAGGCTGGACCGGTCGTGGAGTCATCGCTTGCCTGCTTCCATGGGCTGCTCCCGTCCGCGGAGGAATACCACTCTCGGTAATGCCTCCACCACATTACCACCCAGCATGACTATTTTCATCCGTGGACGACGGTTCGGCGGGCCGTCGGAGCGTCCCTGGAGCCCGGTCGCCGGACGTTCGACCCGCCGTTCCCATCTGCAGAATCTGGGAAGGGTATGGGCGGTGAGCTGGTGTGTTGGAAGTAACCGCCTCCGGAAACAGCAGGCCTTCCCAAATGCAGGAACGGTGCATAGCATGGAGAGGTGCTGACTTGCTCGGTGCCGACGAAACGCGCAAGAATACCACGCATAGTGGTAATTCTTGAGAGATCGACGGTGGAACACTGGTGAGCTCCCCGTGGATGTGTGGAGCGAAGCGGTGGGGGATCGGCGCGCTGGCAGCCGTGGTGTCGTGCCTGGCGGTAGTGGTGCCCTCCGGGCCGGCCCAGGCGGACCTCTCGGCTCGCATCGCACCGCACGTCTACCAGGGCGGCGGGGTGATCGGATTCGGAGACGCCCAGTCCATCAACGCCCCGATCGGTTCGGCGCTCAGCTCGGTGATGGTGGCCATGGCGGACGATCCCACTCCGTCGCCCGGCCCGCAGGGCTACTGGCTGGCCGCTGCCGACGGCGGTGTGTTCGCCCAGGGAAGCGCCGGCTTCTACGGCTCGATGGGCTCGGTCACGCTGAACGGTCCGATCGTGTCCATGGCCGCCGCCCCGGACGGGAAGGGGTACTGGCTCGCGGCCCTGGACGGTGGGATCTTCTCCTTCGGTGATGCCGGCTTCCACGGCTCGATGGGCGGGTCCCACCTGAACCAACCCATCGTGGGCATGGCCGCCACCGCCGACGGCAAGGGCTACTGGTTGGTGGCATCGGACGGCGGGATCTTCTCCTTCGGCGACGCGGCGTTCCATGGCTCCATGGGGAGCGTCCCCCTGTCCGCACCGGTGTCGGGCATGGCCGCCACCGCGGACGGGAAGGGCTACTGGCTGGTGGCCGCCGACGGCGGCATCTTCAACTTCGGTGACGCCCCGTTCTACGGATCGATGGGCGGGCGGCCGCTCAACAACCCGGTGGTGGGGATGGTGGCGTCCCCGGGCGGCACGGGCTACCTGATGGTGTCGACCGACGGCGGGATCTTCGGGTTCGGGTCGGTCAACTTCTTCGGGTCGCTCGGGGGCGGCTACGGGGGGGATCCGGCCAATGTCCCCCCGGTGGCCGGCATCGCCCCGACCCCGGATGGACAGGGGTACTGGTTGCTCGATCCCGACGGCTGGTCCTACGGGTTCACCAACCCCCCGAGCCCCTCGCCGTCGGGTACGGCGTCGGCCATCGTGTCCATCGCCGACGGCCAGGTCAACAGCGACCCCGCCCGGGGGTCGTTCTGCAATCCCTACGGGCCGTGCGAGGAGTGGTGCGCCCTGTTGGCCACCTGGGTATGGGAGCAGGCCGGTGTGCCCATCCCGTCATATGCCTTCACCGGCTCGATCTACGACTGGGCCGCGGCCAACACCTCGGTGCTGCCGCCGACGGCCGCCCCCCTTCCGGGCGACGCCGTGCTGTACGGGACCGGTCCGGGCTCGACGTCGACCTCGCTGCATGTCGGGCTGGTGGTGCAGACCTGGCCCGACGGGGCCATCGTCACCATCGAGGGGGATGCCGGGCCGGCACCGGTGGGCTCGCTGGGCGTCATCATCAACGGCCCGTATCTGCCGTCGCGGTCGGCCGTCTACAACGGGATGCCCATCTACGCCTTCGCTCGACCCTGAGCGACGGTCAGGCCCGGGCGACGAGGGAGTCGAGTACCCGGGCCCGATGGTCGGCCGCCGATCCCCACGCCGCGGCGAGGGCCCACGCCCGTTTGAGGAACAAGTGGAGGTCGCACTCCCAGGTGTAGCCGAGGGCACCGTGCACCTGCAGTGACACGCGGGCCGCCTCGCTGGCGGCGTCGGACGCGCAGGCTTTGGCCACCGACGCCGCCCTCGTCGCGTCGGGCTCGCCCTCGTCGAGTGACCACGCGGCGGCGTAGACCACCGGTCGGGCGAACTCCAGCTTGACCTGGGCTCCGGCGAGGAGGTGCTTGACCGCTTGAAAGCTGCCGATCGGCTTCCCGAACTGGTGCCGCTCCCGGGCGTAGTCGGCGGCGAGGACGATCATCCGATCCGCCAGTCCGAGGAGCTCGGCGGCCGTCGCCACCGCAGCCCGGTCGCCGGTGCGCCGGATCACCGCCCCCGCCGCCGGGCCCGCGATCACGCAGGTGTCCGTCGTCGGCGTCCAACGGAGCGAGCCCAACCGCCGGGTGGGGTCCAAGGAGGCCACTGGCGTCACCGTCACCTGGTCCGACCCGACCACGTGGACCTCGCCGCGGCCGTCGTCACCATCGGTGAAGAGCACCAGGAGGTCCGCACCGTCGGCCCCGGCGATGGCTACCGGACCGGCCGACATCGTGCCCACCGCAGCGGCGGCCCGGCCGGCGGCGATCCCTTCCAACCATGCCGACACCAGTGGGCTCGCCGACGACTCGGCGTCCCCGACCTCGGCCAGCAGCGGTGCGGCCAGGGCGGTGGTCTCGACCAGGGGCTCGGGGAGGGCCACCCGTCCGGCCTCCTCGAGGAGCAGGACCAGGTCGACCAGCCCCAGCCCGAGGCCTCCGTGCCGCTCGGGGACAGTGAGGCCGACCACACCGAGCTCCGTCAGCGTCTCCCAGCGGGATCCGCGCGCCGAAGGAGCGTCGAAGGAGGATCGGAGATCGTCGGTCGAGCACTCGTTGGCGAGCACCTGGCGCACCGCATGGCGGAACTCGACCTGCTGGTCGGTGAAGGCGAAGTGCATGGTCGTCGTGGTCCGGATCAGGCCCGCGGCAGCCCGAGCATGCGCTCGGCCACCACGTTGCGCTGGATCTCGTTCGTGCCGGCATAGATGGGGCCGGCCAAGGCGAAGAGGTAGCCGTCCAGCCACGGGCTGTCAGCACCCCCGCCGTGCCGCTCCGCCTCCGGTCCGAGCAGCGCCAGGGCGGCGCGGTGAATGGCCAGGTCCGTCTCCGACCAGTGGATCTTGTTGGCGCTGGCCTCGGGCCCGACCGAACCGCCATCGAGCACCCGGGTGGCCGTCCACAACGTGTTGAGCCGGTAGGCCTCGGCGTCGACCCACGCCTGGGCCACGGCGTCGGCGCTCCGGGCGGCGCGGATCGGGTCGGCGGCCAGGTGTTCCGCGTACAACGACACCAAACGACCGGCGGCCTCGCTGTAGCGGGCCGGGCTGCGCAGGCTCAGTCCCCGCTCCGAGCCGGCCGTGGCCATGGCTACGGGCCACCCTTGTCCCACCTCCCCGAGGACCAGGGCATCGGGGACGAAGACGTCGTCGAAGAAGAGCTCGGCGAATCCGGTCTCCCCGTCGAGCTGGGGGATGGGTCGCACCGTCACCCCGGGTGCGCTCATCTCGATGAGGAAGTAGGTGAGCCCCCGATGACGCTCGGCATCGGGATCGGTGCGGAACAGCCCGAAGCACCATTCGGCGAAGGCGCCGCGCGAGGCCCAGGTCTTCTGCCCGGTCAGCCGCCACCCGTCGTCTCCGGCCGTACGCACCGCCCGGCTCCGGATACCGGCCAGATCGCTTCCGGCGTCGGGCTCGGACCATCCTTGACACCAGATCTCCTGGCCCGACGCCATGGCCGGTAGGAACCGCTCCTTCTGCTGTTCCGTGCCGAATTCGAAGATGGTCGGGGCCAACAGGAACACCCCGTTCTGACTGACCCGCAACGGCGCCTCGGCCCGCCAGTACTCCTCCTCGAACACCAACCATTCGACGATCCCCACACCCCGGCCCCCATACGTCTCGGGCCAGGACACCACCGACCACCGGTCGTCGAACATGGCCTGCTCCCAGGCCCGATGGGCCTCGAACCCGACCGCAGTGTCGAGGGACGGAAGCGACCGGGGCGGGGGAGCGTGCTCGGCCAGCCAGGCCCGCGCCTCGAGCCGGAACGCCTCCTGGGCGGCGGTGCATCGCAGGTCCATCGGTGTGTCCATGGTCGGGGTCCATCGCTCGGAGGGGCGGGTAGGGGAAATCTGACACACCGCCAGATTTCCGGCAACCACGGGTCATCGGTCACAATGGCGGTATGCCGAATGCCGTGATCGTCGATGTGGTCCGAACCCCGGTGGGCAGGAAGAACGGCCGGCTGTCCGGTTGGCACGCCGTCGACCTGGCCGCGCAACCGCTCCGGGCCCTCATCGAGCGCAACGACCTCGACCCGGCCCAGGTGGAGGACGTGATCTACGGGTGCACGATGACCGTCGGGGAACAAGCCATGAACATCGGGCGCAACGCGGCCCTGGCCGCAGGGTTCCCCGATACCGTGCCCGGGACCACCGTCGACCGGCAGTGTGGATCGGCCCAGCAGGCCGTGCATTTCGCGGCCCAGGCCGTCATGTCCGGGGCCATGGACATCGCTATCGGCGGCGGCGTCGAGTCGATGAGCCGGGTGCCCATCGGCGCCACCACCGACCGTGGGCCGGGCGAGGCCTACGGGCCCACCGTGCACGGGCGCTTCGACTTCATCCATCAGGGCTTGAGCGCCGAGGCGATCGCACGGCAGTGGGGAATCAGCCGCGAGGCGATGGACCGGTTCGCCCTCCAGTCGCACGATCGGGCCGCGGCCGCCATCGCCACCGGCCGGTTCGACAACGAGATCATCCCGCTGGCCACTCGACGGGCACATGTCGAGGACAAGGTGGCGGTGGCCGGAAGTGACGAAGGCGACCCGGGCGGGGAGGGCCCGCTCTCGTTCGACGAGGGGGTTCGGGCGGGCTCGACCTACGAGAAGCTGGCCTCTCTCCCGCCGTGTTTCGTGGAGGACGGACTGATCACCGCCGCGACCTCATCCCAGATCTCTGACGGTGCCGCCGCCGTCCTCGTGATGTCCGAGGAGCGGGCCGGCCAGTTGGGGCTCCGACCTCGGGCGCGGTTCCATACGTTCGCCGTGGCCGCCAACGACCCGGTGCTCATGTTGACGGCGCCGATTCCCGCCACCACCCTGGTGCTCGAGAAGTCGAAGCTGTCCCTCGACGACATCGACCTGATCGAGATCAACGAGGCGTTCGCCTCGGTGGTGCTGGCTTGGGAGAAGGAGCACCACCCGGACATGAGCCGGGTCAACGTCAACGGCGGAGCCATCGCCATCGGGCATCCGACCGGTGGTTCCGGCGCCCGCCTGCTGGCGACGTTGCTCAATGAGATGGAGCGGACCGGGGCCCGCTACGGGTTGCAGACCATGTGCGAGGGTGGCGGCCAGGCCAACGCCACCATCATCGAGCGCTTGGGGTAGACCGACTGACCGGGTGTTACTCGGCTTCGCTGGCCTCGAGCTCGCCCACCTCGAGCTCCGTGGACTCGGTCCAGGTGATCTGCTTGTTGAAGTCGACGCTCTCGGCCCGGGTGGGCCGGGACATCAGGTAGCCCTGGTAGAGGTCACAACCCAGCTCGGTCACCCGCTGCAGCTGCTTCGGGGTCTCCACACCCTCGGCCAGGACAATCAGCCCGA
>Ga0307374_10011384_pt1 | contig 12658 bp, 13 predicted proteins | sample OX3MG_FD_202532 | JGI IMG/M metagenome (GOLD analysis project Ga0307374, IMG submission 202532) | Soil microbial communities from Risofladan, Vaasa, Finland - OX-3 | ecosystem: Environmental > Terrestrial > Soil > Coastal area > Acid sulfate soil | place: Finland: Risofladan, Vaasa | collected...
TCATAGCTCAGATTCCCGGCAGACCCACTCAGGTGGGGTCAGCACTGCAAAGACAATCGCCAAGTATAGCCCAGCCTGGGCATTTTCACCATAAAAAACTACGGGAATTATATAGTTCACTCCCTTGATTTCGGCTTGTCCTGAGACTTCGACTCACGCTTATTCCTTCGCGCTCTACGCTTTGCAGCCTTCGTCTTTATTTTTGGACGATACGCGAGCACTACATCCGTAATCTGGTCTAGGATTTTCATCGGGTTAGTGCCTCGAAGGTCAAACGCTTGCCTGCTATGGCGTCAACGAAACTGTCCAGCCGTTCCGTGGTGTGGCGGGCGACATTGCCTTGATTCAGCCGGAAGGTAAACTCGTTCACATACCGTCCCATATGCTTCTTGTCGGCATGGTGGTAGACGCCGTGCATACCGCGCTTCATCACGGCCCACACAGATTCAATCCCGTTCGTGTGAACATCGCCGCGAACATACTCGCCAATGACATGTTTTACTGAATCATGCTGGAAGCCTTCCTTGGGGAGCGCGATGTAACTGCCGTAATCATCGGACAGGATACGACTACCAGGCGCGACGTTCTCATGGATCGCACCACGAAGGGCCAATCCGCCAGTGCTAGGAACAATCTTGGCGACTGTGTTCCCTCCGCGTTGACGCATCCCGACTACGATAGTTTTCTCTGACCGCTCTCTTGGCTTGTGGATACGGTCATACATGTGCCGATTGTTTTCCTCGCCGCCGAAGAACGTCTCGTCTACCTCTACGGTTCCTTGAAGCAACTCCAGTTTGGTCCCGCAAGCCTCGCGGAGCCTATGGAGTACGAACCACGCGGACTTCTGAGTGATCCCAATTTCCTTGCCCAACTGTAGGCTAGAGATTCCCTTGCGAGCCGTAACAAGCAAGTACATTGCATACACCCACTTATGCAGCGGAACATGACTGCGTTCAAAGATTGTCCCTGTCCGCACTGTGAAGTCCAGTTTGCAAGCGTTACAGCGGTAGTAGCCATCCTTGCGAACTGTGATACGGTCCTTGCCCTTACATTCGGGACAAATGACGCCATTAGCCCAAAGACGGCCTTCTAGGTACTTGCGGGCGGAAGGCTCGTCAGGAAACAATTCAAATAGTTTGAAAGTGCTGATAGTGCTACGACTCATCGGAGTCTCCTTCTACTTCGTTTGCATATTCGTAAGCGAGGCACTCGCTGCACAAATTTGACATCCGCTTGTCGCCGGGACGTAGAGCATTTCCGCACTCACAGCGATAGGGCGTTCTCACGAAGCCGTGGCAGCTACACTGTGTGTTTTTGTATCCCGATACCTGACATTGATAGCGGTGTGCGTCTTTACGGTGGCCACAAAGTTGGCACGGGGTGTCAGGAGGCAAAGCAGCGGAGCGGCTCATAATTGCACGGCCTTAGTAAAATCAGGTGCCGATCCGTCTGAAATAGCCACGCGGAAAGAATGGAAGCCGTCCTTCGCTGCCGCTTGCTTAACACGCTCGATTTCTGCGGGCGTCTTGCAGCGTGCTGACAAAAGTTGCTCCATGTATCGCTCCGTTTCGCCCTTCGCTATCCCATAAACCAGCGTGAGTGTCTCCATTTGGTGTTTCCTCCTACAACCAATATACATAACTCCCTTAAGGTAGTCAAGTACATTCTGGCAAATAAGCCAAAGATATTTAACGCAAACACGTCACTTAAAGTCCTTTGTTTACTTAGGGTAGTTATCTATATAATTCCCAAAACTACCACCGGCGGCAGGCTGCGGCGGAGGCGCAATTCTGTCCATAGGAACTTCTTGTTGTTCCGTAAATCCGTTAAACTTCCAATTTTCACGGCCATTGATGCCCAACCCAAAATCCTCAAAATCCCCCAAATCAGTGATTTGACTCACATCAATTTGATAGGCTTCGGTAGATAATAAGCTTTGTTGCAATCCATACGAGGGGCTCGCAACACGCAAGGAGGCGCATATGCTTGAGAAACTGAAAGATCTCCCCAACGGGATCGATGGCCTGAAGGCCGTCGGAAAGATATCGAAAGAAGACTATGAGCAGGTGTTTGTGCCGCTTCTGGACCAAGCGCGGCAACACGGGCGCCGCATTCGATTCCTGTACGAGTTTGGGCCGGAGTTCGAGAGTTTCACGCCCGGGGCCGCCTGGCAGGATGCCAAAATCGGGCTTCATGACATGAGGCTTTTCGACGGCTGCGCCATCGTCACCGACCTGGTTTGGATCCGGGAAACAACGCGGCTGGCCGGGTTCTTCATGCCCTGTCCGGTGCGCATCTTCGGCGACTGCGAAAAAGGCAAGGCCATCGAGTGGTTGAATTCTCTCCCTGAATTCGCCGCTGTTTCCCACACCCTGATTCCCGACGCCGGCGTGATCGTGGTCGAGATCAAGCAAGCCCTGCGCGCGCAGGATTTCGACGCGCTGAGCTATACCGCGGATATGTGGATCGAATCGCATGGCAGCCTGCAGGGACTGGTGATCCATGCCCGGGAATTTCCCGGTTGGGAAAATTTCGGGAGCCTGCTGCGGCACATACGATTCGTCCGCAATCATCACCGGGAGGTGAAGAAAATTGCGTTTGCGGCGGACAGCAAGCTGGCCACCCTGGCGCCCAAGATCGCCGAGCATTTCGTCAAAGCCGAAGTGAAAAGCTTCGGCTACGACGAACTGGACCGCGCCACCGCGTGGGCCGGCAGCAGCGCGAGCCAGAGCGCGGCTGCTCCACGCTCCACATAAGAACGCGGTCAGATCGCGCAGAAGTTCAGCTCAGCCCGCAGGCATCGTCGCCGCTCGCGCGGCCCGGTGTCTACGGCTGGCCATAAACCGGCACCGTGGCGAGTTCGCCGAACGCCGCCTTCAACCCCGCGATCGCGCATTGCTCATCTTGGCCGCCCTCGACGCCGCTGACCCCTAGCGCACCGATCATCTGGCCGTCCACAACGATCGGAATGCCGCCAGAACCCAGATAAAAATTAAACATGTTGGGGCTCAAATTGCGCGGGATGCCGCGTCGTGTGTTCAGCAGCCGCGTTCCTTCAATGGAAGTGGGTTCGCGGAGCCTGAGCGCCGTCTGCGCCTTCAGTAGCGCCGTGCGTATGGGAATGGAACCCTGGCCGTCCATGCGCTCCATGTGCACCATCTCGCCGGCGCGATTCAGGACGTATGCCGTCATCGTTTTCCCATGCGACGCCGCCCAGGTGCGGCATCCGAGGGCGATCTTCTTGGCTGCCGCAAGCGAAATCTGATCGCCGTTAAACACGCGCGCCGCGCCCGCGCCGGTTACTACAAATTCCGAGGGCAAGGTCGACTGGGGCGGATTGGGGATGCTGAAATGGGGCACCGGCAGGGTGCCGCGGTTGGCGATGGGTTCCGGCTTTACATCCTCCAGCAGCGGAGGAATCGACGGCCCGAACACTTCGACCAGGGCCTTGTGCACGCAAATCTCATCGTCCCATACCGGCGGGTTTGGACGATAGCCGCCGCCCGCGGCCGCGCCGATCAACTGATGGTTGATAATGATGGGAAGTCCTCCCGCAACTGGATAAAGGCCCAGTTGAACTTCATACGGTTCCATGCCGGGATTTCGCTCCACTAGATTCTGAATGATCTTGCTCGGGGCGCGCGTGATGAGCGCGGTGCGGGCTTTCATTTCCGGAGTGATGATGTTGAGATAGCCCTGGCCGTCCATGCGGTCCATGTAGACGCGGTTGCCGTCGTGATCGAGCACAATGAGGCTGTGTTCTCCCCCTCCATGCGCGGTGACCAGCCGCTCGCACGATTCGACCACGCGTTGCGCCGTGGCCAGGTTGATTTCGTTGAAATCGTCAATTTGTTCGGCGGTTTTTCCGGTGATCACGAATTGCGAGGGCACCGCTTGACCAAACGCCATGCCGCTGAAAGCGAAAGCGGCGATTACAGCCAATCCCAAACCCGCGATACGATTTTTCATTGAATTTTCTCCTGCCCTTATCGAGAGCATCGATAAATACCGGCAAATTTGAATAAGTCCCGGCGAGTGCGCCCGCTTGCCAGGCGCCATCATGGCCTTTACGACGAAATAAAATGTATCACATTTGTTCCGTACACTCCGGCAAGTCCTGCGGCAATTCGAAGCGGATTCCAATTTCAATATCAATTGCAACAACCTGAAAGCGCTGATCGGGAGCGGCGGGGCGAAGGACATTCCGGTTCACTCCAATCGACCTCGGGTGTATAAGGGTGCCTGTCCGGAAGTTCGGAAGTATGAAACGGAAATCTCCGCGAAAAACTTTCGTCGTCATCTGCCACGGCGCGGCGCGGCAAATATGTGCTTGGGAGGTACGCACTCATGAAAAACCCATTATCCGAATCAGGGCCGAGGCCTGACCGGAGGACCGGTCAGGGCGTCACCCGCAGGGAAGTGCTGGTTGGCGCTTCGGCAGGCTTGGCCGCTTCGCTGGCAGGATCGGCGTTGCCGGCATGGGGCCAATCGAGTTCGGCCGCGTCGAGCGGCGCTGGCGCCGCAAATGCGAAAACTCTGTCTCCCGCCGATATGCCCAAGGCGTGGTCCAGCGGGGAATTCCGCCGCCGCTGGCGGAACATCCGGCAGTCCATGAAGCAGAGCGGGCTGGATTGCCTGATCGTGCCGCAGCACATTACCCAGGCCATGATTCACGATCGCCAGGACGGCGATGCCGACGTGCAGTACCTCACCGGCATCCCGGCCGGATGGGTCGTGTTTCCCGTCGAAGGAAAAATCACCGTGATTTCCAGCCGCGTGGCGTCGTTGCTCGCGCAGAAGCGGCCCATCCCCGGCCTGGTGCTGACCACACTGTTCGCAGAGCACTCGCCGGAGATCGAGGTCCGCTATACGGAAAAAGAGGGCCTGTGGTCCCCGTCCGTTATCGACAGCCTCCGCGAACATAAGATGGACCATGCGCGCATCGGCGTGGGATCCCTGGTGGATCTGTTCCGCAATACCGAGGGTTCGGTCATCTATACGTCGCTTGATCGCGTCCAAAAAGCATTTCCGCAGGCTCGGTTCGAATCCGCCGTGGACATCCTCTGGCGAACCAAGCTTGTGCACAGCGCTGAGGAAATTGACGTGCTCGAAAAAGCCACGCGGGTCAGCGAGGCCGGCACAGACGCCATGATGAAAACGGCCCGCCCAGGAGCGGTGCATCGCGACGTCTGGCTGAATATGTGGCGCGCGATGGTGGAGGCTTCCGGAGAGCGCCCCTGGCGATTGAGCATCAGCACCAGGGGATCGGGAAACGCGAGCTTCGGCTTTCCCCTCGACGACGTTTTCGGCGAGGGACAAATATTGGGGCAGGAATGCGCAGGCTCGGTCCTGGGATACGGCGCGCAGGTGAACCATTCCGTATTGCTTGGCGGGCCGGCGCCAAAGGATTGGGTCCCGGCGGGCCAGTACTGCATCGATCTCTTTCATACGCTATTGGACCGCGTTGCGCCGGGGAAAAGCGTCAAGGAGTTCTGCGACTTTTTCGGAGACAAGCTGAAAGCCCGCGGCGTCGTCAAGCCGGGAGGCGTGCTGATTCATTCCGGCGGCCTGGCCGACCTGCCTCGCTGCGGCCCCGGCAGAATGGAAGGCGGCGACGACTTGATGTTTCAAGCCGGAATGGTATTTGACTTGAAACCCAGCGTGCCGATCAGGAATACGCACACACCCGCGGAGTTTGGTGACTCCATCGTGGTAACCGAAAAAGGGGCGCGGCGGCTCGGCACCCGCAAGATGGAGCTGAATACGCTGGGGGCGTAATCACACAGGCCCCGGTCAAGGCCGCGACGGCTCGGGCGCCAGCAAATCCGGGCGGTTTCGCCTGGTTTTTTCCAAAGCCTGCTGCAATCGCCAGCGACGAATTTCCTCGTGATTGCCGCCCAGCAGAATTTCCGGCACCGCCCAGCCGCGAAATTCGGCCGGGCGCGTGTAATGGGGAAAATCGAGAATGCCGTGACGCGCGATTTGCGTTTCGTGATACGCGACCGGCGGCGCGGGAACGTCCGGCGTTTCCGTCGCGCTGAACGATTCGTTGACCGAGGAGTCTTCATTGCCGAGGGCGCCGGGGATGAGCCGCGTCACGGCATCCATGACCAGGGCGGCGGGCAGTTCGCCGCCGGAGAGCACGAAATCGCCGATGGAAAGCTCGTCGGTTGCCAAATGTTCGGCGACACGCTCGTCCACGCCTTCATACCGGCCGCACAGCAATATAATTCGATCGAGCCGCGCGAATCTGCGCGCCGTTTCCTGCCGGAACAATTTTCCCGATGCCGATAGGAGCACGATCGCCGTTTGCGCCGGTGTCTCGGGATTCGCACCGGCCAGCGATTCCACGGCCTCGAACAGCGGCTCCGGTTTCAGCACCATGCCTTCGCCGCCGCCGAACGGGCGGTCGTCCACGGTGCGATGGCGGTCATGCGTGAAGGCGCGCAGGTCGTGCACGCGCACTTCCGTCAGGCGCGCTTCGCGCGCCCGCCGCACGATTCCGTAATCGAGCGGCCCGGCAAAAAATTCAGGGAAAATTGTGACGATGTCAAACTGCATGGCCGGGTTAGTGTATCGCAATCGCGGCGGCGCGGCGGAACTCACCGGCGATTCAAATCCCGCAGTCCTTCGGGCAGCGTGACGTCAATGCGTTTCGCCTGCACGTCGATGCGGGTGCAAAACTCCGCCGCCAGAGGCACAAGCACTTCCCCATCGCCGGTGTTCACCGCCAGCAGGGGAACGCCGCCAGGAAAATCCACGTCACGCACCGTGCCCATCGCCGAGGACGCGCCCGCTTCCCACACTTCGCAGCCGACCAGATCCGCGACGTAATAATTTCCGGCGTCGAGTTTGGCTCGCTCGGCCAGCGGCACCTGCACTTCCAGTCCGCGCAAAGGCTCGGCCGCTTCCACGCTGTCCACACCCTCAAAATGGAAGATGGCCTGGCCGCCCCGGCTGGTGGAGAGCCAGCAATTTTTCACGCGGACGCGCCGCGGATTGCCGGCGGCGCCCGCCAGCCAGACTTCGCGCAGGCTCGGCAAACGCTCAGGGAAATCCGTCAGGATTTGTGCAGCCACCTCACCGCGGAGGCCGCGGGGGCGAAGAAGTTTCGCGAGGGTAACGCCGGTAAACGGTTCTGTAAACACTCTATTCGAGAATTTCGAGCGTCAGGCGCTTTTTGAGCTTCATCCCGGCAGCGCCCAAAATCGTACGCATGGATTTCGCCGTGCGTCCCTGCCGGCCGATGACTTTGCCCAAATCTTCCGGGTGAACACGCAACTCCAGCACCGTCACCTGCTCGCCTTCCACGGCTCGAACCTGGACTTGGTCGGGATGATCCACCAACGCTTTCGCTATCGCTTCTACAAGGTCCTTCACGGGGCCCTCCAGCACTCGCATTCGCGGGTTCAGCTCGAATTTTCGTTTGTACCGATCCCGTGGGCCTTCGGGATCTCTCCCGAGCTGCCGCATTTCGAGCGAGGGGAAGCTCAGGCGATTTTTTGGGCTACCAAAAAGCTGCGGACAGTGTCGCTGGGTTGCGCGCCGCATCCGAGCCAATACTTGATGCGCTCAGCGTCCAGCGTAACGATCGCCGGCTTCTTCAGCGGATCGTACGTCCCGACAACCTCGACAGTCCTTCCGTTGCGGGGTTTGCGCTTGTCCAGCACCACAACACGATAAAACGGGCGTTTCTTCTTGCCAAACCTAGCCAGGCGAATTGCCAGCACGATTCACTTCCTCCTGCGGGAGATTATATCCGGTTCTGTCCGTTTCCGATACCCCCGCAGGCAATCGAAGGTTCCCCGGCCGGCCCAGTTATAGAGATGCGCCGCGATGGCCAGGGGTTTGTCCGGATTCGCCCAAAATGGGGACGGCGAGGGGGGGGTCACTGCGCGCCGGTGAGCTTGCCGAGGCCCTTGAGGCGGCCCTGCGCGGCGAGCGAGCCATACTGCTTCATCATCTGGCGCATTTGCAGGTATTGCTTCAACACCTGATTGACTTCCTGAACCGACGTGCCGCTGCCGCGGGCGATGCGCTTGCGGCGCTTGCCATCGATCAGGCCGTGGTCGTTGCGCTCCGAGTTGGTCATGGAATTGATAATGGCCTCGATGCGCTTCAGGCGCGATTCGTCCACTTGCACGTCCTTGGGCAGATTCGCCATCGGCCCTACTTTCGGCAGCATGCCCAGCACCTGCTCGAGCGGACCCATTTTGCGGACCTGTTGCAGTTGATCGCGGAAATCCTCGAGGGTGAACTGGTTGCGGCGCAGCTTGCGGGCCATCTCGGCGGCCTGCTTGGCGTCCACAGTCTGCTCGGCGCGCTCGATCAGGGAAAGGACGTCGCCCATGCCCAGCACGCGCGAAACGATGCGCTCTGGATAAAACGCGTCCAGGGCATCGTATTTTTCGCCCGTGCCCACGAACTTTACCGGCGCGCCCGTAACCTTGCCGATGGAAAGCGCCGCGCCGCCGCGCGCATCGCCGTCCAGCTTGGTCAATACGACGCCGGAAAGGCCCAGTCTCTTATGAAACTCGCTGGCCGAGCGCACGGCGTCTTGCCCGATCATGGCGTCGGCGACAAACAGGATCTCGGCGGGCGACAGCTCGCGCTTCAGCGCGCCCAGCTCCTGCATCAAGGTGTCATCGATGTGCAATCGCCCGGCGGTATCCACCAGGATCACATCGGAGGCGGAAAGCTTCGCCTCGCGAATCGCTCCGCGCACGATTTCCAGAGGTTTGTCGGTGCCCGTGCCGGGCCAGCAAGGCACGTTCACCGCTTTGGCCACCTGAGAAAGCTGCTCACGGGCCGCCGGGCGGTAGACGTCTGTGGAAACCACGATGGGCCGGTGGCCGTGCGCGGCCAGCCATTTGGCCAGCTTGCCGGTGGTCGTCGTTTTGCCGGCGCCTTGAAGCCCCACGAGCAGCCAAACCGACGGCGGGCGCGAGGAAAACAGCGGCTTGGCATGCTTACCCAGCAACAGCGCGAGTTCATCGCGCACGATCTTGATGACTTGCTGGTCGGGCGAAAGCTGCAATAGCACTTCCGAACCGAGCGCCTTTTCGCGGATGTGCGCGAGCAATTCGTCGGCCACGCCCACGTTGACGTCGCCTTCCAGCAGGGCTTCGCGGATTCCCGCGAGGGCTTCGTCCACGTGCTCCTGGGTGAGTTTCCCCTGCCCGCGCAGATTCTTGAAAACGCGCTGCAGCTTATCTGTCAGATTCTCAAACATTAGTCTCAGTCCCCGTTGTCGCGCTGGCGACATGTATTCCGATTGATCTTTGCTTATTCTAGCAGGATGCCCGGCACCTTGCCGAGCCGTCAATCTCGTAAACCGTTCCAGCCAGGGGCGGTCCTCAGCCGCGCCAAAAGATTTTTAGCTTGTTTTTGAGGCAAACAGCTTATGATCTCTGGAGGTGTAGGGAGCCGCACATGGCCGGAAAAGTGACAAAGCGAATTCCTTACATCGACTGGATGCGCGGGCTGGCCTGCCTCATCATGCTGCAGGGCCACTGTTTCGATTCCTGGCTCAGCCCGATGGCTCGCGAGGGCACGGCGTTTGGCTGGTCGCAGCTCATCGATACGCTTCCCGCTCCGCTGTTTCTTTTTATTTCCGGATTTTCCATCGCGATTGTTACCGACAAACTGCGCCAGCGGGGAAATAGCTCCGCCGCGATCGCCAAGAAAACCATCCTGCGCGGTTTCCAGGTCCTCGGCTTCGGAATCCTGTTTCGCTTTCAAGAATTTTTTTTCGGGCAGCCCTGGGCGCCATGGACCGATCTGTTCCGTGTGGATGTTCTGAATGTCATTGGACTTTCCCTGATCATGATGGGCCTGGCCTGCCGGATCGCCGCGTCGGGACCTTCACAGAACCCGGCGGATGTGCGGCGCGCCAGCATCATCACGGCCATCACGGCCGGGGCGTGCATTGCGCTGATCACGCCGAATATCTGGACCGTCTGGAGGCCGACCTGGCTTCCCTGGTGGCTGGAATCTTATTTCGACGGGGTCCACATTTTCGGCAAGCCGCAAGCCTACCTGTTCCCGTTCTTTCCGTGGGCCGCATTTGCGTTCGCGGGGCTGGCGGTAGGCTTTCTGCTTCTTTCCGATTGGGCGCGCGCGAACGAGGTTCAAGTAACGCGATGGGCCGCCTTCGGCGGGATCGCGCTGATCGCTGTGGGGTACCTGCTCGACGCCCAACCGTTCCACCTCTATTCGCACTACGATTTTTGGCACACCAGCCCTAACTTTCTCCTGATGCGGGTCGGCATCGTGCTGATCCTCCTCAAGGTGAGCCATATCTGGTCTCATCTCCGCCTGGCCAACTGGGGGTTCAGTCCTTTGCTGGAGCTTGGCAAGAGCTCCATGCTGGTGTATTGGGTCCATAGCGAACTGGTTTACGGCAGATATTCGATTTTGCCCAAAGGCGCGGTCGGGGTTGCCAGCGCGGCACTGGGAGTTCTGACAATTTATGCGGCCATGATCACTCTGGTGACCGTCCGCAACCGGTTTCCCTACCGGGGCATGGAATTTCTGGCGATGTTTCGCAGGCTCGCACGAAGCGAATCCAGTTCTTAGCGAACCAATTTCCGCGATGCAAAAAAATCGCGCAAGGCATTTTCGCTCCGCCTCGTTTCCCTTGCCGTTTTTGGAGATCGCGCCGTCGATTGCGGGCGTTCCACGGAAATATCTTCGCTGAAATTATTTTCCGCGCTGGGAAACACAATAAATTTGTGAGAGGCTTCTCGCGATAACTTCTCGCGGTAATACGATCAGCTGCGTTGCGGCTTGTCCGCCGCCGTGCATGATGGAGCGAATCCCATGGTTTCACAACAACTCTATCGCGATGGGATGGCGCGCTTTGCCGCCGCCGTGCACATCGTGACCACCGATGGACCGGCCGGGCTCACCGGCTTCACTGCCTCCGCCGCCTGCTCGGTAACCGACGATCCGCCGACCCTGCTGGTTTGTCTGAATCGCGCCAGCCTGTTGCACACGATTTTTAAGCAAAATGGGATCTTCTGCCTGAACACACTTTCCGCCAATCAGCAGTGGCTCTCGGAATTGTTCGCGCACCGTCCCGGCCCGCCGATGCAGGAGCGATTTTCCACGCCCGCATGGGAAAAATCCGCGATGGGTTCGCCCCGCGCCAGGGACGCTCTCGCCGCATTCGACTGCCGCGTCCTGAACTTGAAGGAAATGGGAACCCATTGGGTGATTTTTGGCAGTGTGGAAGGAGTGCACATCTCACATCAATCCTCGGCGCTGCTTTACCTGAATCGTTCCTACCGCCACCTTTCGGTGCATGCGCCGGAAAGCGAATAAAGGCGGTAAACCTTCCCACAAACACAGAAAGGGCCCGGAGAATTTCTTCGCCGGGCCCTTTCCATTGTTTTTCCGCTTGGCAATATGCCGAAAGCGCAACAAGACGCGCCAAAACGCGCTTGGCTGCACCCTGCCACCGCCCCGTTATTTCTTGGCGGCCGCGGCAGCAGCTGCCGCGGCAAATCGCTCCTGCATATGGCGAGTGAGGTGGGGCACGATGCCCAGGATGCGCTCGATCAACATCAACTGGCCGCGGTGGTGCATTTCGTGTTCCTTCACGGAGAGGATCATGTCGAATCGTGTTCTGCTGGCCGGATTCGCTCCGGGCGGCATGGCCACCGATTCGGCCAGGAAGCTTTCCGGGAGCCCTTCCATCCAGGTGGCCCAGGTTTCGCCATTTGCGCGCAGCAGCTCAATCGTCTGCTCTTTCGTGCGCGGCGTTTTTTCTTCCGCGCCCAGGCGCTGCATCAAGGCGGGAAAATCAAACCCCGCCAGCGTGGTGCGCTTCTCTTTCGCATGCACCTGGTACTGGAACGCGTAGCTCAGCGCGATATGAGAAAGCAATTCTGCAACGCTGCGCGTGTCCGGGGACGCCCGAAAACCGTATTTTTCCTCGGGAATTTCCTGGGCGATCGTAAGCGTGTTCTTCCGGACCGTGCGAAAACTTGCGGCCAATTCCGGCCCTCCGTAGTATGTCAATGAATTTCTCCTTTTGTATAAAATAGCGCGTATCCCGCGATTCTTGCTGGAGTGTACCACGCCCCCGCGCAAAGACTAATCCTTCTGATTCGCCGCAACCCTGATGGGACGGTTGCAGCCATGGATCGGCCGATGTATCTTGCCGGGCGGTCGAGAGATCGCATGCAAATGTCCCGCCCACAATCTCTGCGTTCAGAAAAGGCAAATCGAATGAAGACCTTTCTCGCCACAGCGGCATTGTTCACAATGATTGCATTTCACGCGCCCCCGGCGAATTCCGCCGGCGCAGGCGTCCCGGCAAGCGTTCAGTACATTTCCCATGAGAAGGTCGCCGCCACGATGGAAAAAGGCGGGGACATCGTGAGCGACCCCGGACTGGTCGTGCTGGCAAACCGCCGGGGCGCGGGGGAAGTGGAATACCACGATCATACCAACCACATTTTCATCATGGTCGAAGGGGAAGCGACATTCGTGACGGGCGGCAAGATGGTGGATGCCAGGCGAACCGCACCCGGCCAGATGCGCGCCAAAGCGATTGAAGGCGGCACAACCTACCACCTGAGCAAAGGCGACGTCATCACCATTCCGGCAAAAACGCCGCACTGGTGGAAACAGGTTTCCACGAAAACGGTCG
>Ga0307374_10011385_pt1 | contig 12657 bp, 10 predicted proteins | sample OX3MG_FD_202532 | JGI IMG/M metagenome (GOLD analysis project Ga0307374, IMG submission 202532) | Soil microbial communities from Risofladan, Vaasa, Finland - OX-3 | ecosystem: Environmental > Terrestrial > Soil > Coastal area > Acid sulfate soil | place: Finland: Risofladan, Vaasa | collected...
GCCGGAAGTACCTGCCGCTGCGTTGGTTACGTCCTGACGCGGCCCACGCAGGGCGGCGAAAGCTGTTACCCTGAGATTCCTTGATTTGAACCACGCCGAAAAATAAAAGCATTCAGCGTCATGGCCCGGCGGTAACACCAATCCGGACATGCCTTTACAGCCACGCGCGAACGCATCAACGTTCGCTTATAAAAGCTTTTAAGCCACAGTAAGTTGTCAAAGACCCGCGGCGGCGCTTGAGCGCCGCGCTGCCCAACTCGTCACGAAGGGGCCGGCGTCGGATCGCCGCCCTCGTGCTCATCATCGCCAGGCGATGTGTTGGCAGCGGCCGAACCGGGCGGTCCGGCCGTCTTGCCGCCGGCGAATTACCGTTGCGGAAAAACAATTATCGTTGTCAAAAACAAAAATCGTCTCCGCAGAATGGTTGCTCTAAAGCTTTTGCACAAAACAGGTTGCGGCGATGCCGATCGGGCCTTCCAAAACGTGGCCGCAACGGTAAATCTGGGGGGTGTGGCTGATTTGGGATTTTGGATTTTGGATTCACGACCGCGACCGCTTATTTCTTTGGCTGCCATCTTTGTGTTAATCCTCTTGTTCTACCGCGCCGCTGGCTTGGCATGTTGCACCCTCGTTCCTCTCGTTCTACCGCGCGGCTGGCTTGGCATGGATCTGCGGCGGGCGCTGGGCCGCATCGTTCCCGGCGTTCTACCGCGCCGCTGGCTTGGGACCGGATCTTTTCGACTTCTCACCGCAGCTCGACGAACGCCGGCGGGCCGCCTCGCCAGCGCGGACAAAAGAATTGCTCAAAGAGCAGGCAGCCAGATGACCACTATGCACATCATTTGAGCAGCCGCCCAAAAGCCCTCCAGTCAGGTTAACCGATGGGCAAAAACGCCGTGTTTCATCGGCGTCCGCAAATTTGCGCAAGCCGATCGGCACCGGCAGCCGCCCGACGCCGCTGCTCAATTCTTAGGCACGGCTGACACTCTGCCAACCGCCGACCACTGACCACCGACCACTGACAGTTCGACGCTCCTCCGCCCCTAAAAGTTCCTCCCCGTTCCTTTGCCGCACGGCACGCATGGCTAGGCCATTGCAGCCTCTCCCTCCTCTTTTCCCGCTGAAGGTGACGCTGGCGACGCGGGCCGCCGCTTCGCGACCGCCGGTCCGCTCGCGGAGCGAGCGGGCTACGTAGCCCGCTTGCTCCGCAAGCGGGAGGGTGACCGCGAAGCGGCGGCCCGCTGCCGGAAGCGGTTGTTGGGCGCGTCGTTTTGTAGACTGCCAACGTACAGCTCCGCCGGGCAAGCCGGCGGCATCCGGTCGGAACCAAAACGGGCGTCAGGTACACGCTCGTCGTCCCGCGTTCAATCTTTGTTCTATCTCGCGACTGGCTTGGGTTGGATCGGTCGCGGGCGTCCGCCTGCTTGGCTCCCGTTGTTCTACCGCGCCGTTGGCTTGGGACCGGATCTTTTCGACTCACACCGCATGATTGGCAAAAACCTCGTGTTTCGCCGGTGTGGGCAAATTTACCTACACCGTGCGTGGGGGGGAAGGTCGACCAACAGCCGGCGTCACTGCTCAATGCGTCAGCACGGACGACCGACCATCGGCCCGCTTTTTTCCCGTCTGCCAGCAATACGAAGCGGCATCGCCCAAAAATTCCACCGCTGGCTCCTTAATTCTCCTTTTTCCGTTGAAGGTGACGCTGGCGACGCGGGCCGCCGCTTCGCGACCGCCGATCCGCTCGCGGAGCGAGCGGGCTACGTAGCCCGCTTGCTCCGCAAGCGGGAGGGTGACCGCGAAGTGGCGGCCCGCTGCCGGAAGCGGTTGTTGGGCGCGTCGTTTTGTAGACTGCCAACGTACACCTCCGCCGGGCAAGCCGGCGGCATCCGGCCGGAACCAAAACGGGCGTCAGGTACACGCTCGTCGCTCCCGCGTTCATACTTGGGTTCTATCTCGCGACTGGCTTGGGATGGATCTGGCACGCGCGAAATGACGGCTTGCGGCCGATTCGACGTGATGCTGGCATCCTTCCCGCCACGATCTGGGCTTGCCCCAGTCGCGCGATGATTGACCGCCAGCCCGACTCGTGAAGCCGGGCCAGGTTCTGCTCCTCGAGCACGCGCCGCGCTTCGGGAATGTCGAGCACGCGCCGAAGATGTCCTTCCTGTTCGCCTTCCAACCGATAGGCCAGGGAAGCGTGCTCGCGCGCCGCGGGACTCAGCATGCGCAGCAGTTGGGGCGAATGCGTCGTCGTGACGATTTTGACGAAACACCGCAGGCGTGGGCGCCCTCTGCAAGCGCTCCAACGATTCGCTGGACCGCCGCAGAACGTCCAATACTCGACCGAACATCATCGGATGTTCTGCTGGGCCAGGAAATCGATCTGGTCGGCGACGTCGAGGCGATTGGTCCAGTTCTCGGTCTGGTGCGTCCAGAAAAACTCGAGCTGGCTTAGCAGCTCCGGCGCGCTCTGCCGCAAGTAGTCGGCACATTTGGCCCTGCCTTCGGATGCCAGTAAATAGAGCAGCCATGAGCGGCGATTGCCAGTCGCGGCTTTCAGCAAGTTGACCGCCGCGGCAACTGGATTGCAATCGCTGCGCAACACGGCGCGGACGATGCCCGCCGAACGTCGCTGATCGTCGTCGATGCCCGCCAGGACCGCCTCGACATTCTCGTCGGTAATCAACCGAGAACTTGCGACGATCGCATGGACCGCCGTCAACTCGCCGTCTTCGTTCACATACGTCAAGGGGCTCGCCGATTGAGGCCACGGCATGGCCGCCAGAGCCCACACGGCGGCAGCTCTCAACTCAGAAGGATTGGCTTTGTCGCGCGCCAACTCCTCCAACAGATTGGCGGAACGTTCGCATGGCAGCTCTCCCAAGATGAGGGCGACTTCCATCCGGTGCTCGGCGAGCGCGGTGGCGTCACGTGCCACGGCCGCCAACTGGTTCCACCCGGCATCACTTCCGAGGCGGGCCAATGACGCGGCCGCTTCCAACCGGATGCGCACGTCGCCGCCGCTCTCAGCAATCGAATCAAGCTTTCCGCCGGCCCGTTCGCTTAGCTCGGGCAGGAAACCCCAGATCTTGTTGCACGTGCAGTATCGCTCCAGCTCAATGACGCGGAAGCCGCCCGCGTTGAGCAGCGAGGCGACTTTCCTGGTGCCCACGGCCCCGATGCTGATGTTCCGCAGGAATTCGCGATCGCTTTTGAAACCCATGCTGGCCTGCTAACTTGACCGACATGGAAGAAACGATGGCGAAGGATTTCTACCGCACCGAATACGGCCGCGCGGTTCTCACGCGGGCAGAAGATTATCTGCCCTGCCTGCCGGACGCCTCGATCGATCTGATCATGACGTCGCCGCCCTTCGCCCTGCTGCGGCAAAAGGCGTACGGCAATCTCGACCAGGCCGAATACGTCGACTGGCTGGTCTCGTTCGGACCGCAAATCCGCCGCGTGCTGAAAGACACGGGCAGCTTTGTGCTCGACCTGGGGGGTGCTTACCAGCGTGGGGCGCCGTGCCGTTCGCTCTACAACTACCGCGTGCTGTTGCGGCTGTGCGACGAACACGGCTTCTTCCTGGCCGAAGAATTCTTTTGGCACAATCCGGCCAAGCTCCCCTCGCCGATCGAATGGGTGAACAAGCGGAAGATCCGGGCCAAAGATTCCGTCAACACGGTCTGGTGGGTCTCCAAGTCGGAGTTTCCCCAGGCCGACATCACGCAGGTGCTCGCCCCCTACAGCGCGCGGATGAAAAAACTGATCCAGGATCCCGACAGCTTTTATCAGCCCAAGGAGCGTCCCTCCGGGCACGACATCGGCCGCGCCTTCGCCAAAGACAACGGCGGCGCGCTCCCTTCGAACCTGCTGCAATATCCCAACACCGAGAGCAACTCGCTCCACATCCGGCTTTGCAAATCACACGGCATCGAGCCGCATCCCGCGCGTTTCCCGAAGGCGTTGCCCGAATTCTTCATCAAGCTGCTCACGCAGCCGGGCGACCTGGTTCTCGACCTGTTTGCCGGCTCGAACACGACGGGCGAAGCGGCCGAATCGCTCGGCCGCCGCTGGCTGGCCTTGGAGTGCAACCGCGACTACCTGATCGGCTCCGCCTTTCGCTTCATGTCCGAATGGCCGGATGAGGACGTCGCCGGTTTTGTCGCTGCCGCGCGAAGTGGTGACCGCGAAACACTCATGGTGTTTCCTGCGCAGAAGGCGATGTTTTGAGAGCAGAGATCGGCGCTAGGGCGCAATGTTTTGCCACCGGTCCGCGGCCACGAACCGCGAAAGATGACCGACATTTGTGGTCGCGATGGTGACTGGAACGTCCATCGTCTCGGCTTGGCCAACAAGAATCATGTCCGCGTCGATGGTGTCGTCGCCTGCGGTGGGCTGACCCTGCTGCCGCGCCTGCGCCCAGACTTCCGCCGCTCGGCGCATCGCCGCAGTGGTAATCGGCAGATACTCTGTTGCTCGCCCATGGGCATCGAGCCGGCCAACGCTGGCCAGTTTTCCCGCCCGCAGCAATTCGCGCCGTAGCTCATAGTCGGTGATTTCCGGAACGACGACTCGGCAACCTGCCGCGACGATCTGCGCCAACCATTGAGCGCAGGGCTGAGACGTCGCCTTTTGCGGCGGCGCAGTGAGCAATCCCAGTGGCCCGGAATCAAGCAGGATTAGGCGAGCCACCGTGTTTGTTCCCCAAGATGTTTGCGAACAGCTTCCGGTAGGAGGCGCGGTGCTCGTCTAGCGCACGCAAAAGTGCGGCATTCTCGGCGGCAGCCTCATCGGAAAGCGTTTGATCTTCATCGACCCACTGGCACAGCATGGCGACTGCCGCCGCGCGCCGCTCTTCGTCGTCGTGCGGCAGATGCTTGTCGAGCAGCTCGATCGTGACTGTGTCCAGCGAGACGCCGCGCCGCTTGGCCTCCTGGCGCAGCCGATCCTCAAGTTCGGCCGAAAGTGACAAATTCAAAACCATGCCGCCATTCTACCCAATAGCCTCGTCAAAGGCCAAAGGCCCAAGACCAACTGACCACGGACAACGGACCACCCGCCACGCTGAATTCTTGATCAAGCTGCTCACGCGGCCGGGCGACTTGGTGCTCGACCTGTTTGCCGGCTCGAACACGACGGGCGAAGCGGCCGAATCGCTTGGCCGCGCCTGGCTGCTCTATCCCTGTGCGCTATCCCCTGTTCCCTGTGCCCTGTTCCCTGTTCCCTGTGCCCTCGTCCCTTTCCTGGCTCCGCCTTTCGCTTCATGGCTGACTGGCCCGACGACGATGTCGCCGCCTTCGTCACCGCCGCTCAAAATGGCACCGACCAGCCGTTGAGCCGTTGATGGTTTTGTCGGCGCAAAAGGCGCTGTTTTGATATAATAATTAAGGTTCAACCCCGGCTTTAGGAGACCGTGCTATGGCTTCCATCCCGCTTAACTAGGCGTCGGCGACGACGCCCACGGAGGCGATCGAACTGGGGTCGGGAGCACGGCCAGTGGCTCGTTAGGATGAAAACTGAAAGGAGCTTTCATGATTGAACTGACTGCCGAGCAGCGGGAGGCGCTCCAGGAACGCATCGGCCAGCCTCTGCCGATGACCGATCCGGCGACGCGCCAAACATTCGTTCTCATCCCGCAAGAGCTTTACGACAGCCTGACGGAATATGATGACAGCCCGTGGACGGACGACGAAATGGACGCGCTTGCCGTCGAAGTGGACGCGATGCTTGAAGACGACATGGCCGTCGAGGACGACGAATGAGCGTGCAAAAAGGCGACGTGGCGTTGGCGCGCGTCCCACATATCGCGGGAGCGCGCGGGAAGAAACGGCCGGCCGTTGTAATTCAGTCGAATGCGTATAACGCGACGCTGAGGCACATCGTGGTAGCGGAGGTAACGAGCAATCCACGCTGGAACAGCGATCCTGCCTGCGTTTTCATCGACGTCACAACGCCCGACGGCCAGGCGAGCGGCCTACAGCGCAACGGCGTTGTTTCCTGCCTTCATCTGGTGACGATGAGTGCCGATCGACTCAGCGCTCCGGTCGGCAGGCTATCACCAAGCCTGCTTCAGGGCGTGAATGATGCCCTCAAGGTGGCGCTGGAACTGCCATAAGCTTTTTGTACTCTGCTTGCTTCCCAAAGTGGCTGCGCGAATTCTTCATCAAGCTGCTCACGCAGCCGCGCGACCTGGTGCTCGACCTGTTTGCCGGCTCGAACACGACGGGCGAAGCGGCCGAATCGCTCGGCCGCCGCTGGCTGGCCTTGGAGTGCAACCGCGACTAGACGCCGCACTACGGTCCCAAGTGCGACGCGACTATTCGGTCGCCCTTTTTTGCGACCCGGCGCGAAAACGGCGCTCGCCCCTTTTAAGCATCGACTTTACCTCCACGATACAACTCCGCTCAAACAGAATTTGCCCTCGCTCTGTCGCGGCATACGCGCTGGAGATCGCCCCGCGGTCAGGTAAAATCCCCGCATGGCCCTCGCGACGTATGAAGACTTGCCACCGTCATCAATCCCGCCGACCCCAAGGAAGCCACGCAGCGCTTTGAAGTTGCCTCCTCAGGAATGTGAAAAGCTTCGCAAGCCAAAGAATTCCTTGCCCTCAAGCGGCGAAACACCCCCGACGAGCTGTTGCAAACCCAGTTTTACATGAAATACGCCGGCCAATGGACGGCGATAACCAGATGACTAATGTGGCAGACAAGCGGATGCCGATGATGGCAGATACGGGACAAAACGTGTCGCTATCAGCCAGGGTTGGTGATCGGATTGAAAGGGCCTCTCTCTATTCCGCCGGCGTTGCAGGAAGAGCTTTCGTCCGGCGATGGAATTGCTCGACGGCTTGCACCACTCGTCGGCAAGCCGTTTCGGTTGAGCGGCAAGACGCGCACCGACGGTTCTAACCTGCGAAAGACGGTTGCGCGAGTGCTAGAAGAAACGCCGGGCCTTCCGACGCCGGCCGCAGACGGGGCGTGGCGAATCGTCCCGCCGAAGCGCAAGGGCGTGCCGCGGTTGCTGCGAGAATTCGTCGATACGTTCATCGTCACGTCCGGCACTTCTTACAACCTCCAGGTCTGGAACCGCAATCCCTCACAGCCGACGCCGCAAATCGAGTACGCCGACGGATCGCTTCTGCGCGCAAATGACGTCCGCCTGATTCTCGTGCGAGTCGATGTCGCTCGGCATAAGATTCGTTGCATCGTCGTGGCGACGCCCGAGTACATCGTCGATCGCTTTGGGAAATTCGGGAAGGAAACGGTCAAAGAGCAGCTCATCATTCTGCCCCGCGCTCGCCAACAAGTGCTTTCGATGAAGCCGCCGATTCTGTTTTATCCAGACGAGGCGGCCGTCGCTCGCAAGTTCAGCACCAAAATCATTCGGCAGACATCGCGAATCCACGACAACCCCACCGCCGCCACCACGCTCCGCCTACGCACGATCCGCGATTTCGTGCAGTCGCAACTCATCGGCCGCCGAATCGAACCGAGCGCCACGAAGAACCGCGGTCAGCAGCTCGAACAGATTGTGGCCTCTGGCCTCGGCTATCAAGTGACCGACGCCGACGTGCTCATTGGCGGCTACCCGGATATCCGCCATCAGGCGTTGGAAGTCAAAATCCAGGACGCTCCCACCGTTGACCTTGGCCGCTACTCGCCACAGTTCGACGAACCTGTGGACGGCTGCCTCGGATTCACGACACAAACGGTGCGTTACCTGATCGCTCTCACGGAGCCTAAGTCGGGTGTCTGCCACGGCGTCGTGCTATGTCCGGGGGGGCGACTCGCGGAGCACTTCGTGTACGTCGCCGAAAAGAGCTTCAAATGCCAGCGTTCAATCCCTATGGCGTTCTTCGACCGCTTTGACCGCCAGGCCGTCTTCAATCCGCCGTACCCGTGATGTCGGGCCAAGCGACGCCAAACGCCTCCGCGACCAGCCGGTCGATCTTCTTTTCCAGCCGCTGGCACTCATCCGCCGTAAGTGATTCTTGCACGAGACGCCAAACGAGCTTAACGATATGCCGCGATGACTCCGTACGCCGGTCGGGCAGCGGATACTCGTTGATGTACTGCGTCAGGTGCCGCCGGCGCTGCGAGTAGAGCTTGTTCTGAAAAGCAAGGTCGTGGTACCGCGAGACGGGCGCCGAGTTGGCCACCCCAAGAATAAACAGGAGCAGCTCTTCGTCAGCGGGATCATTGGCCGTGATCCAGTAGCAGTTGCCGTCGACAATCGATCCCCGCGCGTCCCAAAAAAACCGTGCGTCGGGGCTGATGTCCGGGAACACGATCTTGGGCAGCGACCATGCCTCGGGATCTTGCGGGACCCAAATCTCATACCATGAGCGTCCTGCGTTGAGCACGTACTCGCGTGATTCCAACTTCTCCCTTCTGCTGACCAGGTACTTCCAGGTTGACGACGACGCATGAAATCGGATGGCACGTCGCCGGCCGCCGACGACTTCGTGGGTGTAAAGCACGCGCCGCTGAGGGGCTGCCGCCTGCAACGGCCGCCACCTGGCGGCGTCTTCCTGAGAAACGAGCGGCAGTAGGTGCTGCGGCTCCGGCCGGATCTCGCGAGCCAACGATTCCCAGTCACGGCGGATAAAAACGCCGTCGGCGGTCGTCTTAATGCCTACGCGCACTTTGGCCACGTCGCCAATCCGGCATTCCGCCGCGGCATCGATGATGGCCACCCAACCGGCTTCGCTGCCGGAAAGCAAGGTCCAAGGCTTCGCGTCGTCTTGCGGAATGGGTAGGTTGCCCGTGGCAATTCGGTAGTGGGAGCCGTTCACGCGAATGAGGCCCGGCCGCGGCTGTCGGAGCGAATCGGCGAGCGAAGCGACCGATTCGGCGTTGGCATTGCGTTCGCCGGTCGCCTCGTAGATGCGGACAAAGCTCGGCGAGTGAGTGCCGTGCATCCCGCTGGCGTCGCCGCGTTTTCTGGCAAAGACGAGAGCGGGCAACACGGCGGCCTCGAAAAACTTGGTGTCGCCCAAGTCGACCACCTCGATCAGGTCGAACCTCGTGCGCAAGAACCGGCGGGTGGCCATTCCGCCTCGTGTGGTCAGAAAGCGGTTCGAAGCGATGACGCCGAGAATGCCGCCCGGACGCAGTTGCCTGGCCATCGCGACGAGAAACGCCTGATAGAGATCGACGCGGCCGCTCAGGCCAAACTGAACTGCGAGCTGCTGGGCGCGTTTGGCGCCGAGCACCTGCGTTCGTACGTAGGGCGGATTGGCGATGATGCAATCGACCGGCTCGAGCTGCTCGTGCGGGCCGAAGAGGTCATCCTCGCCAAAGAACTCCAGAAAATCGCCTCGAATCAGCTCGGTGCGGCAGCCGTCGAACTGTGTTTGTCTGGCCCGCAGCGACGCAAACGAAGCTTCGTCGTTTTCGATACCGATCAGCGTTACGCGCCGCCGCAACTCGCGCGGCAGCGCGTCGTTGATGGCGCAAAGCAGGTTCCCATCGCCGCACGCCGGATCGAGCACGCGAACCGGCCCTATCATGCCGCTCATCAGCGCCGTCACGCGTTCCGCGACCAGCCTTGCCAAATCCGGCGGGGTGAAATGCGACCCCGTAGCCTTTCGCTTTGTCACCGGCATTTTTGCTTGCGCTCCATGAAACGTGTTCGTCCGCGCATTATCGCTGATTGCCGGGCGATGCCAAGGATCGTAATGCAAAGCCACCGCGGTCCGGCTGGCGCGTCGGCACCGGCCCTCGCTAGGCGACCGATTTCGAAGCAGCCGACCGCGAACGTCACCGCTAGCTTAGCGGAAGATAGGTTGCCAAAGAACACGAGCCGCCCCGACATCCCCGGAGCTACTGGCCCGCACGCGCACTCCAAACCGACGTTGAAAATCCGAAAGGTGAGCCAACTCCGGTTCACCGCATTGTTATCCGGCGTTTCTGGGCTGCGCCGCAAAGAGTCGATCAACGTCCGCATTGGATTCGATCTGCATTATTTCAAATGGCGGGCGTTTTGTAAACGCGCGCAGCCGATGTAGCGACAAACCACAATGGAAGAAGATGCGACGTTTGGCATAGCGCACGACGTCTGGAGCGTTGTCGCGGCCGATTGTCAGCCTAATGAAGATAGATTCGTAGGCGACCATCACGACGAGCGCGTAAATGAAGGGAATGAAAGCAATCGACATCAGCGGCGGGAATGCAATCGAGCGAACTGTGTTCATCGTTCCGAGGTTTCGATAGTCACCAATCGCGCGCGACGTAGCGAATCCGAGAATCGCGAGCCCAATGATCGCAAGCAAGAAGCTCGTCAATTTGGCAACAACGGCATGCTCCTCGCTCAGTTTGGCGACGGCGTCAAGGAACACGATAAATGTGATGAAGGGAACGAACACAAGTTCTGCCGGCAGAGACATCACGTAAGTTCCAATCAGAAACTCGAGGAATATGGTCAGTCTGAGACTCTCAGCGAACACGTCGCGAACGATGTTGTCGTTGTCGCGTGATGTGGAGAATCTCATTACCATTGCGAAGGCCGTAAGGAGCCAAAGCACCGTATCCTTGATCATCGCGAGTTGCCAGAATCCGATGGCGTAGAGCGCGGCAATAATCGCACCGGCGTAGAAAGTCATCGCCGCAACGCAGGATTGAATCTTCCAGTTTAGGAAGGCACGAAATACGCTGGTGATTGATGTTCGGAAATTGGATTTCGTGAGCATCCAGATTGCGAAAACAGTCAGCCAGATTGCAGTGGCGATTTCGCGATTGTTGAACAACTCTCGGCCCCTCCATTGTGATAAGGTGGCAATAAAGGATATTCGCTCGTGTCGCTCCGATATTGGGGAGTCTCGAAGCGAAAACGACAAAGCTTACCAGCCGCGGCGGATGGAGAGCCTTTGAACCCTGAGAAACCATAATGCCGACGCAGTCAGCTGCAGCGACTGGTTATGCCGCGCCCTCTCTTGGAAGGACGCGGATGACAAGGCAGCACTCGGCCAACCAGCTCGTCTCGGTCACCAATTCCGCCTACATCAACGCGGCGCCGCAGAGGAGCGGATCCGCCCGCGACAAAATACGGGCTCATTCGGTTGTTGCGTCCTTTTTCCTAAGTCATTAACGTCGCAGAGGTTCACGCTTGGATTTTTCGAGGCATGGCTCCGATGTCCAAAGGGCCAGAAGAAAACGACCTCTGGCTACAGGGTGCCACCAGAGGCCTGAAGCGCCTTTGGCATATGGGAGGCCCGAATATCCCTTGCCTGACTTGCGTCCCCGCAGAGCCTGACTCCGTTTCTTCGGGCCGAGTCAGCCTACCGCGCCGCTGGGTTTGGCCGCAACTGCCTTTGGACAGGCAGAAAATGGGACCCAGCTCATTTCTTGCATCACGGCGGTTCGCCCTTAGATGTCATCGACTGCGATCGTTTTGAGCCACTCGTCGTCGCCTTCCACGATCCGTGGTCCTAAGGCAGTCGCCCTTGCAGATCCTCCCGGCTTCCTCCGCGTCAATCCTCCTCGAAGCTCTGCTCGGTCAGCGCCGGTAAGTCGATCATGCCTTTGCTGCGCGGCAGACGGGTGTTTTGGGGGAGGCGATTTCGGTCTGGTAGCGGTCGATGAGCGGCAATTTCTGCGTCGTGCTCGTCGCGGTCTTCGTCCCGCCACTCGCCTGACACGCTCTCAGTCTTGCCCGCCAAACGAGTCCACCCGACGTCATTCGTCTTGTACGAGCATGTCGGTTGGGTTGTGCAGGACTTGGCGGCGGCCTTCCTTGGCCACGGTGCTAAAAAGGCGCAGCGTCTCTGCCATCGCCATGGCATTCCTCGCCGCCCCATAGGCCGATCACCGCGTCGCACAGTTTGGCGTTCGGGCCGTGCGGCACGGCTTCCGGGCCGCCAGGAGCAAGAGCGATGGCTGCCCAAGGATGACGTGGGTATTCTAGACTTCTGCCGCATCAGCCAGGGCCGACACGAATTTGCGGGAATTCACGCTACGCTATGGGGTGTTTTGAGATGGTGGTTGGATTTTCAACGGGAAGTCTTGCGTTGGGCAACGTGCGGCTGGGCCTGCAAATGGTCGAGGGGCATGCGACTGTGGCCGTCGAACTTTCGGCGCTGCGCGAAGAAGAGCTGGCGCCGCTCGTCGAGTCGCTCGACGAACTCGATCTCGCCGGCTTCCGTTACATTTCGCTCCACGCACCCAGCAAGCTGAAGACGATGTCGGAGAGCGAGGTGGTGCGGCTGCTGCGCCCGGTTGCCCAGCGCGGCTGGCCCGTTATCGTTCATCCCGACGTCATCAGCGACTTCGACGAGTGGCGCACGCTCGGCGGCCGACTATGCATCGAAAACATGGACAAACGGAAGCGCACGGGGCGGACGGCAAGCGAGCTGGCGGTGTTCTTCGGGGAATTTCCCGAGGCGACGCTCTGTTTTGATATCGGCCATGCGCGGCAGATCGATCCGACCATGTGCGAGGCCGACGCCATCCTGCGGCAATTCAGTGGGCGAATCCAGCAGATCCACCTGAGCCTGGTCAACTCACAAGGCGGCCATGAACCTTTGAACTACGAAAGCATGCTCGCCTTTCGCCGAGTGTCCCGCCTTCTGCCCAAAGATGTTCCGATCATTCTCGAAACGCCCGTCGCGGCGGCGAGAATCGAGAAAGAGCTCGAAAAGGTCGGCTGGCTGAT
>Ga0307374_10011386_pt1 | contig 12656 bp, 14 predicted proteins | sample OX3MG_FD_202532 | JGI IMG/M metagenome (GOLD analysis project Ga0307374, IMG submission 202532) | Soil microbial communities from Risofladan, Vaasa, Finland - OX-3 | ecosystem: Environmental > Terrestrial > Soil > Coastal area > Acid sulfate soil | place: Finland: Risofladan, Vaasa | collected...
CGTCGCTGCCCCGGACCGGGACCGGCGGCACCGATCGGCCGGAGCCGGGGCCGGATGTCCGGGAGGGAGCGCCTCCGTCCGGCCTCCGGTAGCTCCGGGGGACGCCCGGCTCCGCTGCGGCCGGGTCGCCCGATCCGACGACGTCGACCGTCGAGCGGGGGGTGCGCTCGGACAGGTGCTCGAGGGTCCCGAGGGCACTGTGGTAGCTCCGCACCGAATCGATGTCGTTGCCCTCAGGTCGACGGAAGACCAGGAAGATCCCCGCGGCCACGGCGATCACGGCCACGGCTGCCAGGACGATCCACATTCCGACTATTCAACCCGACGCGGCCCGAGTGCGGGAAGCGAGGCCCGGCTAACGCCTGGCCAAGGGTCCCTCGGGACGACCGGCTTGGTCCCTCCCAGTGAGCAGCCATTCACTCTGAGAGGTACTCCCGGGTCAGATCGCCGTGGATCGGTCCCGGCGTCGGTCCCGGCGTCGGTCCCGGCGGGGCCGGCCGCTCAGGTCCGGAGACCGGCTCTCGGCTGCACACCCGGGTGGATCTCCGAGCGCAGCGGATTGCCCAGGTCCCTCGCGGAGAGCACCGGATCGGTGAGGCCCCAGTCGGCTCCGATGGCCGGATCGTCCCACGCCACCCCGAGCTCGTCCTCCGGGTTGTAGTAGCCGTCCACCAGATACCACAGCGTGAGGTCTGTGAGAGAGGCGAAGCCGTGGGCCACCCCGGGTGGGATGAACAGCCCCCGGTCGTGGTCACCGTCCAGGTCGAGGGTCAGGGTGGAGCCGTCGGTCGGCGAGCCCTGGCGCAGGTCGTGCAGGACCACGCGGGCCGTACCCCGCAACACGTACCAATAGTCGGCCTGGTGCAGGTGGTAGTGCAGTCCCACGATGGCGCCGGCCTGCTTCTCCGACCGATTGGCCTGGGTCATCTCGCGTCCGAGGGGAAACCAGCTGCGCCGGTAGGTCTCGACGAACCGGCCCCGCTCGTCACCGTGGGCATTGGGCTCCACCACGATGACATCGGCGATGATCTCGGACTCTTTGATCTCGGGCACCGGTTATGTCCTATCTGGGTCGGGTGAGTGCTCCCCGTCCCCGGAGTGCCGGCTCAGCGTAGCGAACTCGCTCCGATAGAACAGGAGGGGGGAGCCGTCGTTGGTGCCGAGGTCGAGGACCTTGCCGATGATCAGCTCGTGGTCGCCGGCGTCGTGCACCAGCTCCACCCGGCAATCGACCCAGGCCAGGCTGCCCTCGATCACCGGTGCACCCGTGGCAGGGGCCGGGTGCCAGACCACACCGTCGAACTTGTCCCCCCCGGAGACAGCGAAGCCCCGGCACACGCCCTCCTGGTGATCGCCGAGGACGTTCACGCAGAATGCGCCGGCCCGGGCGATCCGCGGCCAGCTCGTCGAGGTGCGGGCCGGCGCCACGGCCACGAAGGGCGGATCGATGGAGAGTGAGACGAAGCTCTGGCAGGTGAATCCCACCGGGCATCCCTCCTCCAGGCCCGACACGATGGTCACGCCGGTCGTGAAGCGGCTCATGGCGTCCTTGAACGCGGGGGCATCGAAACCCACGGTCAGAGCTCGCCCAGGTCCACCGAGACGCCCTCGGTGGCCGCGTCGACCTCGAGTGCCGGAGCGTCGGCGGCGAGTTCCCGTGCCTCCCGCAGCATCCTGTCGACCTCGTCGTCGGAGTGGGCCGGGTCGTGGTGGTACAACGCCAGGCGCTTGGCACCCGACTCCCGGGCCACCTGCACGGCGTAGTTCGCCGTCGAGTGGCCCCAGTCGGCGAGTGCCACGAATTCGTCCTCGGTGTACTGGGCATCGTGGAGGACCAGGTCGGCGCCGTCGCACAGCTCGAGCACGCTCGGCTCGATCGCCCGCAGGTCGACCGGTGCCTGGTGGTCGGAGAGGTAGGCGAGGACCCGGCCACCGGCCTCGAGCCGGAAGCCCAGTGTTCGCCCGATGTGCGGAATGGAGCGGACCTTGACCTTGACGGCGCCGATGGCGATGTCGTCGGTCTCCCCGAGCTCGTGGAAGCGGAACGTCCCCTGGAACTGCGCCATGTGCACGGGGAAGAAGGGCGGTCGCACCATGGAGGCCAGGGTCTCCCCCAGGCCCCCCTCCTGGGCCGGGCCGTAGACCTCGACGACGGCATCGGGGTGCCGCATCGGTGAGAAGAACGGGAGGCCCAGCACGTGGTCGTAGTGCAGATGGGAGAGGAGCGCGTTGGCCCGGAGCGGTGCGCCGGCGGCCGACAGGGGCTCCTGCAAGCGGTCGCCCAGGGCGCGGAGCCCCGTCCCCAGGTCAATGATCAGGGGAAGCTCCCCGGCCACCTCCACCAGCACACAGGACGTGTTGCCTCCGTAACGGCGGTAGCGGTCGGACGAGCACGGGCACGAGCCCCGGACACCGAAGTAGGTGATCCTCACCGAAGGAGCAGGCTAGTCGCACATGGGCCAGCCCCATCAGGGCAGGCGCAGCCCCCCCGACCGGTCGGTGACGACCAGGCCCTCGGCCACCAGTCCCGATACCACGCGTGCCACCCGTTCGGGGTCGTCTGACCATCCGATGGCCGAGGCCACGCCTTCGGCAGGGATAGCTCCCGTCCGCAGAGCGGAGACCAGACGGCCACGGCCTTGCCGGTCCGAGCCGTCGAACCGACCCTGGGCGGAGGGGGCGCCGGCCGAGCCCACCGCTGGATCGGGACCGCTCCGACCGGCTGCGGCCCAACGGCACCGTCGACGGATCGGACAGTCGCGGCAACGTGGGGCCGCGGGCACGCAGAGCTCGGCGCCGAGATCGAGCAGTGCCTGCCCGAAGAGCCACCCGGCGCCTGCCGGCACCATCCCGTCGACCAGGTCCTGAGCCTCACGGGGCCGGAGCGACCGGCCGGCCACGGCCCTCGAGAGCACCCGTCCGGAATTGGTGTCCACCACGCCGACGTCGGCCTCGAAGGCGAAGGCCATCACGGCGCGTGCCGTGTACGGACCCACGCCGGGCAGGGCCAGCAGCTGGTGGAGGGTGGACGGGAGCCGACCATGGTGCTCGTGGACCACGGCCAGCGCGGCGCGGTGCAGGTTGCGGGCCCGCCGGTTGTACCCGAGACCCTCCCAGGCCCGGAGCACGTCTCCGAGCGGCGACGATGCACAGGCGGCCGGAGTGGGGAAGCGGGCCAGGAACCGCTGGTACGCCGGCACCACCCGGGCCAGCTGGGTCTGTTGCGCCATCACCTCGCTGACCAGGACGGCCCACGGATCGCGGGTCGACCGCCAGGGCAGTCCGGGCCTCCTCGAGTCGGCCCCGGCCGACGTCCCCCAGCGCTCGATCTCGCGCCCGATGGCCCTCACCTGGCGCGCGTCGCGTGGCGGCGGGGATCCCGATGGCGTCCGCCGCGACCTGCCGACAGCCGCCGTGGGCGACCCGGTCGGGCGGTTCAGTCCCAGACGTCGTCCCCATACGGGCGCTGACGCCGCGGCGCAGCCGCCTGCTTCCAGACCATCACCTTCCGGCGGAAGAAGCACACTTCCTCGCCCCGCTGGTTGAACCCCTTGGTCTCTACGGTCACCACTCCCCGGTCGTCGCGCGACTTCGACTCGACCTTCCCGATGACCTTCGTTTCGGCGTAGATGGTGTCGCCGTGGAAGGTCGGCGCCCGGTGGACCAGGGACTCGACCTCGAGATTGGCGATGGCCGCGCCGCTCACATCCGGGACGCTCATGCCCAGCACCAGCGAGTAGACCAGGTTGCCGACCACGACGTTCCTGCCGTGCACCGTCTCGTGCTCGGCGAACCAGGCATCGGTGTGCAGGGGATGATGGTTCATGGTGATCATGCAGAACAGGTGATCGTCGGCCTCTGTGACCGTCTTGCCCGGCCAGTGGCGGTACACGTCGCCGGGCTCGAAGTCCTCGAAGCAGCGGCCGAACGGTCGGTCGAACGTCGTCACGCTCGATCAATCCCGGACCAGGGTGGGCCGCGTGGTGAACCCGAGGACCCAGTCGGTCTGGGACTCGCCGTCGATGGCCATGCGCCAGGTGTAGCGGGTGCCCGGGGTGAGGGGCAGCGGTCCCAGGTTCACGGCCAGGGCCACGTCGATGGGCGAACCCTCGGGTATCCCCGGAGGGCGGCCCACGGTGAACTCCCCCCGGACCTCGACTGGATGTTCACCCTCGGGCGTGTCGACGAGCACCGGCCTGCCGTCGGCGTCCTCGAGGAACAGCTCCCAGTGGTGGGCCGATTCCGCCTCGTGCCATCCCACGTCGATCTTGAGGGCGATGGCGGAGGGGACCGGATCGGGGCCGGTCATGCTCCAACCCCCTCCGAGCACGTAGAGCTTGCCGTCGGAGACTTGAGCCGCATCGCACAGCATCATGGTCACTCTCACGGAACGTGAGGTTACCGGCTGGCGGGGCGGTCACAGCACCGATCGGCGCCCCGGCGTCGCCTCGGGGGGGCAGAGGCGGGCCGGTAACCTGAGGACATGGAGCTCCGGGGCCTGCGCGACGATGTCTACCGGCGACCGCTGGCCACCGCACTCGATCGGCTCGGCATCGGTCCAGGGTGGACGTGCGTCGATGTCGGCGCAGGGGGCGGCGACGTCTCGGTGGCCCTGGCCGAAATCGTAGGCCGGGAGGGACGGGTCTACGCCGTGGACAGCGACCCCATGGCCCGGGACGAGGTGGCCGAGGCCGCCGCGGCCCACAGCCAGGTTCTGGCCATCACCCAGTCCGGTGAGGACCTGCGGCTCCCCGAACCGGTGGACCTGGCCTTCTGCCGCTTCCTCCTGCTCCACGTGGCGGACCCGGCCGCGGTGGTGGCCAGGATGGCCGCCGCCGTCCGTCCGGGGGGCTGGGTCGTGGCCCAGGAGCCGATCACCTCGGCCGGCCGCATCAACGGGGAGCCCTTCGCCATGCCCTCCGCCCGCCATCCCGACATCGGTGCCCTCCTCCCGTCCCTCGCCCGCGACGCCGGACTGGTCACGGTGGACGCCTGGGCCGAGGCACCGGCCGGGGCCGGGCCGGGTCCGGTGGCCGACTACCTCCGGATCCTGACGGAGGTCGATCCCGGCGACGACCCCGTGGTCCTCCCTCCCCTCGTCACTGTGGTGGCCCAGGTCCCCACGTCCTGAGACCCCGGACCGCACGGAGCCGGCCGCGGCCCCGGACCGCACGGAGCCGGCCGCGGCGCCGGACGGCCGGGGCGCCGGTTGAGGCCTCCGGATCCAGGACCGGTAACCTTCGGGGGTGACTTCCGGCGCCGCTCCCTCCCCCGACCTGCCGGCTGCAGCCGAGGCCCTGGCCCTGGCCCAATCGGTCGTCGACGCCGGCGTCGCCTCGCTGGCGGCTTCGGGAGGCCCCGACGTCGCCCAGGTCCTGGCCTACGACGTCGCCCACGCCGCCGCCGCCGTCCGCACCGCCGAGGCCTTCCTGGCCTACGGATCGCACGGCGTCACCGAGACCCGGCTGGCCTGTGCCTTCGCCGCCGACGCCGTCGCCGACCTGGCCGGCCGCACCGTCGGTCGATCCGAGCTCTGGGGGGTGGCCGGCGACTGGATGGCACCGGCCGAGACCTTCGTGGCCGCCCACCGCGACCCGGCCTTTCTGGGGTCGCTGGCGGACCAGCCTGGCGAGCGCCACCTCGACCCCGACTTCGAGTTGGTGCGGGAGACCTTCCATCGGTTCGCCGAGGAGCAGATCCGGCCGCGGGCCGAGCACATCCACCGGGCCAACACCGACATCCCCGAGGAGATCATCTCGGGGATGGCCGAGATGGGGGGGTTCGGCATGTCGGTGCCCGAGGAGTACGGCGGATTCGCGACCGGGGGGGAGGCCGACTACCTGGGCATGGTGGTGGCCACCGAGGAGCTCTCGTGGGGATCGCTCGGGGCAGGAGGCTCGCTCATCACCCGGCCGGAGATCCTGACCCGGGCCCTGGTCCGCGGCGGCACCGAGGAACAGAAGCAACAGTGGCTGCCCCGACTGGCCAGCGCCGAGGCGATGGGGGCGGTGGCGGTCACCGAGCCAGACTTCGGGTCGGATGTCGCCGGCGTGCTCACCACCGCGGTGGCCACCGAGGGGGGTTGGCTGGTCAACGGGGTCAAGACGTGGTGCACCTTCGCCGCCCGGGCCGACGTGCTCATGCTTCTGGCCCGCACCGACCCGGACCGGGCCAAGGCCCATCGGGGCCTGTCGCTCTTCTTGGTGGAGAAGCCCCGGGCCGAGGGGCACGGCTTCCGCTTCATCCAGGAGGCCGGGGCCGGCGGTCGTCCGTCCGACTCGTCGGGCCGGATGGAGGGGCGGGCCATCGACACCCTCGGCTACCGGGGCATGCACTCCTACGAGGTGGCCTTCGAACAGTGGTTCGTTCCCGACGCCGACCTGGTGGGAGGACCGGAGGGCCTGGGCCGAGGCTTCTACCTTCAGATGCAGGGCTTCGAGAACGGTCGCCTTCAGACCGCGGCGCGGGCCATCGGGGTCATGCAGGCCTCCTACGAGGCAGCCCTCGAGTACGCCCGCGACCGGGTGGTCTTCGGCCAACCGATCGTCGACTACCAGCTGACCCGGGCCAAGTTGGCCCGTATGGCCGTGTTGATCCAGGCGTCCCGCCAATTCTCCTATGACGTGGCACGCCTGATGGCCAAGGGCGAAGGGACGCTCGAGGCCTCGATGATCAAGGCCTACGTCTGCCGGGCGGCCGAGTGGGTCACGCGCGAGGCCCTCCAGATCCACGGGGGCATGGGCTACGCCGAGGAGTTCCCGGTCAGCCGGTACTTCGTGGACGCCCGGGTCCTCTCCATCTTCGAGGGAGCCGACGAGACCCTGGCCCTGAAGGTCATCGCCCGGCGGCTGGTGAGCGACGCCGGCCACTGAGCCGGGGCGTGTGCGGACGGGCTACCGTGAGCCCGTGGATCACCCCTCCCTCGTGGCCGCGGTGCGCAGCGAATCCGGCGCCCTCACCTTCGCGCTCGAGGCCGGCGCCCTGGATGACGTGGTGCCGACCTGTGCCGGGTGGGAGGTGCGGGACCTTGCCGTCCACGTCGGCGGGTTCTGTGGCTTCTGGGGCCATGTCCTGTGCGAGGGCACCGGCCGACCCAAGCCGGCCTTCCCCGATCCACCCACCGACCACGACGAAGAGCTGGTCGGATGGGTGGCCGATGCGTGCGCCATGCTGGTCAGCGAGCTCGAGGCGACCCCGGCAGCCACCGCGGTGTGGACCTGGTCCGAGTCCGACCACACGGCCGGGTTCGTGGCTCGACGCTGTGCCCATGAGCTGGCCGTGCACCGCTACGACGCACAGTCCTCACGCGGGATCTGTACACCCGTCCCGGCCGAGCTGGCCGCCGACGGGATCGACGAGGTCCTCGACGTCCTGGCCCCGGCTCGCGAGCAGCCGGTCCCGGGCAGCGGCCGGATGCTTTCCCTGCGCTCGAGCGACCTCGGCACGGCATGGATGGTCACCCTCGGTCGTGACCGGATCGACGTGGTGCGTCGCACCCAGGACGAGCCGCCGCAGGAGGACGGCGACCTGGTGGTCAGCGGCACGACCTCGGACCTCGAGCTGACCCTCTACCACCGTCCGACCCTGAGCCCGGTGGACGTGCACGGCGACTACACCCTGCTGGAGGAGTGGCACCGACGGTTCACGTTCTGACCGACCGGCTCACGTTCCGATCGGCACCGCCTCGCCCGATGGCGCCATCGCGCCGCTCGGGGTCAGCCTGACGATCGGATGAGGCCGGCCCTCTCGCCCCGGGTCACGAATTTGGTGGCCATCTTGCGGGACGCCTCGTCGATCATCTCGTCCCCGAACATGACCGCCCCGGTGCGGTCGTCCTCGGTGGCCTTGCGGTAGGCGTCGAGGATGTCCCACGCCCGGTCGAACTGCTCCTGGGTCGGCGAGTACACCTGGTTGAGCACCCCGACCTGATCGGGCGTGAGCGCCCACTTGCCGTCGTAGCCGAGCACCCGGGTCCGCTGAGAGAACTCAGCCAGCGCGTCCAGCTCGCGGATCTTGAGGAACGGCCCGTCGATGACCTGGAGCCCGTTGGCCCGGCCGGCCATCAGGATCTTCGAGAAGACGTAGTTGAAGTGGTCGCCCGGGTACTCGGGGATGGACACGCCGCCGGTCAGGACCGGCATCTCCATGGACGCTGCGAAGTCGGCCGGGCCGAAGATGATGGTCTCCAGGCGGGGAGAGGCGGCACAGATCTGCTCCACGTTGATCAAACCGCCGGTGGTTTCGATCTGGGCCTCGATGCCGATGTGGCCCACGGGCAGGCCGCTCTTCTTCTCCACCTGGGTGAGCAGCAGGTCGAGCGCCACCACCTCTGCGGCCGTCTGCACCTTGGGCAGCATCAGCTCGTCGAGACGGTCGCCGGCTCCGGACACCACCTCGATGACGTCCCCGTAGGTCCACTCGGTGTCCCAGGCGTTGATGCGGACGCAGAGGACCCGGTCGTCCCAGGGCAGGTTCTTGACGGCGTCGGCGACCTTGGCCCTGGCCGCCTCCTTCTCCAAAGGGGCCACCGAGTCCTCGAGGTCGAGGAAGCTCATGTCGGCCGGCACGGTGGGTGCCTTGGCCAGAAAGCGCTCGTTCGACCCGGGGGACGACATGCACGAGCGGCGTGGGAGGTTTCTGGAGCGTTCGGACATGTCCCGAATGGTACGCCGCGTGCGGCCGAGTCCCAAACGGCGGCGGGACGCGGTCATCGACTGGATCCGGTCGTCGGCGGGACCCGGCCGCGGGCTTGATGCTCCGCCGGGAGTGCCCGAGGCAGGTGTAGTCGACCGGGGTCACCGGTCCACTTCGACCACGGTCCGACCCAGCGACCGCCGTGCCTCGTGCTCGTCGAGGGCGGCACCGGCCCCGTCCATCGGTACGCGACGCCCCACCTGGGGCCGGATGGATCCGTCGGCCACCATCCGCAGCAGGTCCGAGTGGATCTCGTCGGCCACGTCCCGGCCGAACGGATTGAAGCCGAACCGACGCATGCCGGGGTCGACCGAGTCGGCCCACGCCACCATGACCCCCACGATGTCGATGTTGCCGATACACGCCATGCGCAGTGGACGTCCGGTCATGCCGTTGTCGTCGTCGTCGGCGAACCCCACCGCCAGGTACCGGCCCCCGCGCGCCGTGCACCGCCACGACCGCTCCACGAACTCCCCACCGGCCAGGTCGTAGACCACGTCCGCACCGACGTCGCCGGTGGCGGCCAACACCACCTCGACGAAGTCCTCGACCGTGTGGTCCACGACCACGTCGGCACCGAGGGAGGCGCACAGCGCGCCCTTCTCGGGCCCGCCGGCCACGGCGACGACCCTGGCACCCACGGCCCGACCCAGTTGGATGCCGGCAGTTCCCAACCCGCTGGCCGCAGAGTGCACCACCAGCGTTTCGCCCCGCTGCAGCCGGCCCCGCCGGAACAGCGCCAGGTGCGAAGTCTGGAAGGTGAGCAGGAAGGCGGTTGCCTCCGCGTCGTCCAACTGGGACGGCGCGTCGAACACCGACACGGCCGGGGCGATGGCGTACTCGGCGATGCCGCCGAGGGCCGTCTTGGTGATGGCCACCACCCGCCGGCCCAGCCACTTCTCCGCCCCCCCGCCCACCTCGTCGACCACTCCGCAGACGTCCATGCCCAGGGTGAAGGGCGGCGGCGTCGGGACCGAGACCAGATTCCCCCGGCACCGGTCGATGTCGTTGAAGTTCAGCGAGGCGGCCCCCACCCGGACCCGGACCTCCCCGGGCCCCGGCTCGGGTCGGTCGACGGTCCGCACCGCCAGCACCTCCCCGGGCCGACCGTGGCTGGTGACCTGCACGGCCCGCATCGATGTCATCGCGCTTCCCCCTGTCCCCGGTGGTCCGGTTCGGATCCCACACTGTCGTCCCGAACGGTCGGCGACGTCGGCGACCGACCCGGCGCCCCCCACCGCTGGGACCCCGGTTGAGACGATGTGACCTTAGTGTCTCACCGGGCGCCGGGGGCCGGTCCCCCGGCCCCTCCGGCGAGGCGCACCTCGAGTGCCGGGAGGAACCACATCGTCAGCTGCCGGCGGATCTCGTCGGCGCGCCGGCCACCGTCTCCGGGGACGGAGGCGTACGAGATGAGGATGCGCAGGATCCAGTCGACCAGGTCCTCGACGTCCCGTTCGGTGAGCGAGCCCGCGGACAGCGCCGCGGCGACCAGGGGGCCCACTCCTGCCTCACCGATGCGGCGGAGGGCCTCCGTCCGGACGGCCTGCCCGGCGGCCCAGGCCGCGGCGTCACCGCCGAACACCGCGGCGTGCACCGGTCGGCTCCGGATCTGGCCGATGGCGAACATCATCCCCTCGAGGGCGCTCTCCGCCGGGTCGGTCACGGCCAGACGCTGCAGGTGGGCGCGCGCGTCCACCGCCATGGCCTCGGACTCGCGCTTGAGGACGGCCAGGAAGATGGCCTCGTGGCTCCCGCACCGCCGGTAGAGCGTGGCCCGAGAGATGCCGGCCTCCCGGGCGATGTCGGAGGCCGTCGTCTTGGCCACGCCGATCCGCAGGTAGCACGCGGCCGCGGCGTCCAGGCCGCCCTCGAGGCCACCGTCGGCACCGGCCGTCCGGTCCACGTGCCGCCGGGTCGCGTCAGGACGGGCGGCGCCCGACGCGGGAACGGCCGGAAGGGTCATGGACGTCAGGACGTCGTGGACGGAGCGGGCACCGATGCTGCGGCCTCGTCCATCTCGATCTGTGCCGTCAGCACGTCCGGGGCGAGCTGCTCGGAGAGGAGGCGGTCGAAGCGGGCCGGGTCCCCGGCCACGAACCGGCGGCAGAGGGGAAGGCCCTCGACGTAGCAGGTCAGGTAGGCACGCCAGGTCGGGTGGGTCAGGAACTCGACCGCCTTGGCGGCCCGTTCGGGCGACAGCAGTCCCCACCGGGCCACCTCCGCGCTCACCGTCGCAGAGTCGGCGCCGTCCTCGTGCAAGCGGAAGGCGGCGTTCTGGCGGACTGCCCCGAGCGCCTCGCCTGCCTCGGCCACCGCGGCCACCGCATCAGCGTCGTAGCGGATCCCGAGCGACCGCATGTGCCCCGCCACGGCGGCTTCGGGTCGACGGCCCATGACAACCTCCAGTCCCAGGTCGGCCAGTCCCTCGGCCAGCAGACATTGGGGTGTGCCCACCAGGAAGATGGACTCCTCCCACCACTGCCGGCGGCGCACCAGGCCCACCTCCTTGCGGGTGTGCTCGGTGTGGTGGCCGGGATAGGCCTCGTGGGCCACCAGGTGGGCCAGGCCGGTGGAGAGCACCGGCAGGTCGGTGTTGACGGCGACTCGGCTCCGGAGGTTGCCGAGGTAGTAGTTGAACCCCGACCAGGGCTGGTCGGTGACCAGCTCGAACTCGACGTGCTCCCCCTCGGGCAGACCGAAGAGGTCCCGGGTCCGTTGGCGGAGGTCCTCCGCCAACGAGTCGATGGCCGGGCCCAGTCGGTCCACGGGGACGGCATGGGACTCCCGCCAGGCCACCAGTCGCTCGGCCAGGGGACCGCTCCCCGGCAGCACCTCGTCGAGGCGCCGATGGGCGTCGACCAGTACCTCCTCGTCCACACGGACCGGTCGCACCCCGTAACAGGACTCGACCTCGTCGGCGTAGCCGATCGGCTCTCCGGCCACCTTGCGCGCCGTGGTGAGCAGGCCCACCACCTGGGCCCGGAGCCAGTGCCGGCGGGCCGGGGCGGACCCGTCCTCGTGACCCGGTCCGGAGCTGTCGGGATCCAGCGGGGTCCCGGCGTCGATCCCCGCCAGCAGGGCCCGCGCCTCGGCCACCAACCGGTCCGGGGGGTGCACCGGTTCGGCCCGGACCGCCGCCGCCCGGTCGACCGGACCGTAGTAGGCGTCCACCAGGCCGTCGATGTGCCTACCCAGGCGCAGCCCCAGCGTCAGGTACTCGGCGACGAGGCCGGATGTCGCCATGGCGACTCAGCCCAGTGTGTGACGGAAGAAGGCGATCGATCGATCCCAGAGGAGTTCGGCCGACTCGTGATGGTGGGCCTCCGGACGGTCCTCGTTGAAGAAGGCGTGTCCCGCCCCGGGGTAGTGGTAGAACTCGACGTCCTTGCCCAGCTCCTTCAGCCGGGCCTCGAGCTCCCTCGCCGCTTCGGGCGTGAAGTAGTCGTCCTCCGCGGCCGCGTGACCGAGGACGGCCGCGTCCAGCCTGGAGTAATCGGGCTGCGCGTCCGGCCACGGGATGAGCCCGTACGCCGGAACGATGGCCTTGACGGCGTCGGGGCGCTGGGTTCCGAGCACCAGGGCCAGCCCCCCACCCATGCAGAACCCGATGACCCCCACCTGGTCGCGGCCGGTGCGACGCTGCAGCTCGTCGACGGCCCCGCTGAGGTCCTTGGCCGCGGCTTCCATCCCCAGCGCCATCATCTGCTTGCCGGCCTCGTCGGGCTCGGTCAGTGGCACGGTCGTCCCGTGGTAGAGGTCGGGCGCCAGGGCGGTGAACCCGGCCTCGGCGAACCGGTCACAGGTGTGCTTGATCTGGTCGACCAGGCCCCACCACTCCTGCAGCACGATGATTCCCGACGAGGACGGCGCCCCATTGGAGGGCACGGCGATATAGCCCTGGACGGAGCTCCCATTGCTCGGAAATTCGATGATTTCACCCATGTACGATGACCCTACCG
>Ga0307374_10011387_pt1 | contig 12655 bp, 10 predicted proteins | sample OX3MG_FD_202532 | JGI IMG/M metagenome (GOLD analysis project Ga0307374, IMG submission 202532) | Soil microbial communities from Risofladan, Vaasa, Finland - OX-3 | ecosystem: Environmental > Terrestrial > Soil > Coastal area > Acid sulfate soil | place: Finland: Risofladan, Vaasa | collected...
TGCTCCACGCTTCCTTCAGACCCCACCTCACGGTGACGCCCTTGCGCTTCGCTACCCTTCACCTCCATCAGGTTGGGACGGGACTTCCACCCGCTAGCTGCCGAACATGCACGGCGTACAAAAAAACGGCTGACAGCGCCCACTGTCAGCCGTTCCTGTCTTTCAAGGGCCGAAAGCCGGTTTAGCGATGTCCGTGTCCGTGCCCTCCACCATGACCGCCGCCGTGCGCTCCACCGTGCGCTCCACCGCGACCACCGCGGGCGCCGCCCCCACGCCCGCCGGAGAAACTGCGTCCCGCCGAGCCGTGGAAGCTGTTTCCGCCCCGTGCATTACCGCCCGAGAAGGAACGGAAGTTGCCGCGGTTAGCATTGTTGCCGCGTCCGACGAAGCTGTGTCCGCGGTCGCCATTATTGCCGCGTCCTACGAAACCGCCGCGTCCAGCGAAGCCGTTGCCGCGATTGAAATCGCGCCCACCGCGGACATCGCCGCGATCGCCAAAGCGGTTGCCGCCGTTGCGGTTGAAGGACCTGTAATCGCGACCCCGAGCAAACCCACGCTCGTTTTGGAAGCGGTCGCGGTCGCCCCAGTAACGGTCACGGTCGAAGCGGCCGCGATACCACGGGCCGACGCCGATGAACTCTCCGCCAACGAAATAGCTAGGGCCCCAGTAGCCGTAAGGCGCGCAGTCATACGGGTAATAATCGTAGTAGCCATATGGGCATACCGGCGCTGCTACATAGCCTCCGTAAACTGGGCCGATTCCGACGCCGACTGATACTTGAGCCTGGGAGTAGCTCGCTGCAAACAGGAAAACTCCCAACAAAGCCAAGTACTTTAGATATCGCATTTTCGGCCTCCTTGTCATCGCCCGCTCTGTCCGCTGAGGTGACCGGGCTGCCTCGCTAGAACTGGCGAGGCAAACTCCTAAAAGGCAATTCGCGGGCCAAATCACGTTGCGAACAGTTGCACCGTAAGCTACACATAATAATATAGATGGACTCAATCTTCCGCAAATCCCTCCAGTGGCCATTGGCACTGCCTGGCCGCAAGCCACCACCACCGATGCTTCTCAGCCACCCTGAGGAAGTTCCCGCCATGGCCCAAGGGGGCCCTGGCAGAGGTTCGATAAGGGGCGCTGCGTCAGGGAATTACGGATTGGGATAGGAGCGTGATTTGGGACTGGCTTTTCGTGTCACCGGCGTAGCGCATGCGACTGTGGGCCGTGGCGGTCATTATCGTGAAGTCCATGTGCGTTGTGCCGCTCTGCGTCACGCTGACAACCATCCCGGTGCGAAGCGAGATAGCGGTGAGGCCGTCGCCTGAGCCGGTCCACTCGCCGAATGTGCGCAAGCCGTTTTTTCGCAGGACGTCCGGCGTGCGATCTTTTCCATTTAGGGGCCCGTCCTCGGTGTGTTTCCCCGGCCGTTGGGACGCTTGCGGACCAGATTGCAGTGCGGTTCGCTCCGCCGGCGCGCCCGTGATTTCCGAATGCGTCAAAATGATGGCGCACTGTTCTGGTATTGCGGAGGGCGTTACTGCGTGTGCTACGGCGCCCACCGCTGGTTCGGAACGCACGGCGGGGCAAGGCTCGTCGCGCTCATACGTGGATTCCGTATGCCACGCGAGCCCGGCGAGCGGTACGTTGTCGATGGCGTGCTCGGACGACCATTTCTCGCCTATCGCGATTCCCTTCTTCGGCACTGAAGCTCCCAGCGTCAATTGACTGAGCCACTGGTTCACGACCGCGGATCGGGATTGGTCATCCTGGAGTCCCTTGAGGCCGGCCACATCGACAATTTTGCCGCTGGGCTCGAGAGTGAACTCGATCGACTGCCCTTCGAGCTTTTTGTATTGCGCGGCGATTCCTGCGGTGTCCGCATCGTAGGAATCGCTGCTGCTGGTAGCTGCGGCCTTTTCGTAAGTGACGCGAATGCGCGCGGGGCCCGGCGCAGCCGTTGTGCCTGACGCACTCAGAACCTCCAAACGCAAAACCACGCTCACGGATTCGCCCGTCTTTGTCGGACCTTCCGGATCGATCACAGGGCCAGTGGAATGAGAGGCGCTGTCGACGTGCATCTGCACGCTGTAATGAAACACTTGTCCCGCACTGAAATGTGGCGCGAAATGAATGCGCGTGTTCGCGCTGGCGGTCGTCGCGGCCGCTGACGCGATCATACTGAGAAAGGATATGGAGAGTAGTCGGAGAATTCGTGGGAACAAGGCGCTCCGGGCCATCATGCTGCGACGCTAACACCGGGGACGCGCGCGCACAAATCAGCGCCCGTCCTACGGCGGGCAAAATGTGTCTTCGAATTCTTATTCGAGCGCCAGTAGTTTGCCGAATTTTCTATTGCGTTTATCACGCGACAATCATCACGCAACGATCACCTAGTGTCCGGAGACCCGCCGCACGATGCGGCTTAGCGCTGGAGATTTCAGTGCGCCCGTCAATGCAAAGATGCCGACTGGATTTTCCTTGGGTGGGTCATTCGCCGTCACCAAGCCCCCAATGTTCCGTGACTGGAGAGGACGAAGTTCGAAATTCATTTCCCGCTTGAAGTCGACATAGCCTGCAGCCTCGTATGACGCGTTCTGACTTTTGAGATGCATTTTCGCAAAGCGGATTTGCCCGTTGGCGCACGAAAAATCAGTCGACGCCGTGGGGAAGCCCGTGCTCCCCGGCCTGCGCGCGCCTGCACGCAGAGACTCGTCGAGGTCGATTCCCTCGTATTCAGCGTCGCGAATTTGCGCGTCTCCGCGGCAAACGAGCGATTGCAGTAACGCGGCGCGGCCGATTCCCGCGGCCGAAATCTGCAAGTTGCCCGAAGCAGTGCCTGCAAAAAGCCCCGACAGAGATAAAGTCGGGGCCAAAAGTGATCCCAAATTCACGTGTTGAAATTTTGCGGTCACATCATACATGGGCTGGGCGCTCAAATTGAGCGCGATCGAGCCGAGCAGTTTCCCTCCATAAAATTCCGCGTCCGCATTTGAAAGTTCGACCTTTCGCCCGTCGACTACGGCATCCGCGGTGAATTGGATCAGGCTAAATGGCACGATGCCGAATTCGCCAAAGGAAACCGACCCGCGCCCGCGTAGCCAGCCGGGAATGGGCTGCGGTTCGGGCTTCGACGCAAGAAACGGCAGCAGGCGATCGAGAAAACTGATACGGCGCTGCGGATTCAGCCAGCGGTCCATTTTCGCCGCGTCAAGCTCATTGGCAGACAGGGCGAATTGCCATTCGCCGCCGAGCGTCTGGCGTTCGAGTGTGCCGCGCCAGTTCGCGTCGAAAGCGTCAGCTGAGGTTAGCTGAATCTTCACGTCATGCTCCCTCGACAGATTCACCACGCCCGACAAATGTGTAATCTCGTGATTAAGAAACGGTGCACGAATCGTCACACCGGCCAGCGTGATCGTTCCTCGCGGATGGCTGAACATTGACGCAAGTGATAACGAGGGCGAAGCCGCGCGGGCGAGCGGACGTGTATCTTCTTTCTGCAGATGGAACTGCGCTGGTCCATCGATCACCCATCCGGGAGGCAAACTGAATCCCAGCGCGCTGGCCGCGCTGAAAAACGTTCGCACGTGTGTCGTCTGACCGTCGAGCTTCCATGCGGAATGCCATTGCCGAAGCCGTTCAGCCGAGCCGCGTACGCGAAATTCTCCAGAGCCGACGCCGATCGAGAAAATCGCGGGAGCCAGCGACACGGAATCGCCCGAAAACGTCACGGACGCGCGGCCCATGCGAAGAGGGACTGGCGTGCTACCGCCATCGAGTTCCACACCGTCGGAAGTAACAATGCCCTTCCGCACGCGCGGTGGCCAGCCCGACAGCATCACGTCCATCGCCGCGGTGCCATTCACAGCAAGCTGTTCCGCCACGTCGCGATGGAAAGCGCGATACCACGTCAATAGATCCGTCATCGCCACGCCGCTCGAAGTGATTTCGAGTTTTGAGTTCTTCACCGCAGGCTGCATCGAATTGGGCGTTGCGCTCCAATTGATCGCACCTGTGGCGTGCACGCTGGACCGAGGCGTTTCGAGAGTGGCTTGCGTCAATTCAAAACGCGATTCATCGGGCGCCCATCGTGCCTCAATATTCAGATCCGCGGCAGGATCATCCGGACGCAGCGCCAAGTCCCAGCGATGCACGCGGCGCAACTGCGCCCGCGAGGAGAAATTCCAATCATAGCCAACGGTATTCGCTGCCAGTTGAAGCGAGAAAAGACCGCGCACACCGTAGTCGTTTCCGCGAAGCAATCGCAGAACGTCGGAGAGCGACGCATCCGCCCAATTCAATTCGAACGACGCGGGACGCAAGCGCGAAGACGTGCCGCCCACAAGACCGGTCAAACTGAGAACGCCTGCTTGCTGGACCACGACTGCGGCTCGAAACGGCTGCGCCTGCAGGTCAATGCGCCAAACGCCCAGCGCGATCTGCTCGACGCTGCCCTCGACATTGGCGAACGCGAACGGCAGTTTGCCTGCGCCCTCCTTGAAATTCACGCGGCCGCTGGAGAGGTCGATGCGCTGCAAATGGAGTGACCCGCGCTCCGGGGCGGGCACGGTGGGAAGATTTCCGCGCGGGCGCGGCAACCAGGATTCGAGATTCCATTCGCCGTCCGCGAGCCGCACCAGATTCAAACTCGGGCCCGTCAGGGACAATGGCCCGAACTCGACGCGCCCCCGCAGCAGCGCGCTCCAGCGCAACCCGATGGCAAGCTCGTCGGCACGAAGAAAATATTCGTTACCGAAGCGCGGGTCTTCGGCCACCGTAATGCGCTCGGCCTCCAGTTGCGGACCTTCGAGCAGGCTGAAAGCATAGTGACCTACGTCAACGGGACGTCCGAAGGCTTCTTCCAGCCGCCTTGTAAGCGCTTGATGAAGCCAACCGAACTCGAGCAGCAGCGAAATGCCCCAGTCCACAGCGAAGCACGCAATAATCGCTATCAGGAGTATTCGTAACCATCGATGCAACCGCGGTGACCCCGGAAATCTGGTTGGTCCGCTGGCGCGCGCGGGAGGCCCGCCGGAGCGCTCCGTCGCGGTAGTCGAAACAAACGGAGGCATTAGTGCACCTCGTGGAACATACGATCCCAGCGTGTTTCCGTAGGCAGGTACAGCAGCGTCCTGGCGACGCTGGCTAACGCCTGGCCAAAATGGGCGGAATGGTATTCATTATTAGCCGTGTCAATAGACCAGTAAATCAGCAACGGGCGGCCCGCAATGGCATCACGCGGAACGAATCCCCAGTAGCGGCTGTCGGAACTGTGATCCCGATTATCTCCCATGACGAAATAATTTCCCGGAGGAATAACCAATTCGCCGCGATGCACATCATGCCGCAAACTATCTGCCCATTCCGGAGTAATTTCTTCCGCAATCAACAGGATATCCCTTGGCGGGAAGTCGAACATATTCGGGTCTGCGTTCGAAAGATCATGAACCGCATAGGGTTCCACCAACAACTTACCATTGATGTACACGCGTTGGTCCGTAATGCGCAGGTGGTCGCCAGGAAGCCCAATCACTCGCTTCACGTAATACGGGTGATCCTCATAGGGATACTTGAAAACGATCACATCGCCGCGCCGAATCGGTCGATAGGGCAACATGCGATCGTACCAAGCGCCTCCTCCTCCGAAGATAAATTTGTTCACCAGGAGATGATCGCCGACGAGCAGCGTGGGCGCCATCGACGGGGAGGGAATCTTGAAAGCCTGCACGACAAAAGTGGTGCCGAAAACCGCGATGATGATTGTGACCAGCAGCGACGCCAGATAATCGCGCAGCGTCCCTTCTTCGCGAATATCCCTTGTGGTAGCCTCGGAAGAATTCCGCATTTCCGGCGTTTCGGCGGCTTCAGCCATTCGGAGTATCCTGCGCGTGTTCCTCCGCGGAATCATTAGGTTCTTCCGCGCGGAGCAGGCTGAGGGCTAAGGCGGCCGCGGCCTGTTCAGCGGATTTCTTGCTGTGGCCTTCGGCCTCCGCCAAAGCTGGACCGCCCGCTCGAACACTAACGCGAAACGTCTTATTGTGCTCGGGGCCGGTTTCGCGGACCACGCGATACTCGGCTGTCTGCAGTCCACGGCTCTGAAGCCATTCCTGAAGGGCGGATTTGTGATCGGGATCGGCAAGTAACTCGGCAACGGTCAAGGCAGCATCCAGAAGCGAACGCTCAACAAAGGCCGAGGCGGCATCGAACCCGGAATCGCGAAAAATCGCGCCGACCACTGCTTCGTAGGCGTCCGCAAGGAGATTCTGCTTTCTCCGGCCGCCGGTTTTTTCTTCGCCGGGGCCCAGGCGAAGGTGTTCTCCGAGCCCGAGCCGATTGGCGGCGTTCTCTGCGCTCGTCACGCTGACGAGCCGGGCCCTGGCTTTCGACAAACTTCCTTCGTCCCATGCCGGGAAACGAGATACGAGGACCCTGCTGACCGCCAAGCCCAAAACGCTATCACCAAGAAACTCGAGACGCTCGTTGCTTCGTGCGTCGGAGTTAAAGATGTAAGAGCGGTGCGTCAGAGCCCGTTCGAGCCATTCAACGTGCTCAAATCGGTACCCGATTTTGGTCTCAAGTTCGCTCCGCTCCGCATCGGTCATTGGCAAAATTGGTTCCTCGGAAAAAATCTACGGCTTCGGCGGCTGGAGTTGATTACCAGCCTTAGCCTTCGATTCCGCTGCTCCTTGCTTGCAACGATCCTGCAGTGGGGATGTGATTTGGGCGCAGCCCTCGAACGATTTCTCCGCATCGGCAAACTTGTTCAGCCGCTCATCCACCACGCCGAGCACAAACAAATCGGTAGGGTCCGGCTGGGGGTTTCCATCAGTGGCCTTTACAAGCTCGGCGGCTGATTCATCATTTTTGTTCTCGCGGAAATAGACAAGGCCGAGTCCACTGTGGGCCTGAGAAACAGCGCTGGCCTTGGTCTTCGTAAATTGCTCGTCCGTTAATTCCGCGGGCTTCGTCAGAGCGGCCAGTAACTCAAGCGCATGTTTTTCGTATTGTTCGGCCTTGCCAAGCTGCGCAGCGAAGTCGGGCGCGGTGGGATTTCCACGAGGAATCACCCAGCCTATCAGCGTTAGAACACTCAGATCATTTGGATTGAGCTGCAAAGTCTTGTCGCTGGCGCCGTACATCTTGTCAATCTGGTGCGTCTCAAAATAGGCGTTCGTCAACCGCGAATAGACCACCGGGAGGTAACGGCTCTTCGGATAATTTGTTGCGAAGTCTTCGCCAGCTTTGATTTGCGCATCATACTCCGCTTGCGTGGTGGGCCTCAGGACGAAAAACGCTTTGTAATCCGCTTCTTCCTTTGGATCCACTACCGGTGCCGTCGGTTTTTGCGGCGTCGGATTTTGCAGCGACGGCTTTTGCTCTTGAGTCCCTTGCTGCTGCGCTCCCATGCCTTGCGCACGTGCCTGAGGCGCAGCCGCAAGGCACGCCCAAGCCGCCAAGGTGAAAGCGGTAAATCCCATTCGGTGAGTCATTTTCTTTCGTCCTCCGATTTAAGCTAACTTCCCTCCGGGAACCGACTGGGTTCGACCGGCAGTGGAAACTGGATCGAGCGGCTATTGCTTCAGCGGCGTTGGCACCGGCCTGTACGGCTTGTCCATGCCCTGTTGCGCTGCGATGCGCGCCGCCTCGGGTGCGCCATTTACGCCAAGCGCCGCGCGATATTCCTTTACGGCGGGCGCGCGATCCCCTTGCAAGTCATGGATGCGGCCCAAATAAACATGCGACCACGCCAAAACATTCGGACTTGGCGGCGCTGTGTTCGAACCCGATGCCGGAGCACTCACAATCTGCTCAAAGAGATTCTCCGCCCTTTCGCCATGGCCCTGCAAGACGGACGCCAGCGCTAAACCATACAGCGCGCGTGCTTCATTTGGATGCTCGTTCAATATGCTCTGAAAGGTGGCTGCCGCTCCCGCGCCATCTTGCAACGCAATCTGCCGATCGCCGCGCGTGTACTCCTGTTCCAGCTGCGTTTCCGCTCCGGCGCCGCCATTTTCTCCCTGAATGCCGCCGGCTTCAACGTTCTCCGACGCGGGCGCAAACTGAAAGTTTTGCAGCCGTTTCTGCTCCGCCGCCACGTTGATTCCTTGAACAAGCGTGGGGAAATACAAAGACATCGCAGGCTCGGACTTCTCAAAAATGATCAGTTGCTGATAAATGGGACGCACAAGAATGAAGCCGGTCCTGTCGTTCGCGGCGAGCGCTGCTTCAAGCTGGTCCGCGGGCAGTTTGCCAACGCGGAGCATGACGGCGCGAACCAGGCACTCGTCGAACAGCCCCACAAAATCATCTTGAAACGATGACGGAAGCTGCGGCGCGCGCGTCGCAATATCCAGCAGCGCGCGGCGCGTCGAGATGCTCTGCTGATATTTGAGCGTCAACGGGTCCAGCAGAAAATGAAACATGGCGTGGCGGATGTCGTCCAGCGGCAACACGGGTCCGGGGCCAACGATGATCGAATAATGATTGCCAATGTTGCGGAAATTGACGCGCTCCCCGACCAGCGGCTCAACCAGCACCGTGAAAGTGCGGTTGCTGGGCGTTTGGATCTCGCGAAGATAGGCCGTGCTTTGAAATACGATCTGTCGCACCGGGCTCGTAAGCCGCTCCACTTCACGATCCACCTCCGGTTCAACTGTGGCCCATTCGCGGTCGAGCTGCGCTTCCGTATAAAAGGTACCCAGAATTTCACCAAAACCGTCGATCGACAAAACGGCCGGAGGTATTTCTTCGTGCGTGACCAGGTAGCGAAATTGCGGCGGCGGCCCCACCACAAGCGCGAACGAAAGAAAGGGGGAAAGCGTCTCGTCGGAGTTCGTGAATTGATGCTTCGCGTAGAACTGCCGCATAGCTTCGGTGGCGGGGCCTTTCAATTGCAACAGGCGGGCGCGCAACGCCGCGTCCGCGGGATAAATGCCCAGAGTGTTGGAATTCGCATCGAAACCGGCGGCGTCGAGCGCGCACATGGTGGCGAATACTTGCGGGCTGGTTTCCACCCGAATCGTGCCCCTCGCGGATTGGGCTACTGCAGGCGTCGCCGCGATCATCATCTGAATCGCACACAAGGCCATACAGAAAACTAAACATGGCGCAGCTGCGAAAAAAAAAGGCCGGAAAAGTCCACCGGAAAATCTTCTATTTGTCATGCTCAGTTCACTGACCCCAAGCGTCCGCGAGTGGGATGCGCGGCCGCAGAGATACCGTTGCTCTTATGGATGGCGCTGATATGAAAAACACACTTTATCGGGCTGGATGAACTGAGTCAAGAAAGGTAAAAAGGCCCGGCACTACCCGCGCACGCGGATTTCGCTGAAGCCCAGCATGACATGGCCTCCCGCTGTGGGCCGTCCGAAATTCAGCTCCGGCCGGAACCGCGAGAAGATCAGGACCTGGTCAATCTGATGGCGAACTTCAGGATCGTTTGGCCCGGAAAGAATTCTGTACCCCGCCACCTGCCCCTCGGCGTTCAGCGTTGCTTCCACCAATAACACCCCCACGTTGGAATAATTGCTGTTGCTCACGATGCCGGGAACGGGAAATGGCGCCAGGCTCTCCAGACGCGCGGGCTGGATCAAATCCGTCGGAAGATCATTGGGAATATTGCCGATGGGAATTCCGACGAACAAACTCTGAACAACAAAGATGAAAACAAACGCGGCAGTCAGCAACCCGCCCGTCGCGGGCACGGCCAAGGGCTGCAAAATATTCTCGAAAAACACCCACGCCCGGCTGCGAAGACGATGAGCATTCTCCCGCTGACCCTGAATGCGTGACGCCTGCACGCGAATGCGCGTGGCCAAATCGGCCGGAGGAGCGATCGCCGTCGAGTCCGCAAGCACCCGCGCCAGTCGGCGGTAGCGTTCCAGATCCGTGCGGCAATCCGCGCACGAATTCAGATGGTCGCTAACTCCCGCGTGTTTTTCCGACGAAGCAGCTCCGTCCAAATAGCCCGGTAAATGACGTCCAATTTCGCGGCAGGTCATTGCCAGCCTCCGCGTTCGCGGTCGAGCGCCATCGCATACGAACCCGCGATCCGAGGCTCTACAGCTGAGCCCGTTGGAAGGTCCTCCGAAATCGCGTGTTGCGAAGCCGTTTGATGCAAAACGTACGCCCCCGCATGAGGAGTGTGCAGTAGCGGTTCGAGCAGCTTTTTCAAAGCGCGGCGGCCCCGCAGAATCCGCGTCTTCACCGTCGCCACCGAGATTTCAAGCACTTCGGCCACTTCCTCGTAGGAAAGCCCTTCAATATCTCGCAATATCACGGCGCTGCGATATGCCTCTGACAACTCGGCGAGCGCGCCTCGAACCGCCTCCTGCGTTTCGCGGGCGGCCAGTTGATCGAAAGGCGTCGCTTCGGCGTCTTCAATTTCAGGCGCTGCATGATGCTCGTCCGCGGGAACGTCGATCGATACTTCGTTCCGGCAATGCCGGTACCACCAACGGCGGTGATTGAGCGACTCACGTACGGCGATTCGATAGAGCCATGTCTTCAGCGAACTGCCGCGCCGGAAACCGTGAATCCCTCGAAAAGCCTTGAGAAAGACTTCCTGGGTAACATCCGCCGCATCGCTGCGGTCGGAGAGAATTCCGTAAATCACGTTGTATACAGAGGCGTGGTAGTAAGTGACCACCCAGTCAAACGCAGTATCCGACCCAGACTGCAGCTCCGTCACGAGCCGCGTCTCGTCTTGGATCCAGGATAGAGTCTGTGCCAAATCAGACATGCCGCTTGCCGCCTATCCAGCTTGCCTGCCTCAGGCAGGCTTGCTGCACCTGACCCGACTCCCGGCCCGCCTCCCCACCGCCTGTAGCGCGGGCCTTATGCTTCGTGGGAAGGCTCCTACAGCCTTAGACACCGCGCCGGGCAATCTGTTCCCTGCTCTGTTCCCAGTTTAACAGAAAATCAGTGCCAGTCACAGCCGTGTTAGACGCCCGACGCAACGTCTGTTCGCTCGCCTCCCCTGACCTAAGGTAAGGACTACTCATCACTCGTTCACCCTGTCCGCGCTCAGCCGACGTCCTCTACGGTGAAAGAATTAAGCGGACTACAGCAATCACCGGATGGATATCCCGGTCTTTTCCAGCCATCGTGGTTCTGCCCAAAGGCCCGCGATTTGTCCCTGCACACGCGGTTGTAGATTTGAGCGGGGACAAGTGAATTGCGGGCGAATGCCGCGCCTCGCTAGAGTGATGAACAAATGGGAACGCCGGGGGTTTTGGTGCAATCCGTGCGAATTCTAATTGTGGACGACCATGAAGTGATGCGCGGCGGTCTGCGCTCTTTGCTCGAATCCGTGCCCGAATGGGAAGTCTGCGGCGAGGCGACGGATGGGGAAGAAGCCGTCGAAAAAACGAAACAGCTCAAACCTGACATCGTCGTCCTCGATATCAATATGCCCACACTTAATGGGCTGGAGGCGATACGGTTGATCAAGAGGGATGTTCCGCAGACCGAAGTAATAATCCTGAGCCGCTATGAGGCCGCTGAAATGCGCTCCAAGGCGCTAGAGGCCGGAGCGCGCGATTACGTCCCCAAATCTCAGAACCTCGCGCGCGAGTTGCTGGTGGCCATAGACGAGATCGTGCGACAACGCTGGATGTCGAATTCACAGGTGCAACCTCACGCTTCGGATCCTTCGCCTGAAGGCACTCCGGCAGCAGATGCGGAATCGAGATCTCGCTGATCCCCCTGATATGGGTGCCAACTCAACAAACCGCGCCCCCAACGTCGTAGCCAAACGTTTTCGCTGACTCGTGCGTCGCTCTGAATCCTTTCTCGCTTGACAGACCTCTCGCCGGAGAAATAGTTCTAAGCTATAGCTAGCCATTCTCCCGGGGGAGTGAGAAATCTACGCACCCAGCATCTGGCTTGAAGTTCTGCGGAGCTCCCAAGCCTGCGAAACACCACTGAGCCGCAAGTTTGACCGCGCGCATCGCGCAGTGCTATAAAAGCTAGTTAACGTTTCCCGGTGGGGCCGTGGCGCAGTTGGGAGCGCGCCTCGATGGCATCGAGGAGGTCGTGGGTTCGAATCCCATCGGCTCCACCATCCTTCATTCAATTAGTTTTAGCCGACTGGTTACGTTTTCCGGTTACATTTTCGAGATTTTCGCCGCCCACCGAGTATTGACCTTCAGAGGGTAAAACCGATGAAGAGTCAGAAGGTCACGATTTACATCAGACTGTGCGGCGAACCGGGGCGTCCGTTCGAGAAGGTGAAGGTGCGCAACCCCCGGCAGTGCGGTGCCCGCGACCATTACTGCCTGCGGGTCGGCGGCAAGTGGGAGTTCTTCGCCGAGGACGACCCAGCGCGGACGGAGTTGAACGCCGCTTTGAGGCGGCTGTTCGAGCGCGACCAGGCGTTGCGCCTCGGCGTGGCTGCCCCCGCAGGTCCGCAGCCGAAAGCGGAAGCGCAGAGCGTGGGGAACGAGGACACAGCCATCCGCCGTGCGATCACGCAGTACATCGACGCGCTGCACACCGAGAACAATCTCCGTCCGCGCACCATCAAGGACAAGCAGACCGAGTTGGAGCGCTGGGCTGACTGCTGCCCGGCGCAGCGGCTTGAGGAGGTGAAGCGCCAGCACCTGATCGCGTTCCGCGACTGGTTCCGCAAGGAAGGCTACCAAGAGTGGACGACGAAAA
>Ga0307374_10011388_pt1 | contig 12654 bp, 8 predicted proteins | sample OX3MG_FD_202532 | JGI IMG/M metagenome (GOLD analysis project Ga0307374, IMG submission 202532) | Soil microbial communities from Risofladan, Vaasa, Finland - OX-3 | ecosystem: Environmental > Terrestrial > Soil > Coastal area > Acid sulfate soil | place: Finland: Risofladan, Vaasa | collected...
CCTCCCGCTCGCCTTCGGCGAGCGGGAGGGACGCCGACGAGCTCTATCCGTACCTGGGCGGCCTGCTCGAGGTCGAGCTCGAGCGGGAGCCCGCCGCGCGGACCGCCGAGCTTTCACCGGAAGCGTTGCAGTGGCGGACGTTCGAGGTGGTGGGTCAGCTCTTCGCCCGGCTCGCGGAGGAAGGCCCGCTGGTGCTCGCGTTCGAGGATCTCCACTGGGCGGATCCGACCTCGGTTCTTCTCCTCGAACAGCTGCTTTCGCTGGCCGAGGAAATGCCGGTCGTGCTCGTCCTTTCGCTACGGCCGGAGCGCGATCACGGCTCCTGGGGATTGCGCGAGCACGCAGGCCGCGAGTTTCCCCACCTGTTGCACGAGATCGACCTCGGTCCGCTCGGGGCTGCTGACAGCGAGCTGCTCGCCGCGCTCGTCGCTCCCGCCGAGCTCCCCGCCGAGCTCGAGCGGCGCGTGCTGGACGCGGCGGACGGCAATCCGTTCTTCCTCGAGGAGCTCGTCCGCTCGCTCGCCGACGTCGGCGCGCTCGTGCGCGCAGACGAGGGCTGGCGTTTCGACCACACGGTCGAGGTCGAGGTGCCGCCGACGGTGGAGAAGGTCATCCTCGCCCGGCTCGACCGCCTCTCCCCGCAGGCGCGCCGGCTCGTCACCGCCGCGTCCGCGCTGGGGCGCACGTTCGCGCTGCCGCTGCTCGAAGGCGTCGTAGGAGACCTCCCGGCGGACACGCTGCACGAGCTACAGCGCCTCGGACTGCTCCGGCAGAGCCGCCGCTGGCCGCAACCGGAGTTCCGCTTCCGCCACGCCCTGATCCAGGAGACCGCTTACCGGACACTCCTGGGCGAGCAGCGGACAAGCCTCCACCGCCGAGCGGCGGAGTGGCTCGAGGAACGGTACGCCGAGCGTGACATCGAGGCGCTCGGCCTGCTCGCGCACCACTGGCTGGCGGCCGAGGACGAGGCGAAGGCCGCGGATTACCTCCTGCGCGCGGGTGACAAGGCACGCCTCGAGTACGCCCTCGACGAGGCGATCGAGTACTACCGTGCGCTTCTCCCGCTCCTCGAGCAGCGGGGCGAGCGCCAGGAAATGGCGCTCGTTCTCTTCAAGCTCGCACTCGCGCTTCACACATCTCTCCGTTTCGCCGAGGCGAACGAGGCGTACCAGCGAGCCTTCGAGAACTGGACGCCGCCGCCGTCACGCGAGGCGACCGAGCAGATCCGCGTAGCGACGAGCTTCCTTCCCAACGACCTCGACCCGAAGTCCGCCATTGCGTGGCCGAACATCCAGGCGTGCATGCAGCTCTTCGACCGCCTCGTAGAGGCATGGCCGGAGCGGACGATCGTCCCGTCGCTTGCCGAGCGCTGGGAGATCTCCGACGACGGCCTCCGCTACGTCTTCCACCTCCGCGAGGGGCTGACCTGGTCGGACGGGACGCCGCTCACGGCGCACGACGTCGAGTTCGGGATCAAGCGGGTGCTCAACCCAAAGAGCCCGGGCTCGTCGGTGGCGATCTACTTCGCCCTCGAGCAGGGCGAGGAGACATACCTGGGCACGAACACCGACTGGGGCTCCGTCGGTGTGCGCGCGCTCGACGACCGGACGGTCGAGTTCCGGCTCGTCGCGCCGGCGCCGTACTGGATGAGCGTGATGAACCGCCCCGACAGCGGCCCGCAGCCGCGGCATGCCGTCGACGGCATGGCAGACGCGCGTGTCGTGAGCGGCGGCTTCGACGTTGCGGAACGGACGGACGAGCGGATCGTCCTCCGCCGCCGGGCAGCGCGGTCGGGGAACGTCGCCGAGGTCGAGCTCATCAAGAAGGAGCTTGCGGATGCGTTACCCGAGTCCGAGCGCGGCGATCTCGATCTCGTCCTCGTCCGTTACACCCCTCGTCTCGCCGACCTGATGCCTGACGCGTCTCGCGGGGACGTCAGCCTCGGAGCGGCCGCCTGGTCGGGCTACATCCGCTTCGACCACACAGATGCCGTTTCGGGCAATGTCGACTTCCGGCGCGCGCTCGCGCATGCGATCGACCGCGACGCGCTCACCGCGGTCGCTCCGGCAAACGTCGTCGTGGCAGGAGGCGGAGTCGTCCCTCCCGCGCTCCAGGGGCACACGCCCGACATCGCGCTGCGCTACGACCCCGACCTGGCCCGCGACTGTCTCGACCGATCCGGCTACGGCGGCGACCTCGAGCTGAGCGGTCTCGACCATTGGGACGAGATCCTGCGCGCGATCGCCGAGTCCTGGGAGTCGGTGCTCGGCAGGCGGGTACTCGTCCGCTCCGGGACGGAAGAGCGCAACCCGCGCATCACCGGCTGGCTCCCGGGGTATCCCGATCCCGAGTACTACCTGCGGCTGCTCTTCCAGTCGACGAGCCGGACGAACGAGGGAGGTTTTGCCGATCCGGTGTTCGACGAACTGATCGAGCAGGCGCGACAGGAGCGGAGCGACCGAGGCCGTCTCGAGCGCTTCCACGAGGCCGATCGCTACGCCGTCGTCGAGCGCGTCGCCGTGATCCCGCTCGTCTACGGGCGGAGCACTGCGTTCGTGCAGCCGGAGGTGCACGGCTGGTGGGAGTTCGGCAAGAGCTCGGCGAACTTCGCCGACCTCGTCGTCAACCGCGAGAAGCTCTAGTTCGAGCTAACCGAGTCGTGCGGCCATCACCGCGAGCAGCTTCGACGCTAGTTCGGAGTTGCCCTCGACCAATGGCTTGAAGTCCCATGCGGTCATGCCATAGGTGAGCATGTCCGTCGTGGCGATAAGCGTCGCGGTGCGGGTGCGGGCGGAACCGGAAAGTAGCGCGACCTCGCCGAAGTAGTCGCCGGGCCCGACGGATCCCTTGGGCTCGCCGTCGACGGTGACGTCGGCGGTGCCGTCTTCGATGACGAAGAACCCGATTCCAGACGCGCCCTGCTCGGTGAGCTTGTCGCCGGTCTTGTAGCGCCGCTCCACCATCCGATCTGCGATGCGCGCGAGTTCCTTGTCGTCAAGGCCCGCGAAGAGCGGAACCTTCTTGAGGGTGTCGGCGGCTGCACTCATGGACCGGAGTTATACCGGACTGCGCGCGCACGAGCCACACTCTCTCTGGGCACCGTTGACCGTCGGCCGTTCGATCCCTAGTGTTTCGCAGGACGATCTTTGGGCTCGCGGCAGATGGGGTCACGGATGAAACTGAGATGGCTATTGGGCTTCGTGACGTTGACGGCGGCGTCGCTGGCGGTCGCGCTCTCGGCCGGGGTCCCCATCGCCGAGGCGGCCCCGTCGCTGATCTGCTCCGGGACGAATCCCGGTGGAAGTGGCGTGCTCGACGTCGCGGTCTCGGGTTCGTCCTCCGTCTCGGATTCGCTCAAGATCACGGAGAGCGGCGGGAACTACTCCCTGTCGCTGACCTCCGGCGGCTCGACCGGCGCTGTCTGCACCGGCACGACGTACCCCGACAGCGGAAGCAACGGCTTCCCAACGGTGGAGGTCACCGGATCCACGCTGCTCTCGACGACGTTCGTCCCCGTCGACGGCAACCTGACGTTCCAGGGGCAGAACGGCGTTTCGAACACGCTCGACCTGACTTCACTGAGCTACGCAAACATCTCGGTGCCGCTGGGGATCGTGACTGCGGGCGCCAACATCGACTTCTTCTCGGGGATCACGACCTTCCAAGGGTCGACGGCCGGCAACACGGACTTCGCCGCGAGCGGCACCGGGGGCTACACCTTCGACGGCTTCGGCTCCGGCAACGTGCTCAATCTGGGCGCCGCGGGATCCGGCGTCACCGCGTCGGTGCCGGCCGGAACCGTCACGCTGGCTTCCGGTAGCGACCAGTTCTCGGATATCTCCGCCATCACCGGCTCCTCTTCAGGAGGGACCACGACGGTCGCCGGCCCGGCGGCTCTCACCTTCCTCGGCCAGGGAACCGGCAACAAGCTCGACTTCTCCCAGGTCTCGACCTCCTCCCTCGCACCGCTCTGGATCAACGCGAGCGGTGCCCCCGCGACCAGCCCCTACGGGACTCTGCCCAGCAACGCCGCGGCGTCGAGCCTCGCCACCTACCACTACCTCGACGTCTCGACGTTCGCGGGCTCGGGCAACGGCAACACGACGTTCCTGGGGGACGGCGCCGGCGGCGACACGTTCTTCGGCGGCGGTTCGGGCAACGTCCTCGACCTGAGCGCGGCCGGAACGGGAGTGTCGGTCTCGCTGGCGAGCCACACGGTGAGCGGCCTGACCTCGAGCAACGACAGCTTCACCGGAATCGGCACCGTCGACGGTCCGGCCGCCGGCGACGCGACGTTCACCGGCGGATCGACGTCCGGCTTCACGTTCAACGGCGCAGGTAACGGCAACACCTTCGTTCCCGGCAGCGGAAGCGGCACGTTCAACGCCGGCGTCGGCGGCGGGAACACACTCGACTTCTCGAACGTCGCGACCTCGCAGGGAGCACCGCTGAAGGTCAACGTCAGCGGCACCAACGTCGGCGGCGTGACCGACAACACGGGAGTCGTCGGCGGGACGACGTACACGTTCAGCGGGTTCACCACTTTCAGCGGCGCGAGTTCCGGCAACACCGACCTCATCGCCACCGGCGCCGCCGGCGGGTACTCGTTCGGCTTCGCGGGCTCGGGCGACACGCTCGACCTGAGCGCGCTCCCGGCAGGCGCGACGGTGTCGGTGGTCGCGGGAGGGACGGCCCAGTGGGGCGGAAATCAGGACACGTTTTCGGGGACGACGGCCATCGACGGCTCGGCGGCCGGGTACATGGCGTTCCTCCCGGGCGCCACAGGCGGCTACGCGTTCAACGGCTCCGGCGCCGCCAACACGCTCGACCTGACCGCGACAGGGTCGAATGTGACTGCCTCCGTGCCAGGCGGCACGGTGACCATGACCTCCGGCAGCGATGCCTTCTCCGGCGTCTCCTCATTCATCGGCTCGTCGTCGGGCGGCACGACGCTCCAGGCGGGCGCGACCGCCCTCACCTTCCAGGGCAAGGGCACCGGCAACGAGCTCGACCTCTCCCAGGTGGCGTCGTCGGGAGTCGCGCCCGTCTGGGTCAACGTAAGCGGCAGTCCCGTCACGAGCTACTACGGCGCTCTCGCGAGTGACCACGCCGAGTCCGGCGTCGCCACGTACGCGTTCGACGATGTGACGAACTTCTTCGGCCCGGCGGGCGGTAACACGACGTTCGTGGCCGGGTCGACCGGAGGCTTCTCGTTCGTCGACGACAGCTCAGCCAATGTGCTCGATCTGAGCGGCGCGGGCTCGGGGGTGTCGGTTTCGGTCGGAACGGTCAGCGGTCTGACAGGCGGCAACGACACGTTTGCCGGCCTCAAGACCATCAACGGCCCCAGCGCCGGCGGAGCGACGTTCACCGGGGGTTCCGGCGGTGCCACGAGCGGCTACACGTTCAACAGCGCCGGCAACGGCAACGCCTTCAAAGCCGGCAGTGGTTCCGCCACGTTCAACGGTGGCAGCGGCGCCGGGAACACGCTGGACTTCTCCGCGGTCCCGACCAACGTCGCAACGCCGCTGCGGGTCAACCTGAGCGGCAGCACGATCGGCGGCGTCGCCAACAGCACCGCCGCCTTCAACACGGCCACGTACACCTTCGCCGGCGTCAAGACGTTCACCGGCCCCGCGACCGGCTACGCGACCTTCTTTGCCGGCCCGACCGGTGGCTACACGTTCAACGGCGGCGGCTCGCCCACCACGCTCGATCTCAGCGCAGCACCGTCGGCGATCGTGACCGTGAACGGCGACTCCCTCGCCGACCCGGGCACCGTTACCGGCCTCACGACCGGCACCGACGGCTTCTCGGGAATCCAATCCTTCGCGGGTGGGGCGACGATCCTCTACCGGCTCTCCGTCGGGACGACCGGGGACGGCACCGGCTCGGTGACGAGCTCCCCGGCAGGAATCGACTGCGGCCCGACCTGCTCGTACAACTTCACGAGCGGGGCCACGGTGACCTTGACCGCGACTCCGTCAGCCGGCTCCGCGTTCGCGGGCTGGTCCGGCGCATGCACCGGCACCGGGCAGTGCTCGATCCCCGTGACCTCGACCACGGCCGTGAGCGCGAGTTTCACGCTGCTGCCCAGCTACACGCTTTCGGTGGCGAAGTCGGGCAACGGCAGCGGGACGGTGACGAGCTCGCCCACGGGAATCGACTGCGGCGCGGCCTGCTCCCACGACTACGCGAGCGGGACGAGCGTCACGCTGACCGCGGCGGCTGCGGCCGGCTCGGCCTTCGAGGGCTGGTCGGGGGCCTGCACCGGAAAGTCGAGCTGCACGATCGCCGTGACGGCTGCGCAATCGGTGCACGCCTCCTTCCTCAAGGAATGCGTCGTCCCGAAGGTCAAGGGCAAGAGCGTGAAGGCCGCCGAGCGTCTGATCAAGGGGCACGACTGCCGCGTCGGCAAGATCGCATATGCGTTTTCGAGCACCGCGAAGAAGGGCTCGGTGATCTCCCAGAAGCCAAGCCCCGGTCAGCGCCGACCGCCGGGTGCCAGGGTCGACCTCGTCGTCAGCAAGGGCAAGCAACCCAGCGGACGGTGAGACGAGGTGACAGCGCGGTCGTCGGCAGGCTCGCCTGGCGGACGCCAGGGCACGCGCCGGAGCCGATTGCTGGGATCGGCTCCGGCTTGGTAGAGCGGAGGGGAGAGGATTTGAACCTCCGATCCGCTTACACGGATAACGGTTTTCGAGACCGCCGCATTCGACCGCTCTGCCACCCCTCCGCGGGTGCGCGCGACCGCGGCGTCGCGCTAACGGAGAAGGAGGGATTCGAACCCTCGATGGAGCTATTCAGCCCCATAACGCCTTAGCAGGGCGCCGCCTTCAGCCACTCGGCCACTTCTCCGGGTCGGGACAGGTTAGCGAGGCTCAGCCGAAGAAGTTGATGGCCAGAACCATCAGCACGAACATCAGGAGCGAGCCGATCACGAACACGCTGAGGCCGTTCGGGCCTGGGAAGTCCGGCTTCTTGCGGGGGGCGAGGAAGGACGCGCTCAGTGCGAAGGCGATGAACACCGCCGCCACCACGATGAGCGCGACCTTGTGGCCTGTCGTGAGATCCGCCGCGAGCAGCACGCCGGGATTCTACGCACTCGCGAGCAGCTTCTCCTCCCTCCGCCGCCGCTCGCGCATCAACCACCAGACGATTGCGATCAGCAGGACGATCGGGATTGCCACGATGAGCGCGTAGAGGACGATGACCGCCTCGAGGCCGAGGAAGCCCGCCGCGTTGTGCAGAAGCCGGCTGAGGCGCCCGCGCGCGTGCGGCGTCGCCACGACCGCGTGGTGGTTGCGGCTCGTCAGCCTCAGCTGGATCTCGGCCGTGCGCCCGGACGCGAGCGTGCGGCCGTGTGCCTTGCGGGTCGCCGTGAGCTGATGCTGGGCCTCCGCGAGCCGGATCTGCACCTCGACCCGCTGCGACCCCGAGAGGGTCCCGCTTTGCAACGCCTGCTCGTAGATCGTGATTGCGCGCTGCAGTTGGCCGACCAGGGTGGTCTGCTGCGTGGCCGTCTGCTGAAGATCCTTGGTCGTAACGGACTGGAAGAGAAGCCGCCCGAGCCCGCCGAGCATCCTGATGGCGCTTTCCGCCTTGCCGATCGGAACGCGGAGGTCGAGGAATGCGTTCCCGGGGCCGCTGCGGGAAGCGTCGTACTGGGAGGTTTGGGCGTAGCCGCCGAGTTGCGTGACGATCTCGGTCGCCTTGTTCGTCGCGCGCGTCAGCGCGCCGTGGCTCGGGACGGCGACCTCGAGCGAGGCAACCGCATGAACGAGCCGGTGGGTCGGGATCAGGAGGGATTCGGGCGTGCTGGAAAGGGTCCTCTTGGCAGTGTCGGCTGAGCGATGGAGGGGCTCTAGGGCCCCTTGGGCCCCCGCCGGGCTCTGCTGATTTGCGTCGTAAACCGTGCCAGTCGGGCCAGTCGCGCCGGTCCCGCCGTTCGGGCCGCTCGGGCCCGCGGTGCCCGTCGGGCCCTGCGCCCCGGTCGGGCCCCTCGCGCCGGTCGCGCCGGCAGCCCCCGCAACAGGTTGGTTCCTCCCGTGGCGGAACTCCACAGCCGCCGCGGAGGCGTTGGGATTGGCACCTGAGCTGAAAGCGCCGTGAATGACCGCAGCGGTGACCGCAAGCGTCGCGGCGACCGGCACGAGGATGAAGAGCTTCCGCCGCCGCGACATCGGGACGCGTGCGCGCTTCCCCTGACCGAGCGCGAGCACGCGCCGGTGCACATGGTCGGGAGCGTCGAGCGTTCCGGCCCGCAGCTGCGCGATCAGCGACTCATGACCCTCAAAATCACCTGCGGACATCTCCGACCTCCTCTTCGAGTCGCTGCAAAGCCCGGCTGAGCCGGGACGAGCACGCCGTTTGGCTGATTCCGAGAACGCGCGCCGCGCTCGGGCCGTCGAGCTCGAGCAACACCCGCAGCGCCACGACCTCGCGCTCCGCCGGTGTCAGCCGGTGCAGCGCCTGATCGAGTTCCGGGGAGAACCCGTCGCCGAACACCGACTCCTCGAGCATCGCCGCATCGCGCATGTAGTTGTCCTCGCGCCGCTGCCGCCGCGCCTCGGCGCGGAACCAGTCGACGGCGACGGAATGCGCGATCCGGCAGAGCCAGGTGCGGGGAGCGCCGCGTTGCGGGTCGAACCTCCGCCAGCCGCGGTACGCCTTCTCGAACGTCTCCGACGCGAGATCCTCGGCGGCCACACGGTCGCCCGTGAGGTAGACGAGGTAGCGGTAGACCGCGTCGAGATTCTCCGCGACGACATCCGCGAAGGGCTGCGCACGGCCGGGACGGGGAGCGGCGAGAGCCGCCGGCATCGCGTTCACGGGCTTCATACGGCGCCGGACCCTCGAAGTGTCACATGGCAACCGTAGGCTCATTTCCGATGCGCCGTCTGCTCCTCCTTGTCAGCGCTCTCGTCTGGGTCGACACGATGCTCTTTGCGGCGCTCACGCCGCTCCTCCCCCATTTCACGCAGTCGCTCCATCTCTCGAAGACGGGAGCCGGCGCGCTCGTCGGCGCGTACGCGGCCGGTGCGTTGGTCGGCGGTCTGCCCGGCGGCGCGGCGGCGGCGAGGCTCGGCTCGCGTCGCGCAGTGCTCGTGGGACTGACGCTCATGGGGCTCGCGAGTCTCGGCTTCGCCTTCGCGAACGGATTCTGGGAGCTCGTGGCGGCGCGCATCCTCCAGGGCTGCGGCAGCGGCTTCACGTGGGCCGGCGCGTTCGCGTGGCTCCTCGCTGCGGCGCCACGGGAGCGGCGCGGCGAGCTGATCGGGAGCGCGATGGGCGCCGCCGTGTTCGGGGCGCTCTTCGGGCCGGCAATTGGAGCGCTCGCCGCGCTCGCCGGGCGCGGTCCCGTCTTCGCCGGACTCGCCGGACTCGCCGTGGTGCTCGCCGTCTGGACGTTCCGGATCGAGCCGGTGCCGCCCGACCGGCCTTCCGCTTCGGCAATGGCGCGGGCGCTCCGCACCCGCCTTTTCGTCGGCGGCCTCGTGCTGATGGCGCTGCCCGCTCTCCTCTTCGGCGTTCTCTCGACGCTCGCGCCGCTCCATCTCTCCGCAGCCGGCTGGGGAGCTGCGGCGATCGGCGGAGTCTGGCTCGTCGGCGCGGCCCTCGAGTCGGCGCTCTCCCCGCTCACCGGGCGCTTCCTCGACCGCCGCGGTCCGACCCGACCGATCCAGATCGCGCTCGCGCTCGGAGTCGCGGTGTCGATCGGCCTCGCGCTCGGGCCGCGGCCCCTCGTCTACGTCCCTCTCATCGTCCTTGCCGCGAGCGCGTACGGCGTCCTCTTCACGCCGGCGTTCGCGCTCATCGCGGACGGCGCAGAGCGGGTCGGCCTGCCGCAGGGGATGGCGTTCGGGCTCATGAACGCGGCCTGGGCGCTCGGCGCTCTCCTCGGCCCGCTGGCGGGCGGAGCGATCGCCGCCGCGTCCGGCGACGTCGCTCCGTTCCTCGTCTCCGCCGGCCTCTGCGCCGGGACGTTCGCCGTCGTCAGGCGCCGCGCACCGGCGGCTCGTCGACGTCCGACGTCGTGAGTCGGCTCGTCGCGAAACCCCAGAGCAGCGCATTCGTCTTGCGCGGGGCTACCGGACGAGAACAGGAGTCTCGAGCGGCGACCGCCAGTAGACGAAGGGCGCCTCGCTGAGGGGCACCCGCACGCAGCCGTGAGAGGCCGGGCCGGACGGGACGACACCGAAGCCGTGGATCGCGTAGCCGCCCGTGAAGTAGAGCGCGTATGGCATCCACACCCGATAGGGGACGGACCAGCTCATCTGCTCGCGACGGTAGACCTGGAATCGGCCGCGCGGGGTCACGTAACCGGGGGCGGCGCTCGAGATGTGAACCGCGCGCACCGTGCGTCCGCTGTCGACGACGAGCAGTACTTGTCGTTTCAGGTCGAGCTCGAGCCCGCGTCTCAGGTGGAGCCATGGCCGGGGCCGACCAGCGGACGCCAGCGACCGGCTGGTGCGAGCTCCAACGATGCCGTCGCGCTGCAGCCGCTGCCAGCCCTGGAAGGCGACCACGGCATGCCACGTACGCATCCCGTAGACACCGTCCGCCGCGCCCGCCGGCAAGTAGCCGAGCCCGATGAGACGCTGCTGCAGCGCACGGACGCGAGGCCCACGGCTGCCGAGATGAAGGGGGCTCGGCTGCGACGGAGCCGCCCTCGGAGCGGCGCTCCCCGCGGACGCCATCGCGATATTCGGGGCGTAAGCCTGAGCCGCGGCGAGCAGACCCATCGCCGTCAGCGCGGCGCTGAGCAAGAAAACTCTCCGTCCTGACGCCATCCGTTCCTCCCAGCACCATCCTGTGCCGCGTACGTCGGAGCAGCATCGGAGTCTGGCGTGATCCGAGCTGCCTCGAACTACGCGGTCGAGCCGCGGTGACCGACAGCTGGAGGGTCCCGAGAGCGCTAGCGGACGACCAGGACCGAGCACGCGGCTTGATGGGCAACACGCTCGGAGACGCTGCCCAGGGCACGCGGTCCGTGCAGACCGCGGCTGCCGACAATCAGAAGGTCCGCACACGCAGAGGCTTCGACCAGCGTGCGAACCGGGGCGGACGGAGAGGGGGTGGCGCGCGAGTGGCGGTGGAAGATCGGACCGCTGTCGACTCGCTTACCTCCCAGTGCGACCAGGCCACGTACAACGCTGTGCCTATGGAGTGCGAGCTGGATTGCGACCTCGTAGGCACGCTCTGACTCTGCGGAGCCGTCCAGACCGACGACGATCTGCCGGGGGAAGTTCACTGCGTCGGGGACAGGCCGCGCGATGAGGACACTGCACGTCGCCTGGTGAAGCAGCTCGCCGGCGACGCCGCCGAAGATGACTTCCTCCAAGCGCGGGTGCTCGTGCGTTCCGATGGCGAGTAGCGTCGCGTCGACTCGCGTTGCTTCTGCGAGCAGCATCTCCACCACGAAGCCGTACAGGCGACGCGTCTCGGCCTTCGGGCCGAGAATGCTGCTCGCGGCGGCCAGAGTTTCGGTCCCCCTTTGCTCGAGCTTGTCGACCGGCCCGGGCGCCAGCTGGACGACCGTGGCCGCCTCGAGGGTCGCGCCGGGGTCGGCGAGGCGAGAGGCCTGGCGGCAGGCATCGAACCCTTCCTTCGTGCCGTCGACGCCGATCAGGATGCGGGAGAAGATCGACTCCGCCGGCGTGGCGCTGGGGCTTGGGGTATCGCGCTGCGGGGTGGTCAAGGTCATGGTCTCCGGACGATCCGAAGCGCGTCGGCGATCAGCAGCCCCGGCGCGGTCGTGTGGCGAGAGATCTGGACGAGGTAGCGGTCGCCGGCGGGTAGGCGGTAACTGCCGAGGTAGACCCAGCGGCCGCCGTCTCGGCGCTCGTCGACGCGGACCCAGCTGATCCCGCTGGTCGTGGTCACGCCGAACGGGGCAGCGCGGTTGTACTCGGGGGCCGCGGGCCAGCGGGCGTAGACGAGGTAAGTGGCCGTGGTGGGGACGCGCAGGCGAAACCGGGCAGGGTCGGGAGTCGCTGCGGGCTTCGCGTAGTGGTAGCCGGCGCCGTAACGCTGCGAGTTCCAGGCGCTGTGACCCCAGTGTGAAGAGGCGCTGAAGCGAGTGGTTCCGTCGTCGATCGTCTGCTTTGAAGCACTCGTGTAGTCAGTAAGGGTCGTGAAGCCGTAGCCGCGTGCGGCTATCGCGCGGAGAAGTGTCGGGAGGGCGGTTGCGTCGAGCGTTGAATGGTCGTTGGCCGCCCCCACGTGCATGAGCACGATCTCGCCAGGCTGTAGATGCTGCAGCACTCGCGAGACGAGCGCTTGCGTTCCACCGGCCGAGCGACCTTTCCAGCCGAGCGTGTCGACCGTCCAGGCGACGGATCTGTAGCCGAGGCCGCCGGCGAGAGCGAGCGTGCGTGCATCACGGTCGCCGTACGGGAAGCGGAACAGGGGCTTGGTGACCGCGCCGGTGATCGAGCGGATGACGCTCGCGCCGTGTGTGATCTCCGCTTTCACCGCGGCGCTCGTCTGCCCGGTCAGGTGCGGGTGCGAGTAGGTGTGATTGCCGACCGGGTAGGCGGCCGCGATCCGCTTGGCCTGCGCCGGATAGGCCGTAGCCCAGCGGCCCGTGAGGAAGAAGGTCGCCGCCGCGTGCCGGGCCCCGAGCGCGCGGAGGATGGGCGCGACGCCGGC
>Ga0307374_10011389_pt1 | contig 12654 bp, 10 predicted proteins | sample OX3MG_FD_202532 | JGI IMG/M metagenome (GOLD analysis project Ga0307374, IMG submission 202532) | Soil microbial communities from Risofladan, Vaasa, Finland - OX-3 | ecosystem: Environmental > Terrestrial > Soil > Coastal area > Acid sulfate soil | place: Finland: Risofladan, Vaasa | collected...
CGAAGCCGGTGCGCGCAACCTGGAAGCTCGCCGGCTCCAGCGTCGTGATCGCCATCGAAGACCGCGGCCTTGGCATCGCCAACACCGAAAACATCTTTGTCCCCTTCTATACCACCAAGCCCAATGGCAGCGGCATCGGTCTGGCTCTGGCGCAGCAGATCGCCCGCGCGCACGGCGGCGAAATCCAGCTCGTCAACCGCGAGGACGGCGAAGGCGCCCGCGCCACCATACGGCTGCCCGCGGCGGAACGGTAGAAAGTTATAGATAAATGGAATACAATATTAGATAAATGGAGGATCTTTTTGCTCCTGAAAACCGCCCTCAATCTCGATCAATTCCGCAGCGCCTTTCGCGCCGGAGGATTTCACTCCATTGTGATCAAAGCTGCGGGCGGACACTTCATTGTGACGGCGCAGCCGCGAACGGGAAGGCGCGTCACGCTGGCCACTACACATGGCGGCAAGGTTCGCTCGTTTCGCAACCCGGCCAAAGCCATCGAGATACTGCATCGCCTGGGAGCGCACAAGGTGGAGATAGACACCTCCGCGTGGTCGCCCGCGCAGGCTGAGGCCGAGAGCCGCAAGCGGCCCGATACTGCCGAACGCCAGCGCCGCGCGCATGAAGCGGCCGTGCACGATGCGTGGTTTCGCCAGCAGGTGGCGCTGGCTATGAGAGAGGCCGGCGATCCTGGAGCTAAATGGACCTCTCAGGCCGAGGCGAAACGACAGAGCGCCGTCAAAAGGGCCGCGTGGCTTGCCGGATCTGCCGCTCGTAGAAAGGCGAAGGGTTGACCGTCCGCTGGCTCAAAACCGCGCTGCAAAACCGGTTTGAGCAACTCGACCACATCGCCCAGGACAATCCTGCCGCCGCCGTCAGGCTCGATGAGGAGATCGAGCGGCAAACGGACATGCTGATGCGGCATCCGCTGATGGGCCGCGAAGGCCGCGTGGAAGGGACGCGCGAACTGGTCATCGGGCGCTCACCCTTCATCGCGGTCTATCGGGTAAGACGGAATCGAATTGAGGTTCTTCGCATCCTGCACGGCGCGCAGCAATGGCCACCGGCCTGAATCGGGCTGAAAAGACCGATTCCACTCGGGAGGGCGCTCCGATTCTGCGACCAGCTTAATCGCAGACAAGCGCGTCCTCAGGGAAGGTCGGCGCCTCATCGTCAGGCTCCGTGCCGGAGTCCGTTCCCGCGCCGCTATCTTCGCCTTCATGCCGCGCCGCAAAGAATCGCTCCACCTCGCCCAGCACCGCGGCTCCGCTCCGCGCATGGTAAATGGCTGCCCGCAGCCTTGCGCCGCCCGGCACCCCGTGGGTAAACCACGTGGCGAACTGCTTCATCTTGCCGGCCGGATCGCCCATGCGGCCGTCGCGCGGCAGATCTTTGGTCGCTTCTTCTTCGGCCAGCAGCATCTCAAAGTAGGCGCGGATCATCCGGTAGCGATCTTCCACCGTGGGCCGCTCATAGGTGCCGGTCGCCGTGTACTGCGCAATCTGCCGGAAGATCCACGGATTCGCCGGCGCCGCGCGCCCGATCATCACCGCGTCGCAGCCCGTCTCGGCCACCATCGCCGCCGCGTCTTCCGGCGTGCGGATGTCGCCGTTGCCGATCACCGGAATCCCCACCGCCTGCTTGACCGCCGCAATCCATCCCCACTGCGCCTGGCCGCTGTAGCCCTGCTCGCGCGTGCGGGCGTGCAGGGCCACACCGTTGAGGCCTTCGCTTTCGGCCATGCGCGCCAGCTCCACGCACACAATCTGCTGGTCGTTCCAGCCCGTGCGGAACTTGACGGTGAAGGGAATTGTGACTGCCTTGCGCACGGCGCGGAAGATCTCGCCAATCTTAGGCAGGTCGCGCAAGAGGCCCGAGCCGCCGTTGCAGCCCACCACGCGTTTGGCCGGGCAGCCCAGGTTCAGGTCCACCGTGTCAAAGCCCGTCTCCTCCACGATCCGCGCCGCCTCGGCCAGCGTCGCGGGATTCGACCCGAACAGTTGTGCCCCGATAGGATGCTCGTCGTCGTAGAAGGTCAGGTAGCGCCGCCGCTTCGCCTCGCGCATCCGCGACAACCCATCCGCCGAAGTAAACTCCGTCATCAGCAGCCCGCACCCCGACTGCGCGTTGCTGACGTCGGATTCGACCGACGGCTGGATGGATTCGTGGGGAGCGGACGCCGTGAACAGGCTGGCGTGACGAATGAAGCGGCGGAATACGGTGTCGGTAACTCCGGCCATCGGCGCCAGCACCGTCGCCGGCCTCACAGCCACCGTTCCCAGGCGCACCTCGGCCGGCACCCGCGCCGCGGCGGGCATCTCGTGCTCGACGGGATTGTCCCAGTGCTTCTTCACGGTGAATCCCCTGCCGGCCATAGGAATCAGCTCCTGGCTTCCAGCTTCTAACTACTAGGTCTCTGACCGCTAAAAGATGTATCAATGTTGGGTGCCCCAGGTCTCGTCCGCCGCGGCGGATGAGACCTGGGAAATCACGATCTCAAGGTACAAAATCATGCGGTCAGAGACCTGGCTGTTCACGCCTCTGACTGCTGTTTCAGCTCGCCTGCGGAGAGCATATCCGCGCGAAAGAGGCGAGTGCTGAAAGTTGGCAGCCGGAAGCTGTCTTTCCGCCAAACGAAGTTGGGCCTCCGCCGCGGCGGAGGCCCACTCGGCAAATGCGTCGCCACGGTTACTTGGCTTTGGCCTCGCTGGCCTTTGCGTATTTCCGGCGGAAGCGCTCCACGCGCCCTGCCGTGTCCACCAGCCTCTGCTTGCCTGTAAAGAACGGGTGGCAAGCCGAGCAGATTTCCACGTGAATGTCGCCCTTGTGGGTCGACCGGGTCTCAAAATTGTTTCCACAGGCGCACATCACCCGCACTGCGGCGTAATTGGGATGAATCTTTTCCTTCGGCATCTCGTTGAAGATAAACCTTTCCTGCAATTGTCCTCTTCCATTGTAGGGGGAGACGGGCGGTTTCCGCAATTGCCAGCTACTTCAGCGCCTTCTCAATCCCCGCCTCCGCCAGCGGCGCCATGATCGCGTACCCGGCCGGCAGCGGATGCACACCGTCGTGGCTCAGGTTTGCCGGCAGTCCGCCCTGCGCGTCCTTCATGGCCGAGTAGTAGTCCACATACACGTAGCCCTTCTCTTCCGCGTAGTTCTTGATCCACGCATTCAGCGCCACGATCTTCGGCGCCGGCTCCAGCCCGCGATGCCAGGGGAAATCGGCCGACGGCAGCACCGAGCACAGCACCACGCGGATGCCGTTGGCCGTGGCCAGCTCCGCCATCGACATCAGGTTGCCTTCAGTCTCTTCCGGCGTCATCGGCCCCGTGTTTTCGGCAACGTCGTTGGTCCCGGCCAGGATGATGACGACCTTCGGCTTCAGGTTGATCACGTCCTGGCGAAAACGCAGCAGCATCTGCGGCGAGGTCTGCCCGCTGATCCCCCGGTTCACGTACGGCTTCCCGGGGAACGAATCGTCGAGATGCCAGCCCTGCGTAATCGAGTCGCCCATGAAGACCACGCGGTCCTCGCCCGGCTTGGGGGGGCCAAGCTCCAAATCTGCCTCCTTGAATCGGCCCAGCCACGGCCAGTCATATTTGATCTGCTCTTCGCGGGTCATATGCGGCCCCAGAACCGGCGCCGGAGCGGCTTGCATAGCGGCCGGCGCCTGGGTCTCCGGCTTGGTTCCCGGCTCCTGTGCCGTGAGCCGGACCGGAACGAGCAATGCCGCAAAGGCCGCGGCGGTGAAGAAGACAGAAGTGCGCAGTTTCATTCGATTCACCAGTGAGTCTCCATTTTTGAGCGGCAGGAATTGGCGGAGTGCAAGGCGGCTCCGCCGGCACGCGCTTCCGATTGTAGGCAATAGCCCCTCCGGGCGGCTACCGCCATTCTCTGAGAGATGCCCGGAAGTCCTACCTCAACCAGTTCACCCCAAAAGAAGAGGACGGCCAACCGTATGGCTGGCCGCCCTCGTGGATCAGGCTGAGGCGCGAGGCTTACGGGACGACAAAGTACGTCCAGTTCTGCGCCTGGTTGCCGTTGCTGTCTTGAACCGTGATCGACCAGTTGTACGTCCCGGAGGTCAGGCTGCCCACCGACGGAACGTTGCTGCTGTCTCCGGTGGGATCGGTGCCCCAGGTGATGGATGTGATGGAGCTGTCGAACCCGGACGAGTTGGCGTTCTGGCCGGGTATCTGCCAGATCGTGTTCCCGCTGCCCTGGATCTGGAACTGGTAAGTGTAATTGCTGGCATTGGCCGGATCGGACCATGTAAACGTGGGCGTGGTGGTGCCGCTCACGGTGGGTGAAAGGTTGGTGGCCAGATCGCTCGCGCCCACCACCGCGCCCGTTGAGCCAAACGCGGTCACATTCGCGGTCACGTTTTCGCTGCTTCCATCGCTGTATTTGACGGTGAAGGTGTAGGCGTCGCCAACGTTCGGCGTGGCGCTGTTGATACCGGCGTTGTACTGGAACTGGGCGTTGCCGCAACCTTGGCAATAGTTGCTCAGATCCACCGGGTTGATCACGCTGGGGCCTGCGGTCAATGTTACGGCTACCGGGAGCTTGTTGCTCTGCCCCACCTCCAAGGTAAGGTAATAGCTGCTTGTGCTGCCTCCCGAGTCCGTAGCTTGGTTGTACTGAGTCTGCACCACGGAGGTGGAGTTGGTGGCGGGCAACGTCAAGTCTTTTCCGCTCAGGTTACCGCCCGATACCGTAACGGAGGCGACGGCGTTGCTTCGTACATTGGTCACGTCTCCAGCATCGATCACGCCATCATGGTTCTGGTCGAGGATTCCAAACAGGATGTAGGAACCGTCGGGAACATGAACCGAGAAGGCGTTTCCCGAGACCGAGTTCGTCGGGCTTGTAATCACCGCCGCATAGGCGGTGTTTGTGCTTTCGTTGAAGAGGCCCGCATACAACTGCGCACCCGAGCTAACGGTAACGGTGGAAGGAATGGTGATGGTGCCCGACACCGTACTGCCGCTGGTGGGCGCGCCTATGGTGATGGCCGTCGGCGTGCCGCCGCCCCAAACGGTCCAATTGCTGCTTCCGGCCGAGTTCGTGCCCTTGACACGGAAGTAGTAGACTGTGCCGTTGGTGAAGCTGCCGCTGATGCCGGCGATTCCGTTATTCACTATCCAGACGTTGCCGTCGCGCCCGGCTGCCTTCAAGGTAGCGCTTGAGGGGCTGCTGAACGTATTGCTCGTGCTCCACTCGACGGTGTAGGAAGTGAACACCTCGTTCCCATTGCTGTCGGAAACGGAGCCCCCTCCAAAGCTGATTGCCACGCCCTGGTCCGTCGGGGCGACCGCCTTAACGGTGGGTCCCGCGCTCTGGACGGTCACCGTGGGATCGGTCAGTGTGACGGTTTGGCCGGTCAGATCTGCCGCCGTAACCGTCACGCCGCTGGTGCTGCCGGTCGGGTCGGAGGTGTTCGGATCGCCTTCGGCCAGGGTGGAGGGGTCCATCCACGCCTGCAACGTGTAGGAGCCGGGCGCCACGCCGCGGATGGTAAAGGGCCCCTTAGCGGAGATGCTGGTGCCATTCCCGTTTCCGCTTCCGCCGCAGCTATTGTTGACCAGATTCAGATAAATCTGCCCGGTGGTCGATCCGCCGTAGCTTACCGTGCCGGAGACCGTATAACCCAGCGACACATTGAAGTTTTGGTTAGTCAAGTCGGCGTTATTCACGGTCACGCTCTGCGTGACGGGATAGAACACCGAGCTTGGTCCCGTGATCGACGGAGTGATCGTGTACGTGTCATTGGGAATGCCCGTGAAGTTGTAGTTCCCGTTGCTGTCCGTGCTCGCGGTCTGGGTAAACGTATTGCCGGAATTGGCGATTGTGACCGTGATCGTCGGCGGATTCGAGCTGCCTCCCCCGCAGTTGTTGTTGAGACCGATCCGGCCGCTAACCGTCTGGCCGGCGCTGTTCACCGTGACCGAATACGTGTTCGAAGCCGGCGTGCCCGCGTTGTCCTTGATCGTCGCGGCGATCGAGACCGGCGTCGTAGTGGTCGGCGTTCCACCCACTGACAGCGTGCTGCTGCCGTTGTTTGTCACGCTCAGCCCATTGGTCAGAGCCACGGGAGTCCCGTTGGTGGGAACCGCCGTGCTATTCACCGTCCAGGTGTAGGGCGATGCTCCGCCGCTCGCGCTGATCGAGCCCGAGTAAAGCTGGCCAACGGTGGCCGCAGGCAGCGAGCTCGGCTGCGGGCTGGGCGCGGGCAGCGTCAGCGTTGCCGGATTGCTGACCACGATGCTGTAGGCGTTCGATGCGCTCACACTCGTTGCGGTGTCCGTCACCTGAGCGGTGAATGAAACCGTGGTGGCCGACGAAGGTGTTCCGGTAATGTTCAGAGTGCCGGCCACGGCGGAGTAGCTCAAGCCGTCGGCGGGCAGCCCCGTCACCGTCCAGGAATAACCTCCGCTGCCGCCTGTCGCCGTAATCGATCCGCTATAGACTCCGCCTGTCGTGCCCGGACCCGGCACGGAGGCGCTGGGCGCGGGCAGCGTCAATGCGCTGTAGATCGTGATCGTCAGCGCCTGAGTTGCCGTGTTGCTGCCCGAGTCCGTCACCTGCGCCGTGAAGCTGGCGGTTCCGGCTTGCGTGGGCGTGCCGGAAACCACGCCCGCGCTCGAGAGGCTCAAGCCGTAGGTAGACAGGTTGCTGCTTGTCGTCGTCCAGGTGTAGTTCGTGCCCGTGCCGCCTCCCGCATTCAACGTCTGCGAGTAGCTAGCGCCCATGTTTGTGGCGGGCAGTGTTGTTGTGGTGATGGTCAGCGCGTTGGTAACCGTGACCGAGAAGGTGGCAGAGGCCGTGTGCGTCTCCGAGTCCGTCGCTGTCGCCGCGAAGGTCGCGGTTCCGGTGGTTGCCGGAGTGCCTGAAACCAGGCCGCCTGCGGAGAGTGCCAGGTTCAGGGTTGCCAGGCTGGTGGTGCCCGCGGCGTCTGTTGTCCAGGTATAGCCCGTGCCCGAGCCGCCCGTGGCTGCCAGTTGCTGCGAGTAGGCAACGCTCTTCGTTCCTCCCGGCAGCGTGGTGCCGGTGGTGATCGACAGCGTTGCCTCAACAACCAGCGAGACCGTCGTCGAAGCTGTGTTCCCCACCGAGTCCGTTACTGTGGCCACGATGCTGAACGTGCCGGCCGCGGTCGGAGTCCCGGAAATCGCGCCGGTGGTCGTCGAAATGCTCAATCCCGCCGGCAAGCCCGTCGCTGACCATGTGTAGCCAGTGTTGGTGCCGCCCGTCGCCGTAAAGGTCGCGCCTGGATAGGCCGTGCCCTCGTAGCCCTTGGGCAGCGTGATCGCATTAATGGTAATTCCGGCGTCGATCGTCAGACTGAAGGTCGCGCTGGCCGTGTTCCCCACCGAATCCGTCACCGTGATGCTGAAGGTCGAGGTGCCTGCCGCCGTCGGCTTGCCGCTCAGCACGCCCACCGTGGAGAGGCTCAATCCGGCCGGAAGTGTCGAGCCGCCGCTCACCGCCCAGGTATAGCCCGTGCCCGAGCCGCCCGTGGCCGCCAGCGCCTGCGAGTAGTTCGATCCCGCGTAGCCCACCGGCAGCGTTGTAGCTGTGGTGACGCTCACTCCGGCATCGACAACAATGGTGAACGTGCTGTTGCTGCTCAGGCTCGCCACCGTGTCGGTCACGGTAACAGTGAAGGTGGACGTGCCCGCTGTTCCGCTGGGTTTGCCGCTGATCACGCCCGCCGTCGAAAGGGTCAATCCCACAGGCAGAGAGCCGCCGGTTACCGCCCACGTGTAATTGGTGGCCAAACCTGCACCGCCCGTAGCTGCCAGCGTGGTGGTGGTGTAGTTGGACCCAACGTAGCCCGTGGGCAGCGTCGCTGCGGTGGTGATCGACATAGCCGGATAGCTGACCACGACCGAATAGGCCTGGGTGTTCGAGTCCCCATAGGCATCGGCGGCCTTGACGGTGAAGTTGAAGGTGCCCGCCGCAGTGGGTGTGCCCGCCACTGCGCCGGTGCTTGCGTTCAGAGCCACCCCTGCAGGCAGGGCGCCGCCCGCCAGGCTGTACGTCAACGTTCCCGCGCCGCCGCCCGCTGCTGCACTGCCCGCATAGGCCACGTTATAGGTCGCGGTGGCCGGCATCGTGCCGGTGAATGCGATCGCTGGCGCCGCGGCAATCGTCATGTTCAGTGTTACGGTCGCGGTCAGTTTCGTCGGCGTCCCGGAATCCGTCATGGTGAAGACGGGACTGTATGTCCCGGCGCACGCTGCCGTGACCGTGCCGGTGATCAGGCCGCCCGTGCTCATGCTTAGGCAAGGTGGCAGTGTGCCTGAGGCTACGGTCCATGTATAGGGGCTGATGCCGCCGCTGCCTGTTAGTTGAACCGAATAGGCCGCTCCCACTGTCGCCGCAAGGCTCGTGCCGGTTGTCGTGATGGTGGGTTTGGCCGGCACCGTGATCGTCGCCGTTCCGGTCTTGGTCGAGTCGGCTACCGAGGTCGCCGTCACCGTGATCGTCTGCGCCGAGCTGGTCGCGGCCGGCGCCGTATAGGTCGTCGAGGTGGTTGTTGTGTTCGATAGGGTCCCGCCGCCGCTCACTGTCCAGTTCACGCCGGCGCTCTTCTTATCGTTGGTTACAGCCGCCGTCAGCGTCACGGAATTCGTGCCATCCACGGTCGTTGATGATGCCGTCACCGCGACACTTAGAGGCTTGGAACTGCCTCCGCAGCCGGATAGACACAATGCCGCGCTTACTGCCAGAGCAGATAGAAAGATCCCTTTGAACACATGTCCCCCCGATTTAACAACTCCAGATTTGCAAACCCCAAGAATGGGGAATAAAGCCGGAAAACTCTGGATGAAAAGGGCCCTGGATAAGACTGGAAAGGATAGTGGTCGCAATTTAACATCCCGAAGCAGAGGAATGTCAAATAAAATTTTGTCGCAGTCACGACAAGATGTTCATCTTTGATAAAGAACGTTCATTTTTTGCGGAAAACTCATCTTGAATTCTTCTTCCCTCCGGAGCATCCTTCTCCATTTGCTCCCCTTTGAAACTCAACCGAGTCCGCTTACAACGGTTCAGTTTTCTCATCATCGAGAAACCCCGTGCTAAGCAAGTAAAGGTCTTTTCCACATTCGGGAACGGGAGATGCACCGGCACTTCCTGCCTCCCCATGAGCTACGCTTGAAAGCAGATGACTGTTTGTGCAATTTGCGATGGAGTTGGTCTGGTCCGAGTCGTTGACAGCGCAGGCAACTGGGTCTCGCGCCCCTGCGAGTGCCAGGAGATGGAACGCCACCAGCGGCGCCTGGCCGCGGCGCACATCCCCGAGCGCTACCGACATTGCACCCTCGACAGCTTTGAGATTTACCACGGAGCGAATCCCTCGCTTGGCCGCGCTCTCCTCACCGCCCGCAAGTTTGTCGATGCCTATCCGGTAGACACCGCGGGCAAGGGCCTGCTCTTCACCGGCTCCATCGGCGTCGGCAAAACCCATCTGGCTGTCGGCGTTCTGCGGCGGCTCGTCCAGGAACGCGGCGTCAAGGGCCTCTTCTGCGACTACCGCGAGCTGCTCAAGAACATCCAGAACAGCTATAACCCGCAGGTCAATACCACCGAACTGGAGCTACTCAAGCCGGTCTTCGCCGCCGAAGTCCTGGTCCTCGACGACCTCGGCGCCCAAAAGCCCAACGAGTGGGTATGGGACACGGTGGCGCTCATCCTCAATACCCGCTACAACGACAACCAGACCACCATCGTCACCACCAATTACTCCGACCTGCCCGCTGGCGGCGGCAACCTGACTGACGCCGAGCGCGCCGCCCGCGAGCCCACTCTCGGCGACCGCATCGGCGACCGCATGAGGTCGCGCCTGGCCGAAATGTGCGTCCGCGTCGAAATCACCGGCGACGATCTTCGCCAGAAAGCCGTCAAGCGCGCGCGCTTCGGATAGATTGTCTTCTCCGGCCGCTGATATGATGTTCGAAATAGCCGGGCCCTGGGGAGGACCGGTGCGCAGAATACTGGAATCAATCGGTCTGGGAGCGCTGGCCGCGCTGGTCTGGATCACTTGGAGTGCCCTTTTGGGGCCGGATCGCCTGCCTGCCAGAATTCCCACGCACTTCAACCTGGCTGGCCGTCCCGATGGCTGGGGCTCGCCGTTCGTACTGCTGCTCGTGCCTGCCTTGGCGGTGGCGATCTATCTGCTGATCTCGGCGGTGGAACGGTCTCCGCGGTCGTTCAACCTCCCCGCATTCCCGGTGCATGTCGCGGCGCAAAACCGCCCCCGGCTTGAGGCGCTGGCGCTGGATATGGCTGCTTGGTTCAAGATGGAACTGGCATGCCTCTTTGCCGGAATTCAATGGGGTTCCGTGCAGGAGGTTCGCCATCCGCGGGATAGCTTCCCTCTCGCCCTGATGCCGGCGGCACTCGCTGTCATCTTTGCCACCGCCGGATGGTTCATCGGCTCCATCTTCAGAGCGGGAAGGGCAGCATCGGGATTATAGGTCCGGGTGCGCGGCTCCTGCCGTCAAAATACCCAAAGGCTCCCCAGCACCATCAGCATCGCCGCGATCGTCAAGCCCCGGTACGCGATGTCTCCCGCATCGCGCCGCCGGCGCGAGTTGTCTGTAGACGGGGACAAGTGGCGGGATTCGGCGTAAGACTGCATCATAGGCCTACCTCTTCATGCCTTGCGGCAAATACTATGCGCAACGCCCCTTGGCGCTCCAGTTCCCTCGGCCGGTCTCTGGCTTACCTCTGCGATGAGACGCGCGCCACGCGCCCCGGATGCGCATTGCTCCATGGAAACTCTACCCGCCCCCAGCGGGCATTGCTGTCCAATTATGCACATGATTTCCCCTCACGCTCCAGGAAATCCCGCGCCTTCCCGCCGCTTTTTCTCGGTCGCGGCATTCCCAAGGTAATAGGTGTAAAATTTCGCTCGTGAGTATCAGTACGGATCCGCAATTCATTCCTTCCGCCGGGCCGCGCGAGCGCAACTGGATACCGCTGGCCGTGGCTGCCGCCATCGTCCTGGTTGTGGCCGCTGTAGCGGTTCTGATTCTTCAACGCGAACATGCCAAGACCGCGCCCACGGTGACGCCCATCTCCGCTCCGCTCGACCCCTACGCCGCCAACTTGCCCCTCACCAGCCTGTCCATGAGCGAGTCGACGAGCTTCGTCGGCGGCAAGCTCACCTACCTCGACGGCCACATCGTCAACAAGGGCGCCCACACCGTAACCGGCATCACGGTTCAGGTGCTTTTCCGCGACGTCGCCAATGAAGTTACCCAGAACGAGACCCAGTCCCTCAAACTCATCCGCATGCGCGAGCCCTATATTGACGTGGAGCCGGTTTCCGCCGATCCGCTCAAACCCGGCGGCGAGAAAGATTTCCGCCTCATCTTCGATACGGTTTCCCAGGACTGGAACGGCTCTTACCCGCAGGTTCGCATCATCCGTGTTACCTCGCAATAGCTCCAGTCACCTGACTTTGCTGCGTAGAAAATACTTACATCCGGTAAGAATTACACGAAAGATGGCCTCTCAAGGGTTCTATTTGCCCTCCATCATGCACAGTCTCCCCTCCTTAACTCTATTCATTTGAATGCGCTAGAAATTTCCTCGCGCCAGGTGCGGCTTTGGCATTGCTATTGCCATAACAAAGGGCGAGCAGACAATGCTGGATGTCGAGCAGATGGTTTGCAAAGAAAGCTTCCACGAGGGAATTCATTCCATGAAAAACATCACACATCTTCGGAGTTCACTCCCTTGCCGGGTCGCCGTACTTCTTCTGGCATCTGCAATCGGAATCCCGGCATGGGCGCAGCAGACCCAATCAGCCAACGCGCAAAGCACCCCTCCTTCGGCGGAGCAACAGCCCTCCCCCCCGGCTTCGACCTTTGTGCCTCCACCGAAGGAGGGCTTTTGGGGACACCTGAACCCCCTCGCCCGCAAGAAGTGGGTACGGAGGCAGACCGACCCCATCAATGATCGTCTCAATGAGCTCGATCAGATCAACTCAAAGACCGCTAAGACCATCGACGATGTCGACCAAAGGGCGCAGGCAGGCATCCAGAAAGCCCAGTCTTCGGCTGACGCGGCCAATCAGGCGGCCTCCGCTGCCGGGCAGCAGGCCCAGACGGCCGACAGCACCGCCAAAAATGCTGCTGGACAGGTAGACCAGCTGCATTCCACCGTGAACGGCCTGGATCAGTATCACCAGGTCACTCAGGTCAGCATCGAGTTTCGCCACGGACAGCCTGTCTTGACGGACGAAGCGAAGCAGCAACTCGACAGCCTCGCGGCCAGCGTCACCGGCCACATCGGTTTCATCCTGGAGATGGAAGCGCACTCACCCTATCGCGGTAGTGCCGGCATCCAGCGCTCCCAACGTCTCGCCGAAGCGGTCGAGCGTTATCTCTATGAACAACATCAGATTCCCGTCTACCGTATGCACGCCGTAGCCCTCGGTAATGCCGTACCGGCGGCCACAGCCGGCGATGAAGATGCCGGTCGGGTGCGGACCAGCAGCGTGCAAGTGCGGTTGATGGAAAACAGTTTGGCGGCCCAGGATTCAGCATCCCCCCAGAATGCTGCTTCTTTGAATGGCGCGGAACGGCCGTAAGGCCGTACAGCCCCTCCCTCCGAGGCACCTTTCCGCGCCAACGGCTC
>Ga0307374_10011390_pt1 | contig 12654 bp, 14 predicted proteins | sample OX3MG_FD_202532 | JGI IMG/M metagenome (GOLD analysis project Ga0307374, IMG submission 202532) | Soil microbial communities from Risofladan, Vaasa, Finland - OX-3 | ecosystem: Environmental > Terrestrial > Soil > Coastal area > Acid sulfate soil | place: Finland: Risofladan, Vaasa | collected...
ATCGGGTGCACCTGATCGACGATCCCCGAGGCGCTCGAACGGCTGGAACATCCGCTCGACCTCATCCGCCGACACGAGCGGCCCGTCGTTGGACACCGCGAGCAGGGCCGCGCCCGCCGTGGTCGATGTCGCCACCTCGACGCCTCCGCCGGGCAGGTTGTAGCGCAGCGCGTTGTCGACCAGGTTTGCCACCAGGCGCTCGACCAGCGGTGGGCTTCCCTGCGTCCAGGCCGGCTCAAGCGCGGCGACGACGCGGATGCCGCCCCGCGCCGCCTCGGGCTCACGCACCTGCAGCACCGCGCGGCCGAGCCCGGCCAGGTCGACCGGCTCGCGCGTGTCCAGTCCCCGCTCGCCCGTGGCAAGCGTCAGTAGCGACTCGATCAGTCGCTCGTGTCGCTCGCCGGCGGCGACGGCACGCTCACAGGCCAGCCGCAAGGAGGTGACGGTTGGTTTGGGGTCGTCCAGAGCGACCTCGAGCAGGGCACGCTGCAGCGTGAGCGGTGTGCGCAGCTCGTGGGCCGCGTTGGCGATGAAGCGTCGCTGCGCGTCGAACGCGGCATCCAGACGCGCGAGCAGGCCGTCGATGGTATCGGCCAGGTCCTTCAGCTCGTCGTTCGGCCCCTGAACGGCGAGGCGCTGATGCAGGTTACGCTCCGAGATCCGGCGTGTCGTGTCCCGCATGATCTGGAGCGGGCGCAGCACGCGCCCGGCGACCAGCCAGCCCAGGCCGTATGCCAGCCCCGCAAGGGCGGCGAGCAGGACGACGGCAATCCCGAGCTGGAGCAGCACCCCGGCCACGCCGCTGCCCGGATGCAGGGTTGGACCGCGAAACCACGCACCGGACGATGCTGACTGGGGGGGCGCCTGAGCGGCGGCTGGGTGCGTGGAGATATCGAACGTGGTCCTGGCGTGCTCGTACACCAGGTAGCCGATGGCCGGTAGTCCGGCGAGCGCGATGAGGAAGCCGCTGCCGTACAGCAGCGTCAGGCGGAAGCGCACCGTGCGCGCGGGGAGGTGGAGACGGGACCGGAGGCTCGCGCGACGGCGGCGCATGGTCACGATCGGCCCTCAGATCCGATAGCCGGCCTGGGGCACCGTCTCGATGAGCGGCGGGTTCCCGAGCTTTGCTCGTAGCCGGCTGACCGTCACCTTGACCGTGGCGGTGAAGGGATCCGCTGCCTCGTCCCAGACGCGCTCCAGCAGTTCCTCGGCCGAGACAACGGCGCCCTGGGCCTGGAGGAGGAGCTGCAGTACGGCGAACTCTTTCGGCGTGAGGGTTAGCCGCTCACCGGATCGAGTAACGACGTGCCGCGCCGTGTCCAGCCGCAGGTCGCCGTGGACGAGGACCGGCGGGGCGGCCGGACCAGGGCGACGGCCGAGGGCGAGGATGCGAGCGACCAGCTCGGCGAAGGCGAAGGGCTTGGGCAGGTAGTCGTCGGCCCCCAAGCCGAGTCCCTCGACCCGGTCGCCCACCGTGCTCGCCGCAGTCAGCATGAGGATGCGACTGCCGCATCCCTCCGCGACGAGCGTGCGGCAGACGTCGTCGCCGTGGACGCCCGGCAGGTTGCGGTCGAGCACGAGCACGTCGTAGCGGGCCATCTCCGCGCGGTCGAGCGCCTCCTGGCCGTCGAAGGCGAGGTCGACGGTCATGCCCTGCCGGCGCAGGCCGGTGGCCAGCGTCTCGGCCAACTCCACCTGATCCTCCACCAGTAGCACCTTCATCGGCCCAATCCTCGGCCGTCTTCCCGATCGCGTTGCGGACGCCGGCGCGGCGCCCTCAGGATGCCGGACGACCGGTAACACTACGGTAACAATTGATTTTACCTTCCTGTTACCGCTGGTGTCGTACGAGTATCCCGGGACGATCGCTCCGCGCCCGCCATGCCGGGTGGCGGGCGAGAACGTTCGGGAACTCTCTGGAGAGCCGATGCGGCGACGTCGCAGCTTGAGCATCGTCGCCGCGTCCTCGGCTTCTCTTCGTCGTGAGGAGGTCGTCATTTGACGAGTGCGTGGTCGGCGGATTCGGACGTCGCGGACGCTCCGGCAGTGGTTCAACCGGCGGTCGCGTCGGACTCCCGGGCCCTGCGTTTCCTGATCGTCGGCGCCGTGATTGCCGCGTACATCGTGCTGGGGATCGTGCTGCGTCTCAATACATACGAGTACCAGTTGCTGGGCGTGCCCATCCTGGTGGCGTTCCAGTTGGGAATCCAGCGGCAGCCGTTCCGCGCGCTGTGGGTGCGCTCGGCGCCACCCCTCCGGCTGGACGCACGCTTCGTCGTCCTCTGGGTGGTAGTCGGACTGGTTCCGGCCTACGACGCTGTGAGCGCGCTCGGCCAGCGAGATCCGGTATCCGCGGCTTTCTACGCGACGGCGATCGCCGGAGCCTTCGGGCTCGCCTACGCGCTGCGGGCGATGCGCGTCCAGACGGTCTGGCAGCTGGTCCTCTGTGTGCTGACCGTGAGCGCCATCGGCATCCTGCCGTCTACTCTGTCGCTGCTGCTGCCGCACCTGATCCACCTGCACATTGCCTCGGCCAACGCGGCCGCGGGAGCCACGACCGCCCAGCGACTGCGCGGGGGAGCCGGCGCGTTCCTGCTCCTGCCGGTAGGCTTCATGGTAGAGGAGGTTTTCTTCCGCGGCGCACTGGACACGTACCTGCACCGGGGAGAGCGTGGCACCGGCTGGCTGTCGGCCATCTACGTGTCGGCGCTGTGGGGCCTGTGGCACCTGCCGGGACAGTCGCTGGCCTTCGGGCACCTCCTCTCGACGGTTGTCGGGTTGCTGGTGGCGCAGATCGCCATCGGTGTTCCGCTGTCCCTCTGGTGGCGCAAGAGCGGCAACCTGACGGTGCCCGACACGGCGCACGCACTGCTCGAGGTGGCGCGCGCCATCATTGGCGGGGGCTGAGAGCCCCGTGTGTGCATCGACGCGGGCGTGGGGAACCTCGTCACCGGTACGCACCCCGGCATCACAGAGGACAAAGAACGTGGGCGGCCCGGTTCGGGGTCGCCCGCGTCGCGATGGCTGAAGCGGATACGCTCAGTGGGCCTGGATCGCCGGGACATCCTGGAAGAGCGCGGTGGACATGTAGCGTTCGGACAGGTCGGGGAAGATCGCGACGATGATTTTGCCCCGGTTCTCGGGCCGCGCCGCCACCCGCGCCGCGACGGCCGCGGCCGCGCCGCTCGAGATGCCGACCAAGAGCCCCTCCTCGCGCATGAGCCGCTTGGCCATCTCGATCGCGTCGGGCGTCGACACGGATCCGACCTCGTCGATCACCGCCCGGTGCAGCACCTCCGGCACGAAGCCCGGTGAGATACCCTGGATGCCGTGAGAGCCACCGTGGCCCTCGGCCAGAACCGGCGACTCGGTCGGCTCGACGACCACGACCTGGATGTTGGGGTTGCGCTCCTTCAATGCCTCGCCGACCCCGGTGATGGTCCCACCGGTGCCGGCACCGGCGACGAAGATGTCGACTCTACCGTCGGTGTCTTCCCAGATCTCGACGGCCGTCGTCAGCCGGTGGGCGTCCGGGTTGGCCGGGTTCCAGTGCTGGCGCGGCTTCCAGACTTTAGGAAGCGTCTCGGCGATACGGTTGGCCTCCTCGATCGCCCCAGGCGTGCCCTGGTCGGCCGGCGTCAGGACGACCTCCGCCCCGAGCGCCTTCAGCAGCGTCACGCGCTCGGGGCTGTTGCGCGCCGACATGGTGATGATGATGCGGTAGCCGCGGATGGCCGCCACCCAGGCCAGGCCGATGCCGGTGTTACCGCTGGTCGCCTCAACGATGACCGTGCCGGGAGTCAGCACGCCGCGCTGCTCGGCGTCGCGGACCATGTTGAGCGCGATGCGGTCTTTGACCGAGAACCCGGGATTGAACATCTCGAGTTTGGCGTAGACGGTTGCACCCCCCGGTGCGACGACCTTGTTCAGCCGCACCAGCGGCGTGTGTCCGACCAGTTCCGTCGCGTCGCGTGCGCTGCGCATTGATCCTGGATCCTCTCGCGGGGTCGTCTGCTGCAAGCCTGCACCAGACTGCAACGTCCGACTCCGGGACGCTATTTCCGCGCCGCACGCGACCGGGCGAGGGCTATTTCCCGTGGGGTTCGCCGGTCACGATGGGGACGTCATCGCGGTTGCCCCACTCCGCCCAGCTCCCGTCGTAGACGCGCACGTTGTGGTAGCCAGCCATCCAGAGGGCGAGCGCGGCGTGGGCGGCCCGCACGCCACCCTGGCAGTAGGTGATGATCGGCGTGTCGGACGCGAGTCCCTGCGCCTCGTGACGCCCGCGGATGGCGTCGCCCGGGGCGAAGGTGCGGTCGCGATCCCAGTTGAGGTTTCCCTGCCAGAAGACGTGCGTCGCACCGGGGATCCGGCCGCCGTGCCGGGCGCGCACCTCTTCGCCGATGAACTCGCTCAGGCGGCGGACGTCGAGGAGGCGGGCATTGCCGCTCCGCTGCGCGGCCAGGACGTCGTCGAACGACGCGACGAGCTCGGGGTGGCCGGTGGACGGGTCGATGGTGAATGTGCCGGACACGGGCAGGGGTAACTCGTCGGTCACCGGCCGCCCCTCCAGGGTCCACTTCGTCCAGCCGCCCTCGAGGATGCGCAACCGGTCTTGCCGTCCGTAACGGGCCAGGATCAGCCAGACGCGGGACGAGTAGTGTCCGCCCTCGTCGTCGTAGAGCACCGCCAGCGTGTCGTCGCCGACGCCCAGGCTGCCCATGGCCGAGGCCACCTGCTCGGGCGGCGCGATCATGTAGTCGACGGACTGAATGGGGTCGCTGAGGGCCTCGGCCCAGTTGAGGTAGACCGCGCCCGGGATATGAGCCCGCTCGTACTCGTCGCGCCCGGAGCGATCGAAGTAGTAGCGGCAGTCGACCACCCGAACAACCGGGTCGTCGAGGTGCTCCTTCAGCCAGGCGGTGCTGACGAGCACCCGGTCGCGCTCCACGCTGAAGCCCATCTCTGGCCCTCTCCCTCCGTCGAACCTGTTGAGAATCCTCCCGGCCGAGTATACGTCGACACTGCGGTGGTTCTTCGCCATGGCCGTCGCGGGCTGCCGTCAGCGCTGCTCCGGACCCTCCGGGCGGGTACGCCGCCAGCGCAGATAGGCGACGAAGTTGGCGACCTCCCCCGCCTCGTCGTCACTCAGTTCGTCGAGGGCGCGTCTGAGCGGCTCGCGCTCCGGGTCCCGAGGCGGCGGGAGCGCGCCGCGGCGCTCGAACTCGCCGGCGACGCGCGTCAGCAGCTCCGGCAGGAGGAACTCGAACACGCGAGCCAGCTGAGCCAGGATCGCACCGGACGGTTCCTTGCGACCGCGCTCGATCTCACTGAGGTACGGAACCGATACTCCCGACCGCGCGCTGAGCTCGCGGAGTGTCCAGCCGCGCTCCGACCGGAGCGACCGGACAAGCTCGCCGACGGCCTCGCGGTACGCGGCGCCCTCGTCCATGGTCTAGCCGTACCTGAACAGGCGAATGGCCGGTCCGGTGAGTCCCTCGAACACGCCAGGCCCAGCGGCGGCTTCAGGATCGACGGCTGTTCGGGCCCCGTCCGTGACGGACCCCACCCGCGCCGTGGGCCCGATCGGGAGCCGGCGGTGCGAGCTGGGCGAGCGCACCTTCAACCTCTCCAGCCTGGTCGCTGACCACGAAGACCTCCTGCACCGACGAGCCGCGCCGCGCGATGAGCTTGACGCCGGTGGCGGTCAGCGCGGTGACCCGCACGAGCAGGCTTCCGCCGGGGCGGGCGTGGGTCGCATAGATCCGGCCCGGCACGATCGAGCTGACGCCGTCGAGCGCGGACAGCTCGAGTAGCACCTCCTTGAGTCCGGGAAGAATGCCGTGCTCGACCTTCAGGATGCCCTCGCGGTAGCGCACCTCGACGTCTCCTCGGGCGAAGGGACCGGCTGTCATGGTCGCGACGGACGGGCGAGCCGCCGTCAGCAGTCCGGCGTCCTGCCGGCTTCCAGTACCAGGGCCTCCGCGTCCCCGACGTCGCCCCACGCGGCAATCGTAATCCACTCGCGGCGCCGGCGCTCGATCGCGGCGAGACAGTCGGCCGAAACCTCGGCGAGCCGCCGCGCGTCGCCGTACTTGGATTCGTCGACTGCTACCGCGAGCAGCTGGTGGTCGTCGCCCGGCCGGGGCAACAACCCGATGACGCGCACCGCGAGGCAGGTATCGGTGCGAAGCGGTGTGGTCGAGAGAATCATGACGTCGAGCGGGTCGCCGTCCGCGGCATTGTCGGTCTCGACGAGACACCCGTAGTTGACCGGCCACGGACTACGGGCGTGGGGATGCCGCCACTCGCGCCACACCCGGGCGGCGGGGCCCAAGGCGTGGTGGTGGGGCGAACCCCACGGGTCCTCGACGATGGCATTCCGGATCACGCCGGTGGGCGATTGGACGCGAGCGGGGTCGCCGGATAGGCGGCGTCCGCGCCCCACTGGGCCCACGACCCGTCGAACACGCGCACCGAACGGTAGCCGAGGAGCTTGAGCGCCACATACGTCTGCGCGGCATCGACACCGTCGAGCCCGTAGACCGCCACCGTGTGGCTCGGGTCGAGCCGAGCGGCGGCGAAGGCGCGGGCGAGCGCCCCCGGATCATCGTAGTAGGGGATGGATCCCGGCTGCACGACCGCGGTCCAGGGCACGTCAACCGCGCCCGGGATGCGGCCGATCCGCAGGCGGCCGAACCAGGTCTGCGCCTGCTCCGCGAGGGTCCGATTGTCCACGATCGAGAGGGTGCCGTCGGTCAGGTGCTGCCGCAACTCGGAGTTGGAGATGAGCGCGCCGTATTCGAGCGTCTGGACCAACCCGCCGGGCGGCGGCGGGGTTGTGTGCTGAGTGAGGCTGTGGCCGCCGGCCAGCCAGGCCTGCCTGCCGCCATTCAGCAGCATCACTCGATCGAACCCGATCGCGTTGAGCATCCAGAGGACTCGCGCCGCATAGCGCCCGCCGCTGGCGTCGTAGACGACGACGGTCGAGGTCGCCGTGATGCCGGAATCGCGAATGATCTTGGCTCGGACGTCGGCGCCCGCGAGCATGCCGTAGACGTCGTTGTTGACCTCGATCGTGTCCTGCCACCAGACGTGGACCGCCCCCGGGATGTGACCGGCGTTGAAGTCGGCCAGGGAGCCGACGTCGATCAGGCGCAGGCTCGGATCGCTCAGGTGGGTGGCGACCCAGTCGACGGTGGTCAGGATGCTCCCACCGGGGTAGCTCGCGCGGTCGCTGGGTACGCCGGCCGGACCGCTCGGCGCGGGCGAACTGCCGCCCGGAACGCTGCATGCGGTCAGGAGCAGCAGGACCGGTAGCAGCAACCAGGCGCGAGTTCGAGCGGAGCGCGCGGTTAGGCTGTCCACGATTGAGGAACGATAGGGACATCCAGCGGCTCCGTCAAGGGCGAGCCGCTTCAGGTTACTTTCAGGTTTAGTTAAGAGCGACTTCACGGCGCGTGTCCATCATGGGACATGGCCGGATGAGGAGAGCACCGGCCGGACCCGAGCGAGACGGTCAACAGCCACACCGCCGCACCAACAACGCTGTCGCCGTAAGCCGCTCCGGGTAGGAGACAAAGGGCCGGAAAGGGCCCGTCTGAACGCGACAACTTCGAGACCCCGGGCAGCGAGTCGCGCCGCTGCCCACCCCCTACACTCCCCCTTATCCCGCGAGAGGCCTGGACCACCAGCCAGGCCTCTCGTATGTCCGGCGTTCGACGGACCCGCGCGTTTCACGACTGATTGACGGTCAGCCCCACTGCACGAGCTCGACACGATTGCCTTCGGGATCACGGATAAAGACGAGGCGCACGCGTGTGCCGAACTCCCGGCTGAGATCGGTCAGGGGCACGTCGAGCGGGATACCCGCGGCGGCCAGTCCCTCGACGATCGCATCCAGGTTCGAGACCGCCAGGCCGACGTGGTCGAAGACGCCCTTGTCCCCGATGTCCTGGTCTCCGGCGCGCACGAGCTGAACCCCCGGGAAGAAGAACGCGTCCGGGCGCGCCGGATCGCCACGGGTGAATTGAACGGGGATGCCGAGCGTGTCCCGGTAGAAACGCACCACCGTGTCGAGGTCGCGCACCCGGATCGCCGCATGGCACCGCGCGGCGTCGATCTGAGCGTTGACGGCCATCGAGCCCTCCTCACTCTGCTCTCCGCGTCCTATGGTCGTGCTCCGGGCCGCGGCTGCTACCGACGCCGAGTGGCCGGCAGCTTAGCGGGGCGGGCGGGGCGCAACTAACCGACTCGTCGCCGGTCGGCTCCATCGCGCTCCGCCCCGCTCGACACCGCTACTGAATCGCGTAGCTGACGGTGACCTGCACCGTGACCAGGTTCTGTCCGGGCTGGATCGGCGTCGCGACGGAGCCGGCGGCGGCCGAGACGTCGGTCCGGATGGGCGTCGTCCCGGCGCCCTCGGAGATCGTCAGCGGCTGACCGAGCGAGACGTTTCCGAGTTGCGCGAGCTGTGTGGCGCGGTTGTGGGCGTCCTGCATGGCGAGATCGCGCGCCTGCTTGACGGCGGCGTCCTGGTTCTGGAGCACGAACTGGATGCCGTAGACCACGTTGGCGCCCTGAGCCACCGCGGTGTCGATGATGGAGCCCACTTTGTCGACCGGCTGGACCGTTACCTGCACCGTAGAGATGACCTGGTAACCGGTCGGCGGCGTGGTCGGATCTTTCCGGTCGACGTTGATCGAGTAGTTGGTAGTGCGGATCTGATTGGCTGGGATGCCGGCCCCCTTCAGCGCCGCGAGCACGGCGGTCAGCTTCTGGTTGACTGCCTGCTGGGCCGTGGCGAGATCGGCGTTCTGCTCCTGCACCCCGAGCTCGACCTGGGCCGTGTCCGGCGCGATCGCGACCTGCCCGGTGCCTTGAACGGTGATCGAGCGGGTCGTCGTCGACGTCGTGTCGGCCGCGGCCGGGGGTACGGTCGGTAGGCGGCCACCGCCGACGGCGGCCACGAACGCTCCGATTACCACCAGCGCGGCGATCACGACCACCGCGCCCAGCGGGCGAATGGCTCTGGACATCGGACCCTCCTTCGCGAAAGCGATCGATGTGCCCCACGGCACCCGGTTGCCTCAGAACCCTGAGCGTCGTAGCCGCGGCAGGGCCACGGTAGCGACGAGTAGCCAGAGGAGAACGAGGGCGATGGCGAGCTCCGCGATCCGCCAGCCGCTCGGCGAAGCGGTGCTACCTTGGACCGCGGAGGTCGATGGCAACGCCGCTGCAACGGGTGTCTCCGGAGCGGGTGTCGACCCCGCCGTGACCGCGGCGGTGCGTGGGGCCGGGCTGGCCGCGGCGCTGGCGGCCGACGACTGCACCGCCGCGCCCGCCGCGGGTATGGACGTCGGCGGCCTAGTCGCCGAGGTCGTGGTCGAGGCGGCGGTTGACCCGCTCGAGGTGAACGTCTGAGGACGTGCCGAACTCTCGGTCGCGGCAGGTTTCGCGCCACCGGCATGCGTCACCAGGTCCGCGCCGACGACCAGCACGAGCAGCACGGCGGCGGCGGCCGTCGCCCAGCGCATAGCGGGCTGGAGCCGGATGAACCAGGGTGTCGGCAGCGCCACCGGCGCGGGCACCATCGCCGCGGTGATCCGGAACGACCGCGGCGGTTCGGGAAGCGGCAGTGCCGCGAGCCGGTCGACCAGCGTCGCCAGTTCTTGCAGCGCCCGGCGGCAGGCCCCGCACGCTTCGAGGTGCGCGGCCAGGGCGCGCCGACGCGACTCACTGTCGACCTGGCCCTCCAGGTAGTCCGACAGCTCCGTATCCGAGATGTGCTCGTCGTCCGGAGGCGTCCGATCGTCAACCATGATCCGTCGTTCCGCTTCGCGGCGCCGCAGCCGGCCGGTTCGCCAGCGCCTCAGCCACGCTCGTCTCCGTTAACCTGACGACTGACCTCCTCCAGGAGTTCCCGCGCGTGCGGGTCGCGTCGCAGCACGTCGCGGAGCCGCGCCCGGGCGCGGCTGAGGCGCGACTTCACCGTGCCGAGCGTCACCCGGGTGATGTCGGCGATCTCGTCGTACTGGTAGCCGTGGACGTCGTGCAGCAGCACGACCAGACGCTGGTCCTCCGGGAGGGTTGCGAGCGCGGCCTCGAGCCGCCGGCCCAGCTCGTGGCGTCCGGCCGTGCGCTCCGGGTCGTCGACGGCGGCGTCGGCGGACCACTCGGGGTCGCCCTCGGCCAGCGCCGCGTCCAGGGACTCAGCGGGCCGGCGCTGATGGTGGCGCAGCAAGTCGTAGCTGCGGTTCGTGGCGATCCGGAGCAGCCAGGGACGGAAGGTGGGCCCGTCGAACTGGTTTAGCGCGGTGTAGGCGCGGATGAAGGTGTCTTGAGTCGCGTCGTCCGCGAGGTCATGGTCCCGCAGCAGCCGCAGGCAGATCGCGTAGACGATGCGTTGATGACGCTCGACGAGACGGTTGAAGGCCGCCAGGTCGCCCCGGCGTGCCGCCTCGACCAGTTCCGCGTCGGTAGGCAGGCCCGCCGCGCCCGTGGCCAACGCTCCTCCTCACGACCAATTATCGCAGACGGTCGATTCGTCAGGAGACGATCCCGGGCGATACCGAATCTGTTTGGTTCCTTTGGGCTATCCCCGGACGTCCATGGTCGCCGGTACACTCGCGGTAGCTGATGGACGAACCCATCTACGGAGGCGGCTGAGATGGCGCAGGTCAACCCGATGTTCGAGCACCCACGCACACGCATGATGCCGGCGAACGGCAAGGCGAAGGCGATCGGCGTGCTCCTGGTCGACGACCACGTGCTCTTTCGTCAGGCGCTGCGCCACCTGCTGGAATCCGAGCCCGACATTCGCGTCGTCGGCGAGGCGGGGGACGGACGCTCGGCCGAGGCGCTGGCCACGCGCGACCGGCCGGATGTAATCCTGATGGACATCAGCATGCCGGGCATCGATGGCGTCTCGGCGACGAGGGAGCTCAAGTCCGAGTTGCCGACCGTCAAGATCATCATCCTGACGATGTTCGCCGAGGATGCGCACGTCATCCGGGCGATCCGTGCCGGCGCCGACGCCTACCTGCTGAAGAACACCGAGTCGGCCAAGGTCATCGACGCGATCCGGGCAGTAGCGCGCGGCGAGTCGGTGATCGAGCCGCAGCTCGCCACCAAGCTGCTGTCCGAGTTCCGCCGCATCTCCGAGTACCGCGAGGAGGAGAGCGTCGCCGGGCTGACCGAGCGCGAGGTCCAGCTCCTGCGGCTTGTCGCGAGCGGGCTGAGCAACAAGGAGATCGCGTCCGAGCTCAACCTGGCCGAGAGCACGGTCAAAAACCGGCTCTCCGTCCTGTTCGAGAAGCTCGACGTGAAAGACCGCACCCAGGCGGCGATCTACGCGCTGTCCCACGGCCTCATCACCAAGAAGCCGTAGTCCCCGGTCCTCGACCTCACGGCTGCCGCAGTACCCTGTCCGCCCGGCGGCGCGCCACGGGAGCGAGGGTGTTCGCCCCTCCAGATACCGCCGTTGTCGATTCGCGGTCGACGCCGACTTCGATCGCGGACGTTGGCCGGCCGAGCGTTCCATCGAGGTGAGGACAGCGCGACGGCGCCGCGTGTCGCGGCAACGTCAACGCAGGTGGAAGAGCCGCAGCCACTGCATCCAGTTTGCCTGCTGGTCCGGACGGGCCGCCGTCGCGGGCGCCGGGGTCGCGGCCGGCGTAGGCGCGGGCTCGAGCCGCATCAAGATCACCGTCTCGCCGGGATGCGACAAGTTGAGGTCACGCCGTGCGATCTGCTCGACGTAGGACGAGTACTGGTCGGACTGGTATTGGGCGAGCTGGCTCTTGAGCGCGTCCTGCTTGGCCTGCAACGACGCCAGGTCGGCCTGGCGGCCGGCCACTTCCGTCTCCAGTGCGCGCGCCTTCCATGCCTGCTGACCGAAGGCCACCACGAAGTAGAGCCCGATCACCAGGACGATCGCGGCCACGAGCCGCCCGCGGTTGCGCGCGAAAAGGTCGGCAAGGGACTCGCGAACCCCCGACATCGCTGGGTTACTCCCCGCGTCCGTGTAAATCTTTGTCGAGGGTTTCACTTAATGTCGCCTGCGCGACGGCCGCGTCGATCTCCGGGCGGCGCGTGTGCCACTCGGTGGCCTGCTCGTAGGCATGGGCGACGCGGAGCACGGTGGCCTCGTCGAAGGCCCGTCCCATGACCTGGAGGCTCACCGGGAGGCCGTGGGCGAAACCGCAGGGGATGGCGATCCCCGGGATGCCGGCCATGTTCGCCGGGATCGTGAAGATGTCCGACAGGTACATCTGGATCGGGTCCGTCGCCCGCTCACCGATCGCGAAGGCCACGGTCGGGGAGGTCGGCGCGACGATGGCGTCGACTCCGGCGAACGCCTCGTCGAAGTCGCGCTTGATGAGCGTGCGGACCTGCTGCGCCTTGACGTAATACGCATCGTAGTAGCCGGAGCTGAGGGCGTAGGTGCCGAGCATGATGCGCCGCTTGACCTCCGCGCCGAAGCCCCGCCCGCGCGTCTCCAGATAGCTCTCGAGCAGCGTGTCGCCCTGAATGCTGAGGCCGTACTTCACCCCGTCGAAGCGCGCGAGGTTCGCGCTCGCCTCGGCCGGGGCGACGATGTAGTAGGTGGCCAGGGCGTACTCGGTGTGAGGCAGGCTGACCTCCACGATCTCC
>Ga0307374_10011391_pt1 | contig 12654 bp, 9 predicted proteins | sample OX3MG_FD_202532 | JGI IMG/M metagenome (GOLD analysis project Ga0307374, IMG submission 202532) | Soil microbial communities from Risofladan, Vaasa, Finland - OX-3 | ecosystem: Environmental > Terrestrial > Soil > Coastal area > Acid sulfate soil | place: Finland: Risofladan, Vaasa | collected...
TGCGTGGATGGCTGCGAGCATATTCAGAAATGAGTTTGGATAGGCGAAGCGAGCTCCCTCCTTCCCCGCGTTCATCTTCTCTAACTCGCTTCGCCATCCAGCTAAAAAATCGGTGTTGAAGAGAAGCTCTCCCCTCATTACGAGAGCTTCGTTGTACTCCTTCCAGTTTCTGTACTTCTTTGGCTTCTTATCTGGCATCCTATACTGGAATCATGCGAGATATTTCGTTGGCCATTAACGTTTCGGCCGCTCAAGACTTGGTCGAATGACTAGTTATTCGACACACCAATAGGAAATATAACTACTGGAGAAAGAGTCAAGCTCTGGGCTGGAAGACGCCTGCTGAGATCTATGATGACAAGGCGTTATTCAATAAAAGATCCAAAACCAGGGCATGTTGATGGACATGAACTCTGTCAACAAACATGGACATTAATTGTGGCACTCTGCACCTAAGAGCATGCGATTGAGAGGAAATCTGTATGAAGCGTGAGATCAAATTATGTAGTCAAATCGATCTATTTTTTTGAGATAGGCCCTAATCCAATATGAGCCACGCTCTCGAGGTCATAATCAGAGCTATTGTTGTCGCTCCGACAAATGCGATCAGAACTGATAGATCAAAAAGTAGATTCCCAGTTAGCGATGAGTTTCCTTGGAAGAAGAGTTGTCTTGATATATTCGTGGCGTACGTTAGCGGATTTATCAAGGCTAATCCTCTAATCAGTGTAGGTATTCTTGAGATAGGATAGAATACATTGCTTAGGAAAATTATTGGGCTGCTAATTATTGATAGAACGAGTTGTTGAGTTGCCCAACGCCTAATTTTTATTGAAACCATAAGAAAGACAGCAGAGAATCCGTAAGAAAGCATCGACACTGATACGATAAGAATCGCTATCGATTCTAAATTCAGGTTGGAAGAAATCAGCCCAAGTGGAAGTGTCATTACAAGAATCACGCAGGCTTGTATTAGGCCTAGAATAATACCTGCAAAGATCTTTGAAAGAACGATCGTTTCACGGGAGATCGGAGCAACAACTAACCTCTCAAGATATCCTTTCAATCTGTCAGCGAATATCGAGGTTCCTGTTCTTGTGGCAAACGTCATAGGCATAGAGACAAAGATGCCTGCGGCAATATAGTTGAAATAATTTGGTGCACCTTCAAGACTGCCCGCGCTATTGCCGGATTGGAAGAATGCAGCATTTAATGCACTACCAAAAATAAACAAGTAGATAATCGGATTTACAAGGAAAGTCAGGGCGAATAATGGCGACTTCGCCCAGCTTCGAAATTCTCTGAGTATCAATATGCGCATTTTACCTAGCAAGTTAGACTAGCTCCAAATTCGAAAGTATACGTCCACGATGGGCGGTTTTTGAACAAACCCTACATAAATGCTTCAATCTTGATTTCATGTGCGTCTTTTCATTCTGCATCGTGAGAACTACATTGATAAAGAATATTCAAGAGCGCCGTCATCTGCTATCTTCCAGTAGTATGCCTAGACTGGTGTCTTGAGATCAAGAGCCCATCTAGACTCACAAAGATCGATCTCATTCTGCGTTTCAACAAACGCTTCAAATTCAGTCATTTCCTCCTCCATTGCCTCGTATTCGATTTCTTAGAACGTCATAGCATGGTCAGAAATGATGAAGGAAAGGCTTGCCATGCTCCTCCATATACTTTCAAGAGCCATTCGAGTACTCTGATGCAAATGTATCATGATAGCCGAATTCTGTTAGGAATGTCGATGCCTCATGCTCATACGATTAGTGCTTTTCTCAAAAACTTCCAGTAAGCATATGCATGATAACACAGTGTCGCAGTGAGAATAACAATTAACAAGTAGTAAGAAGGAGTTGAACTCAATATCGCATACGCCATGATCGGCAGCAATAGAAATTTGTAAGAAAGGTTAAGGAACATAATGTAAGGAGGATCCGTGGGAGTTATGTAGGTCGTTATCATGCCGCGCTTTTGTGCAAAAAATCCCACAAAAACTCCAATCAATGTCACGACAAAAATAACCTCCAATAACGATCTTGAGGATGGAATGTTGAGAATTCCAAGAAGCGTGAGAAACAACAGAGAAAGTACACTCAATGGGTTCAAGAACCAATTCACTATCTTGTTCGAAAGTTCCTCTCCGAGGTAAGCAGCAAAAGTCGCAACATGCGCTTCAATATCCTGTCTAACGTCTGCAGTTTGATGCTTGAACACGCTCCATGTCAGCTCCATCATTATTGGCATCACGATAGTGTACACATTGTAATAATTCATGTAGGATAGGAAGACGAGAATTGGAAGTGGTCTTTCCATCAGTGAGTTTGCGAGAAACCCCCAGAATCTTCTGATCTTCAATTTCACCGGAGGAAGAGAATATAGAGTTGCGATCAGATAATCAAATGCAAGTACAATTTTGAATACATAATTGCCACCGACAAGAAATACAACACCCCAGCTTATGATAGCTGTTGAGAGGATGAGTAATTGCATAGTAGATTTTTTTAAAGTATGTCCGTGGATTAGGTCTGCTCTCCCACTCTTTGAGTCAGCTTCACGATCGAAGAGATCATTGAGAAGAAAACCCCAACTTGCGCTGACCATAAGTACAACGAATAGGGCAACTAGCCCGATCTGGCTAACATTTGCTTTTGTCGTCAGAATCGCATAGAAAACTGGAAAATACCAGTAGACAGACGGCCCTGCAAGAGCTAGCTTCCAAGCCCGAAGCTGAACTATTGCGGTAATTTCGCTTTGCCTTCTTACTGTGGTCAAGTTATGCGCTAATACCCCATTTTGGACTACACATTACACACAAAGTTACTTTGAAACAGATGCTTGTAGTCGATTGCAATCCTACTTCTCAATCTAAAATTAGGCACTTGGGACTTTGAAGACTGCAAAGGAAGAATTTGATCTGATATCGCACACTTGCAGGCTACGCAATTCTGAACCCATGGACAATCTGACTCTTAATGGTAGCCAGTTTAGGACTATATTTCATCCACTTTGCCATATCAAACATGAAAGGATGATCGTCGAAGAAAAATGTGCTTTGTTGCACGAGAAAAGCTTATGTTTTCACTCTGCATATCTGAATATTTCTGCAGAAGGGAGATAATATCCTCAAAGTTCCTGTCGCTCATACAATAAACGGGCGCTCGCTTTGCATTCAAGTCCTTAAACATCTTGTCTTTCATGAACACACAAGCACTATCGTCAGTCCTATCGGCGAACCACTTCACATTACGATCAAGGGATATTGAAAAATTCGATCTGATTCTGACTTTTTCAGAACCGCGATCTCATCGTTGGGATCGATCAACTGAACACATTTGATTTTTTCCGTTATAAAGTCGTTCGAACGGTACGCATTCATTCTTGAAAGCCTTTCCGTCAGGACTGTTCCAGTTGTATTGACTGGTGTTCTGGTCAGTTTTCTCTTTTCGATCAGAAGCACTTTCTCAGATTTTGAAGCTGCTTCCGCGGCAGTTATGCCTGAAAAAAATGCTCCTACAATCACAGCATCAAATGTTTCTGAGGAAACCATTGCGTGGGTAACACTTCGTCTGCGTATAAAAATCTTGGGCAATGTTCATTTCGAGAATCACCAGTTCTAGATTCACAAGTATCTATCCAGATCTTCTGATTATAGAAGGTCAATATATCAGGTACCGCGCGTCGAATCTGACATTTGGTGTGTTTCTCAACAACAGCTCGAAAAATTCCAAGAGCCTTGGATTCCAGGTCTAATTTCAAACAAAAGGATGAGTTTTGTGTTAAGCGGCTGATAATATCGTTCATCAATGAATAAGTGAAATTCAGTGGTGGTAGATTTGTAATCGAGAGAAGGTAAAATGATGAACTGCGGCTGCTGTTTTTCGATCTGCGTGGTTGAGAGTACGTAATATAGCGGATATTGTCCTTTTTCGGGAACCTGAAGCGTCTGATTGATTGCTGGCTCCGAAAAATATTCCTCCGGTTGCCTCATAGAAATCAATCTAACATTAACCTGATCGACCTGTAAGTAATATGTGAGTACCACTAGATCTGTCGCCACTGAAGAATTTGTCACGTGATTCAAAGAGATGTAATTTGTAATTTGTATAATCTCATCCCAGTCTCCAAACCCATTTTGATATACTACTGGAGTCGCAGCAATATTGATGGCGAGCCCCATAAATGTCAACGAAATTATTCCGACAGCAATGACTGGAATGATTTTTCCTCTAAAGCTGATTTTGTTGATCGCGTCAAAAGCGAACTGCCCAACTCTACCAAGCATGATCATGAATACCAAGGAAGGATACAGCGAAAAATAAACCCGCTTTCCCGGATATTCGAATGCAAATGCAAGGAAACCAGCAAAGAGTATCAACAGAAGTCCATCTGGTACACTCCTTTTCAGAAATGAAAATATGAAAAAAATCAAAACTATCGTAACAATCGCAGTCCATGCAATTGTTTGAAAAGGGAACAGCACAAAAACTCCGAAAGGGTTAGTCGAAGAGACATGGAATTGGACTTGGACAAAACGCTCAAAGCCTAACACGAAGAATTGCCCTGAACGGATAGATGTTGCGAGCACGTTAACATTGGATTGTTGGAATCTCTGAACCAAATCAAAATAGAACGGGTTTGCATTGTTCACACCCAAGTCCAAAAGTACTGGAGCGAACACAAGAATCGAAGCGGAAAAGAATGCAATAACCTGTCTTCTAGGGAATCCACCGCCGAACTTTTTCCAATACAAAGTGAGGAAAAGAAAAAAGGCGATGCCTGCGACCATTGAAATATACTTCGAATCCAAGGCTAAACCAAAAACAATACCACCAATTATCGATAACTTCGAGCTGCGCTTTTTTACTATCCCCACCCAGAAGAGCAAAACCGCACAAAGAATTAGAGCATTTGCCAGAGCTTCGATATACAACAATCTACTGTATAGGATGTCAAATCCATCAAAGGTGACACCGATTGCAGCAATGGTTCCTGCGACTTTGCCATACATCGACTTACCCAAGAAATAAGCGATTACGATCGCGATTGAACCGAAGAATACAGAAATCAGTCTGAGCGAATCCAAGCTCGCCCCGACTGCAGCAGTAAACAGTGCTAAAATGTAGGTGAAGAGTGGAGGCTGATCCCACATTTGTGTAGAAGGCCAAGTCCAGTTTGCAGCAACGATTTGGATACCTCTTGCGGCATAAGTGAGCTCGTCGGGATAAGGTGCGAGCAAACCTAAGTTGTGGTATCTGATCAGGAGTCCAGTCACAAATAAACCTAAAACAAAGGTTCCTTCTAGGAACCTTATTCTAGAGATTTGAAGCTGCTGCACGCTTAAAAGACACTTCAGAGCCTCGTAACAGGTATCGGCCTTCAGCTCAAATAGCCTAACGCTTTGAGCCTGTCTTCTATAATCTGTTCTTCCTGTCGGGAAAGGACTTGAGGAGCATGCTCAGTTTTGCTTCTTTCAGCCTCCCGGATTATAGGGTTGCCTGCACGATGCTCTGAGCTAAACGCTTCGAATAACACTCTACCATCCATGTCTTCGGGAATCGGCAAGCCCATTGCATACAATATCGTCGGAGCGACATCATCCAGAACCGCTCGTGGTATCTTTCCTTGTGCTACTCCTGGACCGCTTATTGCTATGATGCCTTCTGGAGAATGCGTGCCGTACCAGAGAGTACTTCTGCTGAAAAGAGAACGGTGAGACGCAGCCACTGCTAGTGGATCAAATGTGACGAGAGATTCAGTCGGGAGATAGCCTGTATTTGGGAGGCAAAGTATGTCAGGCGCATCAGCTAAATGAGGACCTTTCAGGATGTCTTCCTTTGGAAGTGCGTATCTGAAAACATTATTCCCGTTCTCTGGATCCTTTACTTCCGCTAACTCCTTAGCGAGACGGTCTCTGACTTTTTCATAATCTTTAGGTTCGACAAAGCCATTAGGCTCTCTCCCCTTGACGTTAATTCTGAGACCAATACCCGACGCGATGAAAGCGGAGGTTCCAGACCAATCAATTTTTCCACCGTAGAATCCATCATCCAGGTCCGAACTGGGGCTTCGCGCCCGTGCTTTCACTAATTGCGCAAGAATCTTTCTTGTGCCTGGAATATCCAGAACCCATTCGAGTTGCATGTTAAACATAGTCTGAGCGATCAACCGAAATAAGTTAGTAGATTTTTTCATCTGAGTTTGATTCAATTTTATGAATTCGTTGCGCCTGAGGAATTCAGCAACGTTAAAACGCTTGTTTATGGGTTCCCCACCGTGGTCAGAGACAACCATCACAGTCGAATCTTTTCCTGCGATTTCTAAAAACTCACTTGCGATTCTGTCTACACGTTGATAAACAGTAAGCATTGCCTCGGGCTTATTGTAAAACGAATGCTGGACTTCATCGGTCTCTTTGAACACGACAAAGGCGAGATCCCAATCAATCCGCTTCAAGAGATATTTGGCGGCGTCGCCGACCATCTGAACTGTGGAATTCAACTCTTTCAGATAGAGCCTCTTGATGTAATTTGGAGCGGTACCAATGCGGTAATTTGGTACCACCTTTCTGATCTCCTTCGCTAGGGAAGCAGGGTAAGTGAAGCCGTACTCGGTGCTGGGAGCCATAAAACCGCATACCAGGAATCCATTGACTGGGTGTGGGGGATAGGTCAGTGGGGTATTAACTACTACTACTTTCTTTTCGTGAGTACCTACAATATCCCATACATCTGTTGCATCACGCATTGTCGAGTTCACTCCTACATCAGAATATGATCCCGGCTTGTGATTTCTGAAACCCATGATCCCATGCTTGCCTGGATTCTTTCCTGTATAAATTGACGACCACGCGATCGGGGTTACCGGAATTCTAGAGTAGAGGTTTCCGTAAGATCCTGAGCCGAATATCTTCGACAGAGTTGGAAGATAGCCTTTTTTCATCCAAGGCTCCAAAAGATCTAGGGGCGTAGAATCCATGCCGATTACTATTACGCGCTTTCGCATCATTTCAATTTACCCAATCCAGTAGTCAACTACGAACCTGTCGTTGCCCGTAACCTGTGGAAGAAGTACCAATTAAGCACTCATGATCATCTATTGAATTCAACACTAGTGATTAGCTCTAAATTATTTTACGCCATCTTAGAAGTAGCCCGCTTTACGCCATCTTAGAAGTAGTAGCCCGCTGAAGAGAGCTGCAATGATCACGCCTGCTACTATGATAATATTCTTGGTTGAAAACAGATTTGGGGAAGTGTAAATCGTGATAGTCATGGGCACGGAGGAATGATAGACTTTACCATTAGAGTCTGTGTAAGTTACATTGAATATCAAAGTGTGATCGCCCGCCGTAGCTTTTGGATCAACATTCACACCAATTATCTGGGTAATCTGCCCACCCGAAGCAATCGTCCCCAGTCCGAAATAATTAGAGGAAACGATGCTGCCACCTCCAGTTACTTGAACAGTAACGTTGTTAGCTATTACCGAGCCGAAGTTCTTGAAGAAAAGCGTGATTGAACCTGATATTCCAGTGCTTAGAACAGGAGGATTGACGAGAATGTTTGTTATCGAGATGGAGGGGGAAGAATATGGCGCGACCGTTAAGCTATAGTTGTTAAGCGAACTGTATGAAACCCCTTCAATATCATCATATCTCATTGCCAGGGTGAAATTGTAGGATCCTGGCAAAGTATTATTTGCAACGTTTAATACAAATATTGCTTTTCCCGTTCCTTGACTAAGGATTGCCCCTAGATAATTCGAAGAATTGCCTGAGAGAAATTGGATTCCTACTACACTCAGCGATACACTGTACGCGGTATCTCCTCCGACATTGATTACATTGATAGTCATATCAGAAGTGCCGCCTGCCACCAGAGGTGAGCTGCTCAAAGAAAATGATTGAACCTGAAGATTAGGCGTCGAACTCAGCGAAATACTAAACGTACCAGAAGAATTGAAAACTGTTCCAAGCTTGTTGTTGTATGCCAGTGTAAAGTCAACGAGTACTATCCCAGCTTGGGCACTAAATGGAGAACTCATTGGAAATCTTACTATTCGACTCTCATTAGCGGCCAGAACCCCCATATTATATTGGCCTGTGGTCCCGATTAGAGTGATCGTTTGGCTGGGGATGGTTACTCCGATTGTAGCGGCATATGCAGATTGAGTTCCGGTGTTGGTAACGTTAATGCTTGTGATAAAGTTGGATCCGGGCGTAATGAGATTGGGATTTATTGAAACATCGGAGATTATTAGCACCGGTCTGGATGGAACTCCAGCGACGGGTACAGTCATGAATCCAACCGAAGTGAATTGAGCACTTGATGAATTCCGGAAAGTAAGTACATATGGAATTGAGTAAGTCCCTGTTGAGGCAGTATCTTGGACTCGAAATGTCACATTGATGTTTTCTGATGAATTACCCGATATTGTGCCTAAGTTGAATATTGAACCAGTGCCGCTTACGCTGATTCCCGTAGGATTGGAGGCATTGAAAGAAATTGAGGAATAATAAGCAGCGCCGAGGCTAGAACTCTGTACAGTGATCGCCGCAACGAAAATTGAACCCGGAGAGATAATGTTCGGAGTAAAATTGACGGCGTTTACGGAAAGTATTGGGGCAGGGGGTCTTGTCAGAACAAATTTTACAAGCGTATTTGTACTCCCGACGAAGACAGTTTGATTCTCGCTCTGGTAACCGGAATTAACAATAACAAGATAATTTGTGGTAGCCGACAGGTCTCCACTGGCGAAGAATCCATTCTGAGTAACCCCGGAGTAAAGTAAACTACCCGACTGTTGCCATACCTGAACCTGCACGCCGTTATAGAATAATCCATTCTGATCGGTGACCTGAGCAATAATCTCTGGTCCACTCTGAGCATGCACGGTCTGGATTCCAGATCCTTGGCGGGTCATAATTGGAGCTATCGAAATAACCAGCATGAACAACAATGTTGCGAAAAGAACACGTTTCATTGGAAGTGAATCCCATTTTTGGAATCGGTATTTAGGGGTTTTTGCTTGAGATTCGAGCTTGAGATTCGATCCTCTTCTCCTATTTGGTGAAAAGCGAGACATTTAGCTTCAAGAAACAACAAGTAGACTTTTGGTGCGGACCCCTGCTCTTTAGACACACTAAGAGATGGAGACTTTTGTACTCCAGAGCAGGGAGGCGTGCTCTAGAAGAATGCCAGCCAATCACAGCAGCAGGTGGTCCACCGAAGACAAGATCAGGATCGTACTTGAGTCAATCAACACGAACATCGCTCTCGCGGAGCTATGCCGTAAGTACGGTGTCAGCCCGAATGCCATCTACGACTGGAAGGAGAAGTTCATGGAAGGCGGAAAACTGGCTCTATCTGGCGCCCTAAAGGATCCAGGGAGAGAAAAGGAAAGCGAAATTGATCGATTGAAGAAACTCATAGGCGAGCTCACGATCGCAAACGATGCGATGAAGAAGGTTTTGCAGGGAGAGGGGAAAAAATGAGCGTTGCAATAATGCTTAATCAAGGGTTGAGCCTGAGGAAGGCTCTCGCTGCAGTCGGATCGTCTCAAGGGTCGTACTACTACAAGCCCAAGCTCGTTCGACGGGACAAAGGAAAGCTTCGCAATCCACAGATGCTCCAAGAGATCAGGGAGCTGGCACTGAAGAAGCCAATCTACGGAACTAGGATGATGGCTGCCTATCTTTCGAAGGAAATTGGTGGAAAGCCTGTTAATCGCAAACTAGTCCAGCACGCCTTCCGCATCATGGGATGGAACATGCCTCAGATGACGAAGAAGCAGATCTTGCGAGCCAAGGATAAGGTCGAGAAGCCGACCGGAATAAACCAGCTCTGGCAGTCTGATATGACGTACATCTTCTGTGGAGTGGATCGTTGGTGTTATCTTTTCAACGTCATTGACACCTTTTCGAGAGAGTGGATCGCATACGTGTTTGACATATTAGCCAAGAAGGAGAATGCCATCCAGGCTGTAGTTAGAGCATTGGAGAAGCATCCTGAAGCAGTTGGGAAAGTAATTCTAAGATGCGACAACGGCCCGCAGTACATCAGCGATGCGTTCCAAGATTCCATGAAGTCACTTGGAATCAACCTTGATTTCATCGCATACAGCACGCCTGAACAGAACGGCCATGTGGAATCGTTCCACGGTAGATTCAAGAAGGCGTATGTTTGGACGCAGGAGTTCAACTCATTTCAGGAGGCTGAGAAAGCAATATCTGAAGCCTTCATCGACTACAACCGAAGGAGACCTCACTCGGCTCTTGGATATCTCAGCCCGTACGAGTTCCTGTCAAGACTGGGAGTTAGGGTGAATTAGAAAAATGGAAGAAAGAATCATGCACTCAAATGAGCCAAAAACGTGTCTAAAAAATGGGGTCCAGATCACTTTTCCTAATTTCAGTAAGAGTGTTTTCCGACCTCTTGACACCCGGCGTGGGGCTTCATGATCGTTTGCTTCCTTAGCTGAAACAATTCAGAAGATGTCGCGCGACATTCACCAAGAAAGGAAAAATGTGACTCCATTGCGATTGCGTGGATGAAAGAAACTTTGATCATCACAACTACTGTGAGTAGCTGGGAAACGTCTTTGGTGCCAGATCGCGAATAGGACCCCTAGGAGATACCTCGCCACTTCTAAAGTTCGGAATCACATATCTTGGTCCTATCTAGATTCACAGTAAATCAATAAATTCAAGAAATGCGCGACACATCGAACACATTTGGGTAGCCGACAGCAGCAGGCCTCGAATAAAATGTTGTCCGACGTATTAGATTCAACGCTCGTGATATTTTGATTGGCCTGATTCAACTATGGCAATTGCTGGAAAAGTTCGCTCCTTTCTTTGCTAAAACGGGTAAAACATTCATATTATGAATTGGTAATACAGATCAAGGATACACAAGCGATTATTATGCGCGTATTGTCAGAACACCTCATGCGAAGGGCACGGACTCCCGTGGCGGCCCACAGGTCGCAACACGAAACCGACCTATGCGCGTGCGGGCGGCCGGGGAAACGCTTCACTACGATTGACAACAAGACCGGCTACTTGTGTGTTGAATGTTTCTTGAAAGTGGCTGGACTGTTGCGCAAATAGATATTACCACTTTTCGCCATGCCCCTTCTAGATTCATGTCACAACGCTGCATCATGAATTCTGAAAAATTACTGGGCCTCCAACCAAACCTTCACAAAGCCTTCTTTCTAATCAGTAGGATTCCTGACAAAAGACAGATCGCTTGACGATTGCGGGAATGTCGTTACTAGGCTTGAAATTCGGTGATAATTTTGATCTAATTTTGTTTAGCTAGATGCCGAGTGGAGCTTCAGTTTCGATTTTAAAAATTGTAGCTGAAATCATCAACTTGTTCACATTATAGCCAGCGAACGAATAATCTTGGTTTATGAATTTCAATTAATGTTTTAGGAGTTACGCAGTTGAGCCCAGAATATAAATCGGATGCATGAGATAGCTCGTTACCGCGTCTCTGATGATTGCTATCTTCGCTTCGTACCAGCTCGTTCCTGTTTCTAGCCTGTGGAGCTCAAGACGGATGAATGCCCTTATTGACAAGAGGATGTGATTTGTGATCGCTGCTGCATTCCTGACCTGAGCCCTTTCGACGCCGCAACACTGTTTGATTCCGCGATGATACTCCTCTATTCCCCATGCCGCATCAGAGAGTTTCTCACTCTTCGTTTTTAGCATCTCAAGATTGTCTGTAGCCCAGTATTCAACGTCTCCTTTTGTGGAAACTGTCTTGAACACCTTTATCATTCCGAATCCCTTGAGATGAACCAGCCTTCCCTCTGCAGGTATCTCGACTTCTTTGATCTGCTTGTTCCACGTCTTGTCAGGATTGACGAGTCTATTCTCCTTTAGGCGGCAGAAGAAATGCCAGCCAAGCTTTCTTGCAACGAGCTTCAGGTTTTCAAGACCAGAGTACCAGCTGTCGAACAGAACGTAGTTCGGCTGCATTTTTCTCTCTTCCTTCGCCTTGACGAGCATGTTTTGGAAGTGATCGTTCTTCGTCAGGTGATCCACGGATGCGTTGTAGAGCCTGAAATCGCATGGGATCAGCGATGTCCCATCGCTCCAAAGAGCCGTGATTAGATTTATCCCCTTCACCACCCTGTGATGTTTTCCGCTCCAGTGATAGGTGACGTAATCCATCTTGTTCGCATACGGTTTGTCCAGAGTTGAATCGTCGACTATCAATATCCCACCTGTTGGATCCAACAGGTTTCTTGCTTCGTTCCACAGCGCCTCGGTGTTTGAAGGCAGTCTCTGTAGGAAGCGAGTGAAGCTGTCGTGAGCCGGCGGGATTGTGAGCGGTGCATCACCATCTGGCTGAGATCTTGCAGCCTCGGTGCACGTAAACCGCCTCTGAGCTGCTATGAGGAAATTTATGTAATCCTCATCATGGCATTTCGAAGGGTTCATCGTGCGGGACGAATCAGAGAAAACACATCTAGGCCGAAAGCTTTTCGGCCAACTGCGTAACTCCTAAATTCTTTACAAATCCTGCATAACCTTTGGCAACTTCATGTCCGAACCCAGCATCTGTCTGAAAATCTTCTCTTTGCAATCAATTAGAAGATACTAAGCGACAGAACTGAGGGAGTCCG
>Ga0307374_10011397_pt1 | contig 12649 bp, 12 predicted proteins | sample OX3MG_FD_202532 | JGI IMG/M metagenome (GOLD analysis project Ga0307374, IMG submission 202532) | Soil microbial communities from Risofladan, Vaasa, Finland - OX-3 | ecosystem: Environmental > Terrestrial > Soil > Coastal area > Acid sulfate soil | place: Finland: Risofladan, Vaasa | collected...
TTCACTGCTATCGCTCACCATCAGCAGCGCATCGGCGCTGGCGTCGTCATCGGCTCGAACGTATTCAACCTCGCGGCGCTGCTGGGCCTTGGCGCCCTCGTGGCCGGGCGGATCGGCCTGCACCGGAAGGTGGTGATTCTCGGCGGTGCCGTAGCCATGGCTATCGCCGCCGTGTGTCTCGCGGTGGTACTCGGCGTCCTCCCAGCCTTGGCTGGCCTCGTCCTCGCCCTCGTGGTCCTGGCGCTCTACCTGCTGGTCCTGAGTCACGAATGGCTCGGGGGCCTGCTGCCGCCGCGGCTGGTGCGCTGGCTTCAGTCCGCTGTCTCCGAGGAAGAGGTCGAACTGGAGGCGGCGATCAGGCCTGCGCGCGGCACCTGGAAAGACACCATGATCGCTGCCGCCTCGCTGGTGGTGGTGGTCGCCGCGAGCGTCACGATGGAGCGGTCCGCGTCCGTTCTTGGCGGGCGCTACGCCGTCCCGGAGATCGTGGTCGGCGGGCTCGTCCTGGCCGCCGTGACCAGCCTGCCGAATGCCGTCGCCGCCGTGTACCTGGCGGCCCGCGGTCGCGGCGCCGCGACCTTGAGCACGGCGCTGAACAGCAACACGCTGAACGTGGTCGCTGGCCTGCTGCTGCCCGGGGTGATGATCGGCCTCGGCCGGCCATCGGGTCAGGCTCTGCTCGTAACAGGGTGGTATGCCGGTCTCACGGCGGTCGTGCTGGCCTTCGCCTACCGTGACCACGGACTCCGGCGGAACGTCGGCATCCTGGTGATCGCCGCCTACGCTGCGTTCACCGCCTCGGTGCTGGCCAGCGGGTACGGCGTCCCGGTCAGTCCGGCCATGATCGCCGGCTACGGGGCAATGGCCGCCGTCGTCGGCATCGGGCTGGCAAGCCGCTCGCTGAGCGGGGAGTCGCTGCTGCCCGGCTGGTCGGTCCGGCGCCTCCTGATCCTCGGCCTGAGCCTGTCCGGGCTGGTCGCCGTCGTCGATGCGGCGCTCGGGCGCCGCGTCGTGCTGATCGGGCTGCTTATCGTCGGACCGTGCTGCGCGCTGCTGACCGGACGCTGGATCCTCACCTGCCTGACCGGGCTATGGGTGATCGCCCTGGCCGTCGTCCTCGGCGTTCCCGACGGCATCTTCGGTACCCCGACCCACCTCGCCTTTCTGGGCGGGGTGGCCGTGGTCGCCCTGGCCAGCACCATCGCGGCAGTTGCCGTCAGGAACGCCAGGACGTGAGGACGATGAAATTCGCGCCGCCTACTGGTGTGCTTTCATATGGCCGACGCTGCAGCCGCTGGCGTTGCCAACCCGATAAGTTTTAACAATTATCGGCGGGTTACCGCCGTTAGCTGGCCGGAGAGTAATCCGCGACCTCATCAGCCAGTGTTGCGTTCGATTGCCCTGGTACCGAAGGTTGAGCTGGAAGCTTGTAATGTTCTTCTTGCGGTTACTGCCAATGCCATTCTGGAAGATCACGATGGCGTAGTGATGCCGGACTGTGCACGTCGTCTTCGCCGCCGCGCAGCCGGTCAGGCCAGCCGCTGCCGCGGCGAGCACGAGGGGCGCGGAGAGTGCCCTGAGATTCATCCAGCCAGATCTTCGGTCAGCCGGGTACGGGGATGGCACCGCCGGCCCTGGCCGAGGTGGTTGGCGTAGGTGTTCATCTTCTGGAAGACCAGCTCGGCGTCGGTGAGCCGGCCGGAGCGGGCGAGACCCTGCCGTAGGTGAAATTCCTGCGGCCGCCGCGGGTCTCCCAGACGCCCTCGTCCGGCTGGTCCCAGTGGTCGCACAGCCAGTTCATCATGTCCGCGACGGCGGTCCAGCCCTGGTAAGCGGGCTGCAGGCCGCGGGCGTCGATCTTGGCGACGGCGTCCAGGGCCTCGCCGTAGATGTCGAGCTGGAGCTGGTCGGCGGCCCCGTTGCCGATCCGCACCGGGCGCGAGCCGCGCCAGCCTTCCAGATGGTCGAGGATCTCCTCGGTCAGGTCGGAGCTGCCGTCGACCCGGTACATGATCGTCATAGGGCTGGCGCCGTCGCCGCTGCCGCCGTGCTCGACGACCCGGTCCCTGACCCACTGGCCGAACGCCGCTGACGGCTCACGTACTCGCTGGTCTCGGGAGCGATGCGGCAGTAGCCGCCCTTGTCGGCGTCGAGCAGGGACGCGAACACGCTCGGGGAGTCGAACCGCGGCGTGCAGAACCAGTCGATCGTCCCGTCGGTGGTCGCCAGCGCCGCGGCCTGCAGGTCACCGATGAGCCCGTGGTCGCTGATATTCGGGTAGCGCTGCATGCCGTTCTCCTTCGGTTCAGGTGCCTGATCTGGGCCTGTCCCGGCTGCTCGTGCTCTGACAGGTTCCCTCGTGATCAGGCTGGGCGCGTCACCCGCCTCGGGCGATTCGCCAGTCTGGACCGGTGCCCCCCGGCTTGCTGAGTGCCCGTCTGACCCGCCACCTGGTCACCCCCGGCGGGTGATGTACGCCCCGCTCACCGGGGCAAAGATCACCCTTGCCAGGGATGCGATCAGGTCCTGCCGCTCCGAGAGCCGCACCGCGAGGGGAGGGTCCCCCTGACCACCAACGACAGCGAGCACGAGATCGAGCAGTTGCGCAGCGAGGTCAGCGAGCTCAGGACCAAGCTGGCTGACGCGGAGGCCGACGCTCAGACCCAGGCGCGGGCAGCGAGCGAAGCACGGGCGGCGAAGGCACCCGCCGCGCCGCCTGGCAGGCGGCGGATAGGGTGGCGCGGGCCGGTATCGACGGTGCTGATCGTCCTGGGCTGCGTGCTCGCCCCGATCTCGGTGATCGCCGTGTGGAGCGCCAACCAGGTCTCGAACACGACCCGGTACGTGGAGAACGTCTCGCCCCTGATCAGCCAGCCTGCGGTGCGCACCGCGCTGACCGACCGGATCAGCACCGCGGTCAATGATGAGATCGACGTGCAGGGCATAACCAAGCAGGTCGCCGCGCAGCTCTCTAGCCGCGGCCTGACCAGGCTCGGCGCGCTGCTGTCCACTTTCTCCGGGTCGATCGCCAGCGGCGTGGCCGGCTTCATTCACAGCACCGTCGCCAAGGTCGTCGCCAGCCAGCAGGTGGCCAGGCTGTGGATCCGGGGCAACCGGCTCGTTCACCAGCAGCTCGTACTGGCCCTGGAAGGGAAGAAGAGCGCGATCACCGTCTCGAACGGTCAGGTGGTCATCGGCCTGGGGCCGATCATCGATCAGGTCAAGCACAACCTGGCCGCCAGGGGCCTCACGATCGTGACCAAGCTCCCGCCGATCAACCCCACGTTCCCGCTCTTCTCGGCCAAGTACCTGGTGCAGGCCCAGTCGCTCTACCGGCTGCTGACCACCCTGAAATGGGTGCTGCCGATTCTCGCCATCATCTTCCTGGCGGCCGGTGTCTACATTGCCCGGCGGCACCGCCGGGCCCTCATCGGAGCCGGCCTCGGCCTCGCGGCGTCCATGCTCGTGCTCGCCGCCGCGCTGGCCATCGGCAGGACCATCTACCTCAACAAACTCCCGGCCACCGTCTCCGCGCCAGCGGCTGCGGTCGCCTTCGACACCATCGTCCGCTTCATCAAGCAGGGCCTGCGGGTCCTCCTCGTCCTGGGCCTGATTGTGGCTATGGCCGGCTTCTTCACCGGGCCGTCCGTCACGGCCGTCAGGACCCGGCAGGCCTTCAAGTCCGGCTTCGCCGCGCTCCGCGGGACGGGAGAACGCGCGGGCGTCACCACCGGCCCGGTCGGCGCCTGGGTCTACCGGCACCGCGCGGCGCTGCGGATCACCGCGGTCGCCCTTGCCGCGCTGGTGTTCATCTTCTGGGGAACTCCGACCGGCCTGACCGTGCTCGTCATCGCGATCGTGCTGGTGGTGGTGCTCGGCCTGATCGAGCTGATCGGCCGGCCACCCGCCCGGGCCCGGCCAGCCGGCATGGCGCCACCCGGCTCCGGTGGCTGAGACCGGCGCCGGCGGTCCGGACCGCGATCACGATGCCGCGCTGCGGCACCGGTACCTGGTCCAGTTCGAGGAGGACACGCTCAAGGAGCGCCCGCTGTGGATACGGGTGATCGTCGAGTTCATCGGCACCTTCGTGCTGGTGACGGTGGCCGCCGGCGCCGGGGTCATCAATTACTACGCCGGTGATACGCCGGTCAGCAGGGCCGCCGCGGTGATCGCGCCGGGCGCGGCTGTCATGGCCATGATCTACGCCTGGGGTCCGCTGTCCGGGCTGCACATCAACCCGGCCGTCACCTTCGGCTTCGCCTGCCGCCAGGTGTTCCCGACCGGTTGGGTGCTGCCGTACTGGGCGGCCCAGCTGGCGGGCGCGGTAGCCGCTGCGTGGTTCTTGCAACTGATGTTCGGGCACGTGAGCGCCGGCGGGAACTACCCGATCTCCACGCCTGGAGGCGACTGGAGGTCGCTGGTCATGGAGATCGTACTGACGACGATCCTGGTCAGCATCATCCTCAATACCGCGACCGGCAGCCGCAGCATCGGCCATAACGCCGCCATCGCGGTCGGGTCAACGGTCGCGCTGCTCGGCTTGTTCGCCAGCCCGATCAGCGGCGCCTCGATGAATCCCGCGCGCTCGCTCGGGCCGGACATCGTGGGTGCCGACTTCACCGCCTGGTGGGTGTACGTCGCCGGCCCCGTGATCGGCGCGCTCGTCGCCGTGATCATCATCACCACGCTCCGCGGGCTCCCGGATAAGTCGGAACGGGAGGCCGCCGAAGGCGGTGCGCTACCTCAGTAACGGATCGTTCCTGCCCGCAGCGCCCCGTCTCAGGGAGGTAACAGCTCAGTGAGTGTGACGGCCCGGCGCTGGCTCGCCCGCGCATCGTTCGCCCTGATGCTCGCCGCTGCGGCCCTGCTGCTCGCGGAGGCCGGGTGGCGCAGTCCTGGCCAACCGCGGCCTGATCCGCTGGCTCGCGCTGCTGCTGGTCGTTGCCGCGCCGCTGCTCATCCTGGTGGCTTTCGCGCTGGCGAGCCTGCTGTGGGTCGCCATCGTGGCGGTCGCGCTGATGCTGCTCTCGGTCGCGGCAGGAAGGTCGGCGCTAACCACGGGCGGCCACAGCGCGGCCATGCCGGCCGCCCCGGCGCCGCGGCCGCAACACCCGTTCCTGATCATGAACCCGAGGTCGGGCGGCGGGAAGGTCGCCAGGTTCGGGCTGAAGGAGAAGGCGGAGCGACTCGGAGCCGAGATCGCCCTGCTTCAGGGCCCGGGAACCGTGGACGTGGCCGCCGTGGCCCGGCAGGCGGTGGCTGATGGCGCCGACTTGCTCGGCGTCGCCGGCGGTGACGGCACCCAGGCGCTGGTAGCGGGCATCGCCGCCGAGCACGGCCTGCCCTTCCTGGTGATCAGCGCCGGGACGCGGAATCACTTTGCCCTGGACCTCGGGCTGGACCGCGACGATCCGGCGACGTGTCTCGACGCCCTCAGCGACGGCGAGGAACTGCGCGTTGACCTCGGCATCATCGGTGACCGCACGTTCGTGAACAACGCCTCGTTCGGCGCGTACGCCGAGGTGGTGCGGAGTCCGGCCTACCGGGACGACAAGCGCGGCACCACCTTGCAGATGCTGCCCGACCTGCTGAAGGGCCACCACGGCGCCCGGCTGTCGGCGCACGCCGCCGGCACTGCGATCGACGGCCCGCAGGCCCTGCTGGTCAGCAACGACCCGTATGCGATGAGCGATGTGGCCGGCCTCGGGCGGCGCCCGCGGCTGGACGCCGGCCAGCTTGGCGTCGTCGCGATCCTGGTGAACAGCGCGCCGCAGGCAGTCGAGCTCGTGCGCCGGGGGCGCGGCAAGGGCCTGACCGTCCTGGTCGCGGAGGAAGTCACCGTGGACGCGGATGCGCCGGAGATCCCTGTCGGCATCGACGGCGAGACGGTCATGATGCCCACGCCCGTCCGCTGCGCGATCCGGCCCCGCGCCTTGCGCGTCGTCGTGCCGAGGAACCGGCCGGGAGTGCCCGCCCCCCGGCACCAGCTCGAATGGCCGCGGCTCCGGCGGCTCGCCTCCTTCCGCGGCTCCTAGTTCCCGGAGATCATCTAGTTCCCGGAGCGGCGGCCCGGATCAGGCGGGCGTGCCGCGCGGGCCCGATGACCGGCTCCAGCTGCGCGACCGGGCGGCGCGCCACAGCCACGGATTCCACCAGTCTCACGATCGGCGCCTCTCCGTCGGCCACCCACATCCTCGGGCAGAATCACCGGGCCGGTCATCACCCGCCTTGAGTGATTCGGTGATCCGGCGGTAACGGCGCCGGAGGTTCACGGCGGAGGCTCATGCTCTGGCAGACCCGGAAGCCGAAGAGCGCGGTAGAGCGCGGTGAGGGCCGCCTGGCTGCCCTTCCAGTGCCCCGCGACGACAGCGGGCCCGGCGATGCGCACGGTGCTCCGCAGCGCCCAGGCCAGCACCGCTACGTTGTCCACCAGGCCGATGACCGGAACGAAGTCCGGGATGATGTTGATGGGCACGAGGTTGTAGATCAGCGCGATCCGCATGCGCCGGCGCACGGATCGAGGCAGTGTCCGGTCGCGGTACAGCGCTGCGGCCAGGCGCAGGGCGGAGGGAAAGACCCGCGCCAGGTCCGCCACCGACTGGCCGGGTGAGCGGACAAGATACAGCAGCATGCCCAGGACAGCCCAGCCGAGGGCAAGCGCGGTCCCGAAACCGATCAGGAGCTGAGAGCCGTCGATCGCTGCAGGCTGCCAGCCGGGCGCCTGCCTGGTCGTCACCCGCACCGGGCGAGAACCTCCCGGCCGGGAGCCTCGCCCGGCGAGGAGCCTCGCCCGGCCAGGTGATACTGTGCGCAGGATGCCGCCGCAGTGGATCGGGCTGGTGCTGGCATTTGTCTCAGCGCTGGTCACGAACACCGCATACGCGCTTGAGCATGACGCGGCGGCCGCGCTTCCGCCGCTGTCGCCGCGGCGGCCTTTCCGGTCGGCGGACTTCCTGCTCAGGGACCGGCGCTGGCTGAAGGCGTTCGCGGCCGAGACCGCCGGGTGGCTGATGTACGTCGCCGCGCTGCGGCTGGCTCCGCTGGCGCTGGTGCAGTCGGTCGCCGCCTCCGGGGTTGCCGTCCTCGCGTTCGCGACAGCGCGCGGGCACCCGTCCCGGCTCCCGCGGCGGGAGCGGTTCGCCGTTGTCCTGGCGCTGGCCGGGCTGATCCTGCTAGCGCTCTCGCTCACCGGTTCGGCAGCGTCGGACCAGCACCCGCCGGTCATCGGCATCATCATCTGGATGGCGGCGTGCGGCGGCGGCGCGGTGCTCCTGATCATCGTACGGACGCGGTTCGCCCGGGCCGCATCGCTCGGCATGGCGGCTGGACTGCTCTTCGCCGACGGGGACATCTCCGCGAAACTCGTCGGCTACGGCGGCCTGTGGCTGGTCGCGATTGCCACGCTGATCGTCGCCTACGGGGGAGGGACGAGCGTGCTGCAATCCGCCTACCAGCGGGGTGATGCGCTGACAGCAGCGGGAATGGCGACGATGGTCACCAACGCGATCCCCATCGCGGCCGGGTTCGTCCTGTTCGGCGAGAACCTGCCGGACGGGATCCGGGCCGTTGCCCAGATCGCGGCGTTCACCTGCCTGGTCGTGAGCGCCGTCGCGCTTGGCCAGCGAAAGTAGGCGCTGGGGCCGCGCCCCACCGGTTCGCTGGGCTGGGCAGGCCGAGCCGCCGTAGCGTCAGGGCGGTCGCGGCATTGGCGGGCCGGAAGCTGACGATGCCGGGGTAGCCGGGACCGTGCAGGTGAGCGTTCATCGGCTGAACCCGCAAGGTCAGGCCGTCGCGCCGGGTGATCGTGATGCGCGCCGATGCCAGGCCGTCCGCCGCCGCACCGTTCAGCTGGCCGGACTGCGCGAGCTTCCAGTAGCGCGAGAAGTCAGGCAGGTCGCCTGGTCCGGCGATGAGCGCGCGCGCAGGAGTCGCCCAGTGCTTGGCGAAGCTCCGCTCCGCGCGGGCCGGGGTGCTCGATGGCGTACCGTGCGGCGATCAGCAGCTGGTTGCGCTCGGTCATCGAGCGCTGCAGGCAGTCGGCGACGTGCATGATTACGTCGCGGCGGGGCGGACGGCGGACGGCGCCGCGCAGCAGCGCGCGGCAGGAGCTGTATGCGACGTCACACAGCTCGTCCCTGGTCCATCATCGCCGGGATCGCGCTGATCCCGGCCCAGGGCATACAAGCGCTGGTCTCGGCGATGGACAAGCTCCGCACGGCGGTCAACGCCGGCGCCACTGACCTGTACGACCAGGTGACCAGCGAGAGCAGCGAGTGCCCGGCCGAGCACTTCGTCATCGCCGGCTTCTCGCAGGGAGCCACGGTGCTATAGCGAGTCCGCCATCGACGGGCGTCGGGCGGCCGGGCGCCGAGCGTGCGGGACAAACGGCGGGACACCAAGTGGCAGAGCGATGGGGGCGTGACCGGCATGCTCGGCCAGCCGGGATGCACAGGTCTGAAGCCACATCAAATGCGGAAATATGATGGCACGCTTCCTGGCACCGGGGACTTCTTCATCACTTCTACACGCCATGCGCATTGCGATGTCACGTCGTCGGCCTTAGGTGTTACGAAGTGCTCATATGCGCTTTGGGGGAAGCGCAAGGCACGCACAAGAGGCCGGACGAGCAGACGTGCCGCTATTGCGGTGCATGTCGCCAGCGGCCACGGGAGTCGGGGCCGCACCTGACCGGATATGGCCAGATATCATCGGGGGGTTATATCGGGCCATACGCTCAGGTGCGGCCTGGATCTCGCAACGGTCGCCCGCCGGGGCGGCGGGCGGAAATCACTCTGCGGCGCGGGGAAGCGTGATCGTCACCTGGGTACCTGTGCCCGGCTCGCTGGTAATCAACATCGTGCCATGATGCCCGCGGACAAGCTCGTCGACGATGGCCAGGCCGATGCCGCTGCCGGCCACCTCGGCAGAGTTCTGGCCACGGAAGAACCGTTCCGATACGTGGGCCAGCTCGTCCGGCGGTATTCCGATGCCGGTGTCGCTGACCTGTAGCAGCGCCATCTTGCCGGACGGCCGGGTCTCGATCACGACCGTCCCGCCGACCGGCGTGAACTTGGCCGCATTGGTGAGCAGGTTCGTGATCACGTCATGCATCCTGAGCTGGTCGCATCTGGCGTGCACCTCGGTCAGCCGCCGCACGAGTACTATCCCGGCCCGGTCGAAGAGCTCGGTCAGGCTGTCAGCGACGGCAGTTGCCGAGGCAGTAAGGTCAGCGGGCGCGAGTGTCAGCTGGACGGCGGCTGCCTCGGCCGATGCCAGGCGCTGCAGGTCATCGACCATCCGGCTCAGCCTGAGTATTTCGTCGTGGAGCGAGTCAACCTGTCCGGCAGTCAGCTCGGTGACGCCGTCGAGCATGGCCTCGGTGCCGGCCTGCAAGACGGCGATCGGCGTCCGCAGCTCGTGGGCAATGTCGGCGACGAGGTTGCGCCGCACCTGTTCCTGCCGGCTGAGGGCGTCGGCCATCTGGTCGAAGGCGGCGGTCAGGTCACGCATGTCGCGATAGCCGCGGACCGTGCCCGCCCGGCTATCCGGCTGGCCGCTGCCCATCGCCCGCGCCGCATGAAGGACCCTGTCCACCGGGGCGGTGATCCGGGGAGCGACGACGAGCGCGGCGAGCAGCGCAAGCAGCACCCCGAAACTGCCGCCGATGATGCCCGCACTCCACCGCTGGGCGTTGAAGTGCGCGAGGACCGCTCCTGTGCCGCGGTCGTCGAACTTCATCGTGATCGACCCGACGTGCCGGCCGCCGACGATGACCGGCTCCCGGTGCTCGGGCCCGGGGGGAAAGCTGGCGAAGGCAGGTGACGACCCGACGATCGCGCCTTTCGCGTCCCGGACCCGGATCACCGCCCCCGTCCGGTCCGCGACCATGATCACCGGTACGAGCGCCCGCGACCAGCCGTTGCGTACGTAGGTGGCCGCGGCCCCTATTGCCACGGCACTCGTTTCATCGACTTCCTGGCGACTCAGAGCCTGATGTTCCGCGGCGGTTACGGTGACCGCGCTGTAGGCGCTTGCCGCCATGACCGCCATGACCGCGACGCCGACGAAGGCCAGAGTGAGCTGAAGTCCGAGCCGCCCGATCCGTTGACCTGCCACCCTTAGCCGCCCACTGTCAGGCTGGGCTCGCGCCCCCGCCGCTTATGCTGCGCCTTTCGCTGGCAAAACCGCCGATCATAACAATACGTTATCGAGTCACTGCTGCTGGTAATCGGTGGCCTGGCCGCGCCGTGGCTGGCCTGGTCCCGCGTGCCCTGGCTGGCCGGTCCTGGCCGGTCCTGGCCGAGCCGGGTCGCGCCTGCCGTGGCTCGGAGTGCGCCCCGCCAGCCATACGGTTGACTGATGGACTCCGCGTTGACGCCGGCGCCCGGCCGGCCTGTGACTGAGAGGACCGGCGTGGACGGCAGGCATCTACGGCTCGGCCGGCCGCTGCTGGCTGACTCCGCCCGCCGCTGGGCTGGCGCGGTGCTGGCCTGCTGTGCCGCCATCGTCGCCGTGCTCGGTGTGCTCTTCTGGCACCAGACCACGGCGGACTGGCTCGATCGCGCGGTCGACGCTCCGTTCCTGACCTGGTTCGGCGGCCATCATGGGCTCGGGCTGTGGCTTGCCTCGGCGGCCAAGCTGCTGCCGGCGGCCGTCCTGACCGCGGCGGTCGTCATCACCTGCCTGCTCACCGGACGCCTCAACGGCGCGGTGCTTGGCGTGGCGGCTATTCCGGCTGCAATAGGACTGGATGAGGGCCTGCTCAAGCCCCTGGTTCACCGCACCTATCAGGGCAGCCTGGTCTATCCGAGCGGGCACACCACAGCCATGTTCGCGTTCGCGGCGACGGTTACGGTGCTGCTTCTTGTCCCTCCGCACCCGGCCAGGTTCAGGGCACCGCGCATCCTCATCCCGGCGGCAGCCTGCATGGTGGGCGTCGTCGTCGCGATCGCCGTCATCGGCCTGGGATGGCATTACTTCACCGACACCGTCGCCGGCGCCGCTGTCGGGATCGGAACAGTCTGCGCGCTCGCGCTCATCCTGGACCTGCCAGCCGTCCGCCGGGCGCTTGCCCGGGCGACCCGAGGGCGAGCCACCGCAGACGAATCTGCCTAGCGGTTGCCTGGCGGGTCACCTACCCGGCACACCAGCCCAGGAGCGGCAGACGAAGGCGAAGGCGAAGGTCCCAGCGCCTGGGAGGGACCTTCGCCGTCGCCATCGTCTGATCGACGGGCTGGCCTCAGCTGACCGCTGCGGCTCCCGACTGACCGGGGTTATATCGTTTATGCCGTGACGAAAAGATCGAATTCTCCGTTTCGCACGCCTCCGAGAAATGCGTGCCATTCGTCCGATGTGAATCGGAGGACCGGACCTTCGGAGTCCTTGCTGTCACGAACACCGATCTCGCGACCGGACAAACTCGCCACCTCGACGCAGTTGCCGTTGGAGAAACTCAGGGAACTCTTGATCCAGTGCGAATCCGGATCTGACCTTCCCGGGCTGTCCCCGGGCGCAAGTGTTCTCACGTCCTTACCTCGCTGAATGTCGCGTGTTTATGGGCCAGATGATGCGAATACGTAGAGTATTTTAACAGCTACCTACCGTGCTCGCTGCCCGCCTGACCAATATGACTCAGCAGTTTCCAATATCAAGGCCCTAGATGTCTCCGGGTCTAGTGACGCACCGGAGAGTATTCCGAAGACCAGCCTGTGTAGATACGTCTCCCGCTCGCCTTCCACCGAGAAGGCGTTCGTCAAATGCTCGCTACTTACTACATCCTGGAAAATAGCGTCACTATCTTCCCCAAAACCGAAGATGACAAATGACTCGCCGAATACCCTGTGCTGGGCGTCGAGGGGCAGGATCTGCAACGTCACGTTGGGCCGGTCGGCCTCCCGCGCGAGCCGCCGTAGCTGCTCATACATCACCTGGTCACTGCCGATCCGGCGCTTCAGGATCGACTCATCGAGCACGACCGACAGCCGGGGCGGTGGCTCGCGCGCCAGCACCTGCTGGCGTTGCATCCGGACCCTGACCAGCCGCTCGATCATGCCTGGCGCGACCGGCTCGACCTGGTTGTAGCTGCTGATTATGTGCCGGGCGTAAGCTTCTGTTTGCAAAAGGCCGGTGATAACCTCAACGTGCCATATAGCGATCGAACTCGCCTCGTGCTCGAGGCCGATGAACTGCTGATAATCGGCGGAAAGTCCGACGGTGAGCTCTTCCCACCAGCCCTTCTGGGCCGCGTCCTCGGCCAGTGCCAGAAGCTGCGCGCGACGGGGTCCGGTGATCCCGTAATAGTCGAGCAGCCTGGCGACTTCCACCGGCTTCAGGCCCGTCCTGGCCAGCTCGTATCTGCTGATCTTAGAAGGCGACCATTTCAGCGCCGCCGCGACGGCGTCGCCGCTCTTTCCCTTGCTTTCCCTGATCTCGCGAAGCTCCGCGGCAAGCCGGCGGCGCCGTACCGCGGGGCTCCCTGGCACGGTCATAGGGCGCCCCTTTCTCCTCGGTGCCGCTCCAGCGAGTCAGCATGACAGTCCGCAGCGAGCCGTGTCGCGGCGGCCGCGTGATCCGCTCACCCAAATCTGTCACATAGATAGTGATAATGATACTTTCACGGGACCTGACACTGAAATCCGGCGCACCCTCT
>Ga0307374_10011401_pt1 | contig 12644 bp, 9 predicted proteins | sample OX3MG_FD_202532 | JGI IMG/M metagenome (GOLD analysis project Ga0307374, IMG submission 202532) | Soil microbial communities from Risofladan, Vaasa, Finland - OX-3 | ecosystem: Environmental > Terrestrial > Soil > Coastal area > Acid sulfate soil | place: Finland: Risofladan, Vaasa | collected...
GGCCGACAGCCGGCCACCGCTGGCCTGCGGGGACGTCGAGGTCTGTCCGTCGCTGAGGGACCAGGCCAGCTTGCCGGCCACGCCGTGCTCTCGACGAGGCGCGCGCGTTCTTCCGGATGGGGTGCGGGGCACTCGACCTAACGGAATGGCATGACGATGGCAGTGTCGCGCCTCACCGCCTGGCGCAGCAAGGAGTGAAGGGTGGGTGCACCTGTCCAGGGAAGAGCGTCGTGCCCTGCCTGGCTGCGGTGTCATCTCCCTCGCTTCGCGCTCACACTGTGGCGGCATCCCCGGCGAGTACCAGCGCCCGTAGGCGACCGAGGTCCTCTTGCAGGTCGCTCGCCCGATCGCGGTGCGGAGGGAAGAACGCCGAGATCACCAACTCCATGAGCTTCGGCATATGCACGATGCGATAGGACTCGGTGACCCGGGTGCCCTCTTTCTCGGGGCGCAGCGTGAGCCGCCACTCGACCGAGTCCGGGTACGGACCGCTCGGGACGGTCCGCCAGACGAGCTCGCGGGGAGCGTCGGCGACGAGGACCTCGTTGAGCCGGGTCCAGCGGAAACCGCCCCGGCGGTTGCGCCCCCTGAAGCGGGCTCCGGCGACCGGCTCGGAGACACCCCCCTCCCACGTACAGCCGCGGCACTCGCCGCTCCACTCGCCCACCCTCGTGACATCGGCCACGACCGCCCACACCGCCGCAGGCGGCCGCTCGATCACGACCTCGGCCTCGCACGTGTGGCGCATCGCCACGCTCCTGTTCGTCCCCGTGCGCGCCCCTCACAGCCCGCTTCCCGCTCAGCGACGGCGACTCTACCCGGGTGCCCCGTGACGAGGTCCTCGGAGAGTGGGGGCTCTCCAGTTGGCGCTCGGCCCGTCCCTTACCGACGGGGCGGGGATGTCACCACCCAGCGCGCCGGCCGCTGGATCGCACCGGGGAGCGTGGTCGCCTCGTCGCCGTCCGCCGGCTCCACCTGCATTTGGGTGAGATAGAGGCTGTCGGCGAGCTGTGCCCCCCGGACGTCGGCGCCACGCAGGTCTGCCCCGAGCAGGTCGGCACCGGTGAGATCGGCCTCCGCGAGCGTCGCCGAGGCGAGCTGGGCGTAACGGAGGTCGGCGCCGCGCAGGTTGGCGCGGGTGAAGTCCGCATGCTGCAGGTCGGCAGTCGCGACCAGGAGCCCCGAACAGTCCTCGAGCATGCCGCGCTGCGCGCTGCTCACCTCGGCGAGGAGAAGGAGCACGCGACTCTGGATCTCGAAGACGTCGAAGCCGTCGAGCGTGGCGGCGTCCTCCCAGACGAGCGTCTGCACGACGCATCGCATCTCGTCCACCTCGGCGCGAAGCGGGGTTGCCCCCGCGGCCACCGACGCGTCGGCGAGGTGCCAGAGCAGCTGTTTCAGGCGGCGCACCACGTCGAAGACCGCGAACATCCGGGCCGTGCCCTCCCCGCCGTCCTCCCAGTGCACCTCCGCGCAGGTGTGCGCGCTGACGTGCTGGCCCGCGCCGAAGCAATCGAAGGATGCGCACCCCCGGTAGCCGGCGGCGCGCAGGTGCCCGTGTATCCCACACGCGTGCCCTCCGTCGAGATGCGGGCAGGCGACACCCGGCGGTTTGTCCGCCGCGAACTCCGTCGACGCGCGGAACGAGAGCGCGACGCAGCACAGCGCCTTGCACCGCGCGCAGTCGGCGCGCAACGACTCCTTCGGCTCGAGCTCCTGCGCGGTGCCCGTCGAGTCTTCGACTCCCGGATTCGCGTCGAGACGGTGGGCCGACGCACTCTCCCGTGCTCGGCTCCCGCCGCCCTCGGCCGCGTCTCGTCCGGGAGCCCGCCAACCCGCCATCCGCCCACCCGCGATCCCTGCCTGCCCCGCCATGTGCACCACCGGCGACAGTAGACAGATCGGGGCACGTGCGCGTGCCGGCCGGGCGGAGCACGTGTGCCCGGCTGCTCGCGGCCGGGGCGACCCCGCCGTCCCTCCAGGGTGCGCGAGGGTTGTGAGGGCTGCTCGACCTGGTCGGGCACCGAATCAGGGTCCTACCCACACCACCCGGGGGTGTTCCCGGATAGGCAGCCGACGGGCCAGAATGCATGCTGTTGTGAACGACATCACGTCGAGCGATCGAGGCACCGGGTCGGCCAACCTGCCGGAGGGAGACATGAGCCTGATAAGCGATGGCGCTCGTCGGGCACGCCGACACGGCGCCGATCCGGAGCCGGACCCGCACCAGACTCGCGGAGGCGAGTCCGTGCCGGTGCCCTCCCCGCCCCACGATGCCGCGTTCCCGCCGGCGGCGACCAACGGAAGCGCCGGGCTCGAGACCGGTCGGACCGCCCCTCGCGCAGTCCCCACGACCGATCACCGGGCCCTGCCGATGCGCGATCGCCTCGCCGCGGTGACGATCGACGCGATGGCCCGGTGGACCCCTTACGTGGAGAGCGAGATCTGCGGACTCCGTCAGCTCGTGCAGCCGGGTGACGTCTGCATCGACGTGGGGGCGGCGGCCGGTATCTACACCCTGGCGCTCTCGAGGCTTGCGGGTCCGACGGGTCGAGTGCACAGCATCGAGCCCCTGCCGTTCGCCAACCTCCAGCTCGCACGCCTCCTGAACGTCGGACGCGCCGCGAACGTCCGACAGCACGCCATGGCGCTGAGCACCGAGCCCGGCGTCGACATCATGAGCGTGCCGGTGGGCCGCTTCGGACTGGTGACGGGTCGTTCCTTCCTCGATCGTCGCGCCGGGGGTCCCGACCCCAACACGGAATTCCCCGGGCGGGCGGCGATCATGGTGACGGTCGACACCCTGGACGCCCTGTGTGCGCGCGAAGGCATCGACCGGCTGGACTTCGTCAAGATCGACGTCGAAGGTGCCGAGCTCGAAGTGCTCGAAGGTGGACGGCAGGTCATCCAGACACTCCAGCCGGCGATGCTCGTCGAGATCGAGGCGAGGCACGCGGCCCGCTATGAGCGGACGACCGACGACGTCACCGAGTGGATGCTCGCCCGCGGCTACACCATGTACACGTGGAAGCACGGCTGGCGTTGGACGCCCTCCATCCTGGCCGGCACGCGCAACTACCTCTTCCGCCCTCCGCACCGCACGCAGTGACCAGCGGGCGCCCCGCCCCGGGGTCAGTCGGCGGCCCCGCACACCCGCCGGATCTCACGGGCTGACGGGACGCACGCCGTGCCACCAGGAGGTCCCGGGGGATCTACGCTGGAGGCCCGGACAGAACAGGCCCCAACCTCCTGGCGGAGATGCTGTCAACCCAGACGCCTTCTGCTCATCACAGCGGCTGCCGAGCATGAGCCCCGGCGCGCGCCCGCGAGGGCGGCACCCGTGACCCTGACGAGCGAGCCCGTGCGCATCGTTCGACGGCGCATCGTGCAGCACGCCATTGCCCAGCGCCTGATCCGCCCCACCGGTGAGCGGGCCCACGGGCTCGGCATCGGCACCCCCCTTGTCGTCATGCTCCTCGTCGTCTTCGCGGGCTACGCGGCGGTGGTGGCCGTCGCCACCAGCGGGGCGGAGTCGGTCTGGGGGGCGTGGGCGGCGAGCGGCTACGGCACGGCCGCGGTGCTCGCCGGGTGGTACTGGCGGCGGCGACCGGGGCTGACCGTGCTCGTCGCGATCGCCGGGGCCCTCGCCGTACCCGCCGCGATCCTGCCGAACAACCTGGGACCGACCTCCGAGGTCCGCGTGGTCGCGAGGGCGGCAGCACTCTGGCTTTCCCACGGCACCCCGTACCTGCCGACCGCACAGCTCGTGTCGTGGCGTGCCTACGACCCGTACATGCCGGGCATGTCCCTCTTCGGCCTGCCGCACGCGCTCGGCGTCCTGGGTCCGCTCGGAGACCCGCTGTTGTGGCTCGCGCTCACCACCTTCGGAGCCCTCGCCGCCGCATGCTGCATCGCCGGGGGTGCGGCGCCTCGGTGCCCGGGCTGCTGGCGTCAAGCTCTCCTGCGTGCGCTGTTCCTCGTTGCGTGCCCGGTCTTCGCCCTTCCCATGTCGCTCGGGGTGACCGACCCGCCGGTGATCGCCCTCGTGTGCCTCGGTCTCGCCTGGATCGCGCGCCGCGCGCGCTCCTCGAGATCCGCGGCGGCAACCGGAGCATGGGACGGCGCGGCGCACCCGGGCGCACCGCTCTCACGGACGCCACGGGACCATGGCCGCCCGCTGCTCGCCGGGGTGCCGATCGGCGCCGCCTGTGCGCTCAAGGCGATCGCGTGGCCCGCGTTCCCCATCATCTTCGCGCTCGTCGCCGTCCGCGACGGCCGGCGTGCGGCGGCGCAGTTCGCCGCAAGCTCGACGGCCGTGTTTCTCGCGCTCACCTTCGCCACCGCCCCGCGGCTCTTCGCCCACCCTGTGGCGCTCTGGCAGAACTTGGTCGAGTACCCGCTCGGCCTCTCGCCGCGCCCGACGCCGGCGGCCAGTCCCCTGCCCGGCCATGTGCTCGCCGAGGCCGGCAGCTTCGGGCACTTCACCGCGATCGTCCTCCTCGTGGCCGCGGTGCTGGCGGTTGCCGTCTCCCTCCTCGTCCGCCCTCCTCGGGACGTCACCCAGGCCTCGCTCCGCCTGGCGGTGGGCCTCACCGCCATGTTCCTCCTCGCGCCCAACTCACGGTTCGGCTACTTCGCCTACCCCGTCGCGATCCTGGCGTGGCTCGCGCTCTGCGTCACGATCCCGCGTCGGGCCGCGCACGAGGTGCGCGGGGCCGGGGAAGGTGCATCCCGCAGTCGACCTCTGCGCACCTGACGGCGCGCGTGGAGCGGGACCTCGGCTACGGCTCGAACAGCCGGTCGGAGCAGCCGTCGAGTGGGTGGTACCCCGGGACCTCGCCGATGGGGGTGTCGAGGTAGATCTTCGCCTCGGGCGGCTGCGCGAACCGCCCGTGGCTCCAGCGGACCTCCACGTGCCCGCGCAAGCTCCGCGTGGCGCCGGCGCCGTGCCTCGCCCGATAGCGGGCCACCCACTCGACCTTCGGCTGGCCGGCGGGCACCCCTTCGATGCTGAGGTCGCGCAGTTCGAAGCCGTCTCGCCAGTCCCAGGCCGTGCCGACCCGCAGACGCAGGCTTAGGTGACCGTGCGAGCCGAGGAGGAAGTACGGCGCGTTCCCGATCCGCAGGAGACGCAGCAGCATGAGGTCCGGTTTGATCGAGGCGAGCCGGGCCCGCCACCGCTGCGCCGACGCCGCAGCGACGGTCTCGCACATCCGAGCGTACGCCCGCTCGACGTCTCCGTCAGGATCGGCGGTGGTCGCGGCCTCGCGCAGGCGCGCCCGCTCTTTCGTGGAGAGCGCGGGGGCCGCCGTCGGGAGCCCCGTGAGGCCGGCAGCGCGGACCGTCGCCTCGTACAGCCGTTGGTACTCGGCCGGCGCCACCACCTGGTACCAGTCGGTCGACTTCCAGTTGCCCGCGGTCGCGAGCAGCCCGTCGAACAGGCGCGCCGGCGACGCGTTGGCGATGTTCGCCGAGAGGTACTTGCACGAGACCATGTAGACGTGGTCGATCCGGAGGTCGATGGGCGCGACCTCGTCGCCGGCCGGCCGGCGGCCACCGGTCCACTCGATGACGCGCGGCGGGCGCCCGCCGAGGGCGTCGGGCGCGGCAGCGAAGGCCTTGCCGTTGCCGAACGCGACAGCGAAGTCCTCTGCGTGGATCCGGCGACCGTTCAGGGCGTCGAGGCGGTCCCAGACCGACGCGTCGATCCCGAGCTCGCGCGGCCGCGCGGCGAGCGCGGACGCCGGGTCCGGATAGGAGAGGGTGCCGAGGGCGGTCGCGAGCTCCGTGACGACGGTGCGGTCAGCCGGCACCGTGCTCGGCGTGGTCCCGTCGAGGCCGCGCCCGCGTCGGACCTCGGAGTGTCATCGAGCGGGTCGGCGTCGCCCTCGGCCGTACGCCGCCAACCGCGCCAGGTCCTCGTCGGAGGTCAACTCGATGACGTCGTAGACCAACTTCGCCGCCGTCGGGCCGGTGACCATGGCGAGCGCCTTCCCCCCGGCGCTGCGCGCCGGGGGCTTGTCCGTCGCGAGGAGCAGGTAGCGCGCCCCGGGGACCCCCTCCCTCACGATTGCGGCCTTGCCGAGCGCCTTCCACAGCGTGTCGGTGCGCAGGAGCCCGGCCCGTGGCGAGGTGAACGCCCCCGAGACGTCGACGAACCACTCCGCTCCGTCCCGGTCCCGGGCGACGAAGTTGACGGTCACCCCCGCGGGCAGCTTCCGCTCCTCGCCGACGACCTCGAACCCGTGCTTCTCGAGCGCCCACTTGGCGAGCTCCTTGGCCCGTCGTCCCTCTCGCACCCCGCGGGCCTGGAAGTCCTCGTCCGGGTCGGCCGGCGCCGGCACGGCCGGGAGCCGGGGCCGCCGGCGCAGGCCGCGCTCCGCCCCCTCGGCCTCCTCCTTGTCGAGGCGCTGGCGTTCCGCGCCGATGCGGGCCGAAGCGCGCTCGACGTACTCGGCGTCGGTGTCGTACCCGAGGTAGTGGCGGTCGGCGCGCAGCGCGGCGACGGCCGTCGACCCCGAGCCCATGAACGGGTCCAGGACGATGTCGTCCTTGTAGGTGTAGAGCTCGATGAGCCGCTGGGGAAGCTCGACGGGGAACGGCGCGGGATGGTTCACGCGCCGTGCGCTCTCGGGGGGCATCTCCCACAGGTCGATCGTCGCCGCCATGAATTCGTCACGGAAGATGGTGCCTTCCGAAGGTAGGCCACGGAGCTGCCGCTCGCGCGGCGGGATCGCGCGGTCGAACCGGCCCTTCGACGCGACGATCACGCGCTCGGTCACGTCACGCAGCACCGGGTCCAACGGGCTCTGATACGAGCCCCACGCGCACGACCCCGCGGCGCCCCGCGCCTTCTGCCAGACGATCTCGCCGCGGAGCAGCAACCCGAGATCCTCCTCGAGGATCCTGGTGACGTCGGAAGAGAGGCTGCGATAGGGCTTGCGCCCGAGGTTGGCGACGTTCACCGCGATCCGTCCACCCGGCTCGAGCGCCTCCACGCAGGCAGCGAACACGCCGCAGAGCATATGCAGATAGTCGGTGTAGCTCGCGGGGACGTGCCCCTCGCCGATCGCCGTCTCGTACGCCTTCCCCGAGTAGTAGGGCGGCGACGTCACGACGAGCGCGACAGAATTTGGCTGGAAGGTGCCGCGGAGCTCGCGGATGTCACCGAGGTGGAGCCGGTCGAGGTCGCGACGCTCCTCAGGCGGGCAGACCCGGTCGTCGTCGGAGAGCACCGGCGGCTCGAACCTCCGGTAGAAGTCGCTCGCGTCGTGGCTCTCACGCCGCCCGACTCCGAACGCCGACGTCGAGGTACTTCGCGCCCCGCGTCGCGGCGTCGCCCCGCGTCGCGGCGTCGCGCCGGGCGCACTCATCGCTGCGGCCGCAGGCGCGCGCGGGCGGCGCACCGGGGCACGGCGGCCTCCCGAAGACGCCCCGGAGCAGCTCCCCACGTGCCCCCGTCGCCTGCCACGCGGCAGACGTTAGCGCCCGGGTGCGACACGACCTCGGACCTCCAGCCGCTGCCCGGCCCAGTGAGGCGACGCGTCGAAGGAGGCCGGTCGACCGGGGCGTCGACGCGCCGCGATGCCCCGCGCCGAGATGAGCGAATCCTCATCCACGGCTCATCGTGGCGTCACGGCGCAGGCACAACCTGGCTCATGCCCGTCTGGACGACACGAGGAGGTGGCGATGGGAAAGTCCACCCGATGGGTCGCAGCACTCGGCGCGGCCGGGTCCTGGCAGGCGGCGGTGCCGCATGGCGCACGGGCCACGTGGGGTACCTCCGGCGCAAGCTCAGCCGCCCGTGCCTCGCCCCGCTGATCCAGACCGTGCGCGGCGCCGGCTACCGGCTCCTCGCCCCCTGAGCTCGCCCGCCGGTGGCGGAACGGCGATAGAACATGGCCCGCATGGTCGAGTCGATGGCCACCCGGCCCCGCCTTCCCGACAGCTTCTCGCTCGCCGGACACCGGGCACTCGTCACCGGCGCGGGCAGCCCGTCGGGGATCGGCATCGCCTGCGCCCGGCTGCTCGGCGAGCTCGGCGCCAGCGTCGTGGTGGCCGCGACCTCGGACCGGATCCACACTCGGCGCGACGAGCTGCGGGCGGAGGGCATCGCCGCCGACTCGGTCCTCGGGGACCTGACCTCCCCTGAGGACGTCGACCGGATCGTGTGCGAGGCGACGGCCGGCGCGCCCGTCGACGTGCTCGTCAACAACGCGGGCATGACCTCGGTGTCCGAACCTGGCAGCTCGGGAAGCGTGCTGGACCTCTCCGTCGACGCCTGGCGGCGCGAGCTCGACCGGGACGTCACGACGGCGTTCCTCGTGACCAAGGGGTTCCTGCCGGCGATGCTCGAACGCGGGTGGGGGAGGATCGTCAACGTCTCGTCGGTCACCGGGCCCGTGGCCGCGATCGCCGCCGACGCCGCGTACGCGACGGGCAAGGCCGCGATGGTCGGCTTGACGCGGGCCACCGCCGTCGACGCCGCACCCCACGGGGTGACCGTGAACGCCGTGGCCCCGGGCTGGATCGCGACCGGCTCTGCCTCTCCGAAGGAGCTGGAGCTCGGGACGGGCACCCCGAGGGGGCGGTCCGGCGCGCCCGAGGAGGTGGCGGCCCTCGTCGCCTGGCTGTGCACGCCGGGCGCGGGCTACGTCACCGGGCAGGTGCTCGTCGTCGACGGGGGGAACACGGTCGCCGAGGAGCGCGTGCACCTGCCGAACCGGCGGCGCTGAGCCCGAGCCGGCTCCCCACGCTCGCTACCATTCCGCCGAGTGAGCATCGTGGGGACCGGGGAGCCAGGGGGGCGGGACGGCGGGGGGGACGCCAGGAGCGGGCCACACTGGCTCAACCCCTCCCGCACGCCGACGGGCACGGCGCCGGAGCTCCCCGAAACCTTCGCGTACCGGATGAAGCGCCGGCTCCTCGGGCCGCCGCTCGTCAGCGAGCAGCTCCACAACGAGCGGCTCGGCAAACCCACGGCGCTCGCGGTGCTCTCGTCCGACGTCGTCTCGTCGTCGGCGTACGCCACCGAGTCGGTGCTGCGCATCCTCATCCCTGCAGCGGGCGCGGGTGCCTTCATCCTGATCACCCCGGTGACCGGCCTCCTTCTCCTGGTGCTCGGCACCGTCTGCCTCTGCTACCGCTACGTGGTCAAGGCCTACCCGGTGTCGGGCGGCTCCTACGTCGTCAGCCGCGACAACTTCGGGTACGCCGTCGCCCAGATCCCCGGCGCAGCCCTGTTGTGCAGCTACACGCTGACCGTCGCGGTGTCGGTCGCCGCAGGCGTCGACGCGGTCCTCTCGGCGTTCCCGAGCCTCCACGTCCCGCCCACGGCCCTCGCCGTCGCCTTCGTCGTGCTCCTCACGTTCGGCAACCTGCGCGGGATCCGGGAAGCCGGGCGCGTGTTCGCGGTGCCCACGTACTGGTTCATCGCGAGCATGGCCGCGCTCATCGGCGTCGCACTCGTCCGCCTCGCCGTCGCCGGCCACCTCCCGCGAGCGGTGCACACGGCTGGCCAGCTGCACGTCGGTCCGGCGGGTCCAGGCCTCCTGCTCGGGGCGTCGGTCTTCATCTTCCTGCGCGGGTTCGCCAACGGCGGCTCCGCGATGACGGGCATGGAGGCGATCTCGAACGCGGTGTCCGTATTCCGCGAGCCGCAGGTCCGCAACGCCCGCACGACGCTCGTCCTCATGGCGAGCATCATCGGTGCGCTCTTCCTCGCCGTCTCCGCCCTCGCCGCGGTCACCCACGTCCTGCCGTTCTCGAGCGGGACGCCGACCGTCCTCTCGGAGATCGGAGCCCTTGTCTTCGGCGGTGGGACGGCGGGTCGAATCGGCTTCTACTCGCTCCAGTTCAGCACCGCGCTGATCCTGATCCTCGGTGCGAACACCAGCTTCAACGGCTTCCCCCTGCTCGTCAGCTTCATCGCACGCGACAGCTTCCTGCCGCGACGGCTTACGAGCCGGGGGCACCGTCTCGTCTACTCCAACGGCATCTTGATGCTGGCCGCGTTCTCGATCGTGCTGCTCGTCGTCACGCGGTCGAACGTCGCCAACCTGATCCCCCTGTACGCGACGACGGTGTTCACGGGATTCACCATGGCCGGCGCCGGGATGTTCAAGTACCACCTGTCACGACCAGGACCGGCGCGGCGCCGGGGCCTCGTGGTCAACGGGCTCGCCGCGGCGACGAGCGCCGTCGTCACCCTGATCTTCCTCGTCACCGAATTCACCCGCGGCGCCTGGGCGGTCGTGATCGTGATCCCGCTCATCATCTTGACGTTGTCACGGACCCACCGCCGCTACGAGGCGGAGAAGCAGGTGCTCGCCGAGGAGGCGGCGATCGAGAACCCCGGCTCCCAGGTCCTGCTTCACAAGGAGATCGTCGTCCTCGTCGACAGCGTCGACCTCGCCACCGCCCGCGCCCTCCAGCTCGCCAAGTCGGTCGCCGCGGGGGCGCAGGTACGCGTCGTGCACTTCTCGATCGACGACGACCGCGCCGACCGGCTGCGGCGCGCGTGGGGGCGCCTCACACTCGGGTCCATCCCCCTCGAGGTGGTCGAATGCCCCGACCGCCGCCTGGAGCGTGCCGTCACCGAGCTCGCGGCGGACATGGCCAACGACGGCGACACCGAGGTGCTCCTGATCCTGCCGCGGCGGGCGTCGCACGGCCCGGTCGGACGGCTGCTCCACGACCGGACCGCGGACCGGATCGTCGCGGCGGTGACGCCCCTCGAGCACGTCAGCGCGACGATCGCCCCCTTCGACGTGTTGCGGCTCCTCGACGCGCGCTCGCGCGCCGCCCGCGCGTCCGCCGACCCGGTGCTAGCTTGCGCGACGGTGACGCAGCAGCCCGACGCGCCGAGACGCGAGGCGGCGTTCGACGCCGTTACCGGCACCACGGCGATCCACGCGGTCGAGCACCGCCAGCGGGCCCGAGTGGCGGGCCGGGTGCACTCGGTCAGCGTCCAGCCGTGGTCCGGGGTCCCCACCTTCGAGTGCGTGCTCGTCGACGGCACCGGCGCGATCACCGTCGCGTTCCTGGGGCGCCGGGACGTCGCCGGCCTCGAACCGGGGACCAAGCTGGTGGTCGAAGGGGCGGTCGGCTCCCACCGGGGCCGGCTCGCGATCCTGAACCCGCTCTGGGAGTTCCTCGAGCCCCTCGAGCGCCGCCGGCCCTCCGGGACTGGCTGACCCGGCTGACCCGGGGTCGCCCGGCACGACGACACGGAGCTGCGGCACCGGACGCTCCCGGTCGCCGCCCTCCTGTCCGGGCGTCGGCGGCAGTGGCGGCAGCGGGGCCTGCGCCGCCAGCGCCGCGCCCACCTGGTCGGCCAGGGTCACCGCGACCTGCAGGCGCCCCGGGTCCATCGGCGCACCGGCCGCGGCGCGCAGCACGAAGTGCCCGACCACGCTCCCGAGCGCCCAGACCGGCAGGGCGAACCCGGTCAAGGAGATGTCCGAGGGCCCGGTGAGGCGGCCGGCGCGGTCCACGACCGGCATGCCCCGCTCGAGCGGCTCGGCGCTGAACACGCACGAGTCCACCCCCGCGACCACGACCAGCTCCCCGGCCACCGCCCCGATGAAGACGGCGAGCTCCTCTCCCTGGGCGAGCAGGGTCGCGGCGTCGCGCACGCGGCCGAGGAACGCACTCGCCGACGCCTCGTCGCGCCGGTTCCGCGCCATGCGCAGGGCCAGCTCGCCGGTGAGGAGCCCGACCACCACGAGGGAGACGGCCGTGAGGACGTCGCTCTCCTTGGAGATCGTGAACTGCCCGTACGGCTGGGTGTCGAGGATCGTGAACGTCAACGCCGCGCTCGCCGTCGCGCCGACGACGGCGGGGCGCCTGCCCGTCGCCCCGGCGGCGGTCATGACGAGCACGAGGGCCATCGCCACGATGACGTCGCTGTACCCCGCACGGAACGGCACCCAGAGCCCGGACACGCCGGTGGCCGCGCCCGACGCCACGAGGAACGCCGCCGCCGACGGCCACACGTGCGACCACCCGGTCGCCTGGGGCGGGCGGGGCTGCTTCGCCCCCGTCGCCGGCCTGCCGCCGTCGCGTGACCGCACCGGTGCGAGTATACGAACGCCGGATCGGCCGAACCGTGCGGCGTGGGCCGCAGAGTCGGCCATCGCGACCCCGAGATGGCCACGACCGCAAGGAGGACCTCTGCAGATGGCCGCCCGCATCGACATGGTGGCGATCGGCTACGCGGACGACCGGGTCGCGAGCACGATCGCGCTCGTGCGCGACGGCGCGAGCACCGTCGTCGTGGACCCCGGCATGGTCGCCGACCGACGCCGTCTGCTCGCACGGCTCGACGGGCTCGGCGCGCCGGCGGACGAGGTGACCGACGTGGTGTTCAGCCACCACCATCCCGATCACACGCTGAACGCCGCGCTCTTCGAGAACGCCCGCTTCCACGACCACTGGGCGATCTACAAGGACGACGTATGGGAGGAGCGCGAGGCCGACGGGTGGGCCCTCTCACCATCCGTCCGCCTGCTCGCGACCCCGGGGCACACGTCCGAGGACCTCACCACGCTCGTCGAGACCGACGGCGGCCTCGTGGCGTGCACGCACCTGTGGTGGTCGGCCGGCGGACCCGAGATCGACCCCCTCGCCGTCGACCAGGCTCG
>Ga0307374_10011403_pt1 | contig 12643 bp, 9 predicted proteins | sample OX3MG_FD_202532 | JGI IMG/M metagenome (GOLD analysis project Ga0307374, IMG submission 202532) | Soil microbial communities from Risofladan, Vaasa, Finland - OX-3 | ecosystem: Environmental > Terrestrial > Soil > Coastal area > Acid sulfate soil | place: Finland: Risofladan, Vaasa | collected...
AAGTTCCGCAAAGTTTTCCAAGCGATCATGTCAAACCTCCTAGCAAGAACTGGTGAATCTATCACGGGTTCACCGTGCCATCAAGAATCGCCAAGCCAAGCTCGATGCGATTACGAAGAGGCTGCTTTGAGCCCAGCCGGATTCAATCGACGCGCAGCTCGCCGAGATCCGCGAGTTTGTCACGTCGGGGATTATTGATTTGCGCGGGTTGCTCTCGAAAAGTTTGGTTCTCTCGCGCGCGGAAGTGCTAAAACGCGTGCGTGAGATTCAGATGGTGCCACAGACAAGCGAGAGCGATCCGCATTACGAAGCGCAAGGTTGAGTGGGATCTACTGGGAGAAGATTCGAGGCGGGACTGTCAAATTGGGATGGTTGCGGGGGTTGGATTTGAACCAACGACCTCCGGGTTATGAGTCGGGGTGGTCAATCCTAAGTCCCGCTGAATGTGCTGCCCTTAACCCCCGCTGCCGTTCCGTTTTTCTAGCCCGATGGTCAGGTTTCTGCACCCACTTTGCACCCAAGTTTAATTGTGGCTACAAATCGCGCCTTTAACCAGGAATGTGAATAAAGAGAGTGTTTTTCAAAATGCGACAACAAAAATGCAGCCAACGCGGGCAATCCTCTCGCGGGAATATCATTTCGGCAAGTGTGTGCTGCGATGGTTATTTGGGTGCAGTTTTTGTTGTCAGATGTAGTCAGGAAAAATTGCAATGATTCGTAGCTCTGGTGGAGATCATCTTTTTCTCGATCCACGGACGTTTCCGAGCCGCGAGGACGCACCTAGAAACAAGCCCCGGCGCGTGGCGCAACCTGTCGTGCGCGTTTTGACGCCGTGGAAGGGTGGCACGTCAAAGCACGTAAAAGTGGCGTTGGCCCGGTTTCTAAGCCATCCAGCGAAGCTCCCGCCCGATCCGGGCGCTGGGCCTTACCCCGTTGCTGCGCGTCTCGATCTGGCCATGATTGCGAAAGCCATGCGGCTAGCGGGGGAGCCGAGTAGAGCAGCATTCATCCGTCGCGTACTCGCGTGGAAGTACTTTCAAACGCCGACCGTGGCATCGGCCAAGCCCGCGACGATTGTAGCTGCAAAACTGTCTCAGGTCGCGGTGAAGCAGGTTGCACCTTCGGTCGCGGTGCCAGGTCTCTCGTTTAGAATCCCGTTCGGGGGGCAATTGTGCGAATCTGTGGGCCTCGGGGACGTGCCCGCGCCGAAAAATCTCTCGGATCAGGAGTACATCCGGCGACTTTATGAAGGGAAGATTTGATCGTGAGGCACCTAAAGCGAGATGTTCTACGATTGTTGGCGGATGGACAGCGCCGCGATGCTCGCAGCGTTGCTGAGGGCGTGCGCTACGCGGAGTCGCGTTCGATGTCGAGCTACTTGCGTCGTTTGGAAGGACAGCGATTGATTCAGAGTTCTTATTTTGGGCGCGCCGTGGCGTTTCGCATCACGGCAAAGGGCACTGCACGACTTCGATTTTTTCTGACGCACCCACATTACAACTTTCTTCGCCGACGATAAGACGAGTAAGGCTAGAATTTGCTTCCACTTTTGGCATTTTGACTACTAAAACGTGTGCTACGCTCTATCGATGAACGAATCAACCACGCAAGTTCAATGCGGTTTCTGTGGTAATCCGATTAACGAGGCACCGGATGCGAAAGCGGAGGAGCGGAATCCATGCCCCAAATGTGGCTCTACACTTCGCCGCTTCAACGTATCGATTACGGAGCAACTCACCTTTCACGCGAGCCTCGGTTTCAAAGCCAAGAGGCAAGGCGAACGAAAGCCACACGTTGAAGGAAAGAGCGGCGATGATCTTCACCGCGAGACGGGCAGGTGGATGAAGAAGGATCGGCTCATCGACCGCGAGAACGATCACTATAAAGAAGTTGTAACCGACCCAGAGTCAGGGAATGTCATCCGCTACTGTGAAGAGCCACTAAGCGAGCACCGTGGTCACGGAAGCGCAAAGAAAAATCCTCACGACGAAACGAAAAAATAGAGCCTACCAGTGTTTAGCCAGCGTTCCGAGGGTCACGCCGATCAAGCCACCTGACAAGCCTGAAACAATAGGCACAGCAAGAGGCACCCACCACCTGCTTTCACGCTTAATTTCGACAGCCCGCGAGTGAAGGTCAATGGCGGTGTCGATCAGTGTCTTGATGTCGGACGGCGACAGAGGGGCACGCGAAATTCGCTTCCTATCCTCAGGAGACAAGAGCGCATATTCTTCTTCCGATAGCTGCTTTTCGTGGTCAACGTCGTAACGTTTCGGAAATTGCCGTCGCCAGACGAGCGATGCACGTTGTCTCGTTGTGTCAAGGCGAAAGAACTCGGGATGCTCCTCGAAGACTTTTTTCCAACACGCATCCTGCGACGCATCTCCGACAATCCTTTTAGCCCACATGCTGAACGGGCACATATGAAACCTATAGACGCCCATCGCTTGGATCGCGGCAATCACGTCGGGAAGCCGGTTAGAATTTCCAATGTAGGGATTTTTGTCCATGTTTTCCATCGCGAGTGTCCTCCATGTAGAATTCCCATTCGGCCTAAGTCACTTGCGCCCTTTTAACACTCTACTGGCAATTGCGTACACCTCAGAATAGAATCTACCATCGCAGGCTAGTAGCTGAGGAGTAAAGACGGGATGGCGCGAGGAAAAGGGAAGAACGGCGGAAACGATGGGCGCACACGCAGCAAAGGAACGGCGCATCCGAAGAAGCGGGCGATTGACCGTTACGAACACACGGGCAAGAAACGCATCAACAATCCGCCCGTGGGTTTGGTTAACCCGAAAACCGATCCGCCGCTTCCAACGCACAAGATTTACGATTACATCGAGCCGGTGCCTAGCGTAAAGCCCGGAAAGAATCTGGATTACGATCCACATCTTGATCCACAACTCGTTTGGGCTGGCAAGAAAGAGCACGCCTCGTTTGAAGTTCCCACGGTTTCGTTGCACGTCCACGAAACGATTGATCCTCGCACGATCATCGAAGCAGTCCGTAAGCGCAACGGCAATGGACTACCCACGCAGCCGTCGCTCTTCGAGCGTCCCGAGGAGAAAATGCCGCTGCGCGACGCCATTGAGTTTTACCGGCACGCGCACGGCTGGTCGAACCGGCTGATTGCCGGCGATTCCTTGCTGGTGATGAACTCGCTGCTCGAAAAGGAAGGCATGGCCGGACAGGTACAAATGGTTTACCTCGACCCGCCTTACGGCATCGAGTACGGCTCAAATTTCCAGCCGTTCGTCAACAAGCGAATGGTCAAGAACCGCAGAGATGAAGACCTGACGCAAGAGCCGGAGATGATTCGAGCCTTCCGCGACACGTGGGAAATGGGCATCCACTCGTACCTGACGTATCTGCGCGACCGCCTGCTACTTGCCCGCGAACTGCTTCACGAGTCCGGCTCCTGCGTCGTTCAAATTGGCGACAAGAATGCACACCTTGCAAGCGAATTGCTTGATGACATATTTGGATCCAAGAACTTCCACGCATTGATCAGCTTCCGAAAAGGTTTCGCCCTGGCACCTAAAGGGCTTGGTGGGGTGACTGATTACATCGTTTGGTACGCGAAGGACCTTAGCAAGCTAAAATTTCATGCGCTCTTTGAGAGCAAACTTGCCGGTGGCACAGGAAGATACGGTGCAGTCGAACTGCCGGGCGGCGACAGGCGAAGGTTGACGCGGGAGGAGCGGGACAACCTGCTGCTTCTCCCGCAGGGTTCAAAGGTATTCGTTCCAGAGAACCTTCTCGCGGCGGGTCTCACGCCGAGCTGCGTTTTTCCGGTCGAATTTGAAGGTCAGGTATTCACTCCAAAACAGGGACGGAGTTGGAAAACAAATCCGTCTGGCATGCTGAATCTGATCGCCAAGAAACGAGTTGTTCGTTTCGGAGAATCCCTGAACTACGTGCTCTATCACGAGGATTATCCGGTTGAGCCGCTTGACAATCTATGGAGTGACACCGGCGGTGCGGTTGATCCGAAGTACGTGGTGCAAACTTCAACAAAAGTGATTCAACGATGCCTTCTCATGTCGACCGACCCCGGCGACTTGGTCTTCGATCCAACGTGTGGTTCTGGCACAACCGCCTATGTCGCCGAGCAGTGGGGCCGTCGGTGGATTACAGCCGATACGTCCCGCGTGGCCATCACGCTAGCGAAGCAACGGCTCATGGCCGCCGAGTTTGACTATTACAAACTCGCGCATCCAGAGGAAGGCGTAGGAAGCGGTTTCTGCTATCAAAAGGTTCCTCATGTGACACTCGGTTCTATTGCTCAGGATGAGCCACCTGGCGAGGAAACGCTCTACGATCAGCCCTACACGGACAAAGCACGCGCGCGCGTCACCGGGCCGTTCACCGTGGAAGCCGTTCCCGCGCCAACTGTGCGCTCTTTGGAAGATATTGAGCTTGGTGCGGCCCGGCTAAAGGCTCAGGAATCCCTAGCCGATTTTCGTGATGCGGGTACGCCGCTACTGGATGCGTCCGTAGCACGCAAGGGCCCGACGCTGCGTCACACGGAATGGCGCGACGAATTGCTAAAAACGGGATTGCGCGGCAAAGGCGGTCATCACATTGACTTCTCGCGCGTCGAGCCGCTGGCTGGGACGCGCTGGCTACACGCCGATGCGGAGACGAAAGGCGCAAAGCCGGAGCGCGTAGTCTTTTCCTTTGGCCCCGAATACAGTTTGCTCGATAGAAACCAAGTTGAGCTTGCTTGGGAGGAAGCGAGGACAATCAGTCCACGTCCGTCGATTATCGTTTTTGCGGCATTTGAATTTGACCCCGATGCTGCTAAGGAAATTGACAGCCTGACAAAAGAAAAAACCGGCATGACTTTCCTGACGGCGCAAATGAACGCGGATTTGCTAACTGAAGATTTGAAAAAGAAACGCGCATCGAATCAGGGCTTCTGGCTTGTGGGACGGCCTGATATTGAATTGCGCGAAATCACGAAAGACGATCACAAAGGCAAATGGGAAGTGGAAGTTCGCGGCTTCGATTACTACGACACGCGCACGGGCACTATCGAATCTGGCGATCCCTCGAAGATTGCCATGTGGCTTCTCGATACCGATTATGATGGCCGCAGTCTTTATCCGCGCCAAGTTTTCTTTCCGATGGCTGACGATGATGAGGGCTGGGCGCGGCTTGCGCGTAACCTGAAAGCGGAGATTGATTCCGAACTGATTGAAAAATATCGCGGGACTGTTTCGCTGCCATTTGAATCCGGCCCGAACAAACGCGTAGCCGTGAAACTGATAGACGACCGAGGGATCGAAAGCCTGAAAGTCGTGGACGTAAAGTGAGCACGCAAACTCAAGTCGGTTCCCCGACGATAGATAAGCTCATCATCAATTCCCCTTACGAAGAGCCGCGCGAACACTGGCGCTATGATCGTGAGACGCGGCTATTCATACGCGAGCCGGAGCGAAGAAAAGCCGGATATATCCGCGCATCCGAAAAATCACGCTCATTCGATGATCCGGGCGTTTTTATGGAGTTGCCCTTAGTGAATCAAATCCGGCCACGAGTGAAGGCATGGCGCGGGCGCGATGGGGATTATCCCGGCGCGAGCGGCATTACAAAGCGGCTCTTGCAGCATTGGCGCGACACGGAGCAACGAGACTCAAATCGCCGATTTTTCTTTTGCCAGTTGGAAGCAATCGAAACGCTGATGTGGTTGATCGAGGCTCCCGCATCGGAGCGAGTTGGCATTGATGTTAAGGGCGATGGCGGGCCGTTCGCACGGCTATGCTGCAAGATGGCTACAGGTTCCGGCAAAACAATTTTGATGGCCATGCTGATTGCGTGGCAAGTGCTAAACAAAGTCACCTATCCGCAAGACAAGCGTTTCTCGAAGAACATTCTATTGATTGCGCCGGGCCTCACAGTGAAAAACCGCTTGCAGGTGCTCGTTCCGGGCACGCCGGGGAACTACTACACGGAATTTTCCATTATCCCGCCGGGCCTCGAAGACAAGCTGCGGCAGGGACAGACTTGCCGCGTGATGATTCACAATTGGCATAAGTTGGACTGGGAGAGCGAACAGCAAATTGCGAAAAAGCGCAGCGTAGATAAACGCGGCGCGAAAAGCGATGAGGCTTATGTACGCGATGTGCTGCAAGAAATGGCGTCCGCGCAGAATCTCGTTGTCATCAATGACGAAGCGCATCATGCGTGGCGCGTGCCTCCGAAGTCCCGCGTTGCCGGAATTTCCAAAGAGGACGTAAACGAAGCGACGAAGTGGATCGGCGGGCTGGAACGGATTCACAGAGCGCGCGGTATCCTCACATGCTTCGATTTGACGGCCACGCCATTTGCTCCCACTGGCCGAAAAAGCGGCGAGGAAACGTTGTTCAACTGGATCGTGAGCGATTTTGGATTGAACGATGCGATTGAGTCCGGGCTAGTGAAGACTCCGCGCGTGGTTGTGCGGGATGACGGAAAACTCGATGCAAAGTACAGGTCGCGCTTCTATCACATCTACAACGATCCAGAAGTTAAGACGGATGTGAACCGAAAGGCCGAGCCGCAAACTCCACTCCCAGACCTAATACGCACTGGCTACTATCTGCTTGGGAAGGATTGGCTGGAAGCCGCAAAGAAGTGGAAGAAGGAAAAACAGCGTACTCCGCCAGTGATGATTACCGTCGCAAACACAACTTACACAGCGGCGCGGGTTGAATTTGCTTTCACCCACAAGCGCATCACCATCGAGGAGCTTTGTGATCCTGACAGGATTCTCCATATTGACTCGAACGTGCTGAAGCAGGCGGAAGAGGAAGATGAGCCGGTACAGCTTGGATTGAAAGCAGTTCAAGACGAATCAGAAGAAACGAACGGTGACGGCTCTAATGGCAATCGTCCGGAGAAAAAACTCTCGAAAAAAGAGAAAGCTGAGTTGCTGCGTCGGCAAGTGGACACAGTTGGACTCGAAGGGCAACCGGGAGAAAAAATTCAGAACGTAATCTCAGTCGGGATGCTCTCCGAAGGATGGGACGCAAAAACCGTAACGCACATCATGGGCCTTCGCGCGTTCACGTCGCAGTTGCTTTGCGAGCAGGTGGTTGGACGCGGGCTGCGGCGCACGTCCTACGAGGTAAACGAAACGGACGGCCTGTTCCAGCCGGAGTACGTGAACATTTTTGGCGTTCCGTTCACGTTTTTGCCGCATGAAGGCGGCGGAGATGAACCACCCCCGCCTCCGCCCGCTCCCAAGACGCGGATCGAAGCATTGCCCGAACGCAAACGCTACGAGATCACATGGCCGAACGTGCTTCGGATCGATCACGATTACCGCCCCACGCTAACTCTTGATCTGGCGAACGCAAAGCCGCTATCCCTAGATGCCTATGAGACTCCCACTTTGGCTCAACTCGCTCCGACAATTGATGGTAAGCCCGACCTGAGACAAATATCGGAGATCAACCTGCGGGAGCTTGGAGAGCGGTTCCGAATGCAGAAGATTGTTTTTTCGACGGCGAGCGACATTTACGAGCAGATGAAAACAACGTGGAAGGGTAGCCGCGAGTACCTGCTTGCTCAGGTGATCCGGCTCGTCGAAAAATACACCGAAAGCGACAAACTGCGAATCAATCCGCCTCTGTACAATCAGGACGATTTGCTTCGGCGAATCATCATCACTTTGCACATGGGTACTGTGGGTGAACACCTAAAGCAAGCGATTCATTTCGAGAACACTAAGGCCCTCGTGCCGATATTCGATACAGAAAGGCCGATCCGCGCGACGGGCGATATGCTGCCGTGGTACACGGGCAAGCCATGTGAGCATGTCCAACACTCGCATATCAATATGTGCGTTTTTGACAGCCGATGGGAAGCGAGCGAGGCTTTCGAGCTTGATCGCAGCCCGCACGTGGCCGCGTGGGTGAAAAACGATCACCTCGGATTCGAGATCACCTACTCGTTCCGAGGCATCATCCGCAAATTCCGTCCTGATTACCTCGTTCGGCTCGCAAATGGGAAAATGCTAGTGCTGGAAGTCAAAGGACAGGACAACCAAGAGCAGCAAACGAAACGTGAGTTTCTGTCCGAATGGGTGCGAGCGATCAACGGACATGGCGGCTTTGGCATTTGGGCGGCTGACGTTTCCCATTATCCCTCAGATATTCACGGAATTTTGCTCAGACATGGATGAGCGTGCTCATTGCTTCGCCGTCTCCCGCGCTTCGAGCGTCTCCGTGTAAAACAGGTGATTGAAAGGAGCAACAAGCAGGGCGTGAGCTGCACTGCGAATCTTTGCCGGATTCCGCGCGCGAATGATTCTATCGAGAATAACGAACATCCATTTCGCTGATTTTTACCGCGCACATGTCGCATCACCTCAGGAAAGCAGCTCTAGCCGGACTCTGAAACAGCGAGTGCGAGGACATTTTGGAAGCGTGTTCTTTGTTTTTTCAATGCATCGGGATCGTGGCCTTCGCGCCCGCACGGACAATACAAATCAAAAAAGTCAGCCAGTTCCTCAGGGGCTAGCTTCTCGATCCCAAGACCCCATAAAGCCCCGAACATCGAGCTGTGATCTGAGTCGCCTTTGAATGGTAAGAGAGGCCCCCTACCGCATCGCAACTGTTCGAGGTCGCTGGCTGTTCGTAAGACTCTTCTCCCGGCGTCCCAGTCTCGCTGTGCCCGCTTTTTCGCATCCACTTTTGCTGTCTTCTTATGGCGCTCGAAGTGAATCCACTCTGCAATCCCCGGCTCATCTGAATCTGATTTGAGTGCATCGTCACTGAACATTATCTGTGCCGCGAAGGTGTTGGGCGCGGGTTGGACGGAGCCGGAGTACTTCTCGTGAATTTTCGCAAGCCGTCTGTCGAGGCGGCCTTCAATCTTGGCAACAAGTTCACGCGACGGATTCGGCCCTAACGTTTTGCGTGCTTCGATTGAATCCTTTAGAAGCTGCGCCAGTTCAAAGATCGCGGGATGGCACTTCGCCACGGTTGAATCGTGGCGCTTTGTTACGGCTGTTTCTAGCTTGTTTACCGGCTGCGGCTCGCTTCTCCTCATATTTTGAGAAGTTTATCACGCCGGTACAAACGGCAGGGACGCGAAAATAAATTACGCGTCCCTGCTTATGTTTCACTTCTCTGGCAAGCTGGACTCGCTATGAAGCATAAACTTGACAGAATCATCCACGAACCGCGCGGGGCAAACATGATCCTTGTTCGATTCGATCCCCGCCAAGTGAAGCGCGAAGCGGATTTCATCGGCATTGTTTCGCGCTTCACGCGGTTGCGTCGCACGGGCCGTCAATTCATCGGCCTTTGCCCGTTTCATTTCGAACGGACGCCCTCATTCTACATAGACCCTCGACGGAAACTCTTCAAATGCTTCGGACGCTGCGACGCGCGGGGCGACATTTTCGATTTCGTGATGCGAGTCGAACACTGTGACTTTCCTCGCGCCGTGAAAATCGTCTCCGCGTTTTCTTTTGGGGTAGCGACGGCCAGCGAGCGGCGAAGCCGCGAGCGTTTTGGCAGGAGCGAAGGGGCCGAAGGCCCCTCGACCCCCGAAGGGGGTTGCCCCACTAGCCAGCCAGTCCGAACCAGGCGCGATGAGCTTATCGCCCGTCTGGATGCCACAGAAAGGCGCAACGCTGCGATTTGCGCTGCGAATACCGCCGATGCGATGGCGTTTGCCACTGCGTGCGAACCGCTGCGCTGCGATGGCTCTCTTTTATTTATCAACAAGCGGATAACTGGCCATGAGTGAAGCTCGAAGCAATTTCGATGGCTTGCTCGCGGGGCCGCCTCGCGCGGTGATCCCCGATTCGCCCGCGAGGGAGGGGGCGTGCGCGTCCGGCCAGCGGATACGAATTGCCGATACGGGCGAGGGCGCACACTCATCGTTTTCGGCCTTAGTTTGTGAGCATTGCGGCAACGTTTCCCAAAATGTCGCGGCGGCGCGCTATCACACTGCGAAGTTGTGCGGTGTTTTGTATCCGCTCGCGGCTCCAATAATTTCGGAGTCAGTTGATTCGTCTGCGGCGGATGATTTCGAGTCGAATCCTGAGTGGGAGCATTTCGGATTCCGTGGCAAGGTTGCCGAAGTTTTGATGGCAGGAGCACGGGACTCGAATGGGAGGGGCGAAGAATCCGGCGAAATGAAGATGAAACGGAAGGCCCTTCGGTTAAAGCGGAAGGCCATTCGTTTCGCCAACTGCGGGCGTTTGGGCCGATCTGCCGTTTGTTCTTTGTATCCGTTCGAGCACAAATTCTACGCGCCGCACGATTGCGGTACGGATTTTTGCATGAAGTGCGCTCAGGGTCAGCGCCGGGCGCTCTTCGAGAAGTATCTGCCCGTTATTCTGAATGCGGTCGCGGGCGGCGTACCGAAGGATTGGACGTTAGCCCGCGTCACTTTTACGCTTCGTTCTGACGGTACTGAGATTACGCCTGAGCGTGTGAGGGAATTCAATTCCGGAGTCCGGTTCACTATACGGAAGTCGGTCGGCTCTCGCGATGGATATGGCTTTTTATTTTCCGATGAAGTCGGCTTCGAGACGCGCGGGCACTTGCCTGACGCGCAGCGCGTCGCGCACGGGCTGAATCTGCATTGCCACGGTCTTTATTTCGGGCCGTATGTCGATTGGGAGCGGACGCGCGACCTTTGGGCGACTGAAACTAAAAAGCGTTTCGGCGTGCCTAGTACGGGATTTTTTATTACAGAAGAGAAGGAAGTGAAGGGATTCCGGCGCGATCCTGAGCGTGCCGTTCGTTGGGCGCTGAATCACTTGCTCAAATATTTGAGCAAGCCGCCCGCTGTTACGGCAGAGCGGTTGGCATCTCTGATCCTTTCGTTCGACGGTGCGAAACGAGTTCACGCGCTCGGGAAATTCTACGGGAAGTGCCCGAAGAAAGAAAAGGCGAATTGTCCGTGTCCGACGTGCAAGCGCATGGGGCTGGAAAAGCCCGGCAGTCTTTCATTTGAGGGAAAATTTCTTCCGAATGGCGGCTCGATTCCCCGATTGAGTCTCGTCGGCGATTTAGTCGCGCAAGGCTATCTGCCTTTGCATGGCGATGGTCGCACAACGGATTTCGGCGATTTTCTTGTGCGTGATGCGGCGGCCCCATGAATAAATTGTCCACAATTCGGATGGCGCAAGCTGCGGCGCGGCGGAGCGGTGGTGTGCTTGAACGGTCGCGCGGCCTCGAATCTGGCCGCAATTCCCGCGAAAATCCTCTGATATCTAGCCCCGGGCGTGATTCCCAGAAGCAATGCGGCGAAAAATCGGCGCTCTTACTACAAGTAAGTGGTACTCTTCGCGCCGGGCAGTATGTCGGCGGGCAAAGAGGTGATCTCTTGGCTCGCAGACGGTTTCAAAAAGGAAGTTTGTTTCTTCGTGGGGTGAAGCGGCGTATGTGGATCGCACGATGGCGCGAGGACGTAATCGAGGCAGACCGCGTGCGGCGCGTCTATCGTTCCGACGCAATCGGCACAATCGAAGAGTTTCCTACTCGGAAGTTGGCCGAGAGGGAATTGCAGTCTCGGCTTTCGACGGTGAACGATCCAAGCTATCGGGCGCGGCCGACGGCAACGTTTCAGCAGTTCGCATCTCGATATGAAGCGATGGTGCTGTCGCAGCACAAGCCATCGCATCAAGGGACAGTCCACAGTCATATCCGCAAGTGGTTGATTCCGTTTTTTGGCCGATTGCAACTGCGGGAGATTCGCCCGGAGTTGGTACAGCGTTTCCTTTCCGGGGTGCAGGCAAGCCCGAAGACGGTCAGGAATCTCTATATCACTATTCGCTCAATGTGGAAGTCGGCTCGCGCGTGGGGTTACGTGACGCATGATGCCTGCGATTGCATCGTGCTACCAAAGTCCAATCGCGCGCGTCGGTTTTTCTATTCACTAGAAGAGGTGCAGCGCATCATCGCGGCGGCGGAAGAGCCATGCAAAACCTTTTATTGGCTTGCGGCTGAAACGGGGATGCGCGCGGGTGAGTTGTGCGGATTGCAACTGGACGATTTGAATTTCGAGCGGCGTCTCGTTTCGATCCGGCAGAGTTCATGGCATGGGAAAATCCAAAGCCCGAAAACGGAGAACGCTCACCGTACATTCTCGCTTTCGCCGCAGTTGTGCGCGCACCTTGCGGAGTTTCTGCGGCGGCGGCGTCCGAATGAATTGCGGCTGCTTTTTGCTACCAGCCGGGGCACGCCGTGGGATTCAAACCTTGTTGTGAAACGAAAGCTGCGACCGTTGCTCGAATCGCTTGGAATTAAGGGCGGCGGGCTGCACGCTTTCCGGCACGCGAACGAAACGATGATGGATCGTCTCGGCGTGCCGATGAAGGTGCGTCAGGAAAGGCTTGGGCACAGTGATCCGCGTCTTACGCTCGGCACGTACACTCACGTTGCCAGCGCGGATGATGCGAGGATCGCGGCGCAGTTGGGCGACATTCTGCACCCACTTTGCACCCAAGTTGGGACTACGATAGAAGGTGCGGTGCAGCAACCCGCGTTGGTGCATTAAGATGGAATGGTTGCGGGGGTTGGATTTGAACCAACGACCTCCGGGTTATGAGCCCGACGAGCTACCAGGCTGCTCCACCCCGCGTTATAGATATTACGCGACTTGCCGTTCTTCTGCAACCGCACCCACGTGA
>Ga0307374_10011404_pt1 | contig 12643 bp, 12 predicted proteins | sample OX3MG_FD_202532 | JGI IMG/M metagenome (GOLD analysis project Ga0307374, IMG submission 202532) | Soil microbial communities from Risofladan, Vaasa, Finland - OX-3 | ecosystem: Environmental > Terrestrial > Soil > Coastal area > Acid sulfate soil | place: Finland: Risofladan, Vaasa | collected...
CATCGCCGCTCGCGTTGGCCGTTGTCGTACCAAGGCCACTTTCGGTGCTCGCTCGGCCGCTCGGTAGCGTAACTGCAAGCGTGCAGGAATCACTTGGCTTGCTCGAATGCACAGTGAGTGATTCATGACCACGGGGAGCAACCGACTTGATTAGTGAGGTAATTTTTACACTGCCGACATGAGATGTCGTTGTCGCACCAGGTCCCATAGTTGTCGTGGTCGCTGTCGGATGTACCGCATTGGCCTTAGGCCATGCGCCGAGAAACTGATGATACGCCGAGACCCAGTTACTCGCGATGAGAGTCTGGACACTACGGAGGCTGACCTTGCCGCTACACACGAGAGCGTGCAGACGATTTTCAAGAATGTCCTTGCTATTCAAGTAGCCGTGCGGGTGATCATTCAACTCGGGCCACAAGTTGCCAATCGCGTTGCTCCCGCCAAGTTCGAGAGAGATGAGGTGGTCGATCTCGTACTGGCCAGTCGTGTGATGAGTGATGCCGTACTCCGCATAGACCTGGTTCTTCTCGGATTCGGGAACGTTGCGAACGCTGGTCGAATAACCGGACCGACAGATCGCCGCAACGGTTACATGGAACGTCACGCCAGGCGTCACGCGAAGATTATTCAACGGCTCACCGTGAGAGTAACGAAAACTTCCAACGGCTGCGAACGCTGCCGAAGAGAGCGTCAGGCTGACAGCCATCACCGCCGCTGCGGCTACTCCGATTGTGCGCTTCATACGTGTCTCCGAGAACTGTTCACATCATGGTCCATACGATAAGAAAAGCGAAGGCTAAGCGCCCATGTAACGCTCAAGCCAAAACAAAACTAAATGCTGACTGGCAGAAATACCATGTGACCAGTACTTTTACGCGTACAACTGTGAAACGTTTCCAGCTTGATGGGCTGGTGCCCTTAGGGCGTGTGGGTTGAAGTCCCGCCTCCGACACCACAGGTTTGCAACCCTGGTTCAACCCGACCTCTTGCAACGTCACGAGAATCGGTGGTGCGCCAACGATCTGGACCGTCAATTTATCCGGGAAGATGTTGACCGAGTCAACCAGATCTTCAATGAGGATTCGCCGCTCGGCCACACTGGCTTCTTCCCAAAGTTCCTCGAAGTTCAGTGCTGCGAGCACTTCAGACACCTCTTCAAACTTCAACGAAGCCCACTCGCTCGTCCGCAGCGCGAGTTCTCGTTCCGCGATCTCGCTCTCGAGGGAGTGGCGTTGGGTCGCGAGTCGTCGGGACTCCTCAGCGAAGCCATCCTGGTCGATCTTGTCGGCGTAGTAGAGATCGAGGAGCTTGCGTTCTTTGACGCGAAGTGACGCGATCACTGACGCCGTGCTGGGGCCTCGACGTGGGTTCGCTTGAGGCTGCGCGGACAGTCGCGCTCGAATCGCAATTTGTAGGTCGCCATCGCTGGCCAGGACGCGCAGGCCGAGCACGGCAGCCCGATGCAGACCGTTGGCGGATCGTCCCGACTGGGCGCAGCCCTTGCCGCGATGACGACAGCGGTAGATCGCCTGGTTGCGGTCGTTGTAGTGCACGCCGGCGACGCGTCCGCAGAGCCCGCAGCGAACCCGACCCGAGAGGAGGTCCTTGCTGCGACGTTGACCGGTGGTGTGGCCACGATGCGCGGCGTCAAAGAGTTGCTGGTCCACGAGGGCGGGATGTTGTCCCGGGAACCAGTCGTCGCCGAGGCGCACGTCACCCACGTAGACGCGGTTCATGCTGATGTGGCGAGCGGTGGAGTACTCGATGCCGACGTCGGCCGAGATCACCGGGTAACTGGCACCAGCCGCTCGCAGCGCGAAGATGCGCTGGACGAGGGGAGCCATGTCGTTCGGGACCAGTTGCCCGTTCACCATGTCGTAGCCCGTGGGCGCACGGTTGAGCCAGCGTCCCTGCTCGGCGGCCTGGCGTTGACCCATGCGGGTGTTCTCGACGATCTGGTCGCGGTAGTACTGGGCGAAGACGCCGTGCACGCCGATCTGCATGCGACCCGAGGCACTGGCGAGGTCGAGGTCGCCTTCGTTGACGGAGTGCACCTTCACGCCGTGACGGTCGAAGAGCTTCACCAGGGTCGAGAAGTCGCCCTGATCGCGGCTCAGTCGGTCCCATCGCCAAATGAGCAGGTCCTTCACCTGACCGAGCTCCACGAGTCGCAGCAACTCCTGGACTCCTGCTCGATCGAGGTTCTTGCCCGACCATCCTTCGTCGGCCAACACGGTGACCGGATCGAGTCCACGAAGCCGCGCGAGGTCGCGACAGCGCTTCACCTGGGCGTCAGGGGAGAACTCCACCTGGTCCTCCGTCGAGACCCTCACGTAGGCGACCGTTGTGCTCATCTAAGTCCTCCTCGCTCGACTCGGCGATGAGTCGCAGTCCGATCGCGATCAGAATGCCAGCCGCCCGTGACAGGTCGCGGCCGTCGCTCAAGAGTTCGCTCGTAAGCAACGGTCTCGTCTGTGGTCAATCTGCACAGAATTCTCTTTGCAGCTGCCTTCTGGTCGTTCCACGGTGCTCCTAGTGGAGGATCGAGAAATTCACCCTCTACTAGTACTAGCCACACGTTTTTCCCCATTTTCGAACAAAAACTTTGCGACGATCTCGAAAAATTTCTCGACGTCAGAGGATTCAGAGGATTTTGATGATCACACGGTTAGCCCGAACGGACGACCTGGCGCTTCGCGCCGGCCGTCCTCGGCACTGGGCACTGACCGAACAGGGCAGCTGGAGAGTGAGTGTGATGAAAGGGCCTATACGTATCAACAAGAGCGACGTATACCTAAGGACGACCGACATGGCTCGCCGGGCAAAACTCGTCTCCTGCGACGATTTGAGAGTGCACAATGGATTGATGGTCCAGCCTCCAAATCCTGATCTCGAGACTGAACACTCAAAGTTCCGTTCTGACGTGGAGGCGGTGCGACGTTATGGAGAGTCTCACGTCGACGACTATGTCGAGGAACTATTCGAGAACGAGCCCCACATTCGCCTCATCGTTCTAATGGTGGGCGATCATCTGGCCGAGCACGAGATGGCCCTTCGTGAACTGGTGGATCATCCCGACCAACTCGAGGTTCGACAAACGCCGTTCTCGAAGTCCCAACTCGAAGAGATACGTCGGGAGGTAAACCAGACCGCTAGGGCCAATTCGGGAGCTTTCATGCAGTGGGGAATAGGTCGCGGGCGGGTGAACGTCCAACTTGCTGCGGATCGAGAAGATCTTGCGGAAAGCTTTCATAAGCGATTCGGGGATGCCGTCGAACTCCGCGTCGGAGTATTTCCCTTCCCGCCGGACTCTGACGCCGATCAACCTGAGAAGGAACCTCGAGCAGTTGCACACCCCAAGTTGCCGTTGTTGCCCAGCGACGAGTTCGAGGTAAGTCTCGAAAACGAGATCGTGATCTCATCCGGTGGAACGAAAAGCGGAAAGCTTCGCATTCATAACCATGGGAGTGCGGAGGTAGTCATCGAAACGAACGGCGGAGTGACAGCACGTATCGTCGATTCTCAAACAGGTGAGGGGGTTGGCGGATTCGTTGGTGCCCAAGCAATGCCTTTGATCAGCTACCGGATTGCGCCCGGTGGCTCAGAGTTGATTCCGCTACTCGTCGGAACGACATCATCCGTAAGAAGCCTCGGCTACGCCGTCCCGCCGGGTCCGTGGGCGATTGAGGTGCCAATCAAAATTGAAGGGAGAGGCCAATTCAGAACACCACCACTGCCGATTCTGATCCAGGCTTCTGAACACAACTTCTGAAATCAAGAATCGCGTAGCTGGCCGGCGCGATTTGGTCACTTGAACAGTCTCCAGTGTGAGGTTGCAAACCCTTCACGTCGGGCCTCCGACACCAAGTTGTACGACAACGGTTCTAATGTTGTACAATATAAACATGGTCAAAATTTCGGTAAGTAAAGCTCGCGAAAAGTTGTCTGAGGTCGTTGAGATGTCGCAGTCCGAACCGGTCGAACTCGAGCACTACGGTCGACGCGCGGCGATCATGATCAGCCCGGAGCAGTACGACGAAATGCTCGAGGCGCTCGAAGAATCCCAAGATGTCGTTGCCTTTGATATTGCTCTTGCAGAGACCGGCGACAATATTCCTTGGGAGCAAGTGAAAAGCGATCTCGGCTGGTCGTGAACGACTATCGGATTGAATTCCGACCGGCGGCTCTTCGAGAACTTCGAAAAATTGATCGTTCGACGCAGCCTCGGATTCAAGGGGCGATTTCCCTCCTTGCCAAAGATCCTCGACCTCCGGCCTCTCGGCCACTTCGAGGTCGTGACGGCTATCGACTCCGAGTAGGGGACTATCGCGTTCTTTACACGATCGACGACGGAGTTCTCCTAATCGTGGTCGTCACACTTGGGCATCGTCGAGACGTATACGAATAAGCTGGTGACCGAAACCGATCAGCGTGCTCATTCACGGCGTAGCCGCCAGTGGAGGGTTACACATCTGTTGCGTCGGGCCTCCGACACTCGTGTTTGCGGATCCCCAGTCAAACTTGATTCGCCTCACATTATCGTCGCGTCTCAATGGCAATGGTTATGTTGCTTCCCAATCTGACCCATGCAAAGAAGCACGACCACCACCATTTCGTTTCGACTGCTCGCACGCCTTATCGACCAGCACCAAAAGTGACAGCGGCTCTTTGCCAGGTTCTTGCATTGCCATTCCGATGCTTACTCCAAGGTTGGCAGAAATTGAACCACTAGTGATCGGCTTGTCAAACAGGCGAAGAATCTGCGTCGCCTGATTCTTGAGTTCCTCATTGGAACGGAGGACCCCTGGTACGACGATGAACTCATCACTTTGAATGCGCATCATCACATCGTCAGTTCGAGCAACTGTGAACAGTCGCGCAGCGACTTCGATCAGGACCTGATCTCCGAACTGATGCCCATGGACATCGTTGATACCCCACTTAAAGTGATCGATGTCCACAAGTATCGCGCGAGCATGGTCTCACCAACGCGCTCGTCCAGTCGTTCAACCCGAAGATCCGTCTCATCACTCGTCGAGCCTTCGGGTTCCACAACGTGAACGCCTTGATCGCACTGGCTCGACTCACACTCAGTGGTCAACGCCCGAAACTACCCACTTGAACGGCAGGAGAGCCCGGAAATGCTACCTTGCAATGGAGACTTGCAAAACGTCCCTAACGTAGCCGCATCGTGAGTTGCCGCGCAAGTGAACCACCGAAACACTCACGACACATGCTGGCTTAGCGAGAGGTCATTCGTAGAAAGTATTTCATCTGAATTCAATTCGGCACAAGTATTGAGAAGCATTGGCTACGAACAATGAGAAGGAGCAGGAATAGCGATGGCAAGGAAAAGAAAAGCCAAGAAGATTATGAGAAAAGCTGAACGTCGAGCGGAAAAGATTGCCGAGGAAGCGAACAACAGGGCGAAAGCCATCGTGGACAAGGCCAAGCGAAGGGCCGCCAAATTCTCGGGTGAGACTGAGGCCCAAGCCAAAGAAAGTTCTGATTCTCTGAAGCGTAAAGCAAAGCGTAATTTCGATGAGTCTGTTGACAAGGCTAAGCGGAAGGCCAAACGACACACTGATGACGCTATTCGTTCGGCAAAAGACAAAGCCAAAGAAGTTGCCGCAAAAGCGGTGAGCGAAAGTAGTCACGCAGTCGCGGAAAAGGGCTATCAAGCGATGGACAAACTCAGAGAGTCCGGTGATAAAGCTAGCGAAGCCCTGTCCAACTAGTTGAGTCAAGTCCGTACAGAACTCTTCGGGAAGGGAATTCCGTCGGCAACCGACGGCGATGTGCTCGAAGATTCTTCGACGGACACGCCGCCGTACCACCCGACTGCCCGGCAACTCGACATAGAAATTCCGACAGAAATCAACGATTCTCTCTATTGAAGCGTCCGGTACCCGCTCTTCACGTTGAGCCCGAGCAAATGTGGACGTGTTGGTGCCTCACTCGCCCTTGCGCTGGTATGTATTTGGTGGATTCGGCACCGCACATCATGACCGATCGCCGAAAGCCAAATCCAATGAAACCACTTTGGCGGAGGCCGAGCGACCGGCGTTTCGTGGCTGGATCAAGCAAGCTGGTCACTCTACCGAATGGAAATACTGTGCTGGGGAGATTTCAGAATCACTTCAGGAGAATTTCCGCCTGGGAGGCATCGACCTTCTTCACGGCGCGCAAGGGGTTGACTTCAGCAACCACTTCAGCAGTTGAAATGAATTCACGCGTACCTTGATGAACACAGACGAAATGAAAGGTCAACGATTTCAAGCGGCGTGGACTCCCGTGAACCATGGTGAATGGGGCGTTGATGTCGCGCGATTCCGTGACGAACGTTTCGTTCATGTATTCGTATCCTTCCATGTGACCAATTCGATGAGAATGTACCACTCGACGAGGCGAGGTCAGAATGTCTGCCGAGCGATCACACGACTGTTGCACTTGAAATGGCATCATCGCCAACGCGTTCGCCTGATGATCAAAATCGACACGCCGCTGGGTGGAGGCGGCGAGAACGCCGAACGCGGGATGGTCCGTCCAAGTGAACAGTCGAAGTCCTTGCGCCATCGTCCTGCTCCGGGAGGCGTCCCGTAAACCCAGCGCTCCGCCACGTGCCATGGAACGATCAGGTCGGCTCGGATGAGACGACTTCCGGGCGCGGTGAGACGTCGAAGGAGGGCCACCGAGATGGCGAACGGAGGATTGGCGACGACTCGAAATGGCCGTCGGGGCAATCGGATGTCAGCTCCGTCAGCTTGGACCACCGTGACGTTCTTCTGTTCGAACTTCCGCCGAAGTTCGCTGGCTCGAGTCGGGTGTAAATCGAAGGCGATGACTCGCGCACCTCGGTCGACAAGCGGGCGCGTGAGCGCGCCGGTGCCTGCGCCGATATCAAGTACGAGATCGCCAGACGTGATGCCGGCGTCATCAATGAGCCGTTCGGCCCACCAACTATCGAGTCGATGCCATCCCCATCGTGTCCGTTGCTCGGACACGGCATACCATCGTGAACATTGTCATACGCCAACTCTAGGACACCAGCGCGCTCGTACACTTACCACTCGATCAAGGAACGGTCACTTATGCCAACCCCTTCTGGACAACTGAGCTATCAGCTACGCATTGAACTGGACGAGGTCGCCCCCGCGGTCTGGCGGCGCATTCTGGTGCCCACGAATGTGCGAATGTCGAAACTCCACGACATTCTGCAGGGCACGATGGGTTGGACCGACTCGCACATGCACGCCTTTGAAGTTGGTGACGCCCGCTACGGAACGTGCTTCGACGACTTTCCCGAGGACGAAATTGACGAGCAGCAAGTAACGGTTCTCGAGGCACTGCAAGGTCATGCGCACTTCGTCTACGAATACGATTTCGGCGATTGTTGGAGCCACACCATTAAGGTCGAAGACGAGATTCGCACGCCCAAGAGCTTGCGATTTGCCGTGTGCCTGGCTGGCGAGAACGCGTGCCCGCCTGAGGATTCGGGCGGATCAGGAGGTTACGAGCGAATGCTCGAAGCTCTTAGCGACCCCAATAACGAGAATCACGACACCTACGTGCATTGGATTGGCCGCGACACGTTCGATCGCACCGCCTTCGACATAGTCGCAGTCAACGTAGCCCTCCAAAGCATCCCGCAGCGAACCAGTCGCGTCTCAAATGCTTGGTGACGATAATCCGGGCTCAACGAAGAGTTGAATTTGCTCGCCGTCGAACGAGTACCTAGAGGCCCTACGTTGGCGACACCACGGCAAGACCGGCGCTTGCAGCGGCCGAGCAGAGTCGAACGTCGTACGCGACGAAATCGGTGAGGTCCTCAATGAGCGATAACGCGCTCGCGAGGTGGATGGCATCAAGACTCCGTAGTTCCCAGGGGACCACGATTGCGGCTTGCTCGACGACTACGTGATCCATGGGCACGAGGTCGATGCCTTCGAGGAGACGCCTGGCATCATCGACCAGCGACACGTCGATCCGCTGGCACGTGCGAAGCAACTCAATGGTCGACAGATCGCTACTGACTTTAGGAACATCGGTCCTGAGGTTTAGCCAATCCGAGAGCGCGGTGCTCTCAGGCTCGTCGAAGAGTAACTTCACGAGGGCTGACGTGTCGATATAGATCAAGCCAACCGATCTTCGCGCAGTTCATTGAGTTTCTGCGATGCGGTGTTCTCGCTGCGTGCAGCGTGTCGGTGCGTAGGTATTTGCAGTGCACCCCTCGCTGGAATCAAGCGACCCGCTGCGATGAGTCGATCGCGCGAGACAACAGCGGGAGTCGGTGACACCAACAGGGCAATGAGTTTCCCGCGTTCCGTGACTTCGACAGTTTCACCGGCTTTGACTCGCTCGAGGTAGCGACTGGCGTGTTGGCGAAGCTCTCTTATTCCTATTCTGGTCACCTAGAGAATGTAGCACATTGAGTGCTACTAGTAGTCAAAACAGGATGTGCATTACGTCCCGGGTCCATCAACTGTTTAAGGCGGCGGGAAGAACTCGGAGTCCCGCAACCAACCACGCGATGTGTAGTGGGCCATCCCAGACCGCGATGACGAGATCGTCCAGTCCCAATTCGAGGTCACTCGCGAGGTGCACCGCATCAGCACCGCGAAGGTGCGATTCTCGTGCGAGTCTCCCGGCAATGCGTGCGACATCGGCGCTCAGTTCGATCTGTCGCACTTCGCCACAGCTCGACGGCATGGTGGACGCGGTCTTCGCTGAGATCGAGCTACCGCCCGTGGACGCCAATTGGAAAAGTGCGCTTCGCACCAGGTCGATCTCGACGCGTCAGACGCTGGCGCGTCGCCGTTGGGCGATTGTCTTGATGCAGTCGCGAAGCGCGTCGGGTCCGGCAACGCTCACGCACCACGATTGGGTGATCGGATCTCTTCGCAACGCGGGGTTCTCACTGGAGATGACCGCGCACGCGTTTTCGTTGCTTGACAGTTATATATACGGCTTCGCACAACAAGAAACCAGTCTGCCGTTCGAGGGGGCCGAGATACCGGCCGAAGTGATCGAGATGTTTCTGTCTCAGCTGCGTCAGGATGTGTACCCTCACCTGAGCGAATTCGCCGCGGGACATGTGGTGCAGCCGGGTTATGACTATGGCCAGGAATTCGAATTCGGCTGGATTTGATACTCGACGGCCTAGAGCACTGCGTTGATTTTGGCATGAAATGAAGGCCGTCGAGATCAGTCGGGACTAGGAATCCGTCTCATATATGCACCTTTATCAGGAGTATTAGCACTCACAACTCGTGATTGCCAGATTTTTGGAGGACCCCGGTATGCTCAACGTTTCCGAAATTCGTTTCGGCTTTGTCGGTTGGAATTAAGCCCCCGCCCGGCAGAACTGACCTGGTCGTCTCCATTCGGCCAGGTCAGTTCAACTACGCAGAAAGGAATCGCAATGACCACCAAGAATGTCACGCTGCCGCTTCTTCCTTTGAAGTCCGGCGTCATCCTGCCGGGCATGGTCTTCACCATGGCCCTCGAGTCCGATGAGTCGCGCGTGGCGGTCGAGGCCGCGCGTTCGGCCGGCGGTCATCTTCTCTTAGTCCCCCACATCGATGGCCGCTACGCCAATGTCGGCGTGATCGCCGAAGTGATGGAAGAGGGTGCGCTTCCCGGCGGACTCGACGCCATCGTGATCCGCGGCGATCAGCGCGCCACCATCGGCACCGGCGTGCCCGGGACCGGCGCGGCCCTGTGGGTCGAAGCCGAACCGATCGACGATGGTGAGTCGACCGCCAGCGTGACGGAACTCGCCCGAGAATACCGAGCCGTCTTGGAGAACATCCTGCTCAGTCGTGGCGCGCGCCAGATCGCCGCACAGCTGCGCGAGATCACCGAGCCCGGTCGTCTGGCCGACGTCGCGGGCTACTCCCCCGATCTCACCCTCGCCCAGAAGGTCGAGGTCTTGGAGACGATCGACGTCGAAGCTCGTCTGCGACTGGTCTTGGGCTGGGCGCGCGACACATTGGCCGACTTGACTCTTCGCGACCGCATCAAGAGCGACGTCGAAGAGGGAATGGAAAAGACGCAGCGTGAGTTTCTGTTGCGCCGTCAACTCGACGCCATCAAGAAAGAACTGGGGCAACTCGGCGAAAGTGACGAGGTCGATCCCGATGACTATCGCGCCAAGATTACCGATCGCGATCTGCCCGAGGACGTTCGCGCGGCCATCCTTCGAGAGATCGACAAGCTGGAGCGTACGAGCGACCAGTCGCCCGAGACGGGTTGGATCCGCACGTGGCTCGACACGATATTGGAGCTCCCGTGGGGTGTCGAGTCCGAGGATCGTCTGGACATCAACGAGGCCCAGCGCATCCTGGACGCCGATCACGAAGGTCTCGAGGACGTAAAGGATCGTATCCTCGAACACCTCGCAGTGAGGAAACTCCAGGCCGAGAGGGGTTTGACGCCGGTGAACGGAAGAGGCTCGGGCGCCATCTTGGCTCTTGTTGGTCCCCCGGGTGTTGGCAAGACCTCGCTCGGTCAGTCGATCGCCAACGCGCTCGAGCGAAAGTACGTGAGGATGTCACTCGGTGGCGTTCGCGACGAAGCGGAGATCCGTGGTCACCGTCGCACCTACGTCGGGGCCCAACCGGGTCGCCTGGTTCGCGCGTTGCGAGAAGCCGGCACCATGAACCCGGTGATCGTCCTCGACGAGGTCGACAAACTCGGTTCGGACTATCGCGGCGATCCGTCCTCGGCGTTGTTGGAGGTCCTCGACCCGGCCCAGAACCACACGTTCCGCGACCACTATCTCGAGGTCGACCTCGATTTGTCGCGCGTGATGTTCGTGGCTACGGCCAACGTGATCGACACCATTCCCGGACCGCTCTTGGACCGCATGGAGGTCATTCGACTCGACGGCTACACCGAGTCCGAGAAGATCTCGATCGCTCGTCACCACCTGCTGGAACGACAACTCACCCGAACGGCGCTGCGCGACGACGAGGTCACGATCGACGACGACGCGCTTCGAACCATCGTGGCGGACTACACCCGCGAAGCGGGCGTGCGCAACCTGGAACGAGAGATCGGGCGACTGCTGCGCAAGGCCGCGACGAAACTGGCCGCCAGCGAGCGCGAGGCACCCATTGATGTCACGGCGGCGACCGTGCGCGAATGGCTCGGACGACCGCACTTCTACTTCGAGTCGGCCGATCGCACGAGCGTGCCGGGCGTCGCGACGGGACTCGCGGTGACCGGTGCCGGTGGCGACGTGCTCTTCGTCGAGGCCAGCGTCTCGGACGGTCCGGAAGGCTTGACACTCACCGGTCAACTTGGTGACGTCATGAAGGAGTCGGCCGAGATCGCCATGTCGTACGTGAGGAGTCACGCCGAGGAGTTGAACATCGATCCGAAGTCATTCGTCGGAAAGCGATTCCACTTCCACGTACCCGCGGGTGCCATTCCCAAAGACGGTCCTTCCGCCGGTGTCACCATGACCACGGCGCTGGTGAGCCTGTTGCGAGGCGAACCCGTTCGTCCGGTCGTCGGCATGACGGGCGAAGTCACGTTGCAAGGTCGAGTGCTCCCGATTGGCGGGGTCAAGCAAAAGGTCCTGGCCGCTCACCGTGCGGGACTAACCGAGGTCATCCTGCCGGAGCGGAACGGTCCGGACTTAGAAGACGTGCCCGAAGAGGTTCGAAACGTCATGACGTTCCACCTCGCCGGCACGATCGCCGACGTCTTAGAGCCGGCATTACGGACCGACGCTTCGGTAAGCGCCAAAGTCGACTACTCGACGGCGGCGTAGTTCTCGCGAACTGCGCGCCGTCGAGCGCTCAGACGTGCCGCCATCGTTCAAGACACTCGGGAGGAAATCTCGATCAATGGCTAGGTGCGACGCCTACCGCTCTTCGACGATCATCCGCTGTATTGCCTCTCAACTCAAATGAACGAGAGTCGACTTCCTATGCTGCGGGACGACGTGTCCTACCCATGGTGAAGGCACCGAAGCCGGCTAGCAACACTCCGGGGCCGCTCGAATAGCCCATCCAGTAAGCGAGCGTCATTGACGGCGCAGCCGCATGGAAATACGTTCCCACGATCACGGGCCAGACCACCGGTGTCACCGCGAGCCACGCGCCACACACGAAAAGGACGAATCCCCACGTGCCAAGGGCGACCGACGACATGAGACCGTGTCGTTGGCGAGCCGACATCAGAATGAGCAGACACGCCAATACGCCTACGGCACCCGGCACTAGTGAGCCGAACGTGTGGAGTTCGTTCCAGGTCCACGATGATGAACCGTCGGCCGAGAAACCGAACGTCGGTCCCACGTAGGCAATGATCCCCGCCCACGCTGAAAGCAACAGCGCAAGGAATGCTCCTGTCATATGTCCGACCGGAGTACCTTGACGGCGATACTGCGATTGAACTTCTTGACCTTCGACGTCACCATCGCGACTGCTGGTGTCGATGGTCGAAGTGCTGGATGCCTTAGAAGCCATCACATCCGTCACCGGTTTGTCAGTACGTGTATCTGTTGAACGATGTAGCAACGACATACGTCCTCCTTTGACACCACAATTTTATGTGGTCAATTCTCAGATTTCCCTGTGAAGTTCTTGAGTGATCGGTAGTGTCCGGCTCTGAATATCCAGGTGAGCGACGG
>Ga0307374_10011407_pt1 | contig 12642 bp, 10 predicted proteins | sample OX3MG_FD_202532 | JGI IMG/M metagenome (GOLD analysis project Ga0307374, IMG submission 202532) | Soil microbial communities from Risofladan, Vaasa, Finland - OX-3 | ecosystem: Environmental > Terrestrial > Soil > Coastal area > Acid sulfate soil | place: Finland: Risofladan, Vaasa | collected...
CCGCCTCGATGGACTGGGTCGATGGGGTACAGATGGGTCCCGGAGGCAGTCCGGCATGCAGGTAAGTGTTATAGGGTGAGGGATATTGGGTGTATTTGGTATACACCCTCCTGATGGAAAAGTCATCCATCGCAAATTTTACAGTGGGGTCGGAGGAAAGCGGCATTCCCCTGTTGAGCCTGTTCAGGTATACTCCTGCAATCCAGGGTTTGTCCCTGGAATGGTTGGTTTCCTCATCGACGATGGAAGCCAGGATCGTGACCTGACAGGGACTGAGGCCATGGATAGCCGCCAGTTGCCTGCGCCTGGGGGTCCAGAATGATTGATAGGCCTGGTAAAATTTCTTAAACACCTGCCCGGGTGAGGAGTTCCAGTATATTTCGTAAGTATCTGGGATAACCATGCACATCACAGTATTGGTATCCAGTCCGAAAGGTTTCAGGAAATCCGGATTCCCGAGCCGGGTACTCCAGGTTAAGGCATCCGGTTCCAGGTATGCAGTGAGCCATTGTATCAGGTCCGATTTCGTCCTGAGCTTATTGATCACCAGCCTGACCGGTGTTTGGCGGCCGGACCTGAGCATCCGGACAATGGAAAAATCACTCATCCCCTGAAGGATACGGTACCGGCCGGCGTGTATATGTTGAGGATAATCCAAATGCCGGGCCAGCCAATCAAAGCTTCCCCGGTTTTTAATGATCCCCTGCCCTGATAACCCGCTGACCACCTCAGAATAATCAGATCCGGTGTGGATGAAAAAATAAGTATGGCCCCGGAAGTTCCCCGTATTGGGACCAAAGAATAGTATACCAAAATAAATAGCCGCAATCAGGATCCCAGCAATCCCCCACAGAACCCATTTTTTTGCAGTGGCTTTCCCTGTTTTTTTTGCCGGCATCCTTTATGCTTAATTTCAATATTCATCCGATCAATGACCTGCACAGGTTTCCGGGAACCCTGGGCAGGTACCCTGTTCCCCTGCGGTTGATCCACTTATAAGGCCTTTTTTATTTCCGCGTTCCAGTCATCAGCCGGAATCTCCTTTTCCACGATATGCAGGTACCCCTTTTTTCTGTTCAGGAATATAGTGAAAGGGATGAAGCCTTTCCAGTCTGGATATACTGCAGCTGCAATAGCTCCCGGATTGGTTTCATTGAGCCAGAGTACCGGTACATCGATGTGGTGCTTCACGATAAAAGCCCTGATTCTTTTCGGATATGCTCCCGGATAATCCAGGCTGACCAGGATAACCTTTACCTGCTGTCCTTCATAGCGGCGGGCCATTTTCAGGACAGCCGGAAGTTCTTCCCTGCAGGGTTCACACCAGGTAGCCCAGAAATTGATGACATATACCGCATCGTCCTTTAGCATCAATTTTTTCAGATCTGCCGTGTTCACCTTTTGCAGACTCTGGGCGTGAATATATCCCTGCAGGCTGATCACCAGCACGAAAATCAATATGGATGCCTTTTTCATATCATGGAGCTTTAATCCTTTTCTCCCTTTATTTCCAAAGGTCGTTCCCTGCTCCAATGCTGCAGCAGGACCTGGTAGCGGCTATCCCCCAGGCTCCGCCGGTTGTAATGGCCCGCCAGGGATTTCTGCCGGAATGCTTCGTACAGGGTTACTGCACAGGCCACCGATATATTCAGCGATTGGATCATACCGACCTGGGGAATGAGGAAATGCCCGTCTGCGAGATCCTCCACTTCGGGGCTTACCCCATCATGCTCATTACCAAATACCAGGGCTACAGGCCGGGTGAAATCCATTTCCAGCAATGGAACTGATCCTGCGGTTAGGCGGGTGGCAAAAATCCGCCCGTATTGTTTGCGGAGCACTTCAAAACAGGACAAGGCATCGGTGTACTGGTGGACGGTCACCCAATCAGCAGCTCCGGAAGAGCTTTTATGCCCCCAGCTGCGGTGAGGTGGTATGCGGCTGTTCAGGACATGTATATCCTGTATGCCCACTGCATCACAGCTGCGCATTACGGCAGAGATATTATGCGGATCAAACACATTTTCCAGCACTACCGTCAGGTCCTGCTGCCGGTGGTTGAGTACCGATATAATCCGGGATTGTCGCTGCGGAGTCAATGAAGGTTGAACATGTGGAGGCTAAATTACAAAAATCCTGGCCCCCAAAATGAGGTATGACCGGCTTTCCCTTCAAAAAATTAACCTGGATCAGATCAGTTTTGCATAGATTTAGGGTATGACCCGAATGATGGTAAAACTTCATGCTATTCCCAAAATTAGCCTTCCCTTCTTTTTACTGATCATCGCCGGTTCAGCCTGTAACCGGTTGGCCCGCCAGGCAACCCCTGTACCCGACATCCTGGTCACTGACCTGGACACTACGGTAAATCCTGGGGTAGATTTTTTTTCCTATGCCAACGGGGGATGGCTCCGCAAGAATCCCATTCCTCCATCAGAAAGTGGTTGGGGAATTGGCAACCTTGTGGAAGAGGATATCGATGCCAAGCTGAAACGGGTCAATGAAAATGCCCTTCGGGATACTTATTCCCCCGGGGATAGTATTACCCAAAAGATCGGGAACTTTTGGTACAGCGGCATGGATAGTGTGGATATTGAAAAAGAAGGGTTGGAACCCCTTCAGCCTGAAATGGACCGGATAAACTCCATCCACACCAGGAAGGAACTTTTACAGGACATTGCTCATTTGCAAACCATCGGGGTCCGGAACAGCTTTTCCCCGGAAATTACGCAGGATGATAAAAACAGTTCGGTGATGGTACTCCGGCTGGATCAGGGCGGCCTCAGTCTGCCAAACAGGGACTACTATACGGATACAGCATCCAGGATTGAGCAAATCCGCCAGGCTTACCGGTTACACCTGTACAGGATATTTACCCTTGGTGGGGATGATTCCACTCAGGCGTCCAGGGAAACTGGCTGCGTGATGTCATTGGAAACCATGCTGGCTAAATCCTCCCGGAAACTCCAGGATCTTAGGGATCCGATGAGCAATTACCATAAGCTGTCCCTGGAAGCCCTGGACAGGATCACTCCGGATATCCGCTGGGAGCAGATCTTGCGCGGGGAGGGGATTTCTGGCATTGATACGGTCATTGTGGGGCAGCCCGAATTCTATTCCGCCCTCGGCAGACTGATCCATCTGGTCCCGGTTGCTTGCTGGAAAGCCTACCTGCGCTACCACCTGCTCACCACCTTTGCCGGCACCCTGGATTCTGCCCTCAATGCAGAGAATTTCCATTTTTACGGAACGGTCCTTTCCGGTATACCTCAACAAAGGCCGCGTTGGAAAAGGGTGCTGGACCTGGAACAGTCCGCCATGGGTGAATTGCTGGGCCGGCTCTTCGTCAGGGAATATTTTCCGCCCCGGGAAAAGCAGCGTTATACCCATATCGTGGAGGATATGGTTACTGCATTCCGGGCCAGGATCCGGAATCTGCCCTGGATGAGCGATTCCACCAAGTCCTATGCCCTTTTCAAATTATCCAGGATGAACAAAAAAATAGGTTATCCGGATAAATGGAAGGATTTTTCCGCCTTATATATTGACCGGGGGCCTTTAGTGCTTAATATGATGCGGGCTTATGCCTGGTGGCATCATTACGAGACTGCCAAGCTGGGTAAACCGGTGGACAGGACCGAATGGGGTATGACCCCGCAGACCTATAATGCCTATTATGATCCTTCCAATAATGAAATAGTACTTCCCGCTGCAATATTCTCCATTCCCGGAGTACCGGACAGCCTGGCAGACGATGCTATGGTGTATGGATATGCTGCTGCTTCCACCATTGGTCATGAAATGACCCATGGCTTTGATGATGAAGGAAGACAATTTGATGCAGGCGGGAACCTGCGGAATTGGTGGACCAAGTCCGATTCTGCCCTGTTCGTCCACAAAGCCAATGTGCTGGTCAGGCAGTTTGACCATTATGTGGTTTTGGACAGCCTGCATATCAACGGTAAAGCCTGCCTGGGAGAAAATATAGCCGATTTGGGCGGCATTGTGATCGGGCTGGATGCTTTTAAAAAAACTACGCAATACAGGGAAGGAAAGCCTATTGACGGACAGACCCCCCTGCAACGGTATTTTCTGGGCTATGCCCTTGGATGGCTATATCAACAACGGACACAAAATCTGGTCCGCCAGATCCTTTCTGATGTACATGCTCCAGCGAATTTTCGGGTCAATGGGCCCCTCAGTGATGTGCCGGAATTCTATGCTGCCTTTCATGTGCTGCCAGGACAACCCATGTGGCGACCGGATAGTTTAAGGGTAAAAATCTGGTAGGCGCCAGGACCGGATGCTCATCGTATTGACCATGTTTAATCATTTTATACACAACTCCTTTTTCAATGGGGATATCCTGGCCGGGATCCTGTTCCTGATTATGGGAACCCTCATCAGGAAAAATCCCCCAGCGAGCATGAAAGCCGTATTCGGATACCGGACCGTATTATCCACCCGAAATGCGGATACCTGGAAGGAAGGCAATCTGTATGCTGCTCATTTTTCCCTGAGACTCTCCGCTATCTTAATTCCGCTGGGAATATTCATTGGTCTTATCTTCAGGAGTCAGACCAGGTTATTCTTTTTCATCACAGCAGCTTCCGTAGCCATCAGCGCACTGCTGCTGCTTGGCAATACGGAATGGCATCTAACCCGTACTTTTGATGAACAGGGTAAAAGGAAAAACGCCCCTGAAAAACTCCCCTGAAAAATCAGCAGTTTCAATTCCATTGCCCCCCATATCCCGGGTTAGTTACCCATTCCCGGGTTTTGCTAAAAGTTGGGCTGGGCGCTTTACCGGAAAAGGGAGCCAAAGACCCCTGGGAAAGCGAAAGATAAATAAGGTGATATGACACAGGAATCCCCAGGTTAGCCCAAACAAAAAGGATCCGGAGATTGGACAAAAAATAAAGTGTACCTGTACTTCAGTTCATCTTATTTCAACGCCAGCCAGATCACCCAGCGCCTGCCGTCCTTTTATTTTCAAGCACTTTGACTTAATTTAGCATCGTATCCCGTCCCTATTTGCTTGGCCAGGACCAGTTACCGAAACTGGCTTGTTGTCTTTTTGAAGATTTTGTTCAGCCAACTGTGCCCGCCGGGAGTCAAAATCAAGATCCGGATGAACCCCAAAAAAAAACCAAAATCGCTCAAATCAGGAGTCATTCCGGTTTCCCTTTCCCTGCATAAAGAAGTATCCGATGTTCCCGCCAGGGATGATAAAGCTGCCCCGGTCACCAGGCGGGTGCTTTACCTGAGCCTTCAGGCGATCGGGAATGCCATTGTCATCGGTATAGTGGCTAAGGCCCTGGTGGCCGTTATTGATCTGATCACCAACCTCGCTTTTTACGGAAGATTTTCCTTTGCAGATGCTGATCCATCCAACCGGTTGGGCCTGCTGGTCATCATCATACCGGTCATTGGCGGCCTTATCGTCGGTATCATGGCCCGTTATGGAAATGCCGGGATCAGGGGTCACGGGATACCGGAAGCCATGGAACAGGTCCTGGTGAATGAAAGCAGGATTTCCCCGATCATTACTTTTCTTAAACCCTTATCAGCTGCCATTGCCATCGGCACGGGAGGGCCATTCGGAGCCGAAGGTCCCATCATTGCTACCGGTGGAGCATTAGGTTCGGTCACCGGACAGATCATGCGGATCACAGCCAGTGAAAGGAAGATCATGCTGACCGCAGGGGCCTGCGCCGGCATGTCGGCCATCTTCGGTAGTCCGGTAGCCGGGGTGCTACTGGCCATTGAGCTGCTATTATTTGAGTTCTCCCCCCGGTCAATCATTCCCGTTGCCCTCAGTTGTGCCACAGGGGCTGCAACCCATATTGCCTTATTCGGAACCCGACCAATGTTTGCCATGGCGGATATTCCTTCTCCTACCCCCGCTGCCCTGGCTGTCTATGTCTTTTTCGGTGTCCTGATCGGGGTACTGGCAGCATTTGTATCCAAGAGTGTTTACCTGATTGAGGACCTGTTTGACCGACTCCCCCTGCATTGGATGTGGTGGCCTGCCCTTGGAGCCATTGTCGTAGGGGTTATCGGTTATTTTTATCCGGTCACAATGGGAGTCGGGTATGATAATATCCGGCATTTGCTGAGCGGTACGCTGCCCATTACCCTTTTACTGGTGCTTGGTTTCCTGAAATTTATTTCCTGGTCGGTGGCCCTGGGAAGCGGTACCTCAGGGGGGACCCTGGCCCCCCTGTTCACGATAGGAGGAGCACTGGGTGGACTGATCGGCCTTTGGACCCTTTCCCTTTTTCCCCATTGCGGTATCAACCTGCCGACAGCTGTACTCATCGGTATGGCCGCCATGTTTGCCGGTGCCAGCAGGGCCCTGCTGACTTCCATCGTATTTGCGGTGGAAACCACCCAGCAGCCCCATGGCTTATTACCCCTGCTGGGTGCATGTACCGCGGCATATTTTGTATCCTTCTTCCTGATGAAAGGCACGATCATGACCGAAAAGATTGAACGTCGAGGAGTAATTACCCCGCATTCATTACAACCGGATATCCTGGAAAAGGTTCAGGTAAAGGAGGTGATGGACCCGCAGGCCAAAGTGATCAGTGCAGATAGTACGATCCGGGAAAGCAGGAGATTGATCTTGGAATATGAAGGAGAAATGGCGGCCGGGCAGTTTATCGTAGTGGACATAAAAGGAAACCTGCTGGGCATGGTCAGCCGCAGGGAAATCTTTGATATGGCCGCAGAACCCAGTGATCCCTTGGCCCGATTGATCACCCAAGCCCCTCCGCGGATATACACCGATAATACCCTTAACCAGGCGGTGGACCTGATGGGAGTCGCAGGTCTGGATATCCTTCCCGTGGTCAACAGGGAAAATCCCCATGAATTGATTGGCACCATTACCCCGCAAAATATTTTCAGGGCCTTTGCCCTGCGCAGTAAAGAAGATGAGCTCAGCCGCCATTCAGTCTCCCTTCGCAGAAAAGGCTTAAAGATGTTTGCCCGGGGGAAGCACCTGTTCCAAAGGGAAAAATAAATTCGTTTTATTGGAAAAATAAAGGAAACAACTTACTGCCCCCGGCGGTGAAGGTGCTTTTCAGCATGGTAGGATGATCGAACCAGGGGGCCGCTCTCCACATAATCAAATCCCATCCCATCCCCTATTTCCCGAAGTTCATCGAATTCCAGGGGAGTTACAAACCGGATCACGGGCAAATGCCGCTGGGTCGGTTGCAGGTATTGTCCAAGGGTAAGCACATCACAGCCGTTATCCCGGAGATCCTGCATGGAACGGATCAGTTCCGGACGGGTTTCACCCAATCCCAGCATCATGCCGCTTTTGGTACGCATTCCTCCCTGCTTGAGCATCCGGATCACTTCGAGGCTCCGGTGGTACCTGGCCTGGATCCGGACCTGCCGGGTCAGTCTTTCCACCGTTTCCAGATTATGGGACACCAGTTCCGGAGTTTCATCCATGATTCGCTGCAGGTTATCGGGATTGCCCTTGAAATCCGGTATGAGCGTCTCCAGCGTGGTTCCCGGACAAAGCGCCCTGACCGCACGGATAGTCCTGGCCCAGATTTCTGAACCCCCGTCTTTAAGTTCATCCCGGTCTACGGAAGTGATTACTGCATGGGTGATTTTCATCAGAAAAATGGCTTCAGCCACCCGCTGGGGTTCGTCCCAGTCCGGGGACTGGGGTCTGCCGGTCTGCACTGCACAAAACCCACAGGAGCGGGTGCAGATATTGCCCAGGATCATAAAGGTCGCCGTACCGGCCCCCCAGCATTCCCCCATATTGGGACAATTACCGCTTTCACAGATGGTATGGAGCTTATGCTGATCCACCAGGGTTCTCACCTGACGGTAGTGTTCACCAATCGGCAGCCTGACCCTCAGCCAGTCTGGCTTTTTGGGGCGGATTTCTGAAGCATTAAGCATTGAAATGGTTTCCATGTAGACAGCCGTTTGGATTACCACCGTTTACCGAACAGCACAGAGACATACGCATTAAGGAACAGCTGGTGGGGTTTATTGACCGCCATGATGGATACTTTGCGGGAATAGGCCTGAACACGCATACCCACTTCCACCGCGCTGACCACATCATTGTAAGCCGCCCAGTCGAAACGCATGGCCAGTTTAGCCTGAAGTCCCGGGTTCAGAGACAGCTCATTCCATCCCTTCGTCAAGCCGCTTCCTCCGGCAATGAAACCTGGATTGAGGAATATGGCCGAGTCCTGTGGATTGTATTTTTCAAAGGCCGTACTGGTGCCGGTCGAGTCGGTATATAACTGGAGATAATAGGGCCTGATAATGCCCAGGGTCAGGCCTCCCATATAGATCGCATACACCGCTACTCCATTCTTATTTCCCTTGTTCCCGATCATCCATCGCTGGCCAAAGTTCAAATTGAGGTGGTAGAAGATATTCTGCTTGCCGAAAATATAGGGCCGAGAAGTCATGGTATACACTAAACCGTTCTGGTATACCGGATATACATTGCCCGGGTTTTTATATTCCTTGGTATCTTTGGATTCCCCGGCTTCCAGTTGGAACAAGTTGGTGATCCGGTTATTCTTCTGTATTCCATACTCCAGGAACCCATCCCAGCCATTGGTATTGAGGGTCCCCCCGAAATTGAACTCATGATGATAAACCCCATAACCTTCATCCGAGGGATGTTGTCCCAGATAAGTCTTCATACTTTTCGCCTGTTCGGCAGCAGTGGGATTGGTACGCTGAGCCAGGGCCCCCGTGCTGATATACAAGCCTAAAAGCAGGATAATGAGGTAACGCACAGCTTTGGTTTGATATATAACGGTTAAGCTGTAAATTTATGCAAATTTACAGTCAGTGACTTCAAAATTAGTGTATACCGGTGAGTTAGGGACCAGGGCCGTCCATGAATTATCAGGCACCGTTATTGAGACCGATGCTCCCAGGGATAACCAGGGCAAGGGGGAAAAATTTTCTCCCACGGACCTGGTAGCGACTTCCCTGGGCAGTTGTATGCTGACTACCATGGGTATATCGGCCAGGGACAAGCAGCTTGCCCTGGATGGAACTACCGCAGCTGTGGAAAAGATCATGATCTCAAATCCCCGGCGGATCGCTGAAATAAAAGTGCATATCAATTTCCCGGGAAGCGTGCATTGTCCCCTTGGGGACAGGGCTTACCTGGAAAGGGTAGCCCTGAACTGCCCGGTGGCCAAAAGCCTACATACCGATATCAAGCAATCCGTGAGTTTCCACTGGCAGGAGCCCTGATTTCAGTTATTTCCTTTGTCCTGATGAAGAGTAAAAACTATGTTCAATTCCTGAAGCAATTACTTCAGGTGGGTAAAAAAGGGCAAGGGATCATCCATTACCATGGAATTCCCCTGGAATTCATTCATCGCCGGCTGAGCCGGACCCAGTTTTTGATCCTTTCGGGCATCCTGGTAGGCTGCTCCGGAGGGCTGGCAGGAGTCCTGCTTAAGTTCCTGGTGCATTATATCCACCAGCTGATCACAAAGGATTATCATTTCCATTACCAGCTGCTGTTCTATTTCATTTTCCCTATCACCGGCATCCTGCTCACGGTGGCTGTTGTCAAATACCTGTTCAGGGGTAAAGACGATAAGGGAATCCCCAGGGTCCTGCATGAGATCGCCCGTAAATCCAGTTTTGTAGCCCCGCAGAAAATGTATTCCCAGATCATCCAGAGTGCGATCACGGTGGGATTCGGGGGATCTGCCGGCCTGGAGAGTCCCATTGCAGTCACCGGGGCAGCCCTCGGATCCAATTTTGCCCGTACTTACCGGCTGGACTACCGGGAGCGCACCCTGTTATTGGCTGCAGGAGCAGCCGCAGGAATCGCCTCTGCCTTTGACGCCCCGGTGGCCGGAGTCATGTTTGCCATCGAGATCCTGCTTTCGGGGGTGGTTTTCTCAGACTTTATCCCGCTGATCATTGCTTCAGCCTGCGGAGCCCTGCTGTCCAAGATCATCCTCAATGACCAGATCCTGCTTCATTTTAACCTCAAGCAACCCTTTAATTACCGGAATATCCCCTTTTATATCCTGCTGGGGGTGATCTGCGGGATCTATTCCAGGTATTACGCCATCGTTTCAATCAGGGTGGACCGTTTCTTCCACCGTTTCGAAAACAGGGCTTTTTCCCGGGGGTTGACAGGCGGGCTGATCCTTTCCATGCTTTGCTTTTTGTTTCCGCCTTTGTTCGGCGACGGGTACGGCTATGTCAAGATCCTGGCAAACGGAGGCGCTTCAGACCTGATTAAGAACAGCCTTTTCGGAGCTTACCATACCAATACCTGGGTGATCCTTGGCTTTATCGGGCTGATCTGTCTGGTCAAAGTGCTGGCCACCACGGTGACCATTTCCGGGGGAGGAAACGGAGGCAATTTCGCTCCTTCCCTGTTCGCCGGCGCTTTCCTGGGATATTTCTTTGCCCTGGCAGCCGGACTGTCCCATATTGCGGTACTTCCCCTGGCCAATTTTGCCATTGTGGCCATGGCCGGTGTCATGAGTGGCGTATTGTACGCCCCGCTCACCAGCATATTCCTGATCGCCGAAGTGACCGGAGGATATGATCTTTTCATCCCGTTGATGATCGTATCCACATCCTCCTACCTGATCGTCAAGAAATTCTCCACTTATTCCGTGGATACCAGCAGCATGGCTTCCAGAGGAGATATTTTCACCCAGCAGGCTGACCGGAACCTGCTCAGCCTGCTCCAGGTCACCGACCTGCTGGAAAAAGATGTACTCACCATCAGTCCCGATGCCCTGCTTCGGGACCTGGTTGGACTGGTTAAAAAAAGCCATAGAAGCCTGTTCGGCGTGGTCAACGGTCAGCAGGAACTCTGCGGCATTATCGTACTGGACGATATCCGGGAAGTGATGTTCAATACCGAACTGTATGATACGGAAATCAGCCAGCTGATGAAAGCGCCTCCGGCATATATTGATGTGTCGGAAGATATGGCCCTGGTGATGAAAAAGTTCGATGAAACCCAGGCCTGGAATCTTCCGGTCCTGCAGCATAATACCTTTCTGGGGTTCATTTCCAAATCAGTCCTCCTCAACAGCTACCGCAACCTGCTCAGGGATTATTCCGCATCCAGTGGTTGATATCCGGAGAATTATTTGCCAATCCGCCATGGTGGATTTACCTTTGGGCCCGTTCTTTTGTATCGTTTATTCGTAATGTAAGCGGGATCGGCCCGCGGTATCCTTGGCATGCTGGCCAAAAGTGCCCGTACCTTCTCCAGGACCGGGAAGAAGATAAGCGGGCAAGCGCATCCAGCCCAGGCAAAAGCCCTTTTGTCCGGTGGATTTTTTTAACCGGATGAATACTGACCGCGATATTCCGGCATCCGGACTAAGGGGAAGCAGATCAGTTTTAATTTTTTTGGGTAACCACCACTGAGGGTAAAGACCGTATGGAAAAGAAGATTATCAATCTCGGCATATTTGGATTTGGTTGTGTAGGTCAGGGCCTATATGAGGTGTTGAATAAGACCAAGGGCATCAATGCCAGGGTTAAAAAAATCTGTATCAAGCACCCCGACAAGCACCGCCCCATTGATGCCAGTTTTTTCACTACCGATAAGAATGACCTGCTCAATGATCCCCAGATTGATGTAATAGTGGAACTGATCAATGAAACAGATGCCGCCTTTGATATTGTGTCCACTGCCCTGAAAAACGGTAAGGCGGTGGTCAGTGCAAGTAAAAAAATGATTGCCGAGAACCTGCGTGGCCTCTATGACCTTCAGCAGCAATACCACATGCCTTTCCTTTATGAGGCAGCCTGCTGTGCCAGTATACCGGTAATCCGTAACCTGGAAGAATATTATGATAATGACCTGCTGAATGCCGTGGAGGGAATCTGTAACGGATCCACCAATTATATCCTCACCAGGATATTCGAAGACCACCTGGACTTTGACTCCGCACTTAGACAGGCCCAGGAAAAGGGTTTTGCCGAAACGGATCCTGCCCTGGACATTGAAGGATTTGATCCGAAATACAAGATATGCACCCTGCTGCTGCACGCTTTTGGCACATTTGTTACCCCTGCTGAAGTGCTGAATTTCGGCATCAGCCATCTCAATGACTTCGATATTAATTTCGCCAGGCAACGGGAATGTACCATCAAGCTGATCGCGAAATGCCGAAAACTGAATGGTAACGTGATCACCTATGTACTTCCCCACCTGATCCCCCGTCACCACCTGCTCAGTGATGTGAATAATGAGTACAATGGAATACTTGTTGAAAGTACCTTTGCGGAAAACCAGTTCTTTGTCGGCAAGGGGGCCGGTGGCACAGCAACCGGTTGTGCGGTGTTATCGGATATTTCTGCACTCACCTACAATTACCGCTATGAATATAAAAAGATCGGGCAATCCAATCCCCTGTCGCTGACCAATGATGTGCAGCTCAAAATATACCTTCGGTATACTTCACCGGATCAGGTGGACCTGACCCATTTTTATTCTATTTCTGAAAAATATGAATCAGCAAGCAACCGGTACATTGTCGGGACGATCAACCTGAAGAAGCTGAAAGATGCCGAATGGCTGAAAAACAGGGAGGTGAATATACTGGTTCTGGATTGACCGGATCCCAGTTACCTGGTATC
>Ga0307374_10011410_pt1 | contig 12641 bp, 18 predicted proteins | sample OX3MG_FD_202532 | JGI IMG/M metagenome (GOLD analysis project Ga0307374, IMG submission 202532) | Soil microbial communities from Risofladan, Vaasa, Finland - OX-3 | ecosystem: Environmental > Terrestrial > Soil > Coastal area > Acid sulfate soil | place: Finland: Risofladan, Vaasa | collected...
AAGGCCAGTTGCAGAACCAGCCCCGGGAGCGCTCGCCCAGCCCGCGCCGGGCGGCGATCAGACACTGGCGATGGCGGCTTTGTAGGCGGCCAACCTGGCCGAGGTCCCGAAACTGGCACTGGACTGGAGCTCAGGTCTCTGTTCACCCCCGCCGGCCTTCGTCTGCCGCTCCTCAGACCCTGCTTCCGGCTGGTCTCGAACCCGGAGGGCTGAGCTGGCTGGCGCCCTCGCCGCCGGGTCCTACTTGGTGGCAGTGGAGACGGCGGCGGAGCTCCGCAGCGCCTGGCCGTCCGCTCCCTCCGCGACCACCTGAACCACGGCAGGGATGCTGTTCAGATGAATTGTGGTCTGGAAGCCTCTTTTGGCGGTGGTCGTGATGAGGGCCAGGTGGTCCCCTTTTGCGCCATCACAGTGGTCCCCTTTTGGCTTGACATTCCCACACGGCCTCGTTTGATCTCAAACTGAGATCAGGAGAGCGCCCTCTCCACGGCGTCTAAGTCACGTGGCCGCACGCTTGCCTTGGTATACCCGCTCTTGCCATTGCGCCGACGGTCGTCGGAGCGTGGCGTCATGCCGACCGTCGATGAGCCCGTCTGCCAGGCAGGCTCATCATTGGGAAGCTAGCTATCCCTCCGAATGAACCGTAGGCATCGCGGCCGTCCACCGGCGCCACTCCACGATGGTGGCCCGCGCTCGATGGATCTCCCTGCGCGTGACGTCCTCGCCTGATCCCGTGACCACACCCCAGTCGACACCCTGTCCGACGTGCTAGACTGGGTCCATGGCCAAGATCAAGCGCACGTACAACCTCAGCCCGATGACCGTGGGCCTCGTTCGGCGCTTGGCAGAGGAGTCCCACGTGGCCCCCACGCAGGATGCCGTCGTCGAAGCGGCGATCCAGAGCCTGGGACGGCGGGTCCGCGACGAGGAGCATGCCCGTCAGTTCGCCGCCTGCGCGCGCGACCCTGAGTTCCAGCGCGAGATGGCTGAGATCGGCACCGAGTTCGAGGCGGATGACCGAGCAGCGTGGGAGGTGGGCTGAGCGTTGGCTCCCGCCGGCATGCGTTGGGCCATCCTCATCGTCAACTTTGATCCTATCGAGGGCCATGAGCAGGGCGGCAGCCGTCGTGCGCTTGTAGTGTCATACGAGCCGCTCCGAGCTTTGGGGATGATGTCCGTTTGCCCCATCACGGCTGCGCACACGCAGCCGCGCAACGCGCTGGAGATCCCCATCAGCGCCGGGCAAGCCGGACAGACGAAGGATGGGTTGATTCTCGTGCATCAGCTTCGTACGCTCTCGATTCTCCGTGCCGCCGACATGCTGGATAGAAGCGCTCAGGTCCGCACCCTGACAGACCCCGGCCTACGCGCGGAGGTCCGACAGGCACTGTCGATCCAGCTCGGGCTCGATGTTCCAGGCGTGGAAGATGGAGCTCTGACGAACGACCGCTACGGTCCATCCTAGTTTGGGCGCTGAGCCGTCAGCCAAAGTGGCACCGCCAGCCGCCTGAGCTCAGATCCCCGCCCGATGGGGGAGTTCAACGCAGCTTCAGATGGGCCGACCGCCTTGGCAAGGCCATTTCGAGGGCTCTCGTGTTGACTTCGGGGCCAGCCATCGCGCGGTCCGGCGCTTTCAGACCGACTTCAGTGCCCCGCGGCAGCCTCGGAATTGCCCCGTCATAGCAATCTTGCAACTCTCTTTGCAACAGCCCTGGTGGACGCGAACGTAAAGAATTCGAACGACCTCGACACTGCCGGGGGCGGCTGAGGTGAGGCCGAGAGGACCGCCGCCTGACTACCAACGCATTGCGCCAAGAGCCCTTGTCCCCCCCAGCTTGCGCTGAGCGACTCCACGATCGGGCGGTTACATCGGGTGACCGACAAGCCCGTCGGGAAGGCGATCAAGTGGCACTTGGAACAGCGTTGGCCGAGCCCGAGGTGAGTCCGGCCCCCCCCGAGCCACCTGCCACGGTCGTCCACTGCGACGCTGCACATCTCGACGAGCCGATCCCCTCGGGCCTCCTATCACGAATGGCGACTTGTAGTCGCAACTGGGAAGACGAGGTGTTCGGCACCCACACCGTCGAGTTGCGACCGTGGGGCATGACAGGCGCCATAGGTGGTACCATACGTTCATGAACAAGACCACCGTGTACCTACCAGAGGACTTGAAGCAGTCCCTCCGGCGGATGGCGGCCGTGACCGGACGCTCGGAGGCTGAACTGATCCGCGAAGCGGTCGCCGCCCAAGTCCGTGTCTCGGACCACCCCCGACCGAGGGGGCAGCTCTTCACGAGTGGCGATTCGTCGCTCGCAGAGCAAGCCGATGAGGCGCTCGCCGGTTTCGGTGAACGCTGATCGCACTCGTCTGCGACACCAGCGGACTCCTCGCGTATTTCGATGCGAGCGACGCATACTGCGCTGAGGTCAGCAGGGTCATCGAAGCCGATTCGGGTCCCTTCATCGTGTCGCCCTACGTCGTCGCCGAGCTCGACTACTTGCTGGCGACTCGGCGAGGGGTACACGCCGAACTGGCGGCACTGACCGAGCTGTCAGGAGGCGCCTGGGAACTGCCGACCATGGACGCCGCCGACCTTCGGGAAGCCTGCACGGTGATCGACCGGTACCGAGATCAAGATATCGGCGTCGCAGATGCGTCGTTGGTAATACTCGCCCACCGGTACCGGACAGATCGTCTGCTCACTTTGGATCGTCGTCATTTTCGTGTGATCCGCTCGACCGCTGGAAAGCCGTTCAGGATCTTGCCTGAAGCACCGTAACAGGGGAGGAAGACGCACAATCGCCCGAGTTCGCCTTGCCTCGACTACCGCCCATCCGTGGCGGTGATCCCGGGCCTCGGAGTCCGGTTCGAATTCTTTGCGCTGGTGGACCCGAACGCAAAGAATTCGAACCGACTCGGCCCTGGAGCTCAAGATGCAGGTCGGCCGGATTGAGGCGCCGCCCGCCTACCAGCGGATCGCGCCGAGGGCCCTTGTCCTCCACCAGCTTCGGCTGAGCGACTCGGCGGTCGGGCGGGACCTTGGGGTGACCGACAAGAGCGTCAGGACCCGCTTTCCGCACATCTGGGAGGGCTGGCTGTGGCCGAAGCGACTCGCAGCGCCGCCTGGGCGGCCGCGAAACTAACTGCCAGCCCGAGACCATCATTGGTCTTGTCGGTCCGAAGTTTGCGTAACGGGCCGATTGTAGGTATGTTTCTTGGCAAGAAGGCCCAAGGAAGATGGCTGTTAGTTCAAAGTTTGCAAATCAGGAGCTGGTCGTATCCAACTCCAAGACCAGCCTTCGCATACACCGAGAGGTGGTTGCTGGACGGCTCCGCCGGCTGGCCCAGAGACTCTACACCTCAAACATAACTGACCCGCCGGAGGACATCGTGCGGCGGCACATGCTCGACATCCTCGCCGCCATCTACCCAGGGTGCGTCATCTGTGATCGCTCCGCCGCTACGCCGACTTGGGTGGTCGAGGGATCAGTGTTCCTCTGTCTCCCCAAGGAGGCGCGGGATCTCGCCTTGCCAGGCCTGACCGTCCGCCCCCGGGTTGGCGCTGCGGCATTTTCCTCGGATATACCCCTGGGAGTGTCTGGGGTGTTCCTGGCATCCGCTACACGGACGCTTCTAGAAAACCTACACCCCTCGCGCGGTAGAGCGGCTATACGGCGCCGCCTGACACAGGGGGAGTTGGAGGAATACCTGGATCGATTGCTTCGAGTGCGCGGCAGGAGCGCCCTAGAGTCTCTCGCGATACCGTGGTCAAGACGGCCGAGGCGCTCGGATACGAGAAGGAGGCCCAGCGAGCCCTCGCCCTCACCCGTGACTTTCTCGGGACTCATGAAGCTGGATCGGCGGGTCCGACACTGCCCGCGAGGCGGCGGGGAATGCCATACGACCCGATGCGACTGGCCCGGTTCGAGCGGCTCGCGGAGGCGCTCCGAGAGCGGCCGCCGGTTCCCATGCCGGTCACTCCCGGCAGCCAAAACGAACTTCCCTTTTTCGAGTCGTACTTTTCGAACTATATCGAGGGCTTGGAGTTTGGGGTGGATGAGGCAAGAGCCATTGTGCAAACCCGCCAGATCCCCGCCGCTAGACCGGCTTGTACACGTCGCTTCCGCTTTCTTGTACACGCGCGCGGCTGAACTCGGGCTGAGACCAATTGACGTGGCCACGTTGAGCGCATCCTTTGGTTTCGACGAAGCCTCCAGCCGTTGCAACCAAAGGAGACGCGGGTATGGGCGACGGGTTCTCGGGGCTGGGGTGGACCTGAGAGCGGGGCTGGGGTGGACCTGAGAGCGGGGCTGGGGTGGACCTGAGAGCGGGGCTGAGCTAGACTGGAGCCTATGGAGTACCAGAGACGCCTAGCTGACGGTAGATTGCAGCAACTACTGGCCGACTTCCCCGCCGTGATGATTAGTGGGCCTCGGGCTGCCGGCAAGACAACTACCGCGCGCCAAGTCGCCGCCGAGACAGTCAGTCTCGATAGCCCAGCCGATTCGGCTGCTTTTAAAGCCGATCCGGACGACGCCCTCCGAGGAAGAAGAGAGCCCTTGCTCTTAGACGAGTGGCAAGAAGTGCCTGAGGTGCTGGGTGCGGTCCGCAGAGCGGTAGATAGCGACCCACATCCCGGTCGCTTCATTGTGACCGGCAGTGTTAGGGGCGAGCTGGAGAACCGAGTCTGGCCCGGGACCGGCCGCTTTATTCGCATGAGTATGTACGGCTTGACCGAAGTGGAGATGCAAACGACCCTAGACAAGCAATCTGTGGGGTTCCTTGACAAGGTAGCCTCCTCCGACGTCTCTGCGTTTGCCAGGGGGCAAAGCCGGCCGCGGTTAAGGGACTACCTTGAGTTGGCCACACGGGGCGGCTTTCCCGAGGTGGCACTGCGCCCTCTCTCTCAAGCGGCGAGAAGCACCTGGCTCGAAAGTTACATTAGCCAAGTGATAACTAGAGACGCCATTGCCGTAATGCCACGGGGTGATCCCCAAAAGATGCGTGCCTACTTCGAGGCATTAGCACTGCAGACGGCGGGAACACCACTCGACAAGACCCTAATCGATGCCGCCGGTATAGGTAAGGACGCGGCAGCGGGATATGAGGGATTGTTCGAGAATCTCTTCCTGACTGAACGACTGCCGGGTTGGAGCAAGAAGGCGTTTTCGCGTTTTACCGAACTCCCAAAGCGCTATATCGTCGACCCTGCACTGGCTGCAAATTCGGCACACGTGGGTCTCCAAGGTATTCTTGGCGACTCGGACCTTCTCGGCAGAACGCTCGATACCTTCATTACGGCCCAACTGCGCCCCCTGTGGAGTTTGTCCGCACCAAGGGTAAAGCCGTACCACTTGAGGACAAAGGGCGGTAGACAGGAGATCGACCTTCTCCTTGAAACTGAGGACAAGAAGGTTCTGGCCTTTGAATTCAAGGCATCCTCGGCGCCGTCGGCTCACGATGCCAGGCACTTGCTCTGGTTGCGAAGTCTCCTGGAGGACCAGTTGGTCGCTGGTGCCGTAATGCACACCGGTCCAGACGTCTTTCGCTTGTCGGATCGGGTTCTTGCGCTGCCCATCAGTACGATTTGGGGCGCCTGAACTCAACTTCAGCTCCAACCTTGCAACTCTCTTTGCAACATCCCTGGTGGGGTTGTTGCAGGGTTCTGATTCTGGCCTACGGCGACTTCGGCGCGGCAGTGTCCGGAGTCGTCCCATCTGGGGCTTGTACGCGCTGCTACCGGTATTCTGTACATGGCCGAGACGGCCCAGACCCGAACTGAACGAGGCGCCTTGATGGCCTCAAACAAGGGAGTCTGACAGGGGGTTGGCCGGAAGGTCTGCCGGCCTACGTGACCGGCGGGGCCGCCACGAGCAGACCCCGGAGCGGCAGGCGCCGCGCAACAGGTACCGGGCCAAGACCCTGGCCACCAGGGTGGGCAGATTGGAACTGGGAACCCCGGGCTGCACCCGGACAGATTCGTGCCTGACCCACTGGAGCCAAGGAGGTGGCTTGAGCGAATTTCCCAGGGCGCGGGGCATACACTCCTGCGCGTGCCCCAGGCCGGGTAGTCTACATCTTTGCGCGCGCTACCATCAGAATGGTATACCATCTTGCGTGTGAATACGAAAATCGGCCAGCTCGCCCAGGAGCTCTCACGTCTCAACCCGTGGTGGAGGGACAGCCGGTGGGCTTTGACCGACCCGGACCTGCGGGAAGCGGCGGACACCGGTCTTAGCTACCGTTCGGGGGCTCTATCCGGGCTTGTGACAGGGGCCCTATACGTACTGAGAGGGCCGCGGCGGGTGGGGAAGACCGTGGCTCTCAAACAGCAGATCGAGGACCTGATCGCCGACGAGGTACCGCCGACTGCGATCATACGAGTGGCAGCCGACAACATGGCGGCCAAGGAGCTGCGGACCCTGGTGCAGAACACCGCCTTGCCAATGCTCCCCGCCGGTCACCGACGGGTCTGGTTCTTCGACGAGATCTCCTCCGTGACCGGCAACTGGGCGCAGGAGATCAAGTGGCTCAGGGACAACGACCCGGCGTTCCGTGAGGCCACGGTAGTCCTCACCGGATCTAACGCGGCGGCGCTGACCGAAGCCGGTGGCGAGCTGGCCGGTCGACGTGGGCGAGAAACAAACCTGGACCGGTCCCTGTTCCCCATGGGCTTCCGAACCTTCGCCGACCTGGTGGCCCATGCTCCCTTGCCTGATATGGAACCGCTTGACGTGGCGTCGTTACATGGCCCCATAGCCCGCTCGGCGTACCAAGCCTCCCTCCCCTGGCTAGACGATCTCGTGCGCCTGTGGGACACGTACCTCACCTATGGCGGGTTCCCGCGATCGGTGGCTGCCGCGGCCGTCGGCGATCCCGTCCCGGCGTCGTTCGTCAACGATCTCTTCGAGGTGATCGCTGGCGACGCATTCAAGCACAGCCAGCTCGGCACGAACCGGGAAATGGCCCTGCTCGAACGGCTGTGGCTATCAATGGCTTCCCCAGCAAGCCTCTCCTCCATCGGGAGGGACGTAGACGTGAGACACGAGGTCGTCGCCCGCCACGTCGGATACCTGCGCGCCTCGTTCTTATTGTGGGCCTGCCCGCAGAAGTCTCCAGACGCCTGGCTTGCTCGAGAGCGCGCCCAGGACAAGCTCTATGCCGTGGACCCCTTGGTGGCCCAACTCGCCCACCTTCGCAACACAGAGCGTCACGGTATCGACCCGACGGTGCTGACCGAGATGCAGCTCGGCATGTCCATCCGCCGGCAGGTCTTGAGCGGCATCAAGACGGCGGAGAACGACGAGTTCCTTTTTCACGTCCGGACGCCCGCTCGCAAGGAGATCGACTTCGTCTCCCCCCACCTCGGCGACACTGCTGTGGAGGGGAAATACTCCGAAGGCGGGAGCTGGCGCGGCGACGCGGCGACGGTCAACGCGTCGCGGTGGAAGGGACTGCTCGTCACCCGCAATGTGTTGGATGTCGGGGACGACAAGGCGTGGGCGGTTCCAGCTGGCCTACTTGCCTACCTGGTCGACACGTGAGAGCCCGCGGCGCTTCGATTCGGCGGTCTTGCACCGCGCTCGCTCGACCTGACACCATGACGGTCATCTCGCCAGTCCGCCGCCGGCCACCGCAACGATGAGGCCGAAGCAGCAGATCATCCCACCGATGAGACGGTGCCACCATGGCGGATATTGAAACTTCCCAGGAAGCGCCGCATACACTCTGTTGAGCTGAGATATCACACCTCCACCAACTAGCATCAGTGCCACCCCGATGCCAATAAAGCCGAGGCCGATGCCAACAGCGATGGCCTTGGCGCCCCACACCGATAGCACTGCGGCAACGGCCCCTGGCACTGGCTCAGCCTTCGCTGTGCATAGACCAGACCACCGTCAGCACGAGTCCGGCACCAGCTACGGCAGCACAGCAGAGCCCGATGAACGCCACGTACCGCTCCGAGTAGCGGAAGTGGCCGGGCAAATATCCGTACACGACATCCGCCAAGCGCGTAGCTCGGCTCCGAAACCTGACTACTAACAGGCTGAGACACAAGAGCGCTGCGAACCCTGCGGCCACAACATACTGCGGAATAAGTGCCTGAGCCTGTGTCACTGTCATGGAAGCGATCAACCCTGAGCCGCCATCGGCCTAGCGGAAGCTCCGAGACCAATCGCGGAGTGCGTCGACCGCATCGCAACAGGCTTCGCCCTTCGCCGGCAGGATGCGGGCGGGCGACTTTGCACCTCCGCTGGCGTTCGGCCCTCGGCCTTGGATGGACTACCCATCCGCCCCATCTGTCCCGTCTCCTCCGAGCTGCGCCTCGGGGTGCTCCTGCCAGTACCGCTGCTTGGCACGTTCGATGGCTCGTGCCCAGTCCTGCGGGTCGATTCCCCCACCTCCTCCGCGGACCTTGATTGGGAACCCAAGATCCGCACTCAGCTTGGCGTTGGCTAATCGGCTGGTCGTGAACATCCAGTGGAACATAAGCGGCAGTCCCAGGCAGAAGGCAGTGCCGACGGTCCATCCCACCGCTCCAAAAGCCATGGACAACGGGCCTTCTGTTACCGACATGCCAATCGCGGCGCCGCATCCAACAACGAAGGCGCCTGAACCATACTTCACCAGATACGGGGGGCGCTGAGCATAGCTAAATGCCTCCGCGCCGATCAAAGGCACCAGTACGAGACGAGCCGCCTCAACCTTGGCACGGCTGATGCTGTTCCATGCACTGGTCTTGTAGGCACTAGCTGGCATGGCTACCCACCCTGCCCCGGATCTTGGGGGTGCTGTCGCCGATACTCATTCCACGCGTCTTGCTTTCGGTCGAGCCACTGCTGATTGCTGAGATCCGCAGCTGACTGCTTCTCTGCCTGCCGACTCTCATCAGCCAGGCGCTGGTGCGCGCTCTCAATCTCCCTCTGCCAGACCCAGAGACGGATGCCTCCTGATTTTACGACGATGGGCACGCCTTCCCGTTGTGAGAGGTACGCGCTGGCGGCCTTGCCCGCTCGACCGTCCAGCTTGGCGCCCGGGACCAAGCACGCTCCCATCCAAACCAGGCAGGGCAGGATGCCGAGCAAAAGGTACGGCTGGCGCAGAAGTATTGCCACAAGGATGCACCCAGAGCCAACCGGGAATACCGCTAGCGCACCGATCCTGTACCAATGCACAGCGCGGTAGGTGAAGCCTGCTGCCTCCACGCCGACCAAGGCGGCGATCTGATCGCGTTTGGTCATGCCTGCTGGTCCTCACCATCCCCCTGCGCATACCCACGGCGGCACCCCTCCGACGTGCTGTGTCCCCGAACCGGAAACTCGTGATCTCCGCTGGCGGTAGGTGGTTTCATGGCTAGCATCGGTCGCGATCTTGAGCCATCAGGGTCGGCTTGTCAAATGAATGGGACGAGGTGAGCGGGATCCAGGACCGCACCAAGGAGAGCGCTTGGTTTCGTCGTGACTCGCGAGGGCGCGTCAGCTGAGTTGCCAGTACCCGCGCCGCCCTGGCACCTTCTCAAAGCGCCGGTCACGGGCCAGAGTCTTGAACAGGGTCGAATAGGCCGATTCCGTTCGAAGCAGCTTGCCGGCGTCCTGAAGCGCCAGGAGCAGTTCGCTGGCGCGCATCTCCCCGTTGCGGCGGAGCAGTGACTCTATGGCGTCGGCGATGGTCCCCGAGTGCATCTCGGCCTCCAGCGGCTCGCCACCAGACCGAGCCAGTCTGAGGCTGGACTCGAGGGCACGGATCCTGCTGGCCAATTTCCGTCTAGCCTCCTTGGCATCCTCAAGGCTCTTGGCCAGGCGCTGATCCTCCAGACGTAGGGCTGCCAGTTGTCCTTCAAGTGCGCTCAAGGGATCGGGCGGAAGGTGGGCTCGCGACATTGAACAGCAGTGTAGACCATTCAGCCCATGCCCTAAGGCGACACGTCTTATAGCGACATAGTATAATGAGTCCGTATCGCGGTGTCGCTCAGGAGTTGGCTTGATCACGTCCCGGTCCGGAAACCAGACTCGCGAGACGCCGATGGAAGCGCCTGGAAGATCGGCTCTGCGGCATTTGAATCTGGCCGATCTTTATGCGATCCTGGAGCTAGATGAAGGACCAGCAGCTCAGATCCGAGCCGATCACAGGGGTGACTGGGCTGACGAGCTGATTCCGGATGTGGGGTTCGCCCCCACCCGGCGACGGGGCCGATTCAACTCTCCTATCGGCCCCGGCTCCCTCTTGGATGGCGTCGCTGATGTCGCCTTGGTGGCAGCCTCCGGTGACCCACGTGCCGCCGTGGCGATCTCGAAGTCAGCCTGGGACCGAGCCCGCAGGGAACAGGAGCGGACCAACCTGCCATCGGCCGAGGCGGTCCGCCAGCGCTTCGGACTGGCGTGGCGGAGGATCGTAGAGCTCGCCCTGACCGACCGCTCGCAGCGGACCAAGCTGCTCGGTCAATGGGATGGATCTCACTTCGCCGGATGGGGGCCGACGGGTCAGGAAGAGGCGCTCCGGGCGGTGAAAGCGGTCACGATCCGCATCGGCCATGCGCCCACCCCTTTCGAGTACGACGAGGCGGCCAGGGCGATGGAGGCCGAATCTGGGCGTCGCCGCACCGGCAGACCCTTGCTCTTGCCGCGCAGCGTGTACGTCGTCAGCGAGTTCGAGTCCTGGAGCGCGGCGCTGCAAGAGGCCGGATTGGAGCCGAGACCAGGCCACCCAAGCTCCGCGCGCGTCGCTCCCCTGGTGGAGACCCTGGACCAGTTCATTGAGGAAGTCGGGTTTCTCCCCAACAGTGCGTACTTCCTGGAGTGGTGCCGCCGCAGGGATGTCCCCACCGCCAGGCTCGTCGGCGGGTGGGCCGGCGTGGTTGCTGACGTCCGCCGGCTACGCGCCGCGCGCGGTGCGTCCACACCCGAACACGCCACCCGCCCCAAGGACCTTCCCCCACTGCCAAACGCAGTGCCCCGAGTTCGCCGGATGGCGTTCCGGCACTCCCGAGAGGCGATCCTAGCTTCGCTGCGCCGGTACGGAGAGTTGCACCTGCCACCTGGGGGCATGCCCCGACAGAAGCATTACCTGGCCTCCTGCCGGAAGGACCCGAAGCTGATCTGGCCGAGTGCGATGACTGGCCATGGAAGATTCCACGACCTGTGCCTGGAGGCGGGCATCGAGTGAGGGCGCTCACCCGGCGAACGGTCCCCGAGCACCTGCCCGAGATCACGCGGTATTCCGACGAACCCGCCCTCGCCTCTCCTCACACCCTGATCGCCATGGTTAAGGGCATGCCTCAGATCCGGGCCGGGCTCCAGGCTGCCTGCCACAGGGCCTACGAATGGGGCCCGGATCGGATGCCGGGAGACTGGGCGCTCGCCTACCTGGCCTTTGTTATCTCTCGGATTCCCGACATCGAGCCCTGGTACCAGAGGGTCCGGGCTGATCACTCGCTCTGGGCAGCCTGCGACTTCGAGCAGGTCCCGTCGTACCGGCTGGCGCACCTGCGCTTCACAGAGATGGAGGGGATGGCCGACTCCTTCGAGGAGGCTGCGGCCCACCTGATCCAGAAAGCCAGGGCCAAAGACCAGCGCGTGGGCGCGTGGTGGCACCTGGACGCCAGCGAGGCCGAGACCCACGCCGCTCCCCAGCACGACTGCACCGCGTACGACGATTGCCGGACGGCCAAGAGCGGCCGTCGCAACCCCCGGATGCAGCGGGTCGGCACCGCCACCGCCAAGGCGACCCGGCAACTTCTGGCGACCATGCCGGTTGAGGGGCAACCCGGCTCGATCTCAGTCGAGGGGCTGAGCGTTATCCCGGTCGGGGCCAGCGTAGTTGACCACGAGCGCAAGGGGCGCCGCTTCACCTCGGGTGGCCACTGGTGGTTCACCAGGGATATCGATGCCGGGGTAAGGGCGTACTCCCGCGGAAGCAGGGTGGTCAAGGCGTGGCACGGGTTTCTCCACATGGAGGTGATCGACCACTTCACCCACGCCCCGCTCGCCAGTCGGCTGATTCCCGCCGATCAGCAGGAGCACGCCGCCTACGAGGCACTCTTCGAGCGGGCCCAAAGGCACCTCGACGCCGTCCCATACCTGGTCGCCGGTGACGCCGGCTACTCGGTGGAGCACGTATTCAAGTCCAACAGCAACTTGGGAGTGGGATCGGTCTTCCCGTTTCGCCGCCACGCCGGCAGCGAGTCGGCGCACCGCCAGCCGACTGCTGTCTACGACGAGCACGGCATCCCCAGGTGTCGCCGCTGCGGAGGGGAGTCGGATTTCGTCCGGTTCGCCGTGACCAGGGGAAAGGGGCGGCTCTGGTTCCGTTGCCGGCTGCCCCAGACGCAGAAGTGCCAGGGCGAGCAGAGCATCTTCTGCGACGAGGCGCCTCGTCACCTGCTCCCGGTCTGGCGCATCGAGCCAGCGTACGCGGCCATGCGGGTTTCCCATCAGTCGTACGAGCACAAGCACCGCGACCTGAGGATCCAGTACCTGCTGGCACCCGACTGCCTGGCACTGCGCCCGAAGCGGCCCGGGATGGCGTGGCAACAGCTTCGGGCCTCCGCGGCCATGCTCATCGAGTGGCTGAGGGTCTTCCAGCGCGGCGGCTGGGGCGACAAGCCCGCCGTGGTCGGCCCAGCCCGGGAGACCGGTGGTGGC
>Ga0307374_10011411_pt1 | contig 12638 bp, 11 predicted proteins | sample OX3MG_FD_202532 | JGI IMG/M metagenome (GOLD analysis project Ga0307374, IMG submission 202532) | Soil microbial communities from Risofladan, Vaasa, Finland - OX-3 | ecosystem: Environmental > Terrestrial > Soil > Coastal area > Acid sulfate soil | place: Finland: Risofladan, Vaasa | collected...
TTGCAGAAGTGGATGGCCTGATCGGGAGATACCAGGAAAGATACGAGGAAATGCAGGTGGTGCTTACCGGCGGGGACATGCTATTTTTTGAAAGACATTTGAAAAGCAAGGTATTGCCTGATCCGGATCTTCTGGTCAGGGGACTGCTGGCTATTTTACAGTTAAACAATCCCTGACCCTCCCGCTTTTGATACCCCGTTTTACATATGCCATTTGGATTTTGCTGATCAGCGGCTGCGTCAATGATGTGCACCAGATCGAGGACCTGAATAAACAGAGCGTGCAAATTGAAGTGGCCCATCATATCCTCTCCTATTATAGCCGCAGTGGGAAGGTGAATGCCCGCCTAACGGCTCCCCTCCTCTATCGCTATCTCGACAAGCAACCCTATGTGGTCCTGAACCAAGGGCTTAAAGTGGAATTCTATAATGACAGTCAGGAGGTCTCCAGTACCCTGACGGCCAGGATCGGGGAATATTTTTCCAATAACAACATGATGGTGGTCAGGGACAGCGTAGTCGTGGTCAACCAGAAGGGAGAAAGGCTGGAATGTCAGAAATTAACCTGGGACGCCAGCAAACAGCAATTTTTTACCCATGATCCGGTAAAAATCATTACCGCCAATGAGATCATATACGGAGATGGCCTGATTGCAAACGAGAATTTTACCTGGCATGAGATCATCCATCCGCATAACAGCCAGATCAGGGTGAGTTCAGGGAAGCTACCATAAATGCCCAAAACATAAAAACCCAGCCTCCTCTATGGGCTGGGTTTTTATGCTTTAACCTATTTTTAACCTAAAATTATTATATAGAAGTCAATAAGTATGCCAAAAGAAAATTATCTGCTCATCTTATCTCGATTATGTCTATAAATTATTACTAATCAAATTCATTTATAAATTAACTATTTTATATATTATAAATACCCCCCGACCTGGAATTCCCGGATCCCACATCGTTTATGGGGCCTTTTATACCCACTCCTTTTCCTCTTTTTGCTTTTGCTTGATCACCCTTCGGGAAATGTAAATACTGATTTCATAAAGCAAATAAAGAGGCACACTCACCATAATCTGGCTGTTGATATCGGGGGGGGCAATGAATGCGGCAATGCCAACGATGATGAGGATGGCCTGCTTGCGGTAAGTTTTCAGGAATTCGGGAGTCAGGATCCCCACCTTGGTCAGGAAGTAAACCAGGATGGGCAGTTCAAAAATACAACCGAGTCCGACCACCAGTTGCGTGACAAGGTCCAGGTAACTTTGAATGGTGAAGATATTCTCAAACTGGGGAGAGATATGGTAACTGGAAAAAAAAACCAAGGCATAAGGGGTAATGCAGTAATACGCAAATAATACCCCCATGAAAAACTGCACCGATGTCCAGAAGACTACCCCTCGGGTATACCTGGCTTCATTTGGTTTCAGGGCAGGTTTGACAAATCTCCAGAACTCCCATAAAATATAAGGCATGGCAATGATGATTCCCAGGATCAGGGAGGAAGTCAGGGCCAGCATGAACTGACCAGACACTTCCATATTCTGGAACCTGATATTCATATTGCCTGCACAGAACCGGTTGCCCATATGCAACCTGCGATCCAGGCTGCACAGTAAGCGAAAGGTAATGAAATCAGGCCGGGTAGGGCCGAGGATAATCTGGTTGTATACAGGACCGATATAGATAAATATCAGGATACCCCCGATGCCAATGGCAATCAATGACCTGAAGATATGCCATCGCAGTGTTTCCAGGTGATCAAAAAAGGACATTTCTGCCTTTTCGGGATTATTCCTGAAGAGTTCCTTGAACATAAGCAGTGAATGGTCAGAGAAAGGCGCAAATTAAGCATTCCGGTATGATTTTAACCGGTTAGCTGATCAGTCCTCGCCCAGAATTTTGTAAAGTTCATCCAGATTGGGAGTAAGGATGATGTCCGTGCGCCGGTTAAGCGCCCTGCCAGCCGCATGTTCATTGGAGGCCACCGGATTGTATTCGCTCCGGCCTGATGCAGTGATCCTGGCCGGCTGAACGGCATATGAAGTCAGTATACGGACAATAGATGTTGCCCGGAGCACACTGAGATCCCAGTTATCTTTCATGTTGCCTGAGCCTTTCAGCGGCACATTGTCTGTATGGCCTTCTATCATGATATTGATCGAAGAATCCTTTTCCAGCACTGCCGCCAGTTTTTTCAGGGCATTCACCCCCTTTGGATCAACGGCTGTGCTTCCTGTTTTAAAAAGTAATTTTTCTGCAAGGGAAACATATATTTTCCCATTCTTAATGGTCACAGTCAGATCACTTTTATCAAAGCCCAGCAAGGCCTTCTGTATCCTGCCTTTCAATGCATTGACGGCGGAATCCTTTCGGGCCAGGAGGTCCTGTAATTTCTGAAGTTCACTGCTGAGCCGGGATTGCGCACTGGTTGAGGCATTGTTTTCTCTGATGGCCTGCTTGTAAAGGTTGCTGAGATGCTGGTTCATATCCCGGGCCTGCTGGTTGGAAGCAACCATGTCTGCAGTATCTGCAGTCAGCTGGTTGATTATATTTTGCAGGGAATCCCGGTCCGCCTTAAGGGCCCTGGCCTCGTCCTGTGCGGAAATGACCTGGGTCTGATAAGTATCCGCCCTGGCGAGCTGATCTTCGAATTTCTTTTGGGAGACACAGGCTGAGCACAGCAGGATGATTCCCAGAATGACGGTCGCAGTGGTGATTCTGTACATGCTATTATTTTAGGATGAGAATTGACATTGCTCTTTTTTCAAACCACCGCCTGCTGCACATTTCCGGTGCGTTTCAACACTCCCCAGAGTTGCATTTCCCCTTTCAGCGCCTTACGCCAGGATTTGAAAAGGATAAGGTACATGAATACCCGGTAGACCAGTCTCTGGGGAATTACCCACCAAAGCCTCCCGAAGTTTTCCTTTTCAAAGGCAAAGGCCAGAATAGCAGCTCCGGCATCTACCACCAGGAAAATCAGGTAATACTGTAAAATATGCAATCTGCTGGCATTGTTCAGTACGAACATGCCAAAAATCAGGATGATATCAGCCAGGGGAGCAAGCAGGGGAAGCAGGATCTGGTATATGAGTATGTTAGGCATGGCAACAAGGCCCAGCCCTTTATAATTCACATTGAACAAGGTATCCCGGTGCTTCCAGAAGCACTGCATCACACCGAAGCACCAGCGGAAACGCTGTTTGAAAAACATCCTGAGGGATTCCGGGGCCTCCGTAAAGGACAGGGCATTGGTACAATTGCGGATCACATACCCGCAGCGCAGGATCCGGATAGTCAGGTCACAATCCTCAGCAAGGGTATCTGATGTGAACCCTCCAGCCTTATGAAGGGCTTCTTTGCGGAAGGCGCCAATAGCGCCAGGTACAACGGTAATGCAATTGATCAGGTCAAATGCACGCCGGTCAAAGTTCTGACTGGTAATATATTCTATAGATTGCCACTGCGTCAGGATATTTACTTCATTGCCTACTTTCACATTGCCGGCCACGGCCCCTACATTTTCTTCCATGAACATATGCATAAGCAGGGAAAGAGCATCTTGTTTCAACTGGGTATCCGCATCAATACAAAGGAGAAATTCACCGGCTGACCGGCTGATCCCATAGTTTAGGGCAGAAGCCTTACCTCCGTTCTGTTTGCTGAACAGCTTCACCCTTGGGTTATCGGAGAAAGCCTCAGACACCCTGAGGTAAGTCCTGTCCTTTGAACCATCATCCACAAAGATGACTTCCAGGTTCGGGTAATCACTTTCCAGCAATGTATGGACAGTATGTATGGCATTGATTTCTTCATTGTATGCGGGTACAATGATGCTGACCAGGGGCCTTTCTCCAAGATGGACCGGCATTAAACGATCTTCCCGCTTCCTTCTCTTGTTTTCGAAGTATGCCAGTATGCCCAGAATGATGATCCGGCCGATGGAAAGGGCAATTCCCACCAGGAACAATGCGTACAGCATATGATTGAACCAATAGGTGCAGGTGGCAAACCAGTAATTCAGGATAATCAGGTAATAATCCTTCTTATTGGATACCGGAGGCATGATCTGATCCCTGGTCTTGCCCATCAGGTCCCCCACCGTGGTGAAAGTATAGCCATGGGACTTAAAATAATGAATGATCCGGGGCAATGCTTCCACGGTGGCTTCCCTGTTGCCCCCTGCATCATGGAGCAGGATTATATTACCCAGGTGACGCATCCTGACCACCCGGTCATAGATCGAATCAGCATTGACTCCATCGGACACATCCCAATCTTCCGGATCAATATTCTCCCCGATAGTATAATAATTCTGCTTTCTGGCCATGGCCACGGGGATAAGCTCATCCATAATGCGGGGCTTGGAATCTGCATTGTAAGGGGCCCGGAACATGATCGTGGAATGCCCCGTTATGCATTCTATCAGCAACCGGGTTGACCTGATCTCGTATTCTGCCAGCCTGGGATTGATTCGGGCAATATTGGGATGGGTGAAGGTATGGTTCCCAATTTCAAATCCATCCCGGTATTCCCGCTTGACTATCGGAATATTATTTTCCGCATTGATGCCTATCAGGAAGAAGGCAGCCGGAACATGCGCCTTTTCCAGAATATTGATAATCCTCACCGTATACTGAGGATCCGGGCCGTCATCAAATGTGAGAACCATTTTCCGCTTTTCCCTGCCGAATTGCCGGATCACGAATGTAGAAGGCAGCGTGATATAATCCTGTTCTGCGATGAGCATATCTGTGGAATCTATCTGGAGCCGGATGCGGCCGGTCTGGGGAGTGCTCAGTACATCCAGGATCTCCCCATCACCTGTATAATCCACTTTGTTGCTCGGAGTAATATTGGAAAGCTTGCTGAACTTAACCGGATGTTTTTTAATAGCCGAATCGCTCAGGTCCTGGTCAAAGAATGTCCATAACCTGGAATCCTCGGAACCCAGTCGCCAGAGTCCGACCCCTGACATTCCATATTCAGCTGCAAACCGCATCGTATTGAAATTAGTGGCGGCATCGGTGAAGTACACATCATGCATGACACTGTCCTCATCACGATATTTGTAATGGAGGTTATAGGTATCATCATTGAAACTTATTTTTGCATCATGGAGTTTGGCCCCGCTCAGGGCTTCCTGATAGGTGACGTCCTGTGCCTCTGCTCCATCCGGCCAGTCATAACCATACCCCGCAATACCCAGGATCATTTTTCTGGCCGGGACCCCGCTTTTGGCAACGTCAGCGATCGCCCCTTCAATCCAATGCTGGTCGCTGATCGGACCCGGATCAGAATCTTCGGAATGCTGATCATAAGCCATGATCACCAGGTAATTATTGTATTTAGCCAGCTGGCCATAATCATAATCCTCATCAAAAACAGGGACATCCATGGTGACCTGGAATCCGCTGGCATGAAGTTTATTATATAATTTCCGCTGAAAATCCGTAAAGGGTTCATTGGTGTTTTCAGATACATTCTCCAGGTCTACGTTAACCCCCGTGAAATTATATTTTTTAAGTATGGCCAAAAGCTGACTGATCACAAAAGCAGTCTTTCTTTTGCTGTGAATGATGCGCAGGACCGCTTTCCCATCAAAATCATCGTAATAATGATTCGAAAATATGGGAAGGATCATCAAATTACTTTCCCGCATGAGCTTCAAGCCCCGCTGATCAATACGCGTTTGCAGGGAATCATTTTTCGGATTAATGAATATCCATTCCGGAAAAACCATATTCAGCATTCCTTCATTGGACTTCAGGGAATAATAGGACTGGTCATCCCAGGGAACATAGAAGGCAGCACGGATCTGGGAATCCGGAAGGGGCAGGGGCAGCACCACACGCCGGAACTTCTTTCGCCGATCCATAATAAAAGCATGCGCTTTCAGGTCCCTGAGATGCATGAATTGAAGAAAACTGTGGAATCGCCTGTTCTTCCGGTTGCGCAGGGTGGTGAGATTGTTGGGATTGAGGATCTTCTTATATACTTCATTTTTATCCTGCAGCCTGGGAAGGGAAGGGTTGGATGCATTAACCATCGCTACCACAAAAACCACCACAAAAAAGACCAGGATAACAGCCAATATCCTGAAACTCCATTTGAATCTATTCCATCTGCCTGAACTGCTGGTTTGGAATATTTGCGCTACAGGCTCCATAATTTACCGGTAAGTTCAATGCCCTATGATTAAAATGAAATAGCCTGCTCGAGAAGAATCAGGAGCAGGCCTTTCATCCATTGTTTGTTAACCCCAAAAAAGTTTATATGTTCCGGCAATCCGCTGAATAATTTCCTCCGTGTTCCTCTGTGTGAAAGGTTCAGCTGCCTGATATTTTTCCTGGTGCAATGATACGGAAAAATTTATTTTTCCCTACCGATTTTTTAAACATCCCTTTATCCTGAATCAAGAAAAATTTAAATAATGTTAAAATGAAATGCTTCCCGGGATATTAAACCAGGTGAATGAAATTTTGCCTTTTAGGAGAACCAGTCTCCCCATTGTTCCGCATTGTTCCCAGGCCTATATAGCACAAATTGATCTCCGCCTTTACCTGCGATTTATGCAAAAAAAATGCCATGAAAGCTTCTGTTTCCCAATATTAACAAACAATTAACTATGAACTCCCTGGGCTCAGGCTTTATTTGAGCACCCGCATTTTTACGGTCTCAATGCGGGTCTCGGTTACCCCAAGGATATCAAATTCAAAATCCTTTATAATGATCCTTTCCTTTACCCGGGGAATGGCCTCATGGGAACTGATGATAAAACCTGACAGGGTTTCGCTACCGGTGTTTGGCAGACCAAAGCCATATTTTCCATTCAAATAGTCTATCTCCAACCTCCCTGAAAAGATATATTCCTTTTCTGATAAATGCTTTTCTGTAAGTTCTTCTGTATCATGTTCATCGCGGATTTCTCCGAATATCTCCTCCAGGAGGTCTTCCAGGGTGACAATGCCTGCTGTCCCCCCGAATTCATCCACAACCCAGGCAATACTCCTCCTGCCTTTGGTGAATTTATTCAGGAGATCAGTTGCACTCATAGTTTCCGGAACGGCAAGTATGGGATGAATGAGTTCCCTGAGATTGCCGGTATGGCTGAACATGTCCAGGTGGTGCAGATACCCAAGGATATTGTCAATACTCCCCTCATATACCAATATTTTGGAAAGCTGGGTGATGATGAAGCGGTTCCTGGCTTCAGGTAGACCAGCAAGGATATCCAATGCCTCGATTTCATTGCGGGGTATCATGCATTGCCGCACTTTTACATAGGGGAGAGAAAGTGCTTTTTCCAGCAATGCCGCATTCAATTCCTGGCTTTCCGTAACATGCTGTGGATCCTGGATATGGGGGATAGAAATGAATCGGCTGAATACCTGCTGACTTTCGCCCAGCCTCACATCAAACAAGAATTTCAGCAGCCCTTTCGAAGCATAGATGAAAAAGGCTGAAACAGGATAGCATATTTTCAGAAAAACAGACTGGGGAATGATAAATAGAGAGAACAGATAATCTGCCCTGCTCCGGAACAGGGTACCCGGAAGCAGTTCTCCAAAAATGATCAGGATCAGCCCTGTGGCCAGCGATTCAGCCAGCAGCTTGACCAGGGGTGTATCCAGGGAGCCCGAAAACAGGTTTGCCCAGAAAGGACGGCTAACTTCAGTGACCAATATGCCACAGGCTACCAGGATAAGGTTAATGACTATCAAGCTGCCTCCCAGGAATCGCTCAGGATGTTCCAGGTAACCTGTCATCAGTTTCCCGGACAAATTTCCTTTTTTATTACTGAGTTCTATGGACAGTTTACTTGCTCCTGCAAATGCAGCCTCCATCCCGGTAAAAAAACCGAAAATCAGCACACTGGCCATAAATCCTATCCATAGATATAAATTCATCGTCGCAAACCTACTGGATTTTAGTCACCCCCCAATGGACCATGAATGGCTTGCCCATGAAGCAGCCTGCAGGGACAGTTGGCAGGAAGTGCTATCCGGAATTCAAACCAGGGGTTTGATGGGTTCACTGCCTGTGGTCACCCTTCCGGTTCAATGGCTTACCGGGTATGATTTTACCAAATTGATTAACCGGGAAGCTAATTCAAATTCAACGATAATTATTTACCTCATCTATTTCCCAAACCACCTGCTGCCCAGAAACCAATTTATAAATACAGTTAAATTTCATGTCTTTCAAATCCATTCCGGACAGGATCACCGGTCCCGGTTCAAAAAATCTTTGACCATCTGGTCTGCCATGCTTTTGGCCTGTTCCAGGTTATTATTAACCAGAATGCGGTCAAAGCGATCGGCAAAATTAAGTTCCATTAAAGCCTTGTTGATCCTTTCGGTCAACATCGCGGGAGTTTCCGTTCCCCTGGCCTTCAACCTTTCTTCCAGCACAGGCAATGAAGGGGGTTGTATAAATAAGGTGAAGGATTTGCCGGGATACCTGGATTTCAGGGTCAGGGCCCCCTTCACATCAATATCAATCAGTGGGGTATGTCCGCTATTCCATATCCGGTCCAGTTCAGATAGCAGCGTTCCGTAGTATTTTTCCGTATAGACCATTTCAAATTCGGCAAAGGCCTTCTCTGCTATTTTCTTCCGGAAAGCATCCGGGGTCAGGAAATAATAATCCCTTCCCTCTATTTCACCGGCCCTTGGTTCCCGGGTACAGGCTGACACCGAAAAAGCCAGTTCGGGATGATGAGCCAGCAAATGACGTACAATAGTTGTTTTACCCGATCCTGAGGGTGCTGTAAGAATGACTAGAAGATGGGGCTCGTTCACACAATTAAAATGAAAACAGCAATGGGCTTCATTACTGTTATACCCGGGCTATCTCGGCACCCAATTTATTCAGGCGCACATCAATATGCTGATAGCCGCGGTCAATCTGGTCAATGTTCTGGATGATGCTTTTACCTTCCGCGCTCAGTGCAGCGATCAACAGGGCAACGCCTGCCCGGATATCCGGGGAGGACATGGTGATCCCCCGCAGTTTATATTTACGATCCAGGCCGATCACCGCTGCCCGATGCGGATCACAAAGAATGATCCTTGCCCCCATGTCAATCAGCTTGTCCACAAAAAATAACCTGCTCTCGAACATTTTCTGATGTATGAGCACACTTCCCCTGGCCTGGGTGGCCACGACCAGCACGATGCTCAGCAGGTCCGGGGTAAAACCAGGCCATGGATGATCATAAATAGTCATGATGGAACCGTCAATGAAAGTCTCTATCTCATAGGATTCCTGGGTGGGAATATAGATATCATCTCCCCTGAATTCCATTGCAATGCCCAGTTGACTGAATTTTCCCGGAATCACCCCCAAATGATCCACCCCTGCATTTTTGATGGTGATTTCACTTTGCGTCATGGCGGCCAAACCGATAAAAGAACCCACCTCGATCATGTCCGGCAGCAACCTGTGGCTGCATCCGGAAAGACGGTCCACCCCCTGAATCTCCAGCAGATTGGAGCCAATACCGCTGATCCTTGCACCCATTTGTTTCAGCATATGGCAGAGTTGCTGGATGTAAGGTTCACACGCTGCATTATATATGACTGTTTTCCCTTCCGCCAGGACAGCTGCCATCACCAGGTTGGCCGTGCCGGTGACGGAAGGCTCATCAAGCAGCATATTCGTCCCTTTCAACCTGGTGGCCTGAAGCCGGAAGAAATGATCATCTGGCTCGAATCCTATTTTTGCCCCAAGTTTTTCAAAACCGGTAATATGGGTATCCAGACGGCGACGGCCTATCTTGTCTCCCCCGGGCCGTGGAATAAAGGCTTTCCCAAACCTGGCCAGCAACGGGCCAGCAATCATTACTGCCCCACGGAGGCGCCCGGATTTACTTTTAAACGCCGGGCTGGTAAAATATTCAAAATTAACCTGGGCAGCTTGAAAACTGCAGCTGTCAGGGCTTGTTCGGAGGGTATGGACTCCCATTTCGGACAACAACTCAATAAGCAGGTTGACATCCAGGATATCGGGAATATTGGAGATTGTGACTTTTTCAGGGGTGAGCAGGGTGGCACTGATGGCCTGCAATGCTTCATTCTTGGCTCCCTGTGGAATGATCTCACCCCGGAGCCGCTTACCCCCCTTCACTTCAAAAGCAGAAATCACTTGATTCTGTTTTTGTTGTATTTATTGTGCTTGAAATTAATGTTTTTGTTGCTGTGGGGTTTGATATTGCCATTTGGCCTGGGCTGGAAATTGCGCCGTTTATTGAGGCGGAAACTGTTATCCGGACTGAAATTGGTAAAGGTATACGTGTTCTGGTAAATCAACTGATTATCCGTCATTAAAGCCAATTCATTTTTGATCATATCGTCGTGTACGCTTTCCTTATGCCAGTTCGTATAGGCAAGCTTCATATAATTTCCGATAGTCTGCGTGAAGCCTTCCCTTTTTTCAGGATCGGTTTCCTTCAGGGCCTTGTCGATGATCATTTCCAGATTCTTTCCAAAATGCTTGTACTTCGGGTGGGATTTGGGATAAGGCAGCATTTCCGGTTTGCTCTTCAGGGATTCCCGAGTGGGGGTGGGATAAGGTGATTCAACCTGCAGCCGGAAGTCCGATATCAGGTACAAATGATCCCAGAGCTTATGGCGGAAATCCTCCACATTGCGCAAATGCGGATTTAAAGTGCCCATCAGTTCAATCAATGCCATAGCATGGGCCTGCCGTTCCTCGGGATCTTTCAGGCCGACCACATATTCGATCATTTTCTGGATGTTGCGCCCGTATTCCCGCATGATCAGCTGATTACGGGTCGTATTGTATTCCATGTAAATTGGTAAATGGATAAGGGGCAAAATTAAGGAAAATCCGGTCAGTATCGCATTTTCTTTTATCTGTCCTTCGTAATATTGTACCTCATGGACCTTTCTCTAAAAGGCAGAACTGCCCTGGTTTGCGGCAGTACACAGGGTATCGGGCTGGCCGCAGCGTCCGAGATTTCCCTGCTGGGCGCTGACTGCATCCTGATAGCCAGGAATGAAGAAAGGCTGAAAACAGCCCTGGAGAGCCTGGATAAGAGTCTGGGGCAACAACATGGCTACCTGGTTGCGGATTTTTCCAGGCCAGAGCAGGTAGAGGCAGCTGTATTGGGATTACTTTCCGGTTTGACCATCCAAATCCTGGTCAATAACACCGGTGGTCCTTCCGCGGGGCCCATTGTTCAGGCGGAGCAGGAAGCTTTCCAGGCCGCATTCAGCCAGCATCTGATATGCAACCACCTGCTGGCCAGGGCCGTTCTCCCCGGTATGCAAAAATCCGGGTATGGAAGGATCATCAATATATTATCCACTTCAGTCAAGGTCCCGATCAGGAACCTGGGTGTTTCCAATACTACCCGCTGGGCCGTGGCCGCCTGGTCCAAAACACTCGCAGGGGAATTGGCCCCTTATGGCATTACCGTCAACAATGTACTTCCGGGATCCACGATGACGGGTCGCCTGAAAACAATGCTCAGTAATACCGCCAGACAATTTGGTAGTACCTATGAGGCTGTAGAGACAGAATGGCTGCAGAAAATCCCCATGGGGAGGTTTGGTAAAGTACAGGAAATAGCTGCCCTGGTGGCATTCCTGGCTTCCCCGGCTGCTTCCTTTATCACAGGAGCCAGCATTCCTGCAGATGGCGGACAGACCCCATCCATTTAGTTATTTGGCCTTATTCCGTTACATTGATGCTCCGGTTAAACGCTTCCTCCATGGATATGAAAGTCTCCGTGCGCTCGATGCCTTTCACCTTCTGTAATTCATCATGCAGTACCCGCCTGAGCTGTTCAATATCTTTGCAGACGATCTCGGCAAAAATGCTATAATTCCCGGTAGTATAATTCAAGCGGACGATTTCCGGTATCTTCTTTAATTCCCTGGAAACAGAATCGTACAGGGAACTTTTCTCCAGGTAGATCCCAATAAAAGCGATGACATCATATCCCACCATTTTGAGATCTACCTGGAGTTTGGTGCCCTTCACCACTCCGAGTTCCTGTAGCTTTTTCATCCGGACATGAATGGTACCCCCGGAAACATAAAGCTTTTTACCCAGGTCCGCATAGGAAATCTCTGCATTATGCATCATCTCGTTGATGATCTGGAGATCCAGTTTGTCAATATTCAAATTGGGTGCCATTTATAAGAATGTTTTTTTGATAAAAATGAAATGATCCTGCAATTTTTTAATAATTATTGAAATTTCAAAATTTTTTATTAAATAATTTGCAAGAAATATTTAGTATAGTTAGATTTGCATCAGTTTATTATCGTTTTTTCTTGTGGGGTGATGGAACTGGCAGACATGCCCTCTTGTCTCGAGGGTGGAGATCACGGGATAAACACAGCATAATGGGTTGACCACTAAGCTTCTTTTGTGCTGCGGCTAACCGCTTCGTGAAGGTTCGAATCCTTCTCCTACAGCAATTACTTGTTTTAAAGCCGTTAGATACCGACATAAAGGTAACTCGCGGCTTTAACATTTTTACCTGTCCCCGCATTAATTCAGGAGCAAGGCCGGGAAATTGGGAATTCCGGCATATTTTACCTAAGGTAAAACTGGTCATCCTGTTGCCATATGTTTTTTAATATATGTTATTATAAT
>Ga0307374_10011413_pt1 | contig 12637 bp, 9 predicted proteins | sample OX3MG_FD_202532 | JGI IMG/M metagenome (GOLD analysis project Ga0307374, IMG submission 202532) | Soil microbial communities from Risofladan, Vaasa, Finland - OX-3 | ecosystem: Environmental > Terrestrial > Soil > Coastal area > Acid sulfate soil | place: Finland: Risofladan, Vaasa | collected...
GAAGGTCGCGGCCCGGATCGGCCCGACGGTCGACGAGGTCGTCGAGCCCCTCGAGCACGTGCCCGCCGAGTGGGCCAACAACCTCGTCGACGTCCAGACCGGAGAGGTGGCGGAGGGCTTCGTCCCGGTCATGGCGCGCTGAGGGGCCTCCGACGTCGGCGCACCGTGCGCGTCGCACGTGAGCGCGGCCGCTCGCCACGATCCAGGTGCTCCCCGTGAGCTCACCGTCATCCTCGGTGCCCCGGCGCGCGACCGGGGGTGCGGCGCTCGTGGCGGCACTGGAGCGCAACGGGGTCGACGCCGTGTTCGGCATCCCGGGGGTGCACAACCTCGAGATCTACCGGCACCTCGCGGTTTCCCCGATCCGCACGGTGGCGGTCCGGCACGAGCAGGGCGCAGGCTACGCGGCGGACGGCCATGCGAGGGTCTCGGGGCGACCGGCCGTCTGCCTCACGACGAGCGGCCCCGGTGCGACCAACGCCTGCACCGCGCTCGCCACCGCGTACGCCGACTCGGTCCCCGTCCTCTTCTGCTCGCCCGGGCCGCCGGTGGGGGTCGAGGGCCTCGACCTCGGGCGGCTGCACGAGATGAAGGACGAGCGCGCGCACTTCGAGAGCCTGGTGAGCGCCAGCATCAGGCCCACCAGCCCCGAGGAGGTCGGCGACGCCGTGGACGCGGTGTTCGCCGGGTGGGGCCGCGCCCGGCGGCGACCCTTCCACCTCGAGGTCCCCGTCGACGTCCTCGAAGGTACCCGCCGGGTCGCCCCGGACGGCGGCATCGCCGGCGGGGTACGGGGCACGGTCGTCGAACGTCTGCGCGCCATCTTCGACTCGACGGGACCGACGCTCACCGAGGATGCCGGTGCTGCGGTCGCCCGGGCGGGACGGATGCTGTCGGCTGCCCGCCGCCCGCCGCCCGCCGCCCGCCGCCCGCCGCCCGCCGCCCGCTGGTCGTGCTCGGCGGCGGCGCGACCGCCGCCGGCGATGCAGCCCGGGAGCTCGCCGAGCGTCTCGGCGCGCTCGTCGTGACGACGGTGAACGGCAAGGGGACGGTTGCCGAGACACATCCGCTGTCGCTCGGGGCATCGATCCGCCTGCCCACCGCGCGACGGCTCGTCGAGTCGGCGGACGTGCTCGTCGTGGTCGGCAGCGAGCTCGGCGACTCCGACCTGTGGGGTGAACAGATCGTCACCACCGGCGACGTCGTGCGGATCGACATCGATCCACACCAGCTGGACAAGAACCTGGTGGCGACGGTGGGCATCTGCATGGACGCGACGGCGGCCATCCGTCGCCTCCTCGAGCGTCTCGAAAGGCCCACTTCGACACGGGCCACCTCGGCCGCACGGAATGCAGAGAGGATCCGGGCATCGCTCAGAAACGAGGCACTGGTCGAAGGCGGACCATATGTGGCGATCAACCGCGCGCTCAGCTCGTCCCTTCCCGGCGACACCGTCGTCGCCGGGGACAGTGCGCAGGTCTCCTACTTCGGAACGGTGCACTTCTGGCCGATGGACCGAGCAGGCCGGTTCCTCTATCCGACCGGCTACGCCACCCTCGGCTACGGCCTCCCCGCCGCGATCGGTGCGAAGATCGCCGTGCCGATGGCCCCGGTGGTCGTGCTCGTCGGCGACGGCGGCTTCCTCTTCACCGTCCAGGAGCTGTTGACGGCAGTCGAGCCGCGTCTCCCCCTCCCCGTGGTGATCGCGGACAACCACGGCTACGCCGAGATCCGGGAAGGAATGGAGCGACGCGGGATCGCCCCCGTCGGCGTCGACCGACCGGACGTGGACTTCGCCGCGCTCAGCCGCGCGTTCGGTGGTCGCGGCTATGCGGTGGGTGACATCGACGAGCTCTGCACCCGGGTCCGCGACGCCCTCACTGCCGACGGCCCGACCGTGATCAGCATCGACGTGTCGGACAGCTCTCCGGCGTGAGGGGCCACGAGCGCGTCACACGACGTTGAATTCCGGCCGTGCGCCAGACAACGAGAACCGCTCGACACTCAGAGGGGTGACGTCGACGCTGGGCGAATTGCCCAGGTAGAGGTCCCGGAGCACCTCGCCCACCGCCGGGCCCATCAAGAAGCCGTGCCCCGAGAACCCGGTGGCGTAGATGAAGCGCCCGCCAACGGAGGCCGTCCCGATGAGTGCGTTGTGGTCGGGGGTGACCTCGTACAGGCCCGCCCATCTCGTCTTCAGCCCGAGGTCGAGGATCTTCGGCGCGCGGGCGGCGATTGCCGGGACGAGTCGCTCCACCCACCCGTCGGACGGCTCGAGGTGGAAGCCGGGCTCCTCGTCGGGGTCCGAGATCCCCATCAAGAGCCCGGGGCCCTCCCGATGGAAATAGAACGACGTGCGGAAGTCGATCGTCATTGGCAGGACGTCCGGCAGGTGGCACCCCGGCCCCGTGACCGCGATCTCCCGACGGACGGGTTGGACGGGGAGATCGACGCCGACCCAGCTCGCCACGTCTCGGGACCACGCTCCCGCAGCGCAGATGACGGCTTCGGCCACGACGGCGCCACCGGGAGTCCGAACCCTCAGCCTGGCGTCACCGGCATCGTCGATCCCGATCACCGGGCAGTCCGTGAGGATGTGGGCACCCATGCGTCGAGCTGCCGCGGCGTACCCCTGCACGACGGAGTCCGGGCTGCAGACCCCGTCTGTGGGTGAGAAGGCGGCGGCGAGAAGGCCGGCGTCCTCGATGATTGGCGCGAGCTGCACGGCCTCGCGGACGGAGATCATCCGGCTCGGGACGCCGAGACTGTTCTGGAGCCGGACGCTCTGCTCGAATGCCCGCACCGTGGCCGCGTCGTCGAGCAGGAACAGATAGCCGACCAGACGCAGGTCGATGTCGGAGCCGGGTCGTTGCGGGAACCGCCGGAAGGCCGCGAGGCTCCGCTGCGCGAGCTCGATGTTGACCCGGTCCGAGAATTGGGCGCGCACGCCCCCCGCGGCCTTCCCCGAAGATCCAGAGCCGAGTGCGTGCGCTTCGAGCAGCACGACGTCATGGACGCCTGCCTCAGCGAGGTGGAAGGCCGCGCTCGCGCCGATGACCCCACCGCCGACGATCACGACGCTCGCGTCGTCGGGGAGCACGCGCCTCATGACGTCGCGCCCTTCGCAAGGACCGGAACCACCACGGAGGACTCTTGTGTCCCCACCTCCCAGTTGCAACTCCGCGCCGCACTGGGAGGCGCACCGCTGGATCGGGTTTGCCGCCGCGCCGCCGGATAGGGTGAATCCTCCCGCCTTCACCGTCGAAGCGCACAGGAGGAGCGACACCATGGTCCGGCGCTGCACCTCTGTCATCGCGGGCCGTCCCGTCGAGGGTCACCCCGGCGGCCTGACGAGCTCGACGAACCCTGCGCACCTGGACGACGTCGTCGCCGAGGTCGCGCTCGGTGATCCCGACACGTTCGTGCGGGCGTCGCTCGCCGCCAAGGCGGCACAGCCGTCGTGGGCGGGCGTGCCGGCTCCCGTCCGGGGCCGGGTGATCGCCGAGATCGGGCGCATCGTCGAAGCGAACAAGGAGGGGCTCGCGCGGCTCGTCACCCGCGAGGTGGGAAAGCCGCTTGCCGAAGCGAGGGGGGAGGTCCAGGAGATCATCGACACGTGCGACCTCTTTCTGGGCGAGGGCCGACGCCTGTACGGCGAGACCGTGCCGTCCGAGATGCGCGACAAGGCCCTCTTCACGTTCCGGATGCCGGTGGGAGCGGTCGCCGTCGTGACGGCCGGCAACTTTCCCGTCGCGGTGCCGTCCTGGTACCTGCTGCCGGCGCTCCTCTGCGGAAACACCGTCGTGTGGAAGCCGGCGGAGTACTCGGCCGGAGTGGCCACGGCCCTCTACGAGTGCATGGTCGCCGGAGGGGTCCCCGACGGGGTCCTCAATCTGGTGCTCGCCGACGGCATCACCACCTTCGAAGGACTTCGCCGCTCGCTCGACGGGGGACTGGTCGACAAGGTGGGCTTCACCGGTTCCTCGGCGGTCGGGTCCTTGATCGGGGAGCTCTGTGGTCGCCATCTGCAGGCTCCGTGCCTCGAGCTCGGCGGCAAGAACCCCATGGTGGTCATGCCCGATGCCGACCTCGACCTCGCGGTCGACGGCGCACTCTTCGCCGGCTTCGGTACCGCGGGGCAGCGGTGCACCTCCCTCGGCACCGCGATCGTGCACGAGTCGCTGCACGACGAATTCGTGGAACGGCTCGTCGCAGCGCTCGAAGCCGCGCCGATCGGCGACCCCGAAGAGGCGGTCCTCTACGGACCGATGCTCGACGAGCGCTTCGCGCATCGGTTCGAGGAGTACCTGTCGTCCCTTGTTCGGCCCCACCACCGTCTGTGTGGTGGCAGCGTCGGACGCATCTCGTCGTCGTCGCCCAGGGTCAACTTCGTCGGCGACCCCGACGCCGGGATCTTCTACCACCCGGTCCTCGTCGACGGGGTGAGGGTCGACGACGACATCGCAAGGACCGAGACCTTCGGCCCCTTGGTCGGAATTGCCCGCTTCGTCGACTTCGACGAGGCGCTCGCGTTCGCCAATTGCTCCGGCTACGGCCTCTCGGCGTCGATCTATACGACGTCTGCAGAGGCAGCCTTCCACTTCCGCAGCCAGATCGGCGCGGGCATGGTCAGCGTCAACAACTCCACTTCGGGAGCGGAGGCGCACCTGCCGTTCGGAGGGAACGGAAAATCCGGGAACGGGTCGCGCCAGTCGGGGAAGTGGGTGCTGGACCAGATGACGCGCTGGCAATCCGTCAACTGGGACTTCTCGGGTCGCCTCCAGAAGGCGCAGATGGACACCGACGTGATCACGGCGGACCGGGGCTTCCACCTCAGCTGGGAGTCGCCACCCCTCCACGCGCCATGATCGGGACGAAGCCTTCGGCCACCTCTCCGGTATGGACGTCGACCAGGTTGTTCGCCCACTCGGCGGGAACACGCTCGAGGGGCTGCACCAGTTCGTCGAGCGTCGGACCGATCCGGCTCGCGACCCTCTCGAGCGCGGTCCTGTCGAGGTTGTAGGCGTAGATCCCGGTCGCAGACAGCATCTTCACTGCCACCTCTGCAGGGACGCCCTGGAATGCCCACCGCAGGTAGTGCTTGGTCTGGCTCTCCTCGCTGGCCGTCTCGGGGTACTTGTAGGTGCCCTCGCCGTGGGGGTAGTCCCTGCCCCAGATGACCTGGTCGACGTAGTCCTCTTCGATCGCCTCGTGCACCGCGGACGGGGGCATGAAGCTCGCCCCGATGAAGACGTTGGACGTCATGTACTCGCTCGGGGGCTTGGGCACCTGGGAATGCAGCGCCTCTGACGGCGACGAGTAGACGAAGTCGAGCTCGCGCATCGTCCAGCGCCACCAGCCCCGCTGGAGCTCGGTCAAGACGAGCTTGAGGCCCGGATGGCGCGCGAAGACGCCGCCGAAGATCATCCTGACCATCCCGCGCCGGCACGGCCAGCCGTCGTCGAGCCTGGACATCGCCATCGCCTGTGGGCCGAAGACGTCGTTCCCCGGAAGGCCGATGTGCGTGGACAGGTTCATGTCGAGGTCTTCGCACGCCGACCAGAACGGTTCCCACTGCGGGTGGTCGTACTCGGCGATGCCCTCGCGCGGCGCGGGGAAGTTCACCCCCTTCAGGCCACGCCCGGCCGCCCACGCGAGCTCTTCGACCGCAAGGTCGACGTCCCACATCGGCACGTATGCGAGCCCGATGAGCCGCTCGGGAGCGACCGAGCAGAAGTCGGCGAGCCAGCGGTTGTACATCCGGTGGCCGACGGCCACGAGCTCGAGATCCTTCTTCGTGTCGGGCTCCGACCATTCCCGCCGCCCACCGAACGGGTACACCTCGGTGTTCTGGCTGCCGTGGAAGATCACCTCGGCCGCGACGCCCTCCCAGTCCATCTCCCGAAGGCGCGTGGCCACGTCGTAGTGACCCGGCGTCCGCCGATTGACGAACCGCCGGACCTTCGACACTTCGCTCGCCTGGGTGCTCCGCCCCGACAGGTCGCCGGGCTCGTCGCCTTCGTCCATCGTTTTTGCGTTGGCAGCGCTGAAACGGTCGAACTCCTCGAGGTGCTGCTTGGGGCAGTACTGCCGCAGGTCCTCTTCGAGTCGCGGCCCGACGTGGCTGTCCGCCGACATGACGGTCAGCCTGGTCGAGCCGTTCGCCATCGGGCCGGTCGTCTCAGTCATCACCCCGTCCTTGTGCCGATGAGGGATGGTACGCCCTCGGGAACGTACTGTAGGAGGCTGACGCCGGCGTCGCTGCCGAGACGTCGCGCCGACGTCGACGCCGCACGAAGGGCGCGGTTTCCTCACGGAGGGACGGTGCCGGACAGTGCTCGCCGGCGGCCAGCGCTTGTATCGGCCGGGTCGAAGCGATCAGGATGAAGTGAGCCGGACCTGAGGGTCCAATGAACGAAGGGAACTCGGGGGTGACCCATCAGGCAGTCGCATTCGCGCTCGCGGCCTTCCGGATCAGCGTCGCGTCGGTGATGCTGGCCCACGGCCTCAACCACATCTTCGGCGGCGGCAAGATCGCCGGGACCGCAGGATGGTTCGAGAGCCTCGGCATGCGTCCCGGCCGTCTCCACGCGTGGTTGGCAAGCCTCACGGAAGTGGGGAGCGGGGTCCTCCTCGCCCTGGGACTGCTCACTCCGATCGCAGGTGCCGGGGTCGTCGGCGTCATGTTGGTGGCATGGATCGCCAACCATCGCGGGCACGGGTTCTTCATCTTCAGGCCCGGTGAGGGGTGGGAGTACGTCATGATCCTGACGGTGGCCGGTCTCGCCCTCGCGACGGTCGGCCCCGGGACCTGGAGCCTCGATCGCGTGCTGGGCCTGGAGCGCCTCTGGGGAGCCACCGGACTGTGGATCTCGGTCGGCGCAGGTGGCGGGGGGGCCATGAGCCTGCTGGGTCTCTTCTGGCGTCCAGTCCGGGTGCCCGAGAAGGGCGCAGCGACGTAGGTGGGCCGCTCCGGCGGGGGAGGAGCGGGGTGCCGGTCGCTCGTTCTGACGGACCTGCCCGGCACGGTGACGTGCAACCCGCTGCAGGAATGCGGGAGTCTCCCGATGCAGCCGGGGGGCCCGGCCGACCAAGTTTGGGGGGCGCCTCGGCAAGTGGGGCGCGCTCCGGCACGCTGAGTGGGGGGAACATGGGTCGCAAGCTGCACGTGACGATCGATATCGGGGGGACCTTCACCGATCTTGTCGCGTACGACGAGGCGAGTGAAGAGTTGCTCCTCGCAAAGGCACCGTCGACTCCCCCGCTGTTCATCGACGGGGTGATGGCAGCCCTCTCCACCGCCGGCATCGAGCCGCAGGAGATCGTCCACTTCAGGCACGGATCCACGATCGCGACCAACGCCATCATCGAGCGCAGGCCCGTCAAGACCGGGCTCCTCACGACGCGCGGCATGCGGGACGTCCTCGGCGCCGGGCGGGCGAACCGCCCCGACCTGTTCAACTCGAACTGGGACCCCTCTCCTCCGCTCGTCCCGCGCCGCCACGTCCTCGAAGCGACCGAGCGCGTCGACTACGAAGGCACGGTCCTCACGGAGCTGTCCGAGGAGGACGTGCGGCTCGCCGCGCGGACCTTCGCGGCCCGGGGCATCGAGGCGGTCGCCGTCTCGTACCTGAACTCGTTCATGAACCCCGAGAACGAGATCCGCAGCCGCGAGATCCTCCAGGAGGAGCTCCCCGAGGGCGTCCACGTCTACACCTCCGCCGAGACCCTCCCGGAGATCCGCGAGTTCGAGCGCACCTCGACGGTCGTCGCGAGCGCCTATCTGGCTCCGATCGTGAACAGCTACCTCGATGCGCTGGTCAGCCGCTTGAAGGAGTGGGGGTACCAGGGCGAGGTAGGAGTCACGCACTCGGGCGGCGGCATGCTCTCGACGCGGGCCGCCCGCAGCGTCCCGGCGCGGATCTGCCAGTCCGGCCCGGCGGGCGGCGTCGTCGGCGGGCTCGTCAGCGGGAGCGCCTCGGGCTACGACAACGTGATCACCTTCGACATGGGCGGGACGAGCGCCGACCTGTCGCTCGTGGTGGACGGGAAGCCGTCGCTCATCTCGGAGTGGCGCGTCGACTGGAACATCCCGATCCTCTTCCCGGCCATCGACCTCGTCACCATCGGCGCCGGGGGTGGCACGATCGCCTGGGTGGACGACGGCGGGTCGCTGCGGTGCGGTCCGCAGAGCGCCGGCGCCGATCCCGGACCTGCGTGCTTCGGCAAGGGGAGCATGCTCGCCACGACCACCGACGCACATCTCGTCCTCGGCCGGCTCTCGCCCGAGCGCCCCCTGGGTGCCTCCATCAAGCTCCAGCCCGATCTCGCGTCGAAGGCGCTGCAGGTGCTCGGGGAGAAGCTCGACATGAGCGTCATGGAGGTGGCGCACGGCATCCTGCGCATCGCCAACACCAACATGACGATGGCGACCCACCTCATCTCGGTGCAGCGGGGACACGACCCCCGGGACTTCACGCTCGTGGCGGGGGGTGGTGCAGGGCCGTTGCACGGGGTGGACATCGCCAGGGAGCTCGGCATTCCCCGTGTCGTCATCCCGCGGTCGCCGGGGCTCACCTCCGCCCTCGGCATCCTGCACGTCGTGGTACGCAACGACTTCCAGCGACCCGTCCTCAAGCAGCGCACCCAGCTCGCGGACGGCGAGCTCGCCCAAGTGTTCTCCCAGCTCGTCGGGACCGCCACGTCGTGGTTCGACGCCGAGCAGATCCCCGAGGAGCAGCGGCGCACGGACCTCTCCGTCGACGCCAGGTACTACGGGCAGACCTCGTACATGAACCTGGAGCTCGAGGGGCTGCCGAAGAGCGACGGGGACGTCGACAGGCTCGTCGACCGGTTCGAGGACCGGTGCCGGAAGGAATTCGGCTACGTGCTCCCCCGGGACTTCGCCGACGTGGAGTTCGTGAACGCCCGGGTTGCCGCCATCGGGGCCGCCGGACGGGCGAAGCTCCCGACCGACACCACCTCGGGTACCCTGAAGGACGCGAGGATCGGCGAGCGCCAGGTCTACTTCGAAGAGGCGGGTGGGACGACCTCGGCGACGATCTACGAGCGCGAGCGGCTGCGCAGCGGCATGGAGTTCGCCGGTCCCGCCATCGTGGAGCAGCTCGATTCCACGATCGTGCTCCCCCCGGGCGCCCACGCCCGGGTGGACGACTACCTCCACCTCGTCATCGACGTCCTCGGTGCCTGAGGGCTCCGGAAGGGACAGGAGAGAGATCGCATGACTGACCTCGCCAAAGAGCCGAGCCCGAAGCTTCGGCTCGACCCGATCACGTTCGAGATCCTGCGCAACGGCTACCGATCGATCTGCAACGAGGCCAGCGCGCTCATCGAGCGGGTCTCCTACGCGCCGACCATCACCGAAGGGCACGACTATTCGGTGTCGATCCTGACCGCGGACGGACGCCTCGTGTCGCACGGGCAGCGGGACCAGGCTCCGCACATGGGCACCTTTGAGTCGTCCGTGCAGAATTTGGTTGCCGTCGTCGACAAGTTCGCGCCGGGTGATGCCTACATCTACAACGATCCGTACACGGGCGGCTCACACCAGAACGACGTGAAGCTGATGCGCCCCATCTTCCACGACGGCGAGCTCATCGCGTTCGGGATCGCGCTCTGTCACTGGCCGGACGTCGGTGGACCGAACTGGGGAACGTTCAACCCCCGCGCCGAGGAGTGCTATGCCGAAGGGCTGCGGATGCCGCCCCTCAGACTCTTCGAGAACGACCAACCGGTACGCCAGATCTGGGACCTCATCATGGCGAACGTCCGTGTCGGCGTGGAGCGCCAGGCCGAGATCTACGCACAATTCCAGGCCGACCGGCTCGTCGAGCGGCGCGTGCTCGGACTGGTCTCGAAGTTCGGCATCGACGCGGTGAAGGACGGCTTCGAAGACGTGATGGACCACTCGGAGCGTCTGTTCCGCGCGTGGGTCAGCCGCCTGCCCGACGGCAGCTACGAATTCGAGGACTTCGGCGACCACGACATCGGCAAGGAGGGACAGACACCGATCCGCGTGCACTGCAAGATGACGATCGACGGCGACCAGGTCACGTTCGACTGGACCGAGTCCGACCCGGCGCCGATCGCCTCCTGGGGCTTCGCCCGTCCGGCCCTCTTGGCTGCCAATTTCGACGGAACGATGCACTGCTTCCCGGAGCTTGCCCCGCTGAACCATGGCGTCGTGCGGTCCGTGAACGTGATCACCAAGCCGGGGACGTGCGTCGACGTGCAAGAGCCCACGCCCGTGACGGGGTACTGCTCGGGCTCCTTCGAGAAGGTGGACGCCATCACGATGGCGTGCTGGGGTCAGGCCCTGCAGCACGTCGACCCTCGGCGCGTCCACGCCGCCACCGTCAACCTGCAGAACGTCGTCACGGGGGGGACCCACCCGAAGACCGGTCGCGGCTTCGTCAGCTACCTCTGGCTGGAAGGCGGACAAGGCGCGCGGGTGTACGCCGACGGGAACGACTATTACATGATGATCTTCATCTCGGGCGCCTCGAACCAGCCGTGCGAGACGCTCGAGCGGTGGTATCCCATGTACTACACCGAGGTGCTGGCGGTTCCCGACTCGTGTGGCGACGGGAAGTTCCGCGGGGGGGTCGGTCTCTCGAGGAGCTTCGAGGTATGGGGCGAGACGGAGATCACCGTGCACGGCGATCGTGAGAAGTTCACGCCGTTCGGACTCGCAGGTGGGACGAACGGCGGCCCGAACCGGATGGTTCGCAACGCCGCGCGTCCCGACGAAGAGAACCTCGGGATGTTCGCGACGAAGAAGAAGCTCCGGCCGGGTGACACCCTCACCTTCGAGTCCAACGGCGGCGGTGGCTACGGCCTGCCGTGGGAGCGTGATCAGGACGCCGTGCTGGACGACGTCATCGACGGCTACGTCTCGATCGAAAAGGCGCGGGACGTCTACGGTGTGAGCGTAAAGAAGCTGGACGAGTTGGCGCTCGTCTACGAGATCGACGCAGAGGAGACGCGCTCGTTGCGGCAGAGGATGGCCGCGCAGGACCAACGCCCGCGAGGTCTCGGACCTCACCAGGTGCACCTGCTCGGAGAGCAGCTCATCGAACGGGTCTGACGGGCCCACGGGGAGCTGGTGACGAAGAGATGGGTGCCGAGATGGTGAGTCCACCTCGATCCGCGCCCACGCGGGCACCCGAGGAGCCCGGGGAGCCCGAGGGTCCCGACGAGCTCGCCGATGTCAGCTTCTCCCTGAACGGCTCGATGACGGCCCTCCGCGTTCCGGTTCGCTGGACGCTCGCAGACGTGCTGCGCGAGCGCGCGGGCGCGACGGGCACCCATCTCGGTTGCGAGCACGGTGTCTGCGGCGCCTGCACGGTCCTCGTCGATGACCAGCCGGTTCGGTCGTGCCTGATGCTCGGGGTGCAGGCGGACGGATCGTCGGTGCGCACCATCGAGGGCGTCGCGGCGTCCGATGGCCTCCACCCTCTCCAGAGGACGTTCCACGAGCAGCACGCGCTCCAGTGCGGCTACTGCACGCCCGGCTTCATCATGCTGGCGCTCGGATTGCTCGAGCGCGAGCCCGACGCGTCGCAGGAGCGGATCCGCGACGTGCTGTCGTCGAATCTCTGCCGCTGCACCGGGTACGCCCCGATCGTCCGCGCGGTGATGGCCGCGCAAGCCGAGATGCGCCGGTGACCACGGCCCTCGTGCGCACGCGGGCGCCGTCGGTCGGGTTAGCGCTCCCGCGCGTGGAGGACGACAGGCTCGTCCGCGGGGACGGCTGTTATGTCGGGGACATCCACCGGCCCGGCCAACTGCACGCAAGGATCGTCCGCAGCCAGGTCGCGCACGCGAACCTCCTCGCCGTCCACGTCGAGGAAGCCCGCGCTGCGCCCGGAGTTGTCACGGTGGTCTCGGGGAGCGACATCCCGGGGCTCTCGGAGAAGAGGATCCCCATCCGCCTCTCGCCCGGGCAGCTCGACCGGTTCGCGCTTCAGACGCCGCTGGCGCTCGACAGGGTGCGCTACGTCGGCGAGCCGATCGCGGTCGTCGTCGCGGTCGACCCGTACCTGGCGGAGGACGCCGCCGAGGCGGTCTGGGCCGACGTCGAGGAGCTGGCGCCCCAACTGGATCCCGTGCCGGGGCACGGAGCACCGCTGCTGTTCGACATGGTCCCCGACAACGCGGTCGCGACGTTCGAGACCGCGCACGGGGAGGACGTGGACGACCTCTTCCGTCACGCCGATGTCCTCGTGCACGAGCGCTTCTCCGTCCACCGCCACTCGGCGGCCCCGATGGAGCCCAGGGGCCTCTTGGCGGAGTTCGACGACGACAGCGGCCGTCTCACGGTCCACGGCCCGACGAAGGTGAAGCACTTCAACAAGCGAGTGCTGGCGGACCTGCTGGAGCTCGCCCCCGATCGGGTCCTGCTCGTCGAGCCGGACGTCGGCGGCGGCTTCGGGCCCCGGGGGGAGTTCTACCCGGAGGACTTCCTCATCCCGTGGTTGGCGGTGCAACTCCGTCGACCGGTGAAGTGGATGGAGGACCGCCTCGAGAACTTCGTCGCGTTGAACCACTCTCGCGAGCAGGTGATCGAGGTGGCGATGGCGGCGCGCCACGACGGGACCCTCCTCGGCTTCCGCAG
>Ga0307374_10011416_pt1 | contig 12636 bp, 18 predicted proteins | sample OX3MG_FD_202532 | JGI IMG/M metagenome (GOLD analysis project Ga0307374, IMG submission 202532) | Soil microbial communities from Risofladan, Vaasa, Finland - OX-3 | ecosystem: Environmental > Terrestrial > Soil > Coastal area > Acid sulfate soil | place: Finland: Risofladan, Vaasa | collected...
CAGCCGACAAGACGTTCAGGACGTCGCCGCCTACGTGGAATCGCTGAAGTAGCAAGGATTCGTCAAGTGCGCGGATCCTCTCCGAAGCGGTCAGGAGGCCGAACGCCCCGTGATTACGGGGCGCGAAATGTGGTAGCGCCAACGGGAATCGAACTTATCACACGGGGTCCCGGCCGCTCCCGTCCGCTACCAACCATGCTCATTTTGTGCGGGATTCCGCCTCGACACTTCCCTTCCAATGCCGCCCAATACCGACCGTTCCCGCCCGCTCCGTTAGAAAATGTTAGACAAATCGCTTATGCTAGCGACACTTTCCCATGACTATCGCAGTGCTCGCCATGCTGATGATGGAGATGCGACGCAACGAGATAATCGTTGTGGCCGTCGTGTGGAATGCTCTCGTGTCCGCACTCATCTCCGTGCCGATGCGATTCCGCATGCCCTTCGCAAGCGTGCTGCGCGCACGATGCCGGGTGCTTGTCCGATGCGGACAACGCATGCTCGTCGATGTGATCGGCGTGCTTGCTGTGTAGGTGCCCTTCATGAAGGTAGTCGACGTGATCGTCGTGTCGGAGCTGCGTATGACCGCAACCAGCCCCATGTTGGTGCTTGTGGTCAGGATGAACTTCGTGTTCCATGGTGGCAGTATATCCCGCGTTCCGCGCCATAGCAACTAATCGTGGTAGCGCCAACGGGAATCGAACTGCTCCGTTCTTTAGGGCATACGCCACCATATCACCCCGCTTGTCGAGATTTACTCGTAATGACGGGCACCCGCTTATGCCACCGAAGATAGGTGGAGAGTTTTCGTCGTTGATGTAGTCGAGAACGAGCTGGCAAACTCCTCGGGTGTTTGCCATCCGAGCGCCTTGTGCGGCCGCTCGCGGTTGTAGCGATCGCGCCATTCGGCAAGTACTTCGTGGACGTGAGCGAGAGAAGTGAAATCGTGTTCGTTGAGGCACTCGTCGCGTAGCCGGCCGTTGAAGCTCTCACAAAATGCGTTCTGGATCGGTTTGCCCGGTGCGATGTGGTGCAGGCGAACGCCGCGATCCACCGCCCATCGCAGCATCGCCAGGGAGCACATCTCTGGACCGTTGTCCAAAACGATGGTCTTGGGATAGCCGCGATCCTCGGCGATCACGTCGAGCACGCGCGTCATCCGAATGCCCGAGAATGCGAAATCCGCCTCGAGCGCGAGATTCTCGCGGGTGCAATCGTCGCCAACACCGAGGATACGATATCGGCGCCCGGTCCAGAGGCTATCGTGAACGAAGTCGAGCGACCATCGCTCGTTTGGAGCGAGAGCTTTCTCGGCAACCGGGCCGCGCCCGAGAGCCAGCTTGCGTCGTATACGCTTGCGCACTTGGAGCGCAGCGCCGCGGTAGATCCGCTCGATCCGCTTGTGGTTATCGCTGAATCCCTCGCGCCTCGCCAAAACGATGAGCCTCCGCTGCCCATATCTTCGATGATGCTCGGCCTTCTCGATGAGCCAACTGCGCAGCGGCTCGTCCGACGCCCGCCGTGAGACGTAGTGAAAGAGCTTGCGATTGACGTCGAGCCAACGGCATGCAGCTCGCTCCGAAACCTCGAGTCGCTCCTGTGCGGCCCGCACCGCTCGCCTCCGCTGTACGGGCCTTAGAAGTTTCCCTCGGCCACCATTTTCAGCGCCTCGATGTTGAGCGCCTGATCGGCGACGATCTTCTTGAGGCGACGGTTCTCATCTTCGAGTTCTTTGAGCCGACGCAGATCGCTGACTTCGAGCCCGCCGTACTTCGCGCGCCAGTTGTACAGCGTTGCGGTGGAAATACCGTGCTTGCGACAGAGCGTTTCCGCCTTTACGCCGGCTTTGAGTTCCCTGAGGACGCCGACGATCTGCGATTCGGTAAACCGAGACTTGCGCATGTGGATTCCTTTCGAGGCCAAGGCCTCAGATTCCACATATCCCTGGTGGCGTTTAGCGGGTACCCGTCAAGAGCCCACGATGAAGCCTACGGCAGGCTGCACAGGCAGCATGTGCCCTGAAGCCCCTCCGCCGAATGGGGAATAAGTGAACGCCCAACTTCGCGCGGTCATCGTCGTTGCTCTCACGGCCATCGCATTGGCCTACACGGCCCCGGACCTGATCCTGCCCGCTGGCCCTAGGCTGCATTGCGCCATCTTATAGTGAAGCACGATTTAGCGTCATTCGATCCAAAGGAGTTGCAGCGGTCCTATGATACACGGGTGAGGCATGTTTAGGAGTCTCGCCGACCCTGACGCCGGGCACTTGGAGAACTGCCCGCTAGATGAAGTCTTGGCTCACGAATTCGGGCATTGGATTGTCGCCGAAGAAGTGGGAATACGACCTGAAGGCATCGCGGTGTACGGTATTGTTTATGATGGCCTTCGCGCCATCGCATCAAAAGGCGCAGGAGTTCCATTTTCGACGACCTTCAGGCCAAGCCACGACGAGGCCGCGATGTACGCAGCAGGACACGTCGCCGAGCATCTCTACAAGCGGGCGACCACTAACCCATCGAATCTCTATGATTCTTTCCTGGCCGATGCATCATGCTTGTACGACCTTGCGCAAGTGAGGGATGTATTGCGAGGTCTTGACCCCATTCGATACACAGACGAGAGCAGCCTTGCCGATGGCGTCACGAAGGCGCTGCGCGTTGCTCTCGACATACTTGCTCCCCGAGCGGATTGCCTCGCTCGTGAAAGCCGATTAGTTGCTAGCGATGCCATTAAGAAGAAGTCCGAAACACTCGAACTCTCGTGGAATGTGGCCTTGACTGCGCGCCTCTGTGATCGAAGCCCTGATTGGTACGAAGTACCTTAGCCAGGTGCGCGCGGCATGACATCCGATACCATCATTCCGGTCACCGCTCTAATCGAGGCGTGTTTTATATCTGGCATTGTAAGACAATACAACGAGCACGTTGAGGCTGCCGAGCTAACGCGCATACTCGCATACCGCCACAAAGGACTTGCATGAAGCCTGACGTGCGCAAACATAAAATAATCGGTTATAGCATTCTGGGTATTTTCCTCGTGCTGGTCGCGCTCGCGGCGGAGAAATTTCATGGACCCCAAGATTCTGGCATCGTCGCTGTCGTCCCGTGCGGCGCCATGGAGCGCATGCAGCACGCGGTCAACGAGCGACCCGCAGCATGGGCGCGGTCGCAGGCGTCGATTGAAAGCGCGACGCGGGATATTGCGATTGCATCCGGCCAGGCGATCCCTGATGTGGCAGATGCTATGTCACAGTTCGCTGTCCTCACCCACAACATCGACGACGCCGAGACGCTTGCCGCGGACGCTGTTGAGATAGCGGCTGGAACGCACAAGAGCCTTCCGACAGTCACATACGCCATAATCGAAGCCGCGGGTGGCTCCGGCGGCGCGATCGAGCGCCTCGACCCGCAAGTACGCACAATGGTCCAGAACCACGCGATGCTCGATCAGGTCATGCAGAAGATGCACAAGCAATACCACAATGCGCTAGAAGACACCCACAATGATGCGCTAGAAGACACCCACAATGATGCGCTCGTGATTGCGCGGGAAAATGTTGAACTTTCCATCGAGGAGGACAAACTCCGCGGCGACTTAGGGCTTTCAAGAGAGGCGCGTGGCTGTCGGTGAGGGGGATTGGGAATGGCGCCTTCGCTACCCGACGCGGAAAAGGCCGTTGAAGCGAATGGCTCCTAACGAACGATGATGCTCGTGGCCCGTCGATGAAGGGGCGACTGTTAGTCGCGAGTGATTAGGCTTGCGGGTGTGACGCGAAGCGCGTCCGCGAGCTTGCAAAGCGTTGACAGGGTGATGTTTAGTTCTCCGGCTTCAATCTTCTGATAATGGCGAGTTGCTATACCTAGGCGCTCCGCGGCTTCCTCTTGCGACAACCCGAGGGCGGAGCGTTGCCGCTTTAGATTTGCTCGAAGGCTCTTGGCCGTCGCCGCATACGTCCTGCTCGGCACGAGCCGAGTCTAGGGGAAGGGGCGGTCGCTCGCCACGCCAATACAATGGCGTATCAGATCGTTATGGGGGTCTCGCAAATGGCTAAGGCGGACCGCGACACGTCGAAGGGAAGGTGCGCGCTCTTTTTCATTGCAGCGTTTCTTCTCATCTTCTTACGGCCGACCGCCGTATCCGCCGACAGAACCGCGGGAGAACACGGCTGTTGGAACGCATGGGAAGCTCGTTTGTGGCACCGCGTGATTACCGTCTGTTCGAACGATGCTGCGAAGCAAGAGCAAAACGCTGCTGGCATGTCCAACTTACTTCAAGGCGAAGAGACGCTTCCCGAAGCCCCTGACTCCGGTCCCGACACGAATATTCCGCTCTTTCAGAACCAAGCCTACGCGGATTTCTTCATCTGCGGTGCGGAGTTCGCTAGAGTGGCGTACGCTTTGTATAGGGTATCGCCGCGTTCTCCGTTGGTTATGCGGTCTATAGGGTTGGCCGATAGGGCTTTTAGGTTTGCTGACGACCCCGCAATTACGTCATCGGGGGCGAGGATCGCTGAAGTCGAGCGTGTTCGTGACCTTTTGTCCGATCCAGCTAGGTTCTTTTCACGCACTCCTGATGACCTAGGCATGATAAGTGAAGACGTGAGCTATTTGGATGACTACCGCTAAGTCGGAATTACCTGGTCGTGGCGCGCTGATTTCAGTGGTAATCACGGCTACGCCAGCGCGATCACGCTGAAGCCACAATGGCCAATTGGAGATTCAGACGTTCAATCAGGCTGCTCCCTGGTGTGAAGGTCAATATCACGGGACGCGGCATTGGGCTGAGTCTAGGGCCGAGAGGCTTGAAGATCGGATACAGTAGCCGCTACGGCGCCTATATGTATCAATCCATCCCAGGCAGCGGAATTTACCGGCGGACGTACTTTGGTAAGCGGCATGCCACCGACCGTGATGTCGCGGAGACGTCAAAGCCAGAACAAGCGTCTTCGATTACGTCCTTCTTCAGATCGCTATGGGGTGCGATTTCGGCGGCGCCTACTACGCGAAAGTCGCCAGATGACCCTCGAACAGCCGAAGTCTCGTCAACCTTTCTCCTACAACAACGTGACGCAATACTTGCGTTGGCTGACGCAGAGGGAAACATCATCATTCACGATGACGCGCCCGCCTGGCTCCGCGACTTGCACCACGAGGCTGAAAGAGTCGCGCGCAGCGGCGACGACACGCAAGCGCTCAATCCCGAGTGGCACGGCACCGGAACGGATGCCTCGACTGGTGTAACTGGTCGCTGCATTGCTTCAACTCCGGCAAAAAGCCTTATCAACGCATGGGCGCGCGCTACTCGGCACTACAGGCCACTGCGCAAGGAAGATGTAGACGGGATTCTGCAACCGGCGCTCGACATTGGCGCTTCGTTCCATTCATTCACCAAGCGAAACCCAGAAGGTTACGCTGGCGTAGTCTTCATTGGCAGCGAAGTGTTCCATTCGGCTAGGACGCTTGTGCTAGGTAATGAATATCAGGTTGCCGCGGTGGTCTCGCAAGGCGTGTTCACGACTAAGGTAAGACCGGCCCACTACGTAGTCACGGTATTCGTGGCGTTTGATAGCGCGAGGCTGATCGAGCGCGTAAGCGAGCCGCTGACCTTTGCTATGATTCGCGAGGATGACGAACTGAGATATTCATTCCCCGGCGGTATGCGATAGTGGTCCCGTGCAAGCGACCTGCGCCATACGCGACCCCAACACCGCCTTGACGCTCGACGCGTACCATGCCCGGCCCTTCGACGGAACTCCCGTTTCATTCAACCATGCCGCGATCTGGCGATAAGACGCGCCGCGCTCGTGCATCGCTCGCATTGTCGCCAGCGAGTCTTGCTCTGCGGCGATTTCGAGAAGCGAATTCCCATCGCGTCGGTACCCGAATGGAACGGCTCCGCTGTATACTCTATGGCGATTCCTCCGATCCGAAAACACATCTTTGATACGTTCTGACATTCGAGCCTTTTCAAACTCCGCAAAAGCTCCGAGCATCGAAAGCATCATGCGCCCTGCCGGGGAGCCCGTGTCAAGACGTTCTGAGGCACTTACCAGCGCAACGTCATGCTTCTCGCAGAGTTTGACGATCCCAAGCAGATCAGCGAGATTTCTGCAGAGCCGATCTAACTTGGCGACGTACAATACCGCAATCTCGTCGCGCTCTGCGGCTGCGAGCACCTGCTGCATAGCAGGGCGCCTCAACGTCCCGGCACTGTAACCATCATCCACAAAGAGCCGGGCAATCGCGTATCCTTGAGCCTCAGCTAATGTCCTAAGGCGGTTCTCCTGGGCCGTGAGACTGCTCCCGTGCTCAGCCTGTTCCCGAGTCGAGACGCGGCAGTACGCGACAGCCTCTCGCGTGCGCTCCGGTAATATGGCCTTCCGTCCTCGCATGTAACCTCCCAACCGTACAGCGTCTACCGATGCTGTACAGTTTACCTGTTTCTAGAAAGAGGTAAATCCTACTTTGGTCGCCCGCCATGGTAGACTGAGGGCATGCCCGACAAGGAGAAGGTCTCGTTCATGCTCCCTGCCGATCTCAAGGAGCGGCTTGAGGACCTGAAGGCCGCCCTTCGTAGACGCGGCTTAGAGCGAAGCGTAGCGACGGAGAGCGGCATTGTGGAGGCGCTGATCGAGACTGCCTCCGAGGACGGGCTCTACCGGGCACTGCGGAAGCGGTCCCGGCCGTAGAACGGCCCATAAAGTCCATTTCGACCGGACCTCACGAGCGGGTGAGCTGCGCAGCGCAAGCGGCCCTTCCAGAATGCGTTTCTAGGCGTATTTCGCCTATAACTACAAGGGAAAAAGCGGATGACGGGGCCCACCCGACCTGGAGCCCATCCGGAAAATCAAAATCCCAGAACACTGTGTAAAGTGCCGCTTTCGGAAGTCTCCTTGGAGTGCATGCCTCGCACCACACCCCTGGGGGGACTTGCGGTTCGGAAGCATGCTTGGGTTCGCTGCAGCCGTCACCACGACTCGCATTCCGACTCTTGGGGCGCTACGCGAAATCGGACGGCTCCTGAAAGTTACTTTTGCAGAGCGCGGAAGCGCAAGCGCCAGCTAGGCGGGTGGGCTAGGGAGCAGATTATCAGGCGCAGAACGGGTTCATCGGAGGTGCAAGACATGATTAGGACCTCAAGCGTTTGCAGAACGCTTTCGGCGTTTTTCTTTGTACTGTGCGCGGTGTACATTGCAACCGCTACGGCAAGCGCGGACGTAGCGCCTGACCAAACGATTCACTTTACCAATGGCGCGACTGCTGTCTCGTATTACCATTGCGGCGACACCGACTTGTGCGCCAGAATCAGCAACCAGGATGGAAGCACGCTCTCCATCTATTCGGAAGGCGCAGCATTATGCCAGCCGTACTTCCTGCATTTCGTGCTCGTTGATTCTAGCGGAAAGACTGCCTACGAGTTCTCGCGCCAGATAAACCATACGGTTCCTGGCCGGATGGACGCGGCATGCGGTCATACGGTGTCAACGGAGATGGTGCTGGATCGGGGCTACGTCCATCTGCTCGTAACCGAAAACCCGGACGGGACATTGAACCTCGACTTCAGCGCGACAAACAAATGAGGTCGTGGCTTTTGCGGACCGCTGTGCTCGTATTGGCCTTCGCTACTTTGAGCGCAGCCGCCGAGGCAAGCACCATAGCTACTTACATAGCGCCGCAACCGGATTCACCGGTTCAGATAACAGGCTGTTACGGGAGCCTTCGCTACGTCAACAACGGGTGGGGCACCCACTTCAATGTCCTTGATACCGGCGTCTCGTTTAGGAACGACTCCCCAAAACTTGTTGTTGCAGTCTTGGCGCGGTTCGAACTGTCGAGCGTGTTTGGCGACGTAATGGATAATTTGTTCGGTCAGAGTGCTGGGCACTTTTCTACCGGGGTCGTCGTGGACGGCAACAAATGGTCCACAACAGATACTTGGCCGGGGTTGGGAATCGTACGGTGCTCGGTGAGTAGGATTTTGTTCTCCGACGGTTCGACGTGGGCGGCGACTGGGATGCCCTCGCCGTCGCCAGGGCCTTAGGTCTTTGGTGAAAGGAGAGAAGGCGAAGTTGAAAATATGTTTGGATCCTTCATTGCACAATGTATGGCCGCAATGTTCCTCTATAAACAACAGCCCCTCCGAACCATAGTCGTTTTCCTGGCTGTTGCCTTTGCGTGCTCTCAAGTCGCGCGGGCGCAAACTATACGGCTGACCTGTACGCAAACCAGCATGACGGACGTAAGTGGTCACATGACGCTTTGCGCCCGAAATGACGTTAGTTGCGGCCCGGTCCACCTAATTCTTGATACACAAGGGCACCGAGTACGGGTTGGCGATAGCGGATGGCTATCAGCAGCGGTTAGTGATGCGTATATTTTCTGGCAACTCCGTTATCCAAGGAGCCATCTGAGTTATAACCTTGATAGATACACCGGCGTACTCGACATCTCGTCGTTCATCGGAGACAATGCGAACTACGCTGAATATCGATGTCGTAGAGTGGAAAGACAATTCTAGAAATAACCCCGGCCATTATCGTACAGCAGGTTGCGGACTCACGTCATCCTAAAGAAACCAAACCCAAAAAAGCAGAGAATGACGGCGGGCGCGGAAGCGCAGATGTCCGGGCATCCTCTCACAATTCCCGAGTCATTCGGAAAACTTCGGGGCCTGTAATGGGGCGCTACGCCTTTGGTGGCGCGGGTTGATATGGAGATTTGCCTCCAGTCCCTCGCCAGTTGGTTGCCATATGGCGTCCATATCGGCTTCAGTCGCCGCGCAGTTGGTCCAGTCCGAGTCGTACTGGGTTTCCTTGAAGTTCGCGCTACGGGTTGGATATGCGTCGTCACGGATAGTCCCTTGCGAGCGACGGCGGCGCGACCTTGTTACACTTAAATAGGAAGCTACTCAGCCGAGAATTATTTTGATTAGTAGGAGTGCAACCTTTCTGAGTTATCTCGCGTTATAGTACTGGGTCATTCCACACGTGGGGCCGTTAGAGCGAACGATAACCAGATTCGCGTGGCTCGTGGGAATGGCTGAGCCGTCCCGAGGGTTCCCCGGGGCACACAATAGAATTCTGCGCGGCTTTGTCTTAGGTCTTCACCAACGACCGTCAAAAGCCAGCCAGGCAAAATTCGGCCTTGCCGCACGGCTCTAATATGTGCGGCCCCTGCGTCGTCGGACGTCTATAGGGCAGAGAACAAATCAAATTGCGATTAGATAAAAAAGGCTCTCGTTCCGAGAGTCTAGATGAACAGGCCGTTGCCTATGTGCGGCTTGCCTCTTGCATTTTTCCGTTAGAGCCTAGGACAAACAAAATCGGCCATCGTTTTGAACGACTGCTAGAAAGAGAGACTGGAAACCATGAACGTACTTGCGAATCTCGATGAAAGGGGCCCGAGACTTCGCTTTGCGCGCATCATGGGCGGCGAAACGATCTCCGAGCTGGCAACGCGTACAAACATCCCAGGGACAATCTTAAATCGGATTGAGTGTGGCGCTCTCCGCCCGACCCTCAGCGTCCATAAGAAGTTCCAAGGGGCTTTCGGTGTCTCACGAGACGCGGTCGAATGGCTGCTCGAATCAACGACTCGAAGGGCCTTTCTCCGCGAAGCCGTTGCAATGGGGTTATGGCTTGGCGGACACGCACCTCATATTGGTGCAGCTGAGTGCGATCTCTCATCGTTAAGAGGGTCGCTGGAGGCTGCGAATGGCTGACGGTCCCCTTTCGGTAACAGCCAAAGCCATCCGCAGCGAAAACCCCGGGCTTAGCGACATTGACGCTGACCAGCGAGCCATGAAGCTCCTTACCGATAATCCCGACGCCGCCGCCGTTGCGCGTTCTGCCGCACGCAACCAGGCTCAAGAGGATGCTGCATTGCTTGCGGAATTTAAGACTCTTGCAGGCTCCACGGATGACGATCTGCCGTACGAGAGCCGACTCCATATCGTAACCCTCGCCGACATCGAGCCGGAAAAGGTGGAGTGGCTTTGGAGAGGCAGAGTGCCGCGCGGCAAGGTGACACTCATCGCCGGAGACCCTGGCGGCGGAAAGAGCTTCGTCACCCTGGCAATTGCTGCCGCGGTGACGACCGGCCGCGCACTACCGGATGATCCGGCCACGCACGAACCCGGAAGCGTCCTTCTCTGGAATGGCGAGGATGGCATCGCCGATACAATTCGCGTCCGTGCTGAAACGTGCGGAGTGAACCTCGGTCTGTTGCACGCAATCGAAGGGGTCCTGGACGAAGACGGCCGCACCTGCAGCTTCAATCTTCGCGCACTCCATCATTTGGAGACGGAAGTTAAGAGGCGCGGGGACGTTCGTCTCGTAGTCATCGATCCTTTGAGCGCGCTTCTCGCTGGCGTGGATACCCACCGTGATGCTGATGTTCGTTCGCAACTTCAACCTCTTGCCGACTTCGCCCGCTCGAACAGCGTTGCCGTGGTCTGCGTCCTGCACCTAAGAAAGAGTGAGGCGCAGCGTGCAGTTTATCGCGTGGGCGGCAGCATCGGCTTCGTCGGCCTAGCGCGCAGTGTGCTACTGGTAGCTTCCGACAACGAGACCGGCCGCCGCGCTATAGCCCAAATGAAGCCGAACTTAAGCGGGCCGGTCGATCCCGTCGAATTCGATATTGACGCAGAAGGGTTCTTTTGGTGGCGTTCTTGCGCCCCCGAACTGACGCCTGAGCGCCTGTTAAGCGCACCTCAGCCTGGAGAAGATGCCAGTGCGTTTCAGGAGGCTGAGGACATTATTCGGGAAGCTCTCTCTGAAGGTGAACTGTTGGCAACGGAGCTTGAACGAAGAGCGCGCAGCTACGGCGTTAGTCAAAAAACGTTCGAGCGAGCGCGAGCGAGACTACGCGGCGTCGAGATTGAGCGTCTCGGTGGCGGAAAATACGGTCCGGTTCGATGGCGCCTCAAGAGTCCTCTCGGCCAAGTATCGTTCTCTCGCTCAGGCGACTTTGATGACCGGGACGAGGAAGTTTGGCCGAGAGAAGAGGGCGCTGCGTGAACGCACTTCAAAACGCTCCCGACCTGACCGCGGCGGCGCGAAAGTCGCTCAATAATCTACCCGATGTCCTCACCCCAGGCGATTTACTGGATGTGTTGCCGATAGGGCGTAACGCACTATATGAGGCCCTTAGGTCCCAACGCATTCGCAACGTGCGATATGGCCAGAAGTACCTCATCTGCAAGGGCGCGGTGCGGGAGTTCCTGGGTGCGACAGGCAATGACCCGCGTGCCGGGACCCCATTGGAGAGAAACTGATGGGGTACCTAAAGCGAGTCGGGGACAGAAAATATCGGATCGTGTATGACGTGCCTCCGCGCGGCGGCAAGGCACGTCAGCAAAAGACAGAGACTCTTGTCGGCGTAACGAAACCTGAAGCCGAGGCATACCTTGCAAAACGGAAATCAGAAACAAACGCCGGGCTTCGAATACCGGAGGAGATCACCATAGCAACCCTATACGAGCGGTTCAGAGAGTCCAGAGTAGTGGCACGGCGGAGTCCCAAGACAATCGAACGCTACGACCAACTGTATGACTCGTACATTGGGCCAGCGTTCCGGCACTTGCCCGTTCAAGCACTACGGCAGGAGCATCTGTCTGCGGCGTATTCACGGTGGTCAAAGAAGGGTGTCAGCGGACGCCCGCTAGGGGCTCGTAGTCTTAGGCACATTCACGACCTGATTCGAGCGATGCTGCATTATGCGGTTCGCAAGGAGCTTGCAGTTCGTAACGTCGCAACCTTAGTTTCGGACGAACTTCCCGCGTCTCCCCAAGCGAATCCTATAGCACTCAGCGAGGCGCACTTGAAAAAGTTACTCGCTAGCGCCGAGGACCCCAGTAGCTGGGCAAAGGTGCGCGGCACAGTAAGCGCACACTCATGGTTCGCGCAAGCTGTGCGTTTTGCGGCGTACACTGGGGCTCGTCGGGGGGAGACGCTCGCAATGCGTTGGTCCGATGTGCACCTAGAGGAAGCAACTGCGGTCATCGCACGATCATTGACTCAAACCAAGGCTGGCTTGAGCTTCAAGGTCCCGAAGAACGGTAAGACGCGAACAGTGATTCTCCCTCAATCGCTTGTTCAGAGCTTGCGAGAGCATAAGGGTAATCAAGTTCGGGGACGCAAGTTCTTCGGGGCCACGTACGAGGACAACGATTTGATCTTTGCCATGCCCGATGGCAAAGCAGTCGTACCGTGGACCTTCACCAAGTCGTTCAGCTATCTAGTCCAGAGGGCTGGCGTGCCATATATCCGTTTGCACGACCTTCGCGACACCCATGCCAGCCTGCTTGCAAAGCACGGCGTACCGATTGAAGTGGTTTCTAAACGCCTTGGCCACTCTCAAGTCGGCATCACATTCGAGCGTTACGTCCATGTTTACCGGAATCGGGACGCCGAGGCCGCAGCGATCTTTGACGAAGCTGTCGCCTAGGGCATTACGGATTCTGTTAGACGATTGTTAGACGCGGCACTTGAGAGGGCCGCAAATGAGGCGGAATGCCGCGTAAAATCGAGCTTCGAGTTGGTAGCGCCAACGGGAATCGAACCCGTCAACCGGGGTCCCGGCCGCTCCCGTCGAGTACCTGATAATCCTTTCTTGTACGGGTTTTCGCGTTTTTGAG
>Ga0307374_10011417_pt1 | contig 12635 bp, 14 predicted proteins | sample OX3MG_FD_202532 | JGI IMG/M metagenome (GOLD analysis project Ga0307374, IMG submission 202532) | Soil microbial communities from Risofladan, Vaasa, Finland - OX-3 | ecosystem: Environmental > Terrestrial > Soil > Coastal area > Acid sulfate soil | place: Finland: Risofladan, Vaasa | collected...
ACCTCCGCGTTAACTCGCCCTGAGCGCTATGCGTCCAGACCACAGATGGAGCGTAGCGCGGTGTTACATGTGAACCCGAGCCATTTAGTCGATCCCCCGGCCTAATAGCGCCGTCGCGTCACACAACGGCACGGGCGATTGGAGCGGTCCCTTGACCTGGTGTATCGCCCTGCTCTTGGCATCGACCCAGGCGAATAAGTTCCTCTTGAACGGGATCAAGAACGTAAATCCCTCACCCGTTGCAGACCATGCCGGCCTACCAATACCGCCGTCGAAGAAGGCCTCCAGGACCGTTACGGTCAGTGACGGCACCGCGATGAGAACTACGACGCATCGGCGATCAGAAGAGCGGACGTTGTCTGGATGTCGAATCCAATCGGCAAACGCGATTTCGGGTGGTCTTGGCTTTGGTGCCGCAGCCATCTGACATCCCATCGCGACAACAGTTCCGTCGGGGGAAGGTTCGGCCAACTGTCCCCAACAGCCGAACGACACGCGAGGAATAGCAGTGCGCTGGCCTGTGAATAGGTCCAATGCGGAGAGGGTGGCGCCGAGGTCGGACCGCACGAAGGCAAACTGCCCAGCCTGACCGATCGCGATTCCCTCTCCTGCGGGACGATCTGATCCATCCGGAAGCCTCAGCCTGAGGGTCTGATTGCCCCCCTCACGCACAAGAGCTGTTTGGCCAAATACGGCTTCGAGCTTTTCGTCCCCGCGCCGCACCAGGGGACGGCCTGAAACGAAGCCTTTGCCGTCGATGCACACCCAACAATCACCGCGCGGGTGCCGAACCCACACCGTGTGGCCATCGTCGGCAGGAATGAAGTCCCACCTCGAGCTGAGGTGAGTCGCGTCGCCAGTCAACGGAATCGGCAGCGACCAGAGCTGCTGGTGTGACTGGATCGCAATCCAGTCGTCGCGAAGCCAGATATGACTGAATGCCGCGTCTGCTCTGTTGGCGCTGCCACCTACTTCTCTGAATCGCGGTTCCCCGGGTAGATCGATGGCTCGAAGGTGAGGTCGTCGCATCGCAAAGCCGAGAAAGGTTCTGGAGCTCACATGGCTCTCCATACAGGCATGCCGCACAGATTGTCACCGAAGAACCTCCGCCAAGTGGAGAGCTGTAGTTTCCGTAACGCGAACCATCCGATCGTCGTCGCTGTGGCGATAGACCTATCGCGCTGAGGGATTCTCATGGTTTGCAGCCTGTCTGAACCTAGGAGACGCCGTCGGAAAGTCCGGTGGGAAGAATGGCAGTCGCAGGCGACCTGACAGAACGGCCCCGAGCCATCCGCTTGCAGTTAGGTTTGCGACGTCCCACTCCGGCCCTCGACTTTCGTTGACGGCTACCCTCCAATCCTCGGGATCGACATCGGTGTCGCTCATCAGCCAATAGCAAGCATCGCCGTTGTCGGTTATCGCCCAGGGCATCAGTTCGTGGGACGCAGCGAACGTGTCGTTCACCTCACGTAGCGCCGCCCCGGCAAGTCGTATCTGTGTGTCCAGATGCAAGTTGGGATTGATCGTGGTGGGATGCAGTACCCAAATGAAGTCATCGAACGAACCCTCGCCATATGAGGCGATCAGTAGCGTGTAGTCCGTTGGGAGCCGTGTACCCAGCCGCCGCTCGACCTCGGGCCAGTCCACACCCGAGCCGGCACCCTCGGGAGGAGGAGCGATTGCGAGCAGCAGGTCGAGTTGGTTGTGAGCCACGTTATGTCAATCGTGTCAGCGGTGCGGCTGCGGAGCAACCCGGGCCTGGGGTGGCGGGCTTCGACGGACTCGAACCATCAGCCGGCGGTACCGCAGACGCCAGCGACGCTCGGTGTCCCGGCGAAGCTGTCAAACGAAGCTGTCAAATGCCGCAAATGTGACGCATTGCGGCAGGCCGACCACAACATATAGTTCGCATGGACGGCGCAGGCACAACATCTTGGTGCTCGCGCAGGGAATCGAACCCTGAACCTTGGGATTAAGAGTCCCCTGCTCTGCCAGTTGAGCTACGCGAGCATGACCAACGACTGATCACCTTCGATTCTAAGGTTCTCGGCGCGTTAACAACCTGGCTTCCCCGGCGCTCGGTCGATCCGTACGGTGGCCCGATGACCGCTCGCGCTCCACTTGACGTTGACCTGGAAGACAAGCTCGTCTACGGATTAACGCCGATGCGGCTCGCATATGTCGCCGTCGCGCTCGTCGCCGGATTTGCGCTCTGGTCGTCTCACTGGGCTCCAGGGGTGCTTCGGGGAGCCGCCGCCGCCTTCGTGATCTTCGGCGGCGCGGGGGCGGCGTGGGGCCGGTGGCGGGGCAGGGCGGCGGACGAGTGGGCGTCGGACATGCTGGTGTTTCTGATGCGCAACTACAGGTTCGAGTGGCGAGCAACGAGGCGTCGATGGAATGGGGTGACTGAGCCGATGGCGGCCGACATTGTCGATCGCCTCGAAGAGCACGCGGACCTGGCGGCGTGATCGGAGCACCCAAACGGGCGCCGTTTCGCGTCGTCCCACGAGCTCCCGAGATCCTGTGGGACGGCGCATGCGACGCGGTGGTACTGGAGGCCGACGCGATCGGCTTCGCGTCGGCTTCGGAGGACGACCGGCTCAGCTGGGTCAACGCATTTCGTCGCCTGTTGGATGGGATTGATGCTCCGGTGCAGGTCATCATCAGCGCCCAACCGGGGCGCGATCACGGTGAGGACGCCGCGGCGATCATGCCGACCGATTTCGGGGACATGCGGGGCGCGGACGTTGCTTTCGCCGACCGGATTGCCCGATCGCCATCGGCACATCGTTTCACCACCCAACTCATTACCTCCGAGGCGCAGGCTTCGCGCCTGAGGGGGGCGTTCGATGAGATGGGGATTGGATTCACAAGACGTCCTGTTCGGAAAGGCGCTGTCTTCGGTCGAGAGCTCCCGGACCGAATGCTCACTGCGCGCGGCTTCAGCCGCACGTGGTGCGTAGATCGCTTGCCAGGCACCGACCTTGAACCGGGCTGGCTTTACAACTTGCTCCCACCAGGTCTGGACCTCACCCTCTCTTGGCATGCGAACCCCCTGCCCGTCGCCTGGGTGGTCCACTACCTCGAGAGGCAGCTCATCGGTATGCGAGCCAGTCGCCTGCTAGAGCAGAGCGTCGGGACTTCAGATCCCGCGCTGGCAGGCGCGTTGCCGAACGCGGAGGACTTGCAGAGGCGGCTGGCGTCGAGCCAGGACAAGGCGTTCCACGTCGCCGTTTATGTGACGTTCAGCTCTTCGACTCCGGACGACCTTGAGCGCGGGTCGCGGCGCATCGAGTCGGCGGCGCGGGCAATCCTGTGCGATCTGCAGGCGTGCAGGTTCCGCATGCGCGACGGATTTCTGGCCACCCTGCCGGGCGGCCCGGACCGCCTGCGTCGCCTGCGCGTCGTGGACACTAGCACCCTCGCCACTTTCTTTCCATGGCACGAGGCTGATGTTCAAGAGCCGGGTGGGCTGGTCATCGGGAGGAACCGCACCACCGGCATGCCGGTGCTCATCGATCCATTCGATCATCGGCGATACGCCAACGCCAACATCGGGGTGTTCGGGCATTCGGGCGCGGGCAAGACCTACCTCCTCTCGACGATTGCGCTGGGTGCGCTTGGCGGCGGCACGCAGGTATTCATCATCGATCCCGAGCACGAGTACGGAGGGCTTGCAGCCGAGCTCGGCGGAGTCGACGTGCAGCTGGCGCTGGGTTCGGGGCACGCGCTGAACGTGCTCGACCTGCGGCCGTCAGACCGTCACGACGAAACCTGGATCGGGCCGGCGGCGGCAGACGCAGTCGACCTGTGCGCCTGCGTTTGCGGCGGTCTCGACGAGGCGGAGCGCGCCCTGGTCGAAAGCGCGGTACGCGCCGCTTACGCGGAGGTGGAGCAGCCGGTGCTGCGGGACGTCGCGCGAGCCCTGCCTCGTGACTCGCGCGCAGCCACCGTGCTTGGCCGCTGGGCGCACGGCAGCCTTGGCCAGATCTTCAGTGCGCCGACCAACGTCGACCTCGAAGCGCCGATCGTGGTGTTCGGCATGCGCGAGCTGCGCGACGAGATGGTGGCGCCGGTTCACTTCCTCCTCGCAGAAGCGCTGTGGACCCGCATCAAGCGCAGAGATCGCCGTCGCATGCTGGTCGTCGATGAGCTGGGCTTGCTTTTCGAGGACGCGACCATTCGCCGGTTCGTCGTCAGCCTGGCCCGGCGCATTCGCAAATACAACGGATCGCTGGTCTTCGCGACCCAGAATCCGGGCGACCTGCTCAGCTCGGACCAGGGCTCGGTCGTGGCAACTAACCCGGCGGTGCTTTTTCTCGGTGCGCAGCGCCCGGGAGAGGCCGCCAAGCTGGAGGCGGCGTTCCATCTCAGCCCCAGGCAACGGAGCTTCCTGGAGTCGGCACGTCGCGGCGACTTTCTCGTCGCCGCCGGAAGCGACCGGCTCGCCGTGACCGTCCAGGCGCCACCCTGGCAGGAGGAGGCGATGCGCCTCGCGCGAAGCGCACCGCGTCCCCCGCCCTGACTTGTAGGCTTAGTCGAGATGCCTCGAGTCCTCCATTACCGTTTGCACGGCCTTCCGGAACATCGCCTGGAGCGCGTCCGCGAGCAGTTCGAGGCGCTGGCCACGGCGCGCGCCTGGCGCTGTGGCGAGCCGTGGATCGCCAGCTCGCAGTCTCGCGGGCTCTTCGAGATGGAGTTCTTCCGGCACCTCAAGCAGGAAGAGAGCCAGGACCTGAGCGCCGCGGGCTTCGTCAAGATGGCCGGCGACGAGACCGACGCCCTGATCATCGCGATCTTCATGCGAGATCTGAGCGCCGAGTACGGGATTCGGACGGCGATGAAGGACGAGGATCATCCTCTCGCCAAGCTCCGGCGCCTCGAGTTCGAGTCGGGGAGGCTGCCCAGCGGGCAAACCCTTGAGGACGTGCTCGCCAAGCGGCCCGTGATCAAGAAGGTGCAGGGGGAGCGAATCTTCTTCTACCCTCCGACATTCCGACTCCATTCTCAGGGGCCGCCGAGCCCCGAATGGGCCTACGCGCTGTGCGGCATCCGCGCATACGCCCCGACCCTGCTCGAGGCCGAGCAGGAGGCGCTTAAGATCCTGCGAGGCTTCGGTCATCTTGGCGCCTGAGGGCGCCACCGCAGGCGCCGACTTTCTCGCCTCCGCGGACGGCACCCGGTTGGCCTACCGCAGCTGGCCCGTCTCGGACGCAGCGATCACCTTCGCGGTCGTGCACGGCCTGGGCGAGCACTCTGGCCGTTACGAGCGGTTTGCGCGGGGCATGGCCAGGTTCCAGATGGGGACCTATGCCGTAGACCTTCGAGGCCACGGGCTGAGCCAGGGCCAGCGCGGCCATGTCGACTCCTGGTCGCAGTGGGTCGACGACGCCGCGGCGTTCGTGAGGCACGTGCAGGAACTGGTCCCGGGCGAGGTCGTGCCGCTGGGCCACTCGTTCGGTGGCGCCGTGCTCTTGAGCACGGTGCTCGCCGGCAAGGTGTCGCAGAGCCGGCGGTTCGTGCTCTCGAGCGCCGCGCTGCGGCTCAAGGTCGCCGTGCCGGCGTGGAAGATGACCCTCGGCCGGGTGGCGTCGCGAGTCACGCCACGCCTGTCGATGAGCAACGAGGTCGATCCCGGCACGGTGTCGCGCATCCCCGAGGTGGTCGAGGCCTATCGCACCGACCCGCTGGTGCACAGCAAGATCTCGAGCCGCACCTACACGGAACTGCTCCGCGCGCAGCGGGATATCTTTGCGCGCGCCGGTGAGATCAAGGTCCCCTTCCTGATCCTGGCCGGGACGGACGACAGGCTGATCGACCCGCAGGGTAGCGTCGTGCTCCATGAAAAGGCGCCCGAAATGAGCGAGCTGCGACTCCTCGAGGGCCGATACCATGAGCCGTTCAACGACCGCGATGACCAGGAGGTCTTTTTGACGATCGCCGATTGGCTGCGCAAGTGATCGAGCTGCTGCCGGTGCTGGCGTCGCGCCTCAATCTCGATCCCGGCTCATGGTTGTCGTGGATCGTGGTGGGGCTCATCGCCGGCGCCATCGCGGGACGGGTGGTCGCCGGGCGCGGCTTCGGCTGCATCGCGGACATCGTGGTCGGAGTGGCGGGGGCCATCATCGGCGGCTTCCTGCTCGGCGCGTTGTTCGGCGCGAGCGGCACGGTCGGCTTTTGGGGCAGCATCCTCGTCGCGTTCATCGGCGCGGCGGTCCTGCTGGCGGCGCTGAAGCTCTTATCCGGCGGACGCCTCTGACCTGGCGGCTGCCAGGCGCGCAATCTGCTCGATCTCGGCGGCGATCTGAGCGGGCAGGTACAGCGGGATGTCGTGTGGGGTGTCGAACCATTTGACCTGCACCGCCGGCGCGATCTCGCCCAGCCGGCCGGCCTTCCCGTCTGCCGACTTCGACAACCTGCCGAAGCTGCGAAGCGCGAGCAGCGCCAATGCCGGGACGTCGAGCGCCGGCCAGAGCACGTCGGGCTGTGATTCGTAAAGGCCGCGAAGCAGCTCGAGCCGCACGGGCCCGGTCAGAGTCAGCACCAGCTCGCTGCCGTCCTCGACCACACGCGCCGTGACGAACGCCTCGAGGTCTTCGGCCCACGCACCCTCGAAATCACTTTGCGAGGCGGCCAGCGCATCCGCAAACGTGGCGAAGCGAGGCAGCGGAGGCTGCATCATCCGCTGGGCATCCTCCCAGCTGAACAGGTTCGCGGCGCTTTGGACAGGACCGTCGATGAAGACGAGTCCTGACGCCAGTCCTGGGCGCGTGCCGACCAGTTCGAGCGCCACCGTGGCGCCCCACGAATGGCCGGCGACCACGGGCTGGTCGAGGCCTAGCCTGGAGATGAGAAACGCCGCATCCTCGACCAGAGCATCCATGGCATAGCCGTCAGGCAGCCTCGGCGCGCGGGGTGCACGACCGCTAAGACCGTGCCCGCGCTGGTCGAGCGCGACCGCGCGCCGGCCCGTGATGTGCTGCGCGACGCGGTCCCAGTAGCGGGCGTTGGAGCTGAGCCCGTGCAGAAAAAGGATCGGAGGCGCCACCGGTTCCGACTCTGGCGCCCAATCGACGTAATGGAGGTTTACGCCATCCCTCTCCAGCCACCCGTCCTTCGGAACGCGCACGACCGAAGCCTAGCCCGCGGCGGCCTCGACTTCTTCGCGGGGGGCCTGCTCGACGACCGCGGCGGGTGGCCTGCGCCTGATCAGAAGCGTCGTGGCGGCGGTGAAAGCGAGAAACACGACAGGGAGGATGAAAGTGGATTTCATGGCGTCGATGAAAGCGCTGACGAACACGTCGTGCGCGAGCACCGTCAGCTGGTGCGCGGCGGCGGGAGGGATGCCGGTCGGCAGCTTTGCGCCGTTCTCACCCGTGCCGATCTCGAAACCGTTCGAGGCGACGGAGCTGAAAGCCGCGATGAACTGCGACCGGAACGCCGCCGGGAGCGCCGCGGCGTGGCTGACCGCCTGGTCGTGGAGGCTGATCGCGAGGCGGTTCTGAAGAATGGCACCGATCACGGCACTGCCGATCGCGGCGCCGAGCTGACGAATCGTGTTCAGGACGCCGGATGCCGCTCCTGCGATCCGAGGCGAGATGTTGCGCATCGCGACGGTCGTCATCGGTGCGAACGTCATGCCCATCCCGGCTCCGGCGATGATGGTCGGAAGCAGGAAGTTGATCCAGGTCGAGTCAGGTCCGGCTACGAACGCGAGCGTGGCCATACCGATCGTGAACAGCGAGATGCCGGTCATCAGGATGTACTTGCCACCGACGCGGTCCGAGAAGCGGCCCGCGAATGGCGCGATCACCATCGAGGTGAGCGACATTGGGGCGATTGTCAGCCCCGCGGTCAGGGCTGAGAACCCGCGCACCGACTGCAGGTAGATGGTGATGGGCAGGAACATGCTGAGCATGCCGAAGCTGATGGCCGCGGCGATCCAGTTCGCGACCGCGAAGTTGCGGTCCTCGAAAAGGGAAAGGGGGACCAGCGGCTGGGTCTGGATTCGCTCCCAGAAGATGAAGAGGACGATGAGGATCGCTCCCGCGCCGATGAGCTCCGGGATCGTGATGACGCTCGACCCGATCTGGCCCCAGTTGTAGCGCTGGCCCTCGATAAGGCCGAAGACGATGCCGAAAAGCCCGGCCGACGCAAGCGCGACTCCGACCAGGTCCCAACCCTGGCGGCGGCCGGGGCGAAGGTCCGGGATGATCAGGAATGTCGCGATGAAGGCGGCGATGCCGATCGGCACGTTGATGAAGAAGATCCAGCGCCAGTTGATGTAGGTGATGATCGCCCCGCCAATCGTCGGCCCGGCGATGGTCGCGAGACCGGCCACGCCACCCCAAACACCGAAAGCCGCGCCCCGCCGCTCCGGCGGAAATATCGACGTGAGGATCGCCAGGGTCTGCGGCGTCAGCAGCGCGCCTCCGACACCCTGGAGGATTCGCGCCGCGATCAGTTCATTGACGCTCTGCGAGATGCCGCACAGGGCGGAGGCCAGGGTGAAAACGAAAAGTCCGATCGCAAAGAGGGTGCGCTGGCCGAACAGGTCTCCGAGGCGGCCCGCCGTGATCAAGAGGACCGCGTAAACCAGGATGTAGGCGTTCAGCACCCACAAGATCTGGTCGAGCGTCGTGTTCAGACCGGTGCTCATGGCCGGGATGGCCACGTTCACGATCGTCGTGTCCAGCAGGATCATGAAGAATCCCGTGGTCAGGACCACCAGGATGAGCCACGGGTTAGTGCGCGCTTGTGCCATGCCTTCTCCTCAACCGTTCGGCGCCGGCATCGATTCCGGCGTTCCACTCCAGCCTGCCGTCAGCGATCTCGTTTTCCAGTTTTTTGACCCACGCCCGTTCAGAGTCGAGCATCGCGATCTTGTGCTCGAGCTCGATGAGCGCCAGCCGTGTCACGCCTTCCGCCCGCAGCTCACCCATGATGCGTGTGAGCTTGTCGATGGCCGCTCCGAGAGCCTCCGCCCTGTCTTTCAGACGCGCCGCCGCAGTCGGTGCGTCCAGGTGGTGCATGAACATCAGGCCTGCCGCGAAGTACGGGTAGTCGCGCTTGGGCCTGGCCAGGATCTCGCCGACCACGCGCACCAGCAGCTCGCGACCGGAATCCGTGAGCCCGTAGATGGTCCGCTCGGGCCGCCGGCCTTCCTTCTCCCGTTCGACCGGAGCGATCCGGCCGTCGCGCTCGAGCATCTCGACGGTGTGGTAGAGCGACCCGAAGTTGAGCCGGATGAACTCGTCGTGATGACGGTCCCGCATCGTCGCCGCGAGCTCGTAGGGGTGCATCGGCCGCTCGTCGAGGAGCTCGAGGATGGAAAGCGCCAGGGGCGAGACGTCAGGAGCGATCTCAGACATATATTCCAGTTGGAATATACGGACCGAATATATCCGACGTCAAGCATGGGTCGGCGAACCGGGGTGGCTTACTCCTCGGTCCCCGGGTCCTCCTCCTCGAGAGACACGGGCTGTGCCCCCATCGGCTTCTCGTACCAGGCGACGTCCCAGTAACGGTCGAACTTGCGGCCCTGCTCGGTGAAGTGCGCCACGCGCTTGAACCCGAAACGCTCGTGAAGAGCGATCGACGCAGGGTTGGGCAGCGCGATGCCCGCGTAGGCGCGGTGGATGTCCTCGTTTTCGAGTGCCTTGAACAGCGCCTCGTACAGCTTCGCCCCGGCGCCCCGGCCCACCGCCTCCGGCGCCAGGTAGATGCTCGTCTCCACGGACGTGTCGTATCCGTGCTTGGGCCGGTAGCGCCCGCTGCTCGCGAAGCCGATGACGAGACCGCCGGACAACCCGACGAGGATGCGATGAGGGCCGTGGTTGGCGTAGTGACCGAACCACTCGCGGCGCTGTTCGATCGTCATCGGCTCAAGCTCGAAGTTGTAGTGCGTCTCCCTGATGTACTGGTTGGCGATGTCGTTGACCGACTCCAGGTCCGCGGCTGTCGCGGCTCTGACATCGATGTGGGAGCTGATCACACCAGTCAGTTTATAAATCCCGCCGCAGCCGCCGGTCGATCGTAGGCCGACAATTGGACGGTGGACCGCATCCAGCTTGAGGGCATGTCATTCCAGGGGCGTCACGGCGTGCGCGACGCCGAGCGTGCCAACGCCCAGGAGTTCTTGGTCGACATCGAGGTCGATTGCGACCTGGCCGATGCAGGACGTTCGGACAAGCTCGCCGACACGGTCGACTACACGAGGATTCGCGCCATCGCGAAATCGGTCATCGAGGGCGAGCCTGCCCAACTGATCGAATCACTCGCGTCGCGCATGGCCGACCAGGTGCTGCAGCTGCCCCGGGTCGCGGCGGTCACGGTGCGCGTTGCGAAACGGCCCGCCAGCATGCAGCCGATCGATTCGGCGGCAGTGCACATTAAGAGGACGCGCGCATGACCATCGCGTATTTCGACTGCTTTGCGGGAATCTCGGGTGACATGACGCTTGGCGCGCTGCTCGACTCTGGCGGCGACGCCTCATTGCTCGACGCGACGGTCGAGGCGCTGCGGCTGGGTGATGAGGTGAGAGTCGAGGTGCGCCACGAGACGCGCGGCCACGTCGGTGGGACGCGTGTGATCGTGCACACGACAGAGAAGGTCGCGCGCACTGTGCCCGCCCTGCGTTCTGCGGTCCAGGGCTCAGGCGCGCCCGGCCAGGTCAAGCGTTCCGCGATCGCTGCCATCGACCGGCTCGCCCGGGCGGAAAGCCGTATCCACGGCGTGGATGAGGAGCAGGTCCACCTGCACGAGCTGGGCGGGGCGGACACGCTGGTCGACCTGGTCGGGGCATTCTGGCTTCTCCATGCGCTCGAAATCGGCCAGGTCTACGCATCGGCCCTCCCAGCGCCGCGAGGTCGCAAGGACGGGATGCCGTTGCCGGCGCCGGCGAGCCTTCGCGTGCTCGAAGGCACCGGCGCCGTTCTCCAGGCGGTGGACGAGGAGCGCGAGCTCGTCACGCCCACGGGTGCGGCGATCCTTGCGGTGTGCGCGAAGTTCGAGCGGCCGGCGATCTCGCTTCGTTCCGTCGGCTACGGGATCGGCTCGCGCGACCAGCCGGGCAACGTGCTCGCCGTGTGGCTGGGAGAGGAAGCTCGCCAGGAGGCGGGCGTGACCGTGGTGGAGACCAACCTCGACGACATGGCGCCCAACCTGGTCGCCGCCCTGGCCGAGGACCTGATGACGGCCGGGGCGTTGGACGTCAGCGTCACGCCGGTGCTGATGAAGAAGGGCCGGCCGGGCCACTTGCTCACGGTGATGTCGCCGCCCGACCTGGTGGCGAAACTGACCGACCACCTGCTCCGGCACAGCACGACGCTCGGCGTGCGAATGTCCGCGGCGCAGCGCGTGGTGGCTGCGCGGCGCGTGATCGAGGTCCAGACCGAGTTCGGCATGGCCCGCGCCAAGGTCAAGGAGCTGGAGGGGCGCGCGGTGGATGTCGCCCCCGAGTACGAGGACTGCCGCCGCCTGTCTCGCGAGACTGGCGCCGATCTCCGCGACGTGATGCGAGCCGTCAGCGCGGCCGCGCGGATGGAGCTGGGCCTATAGCTCGGACCGTAGTCAAGATCGCCGACGCCTGACAATTAGCCGCGTGAGCGCGCGCGTGCTGGACGGCAGGGCGGTCGCCAAGCAGATCTTCGCGGATGTAGGCCAGGCCGTCGCTGAGCGCGTCGCCGCCGGGGGAAGCAGGCCAAAGCTGGCCACCGTCCTGGTGGGCGCCGACCCTGCGTCCGCGCAGTACGTGGACCTGAAGCAGAGGAACGCGCACAGCGCCGGCATCGAATCCGAAGATCACCGGCTCGGCCACGAGACGGCCACCGAGCAGCTGCTCGAGCTCGTCGAGAGGTTGAACCGAGACGACACAGTGAGCGGGATCCTGATCCAGCAGCCAACGCCCAAACAAATCGACATGACCCGCGTCATCCTCGCGCTCGACCCCGCCAAGGATGTCGACGGATTTCACCCGATCAACGCGGGGCTGGTCGCGCTCGGGCTGCCGGGCGGGGTCGAACCATGCACGCCTGCCGGGATCGTCGAGCTCCTGGTTCGCGCCGGCGTCGCCATCGAAGGGGCGAATGCTGTGGTGGTCGGGAGGAGCAACCTCGTGGGCAAGCCGACCGCCCTTCTCCTGTTGAAGCGCAACGCCACGGTGACCCTCTGCCATACCCGCACGAAAGACCTGGCCTCGCACACGCGCGCGGCCGACATCCTTGTCGCCGCCGCCGGGCGCGCGGACCTGATCCGCAAAGACATGGTCAAACCGGGCGCCGCCGTGGTGGACGTGAGCACGAACTGGTCTGGTGGCCGGCAGGTGGGAGATCTCGGGCCGGGCGTGGACGAGGTCGCCGGCTGGTTGACGCCGAACCCAGGGGGAGTGGGCCCGATGACGCGCGCGATGCTGATCAAGAACACGTTCGAAGCCGAGGTCCGCAGGCGTGGAAGGCCGTGACCGCCCACGCCAGGGCGCAGGCCAGCGCCTGGTCAGCGGCTTCGCCGGCTGCATGAAGGCCGTCCCCGCCTGACCCAAGATTCATGACGTACCGCGAGGCGCTGGCCTATATCTCCAGGCAGGGCCGCTTCGGGATGAAGCTCGGGACCGAGAGGATATCCGCCATCCTCGAGCA